>CXWL01011601.1_pt1 | contig 84138 bp, 78 predicted proteins | sample 590931 | NCBI WGS metagenome assembly CXWL01 (sample SAMEA3498368, study PRJEB10139) | groundwater metagenome | biome: water well; material: biofilm material | place: Germany | collected 2015-04-27
GCGAAATGCCGGTGAGTATCCCAGTCGATTCACCACCCCCAGCCCTTACCCCAAACGCGGGACCAAAGCCGGACCCAAACCGGCTTTGGTCGTAGTTTCGCGTTTGCGTTAACATTTTGCGCCCTGTGTGCCTATGGCCGGGCAAACACAGGGCGAGATTCGTTTAAGCAAGCCCCATTTCTCTGCCAAGGGGTCTTGATTCATATCGTTAGATCGCTTGAACGCATATATCCAGCGAATTCCGGCGTCAGGAACCAATTGTAGCAGGGTTTGAGCTTGAGGACTGCTGGCCGGTTACTATCACCGGCGATTACTTCACCGATTTTGAGGCGGTCCAATTCTTCAATTAACTTGAGTGCAGTGGGTTTGCTGATCGTGAGGGAGCGTTCGATGTCAGTAGATGAAACCTTGCCCTTATCCTCACCTTTGAGGTCATCGGGCTCCTGGAGTAGCAACCGAATCACCTGCCTTCGATCATCCGGCATAGACGATAGCGCAACGTCAACAATGAGTGGCACATCTTCAGCAGTCAATTGGGTTCGCCCGTTGATGAGTGCATGCCCGCGTGCGAGATTATACATTATCGATGTCAACCGCTCTGATCCTTCAATGAGCGGCTGGCTGAATTCATGCTTTGACTCGGTGCCACGGTGGTGCGGGTCCCAGACGGTTACTTTGGATCGAGCGCGAGACGTGAATTCGGCCAGTTGGCTTATTTGCCACTTGATATCTTGGGGGTCATTCTGGGAATCCCAGTCAACAGAACGATGGAAAGTTTCTCCCCCGTAGTGGTCCTTCAGTAACGCAAAGAACGAGGTCACTGCCTGCCTGCATTCTTGAATCCGCTGGCCAAAAGCCGCCGTGCCGGACTCGAAGACATTCTGATAAGATTTTGCCATGCGTTCATCGGCGTGCGACCTGCGAGCGAGTGTTAGGAATAGTAATCTGCTCCCGAATTGTCCAAGGATTTTCCACACGCCTTTGGGCATAGGTGGCGTGGCTCCCAACATCGTGAAATAGTAGTCGCCCTTGTAGCCTCTTCCGCCGTGAACGCCGCTGTCCGACCAGTATCCCTCGCCGTCAAATACGCGAGTGAGCACGGAGATCGATTTCAAGAGTTCGTCTGGTTTTTGGCCCAAGATTGGTGAAAATTCTGCCACGATGAGGCATTTATGCCTTATCCTGGGCAGCAAATCGATTTTGTCTAATTTCTCCTTCTTGACATTGCTGGCGTGGGAAACAAAGGATGACGGAGTGAAGTTGTCGGACCGATAAGCCATTTCGAGATCGTAGAACATCGAAAGGGCGGTTGTCTTGCCGGTTGAGGGGTTATCGACCAGGATTAAGCCCACCGGATTGTATGAGTCCTTCAGCATCAGAGTGGCGACTACCGCACAGCAGGCCTCTACGATCAGCCACATTCGACGGTCAAAATTGCGGGTGACGACACTTTCAAGGTTTTTGAGCGCCTCATACACAGGCCTATGTGTAACGGCGTCGGGGTCAGATTGGCTCACATTGTTCTCCTGTCTTTGTAGAAGTTAAGATCAGCGCACCCCTAAGTAGCAACGAAGCAAACCGCTCGGACCGTTCGCGTGCGTCCTGGGCAGTGAGTGGCACAAACCGGCGCTCGATTAACCGGCTGGACGAGCCCGGAGTGCCCACGTTACTTCGGGTCAACTCGCTGGACAAAAAAGGGGGCATCAGCGAGACTCCTGCTCTTCTGGCAAGCACTGATATATCTCCGCCACCGAACAGCCCAGAATCTTAGATAGTTTGAAGAGCATCGCAGTGCTGGGGAATCTTTTCCCCTGTTCGATCAGTGTGATATAGGAGCGGTGGACTCCCAGCTTGTGTGCCAAAGCCGACTTTGAAAGGGCTCCGGTCAAGCGCTGGTTGCGGCAATTTGCGAGGTTGGGTCTGAGGTTGATCGGCTTCATTTGGCCAAAAGTATAGGATAGTGTAATCTTAAAGACAACATCTTTATTGGGGCAAGTCGAAAAATAGTGAAAAATTGGCTGTCTTTGAGTAAACAATCAGTGTATACTGACTTGAATTCAAAAAAGGAAAGAATGCTGGATGGGATACAAGACAACCAATCAATTTGGACGCGCCGTAAGGCTGGAAATGGAGAGAAGGGGTGTGTCGCTCAGGCATTTAGCTCGTGAGACGGGACTGAGCGCAGGGTACCTTTCACTGGTTATCAACGGTGTTCGCCAGCCACCCACGCCACAAGCCATCGAATCAATCAATAAAGCGCTTGGGATTGACACGCCCAGACTGTACTGGCTCGCCAAGTATGTCCCGCGCAATGATCGGCGTTACGATAAACTCGTCGACCAGCTACAGTACATGTCGGATGGGGACATTGACGAATGGACAAAACAGCTCGAAAAAATGCGGAAACAGCGTCGACAAACCAAGTAACCCATAGGTCAGTAATTATGAGTCAGGAAATCGTCAAGTGCGGACTTTACACCCGCGTGTCAAGTAAGGGCCAGATGGAAGGGGACTACGGTTCTCTTGAGACTCAGCGGGAGCGCCTGGAAGCCTTCTGCAAAAGTCGGGAAGGGTTTGAGGTATACCGAGTTTATGAAGACGGTGGCTTCTCTGGTAGTTCGTTGGAGCGTCCATCCCTCAAACTAATGCTCCAGGATATTCGAGACGGAAAGATCAAGTGTGTACTGGCATACAAGATTGATCGGATTGCGCGTTCGGTGAAAGATTTTCACAACCTGATGGACTTCTTCGACCGATACGGAGTCAACTTTATTTCGATCACTCAGAGTTTCGACACTCAAAGTGCAATGGGCCGTCTCCTTCGAAACGTCCTGTGTGATTTTGCACAGTTTGAGCGAGAAATGATTGGCGACCGTACCAGGGACAAGATGCAACAGCGGGCGCAAAAGGGAATGTGGAATGGAGGGAACCCGCCCTATGGATATACCAAGTTGGAGAAAAAGTTGGTCGTTGATCCAATTGAAGCTGAACGGGTAAAGTTCATGTTCAAGCAATTTGAGAAACGCCCATCTTTGGCCGCGCTGAGAGTGGAACTCCACAACCGAGGTTGGTACCCTCGGTCCGGCAGGCGATGGAACAAACCTTCAATCGACAACATGCTTCGCAATCCGGTGTACGCGGGGAAAGTGCAGTTCAACGGCGAAAAATACGACGGCCTTCAAGTGGCGCTCATTGACGGTGAGACTTTCGATTTGATTCAGGGACTCCGCAGAGATTATAGGCATCTCACGACGAAGATAGATAGAGTGTATCTCCTCAAAGGGCTTCTGAGGTGCAGTGACTGTGGGTCGATAATGACACCTCACTACACGCAGAAGAAGCGCAAGGACGGATCGATCAACCGAATTCCATATTACCGGTGCTCCAAGACCATGCATCATGAGAACAAGATTTGCTCGATCAAGAGCGTCAACGCGACCGAAATCGAGCGCTTGGTAGTAGAAGATTTGGCAGAACTCAGCCACGATGAGCGGAGATTAGACCGCTCAATTGAGACCCTAAATCGGGAGATCAGGAATCAGACGGGCCCGCTCGAAAAAGAAGCGGGAGCAGTCCGTCGGCGAATCGCCGAAATCGAAGCTGAGCTTCAGAAGTATGTCAAGGCGCTCGGCAAGGGGACTGTCTCGCTTGAGCGACTGGAACGAGAAATTGAGACCGGAGAAAAAGAGAAACACCAGCTTCAAAGTAGTCTGGAAACTCTCACTCGGAAGATCAATGACCAGGCCGTTTCCGAATTCAATGCCGAACTTGTTAGGAAACATCTCCATAACTTTCAGGCCTGCTTTTACGCTCTGCCGCCTATGGAGCAATCTGAGGCGCTCCAGTGCGTGCTGAAGGACGTGATCGTAGAAAAAGAAAAGATTGTGCTGGAAATCTTTGAATTGCCCGAATTTGTGGCAGGTTCGACGAATCGTTCAAAATGGCTCCCCCGGCAGGACGAGATTAGCAACTGCTTGTTTGATCCGAGCATCAAGCTCGTTATCCCTCAGCTCCGTCAGCTGGTGACGCGATTGGGATGACTAATTCCCTTTCAAACGGCTGTTAGGGCCGCATAGCGCGAATTTATTAACACACGGTCATATCTGTTCGATCTCATCTTGTTGGCACCACCTTGGGGCTATGATGGCACTACGCGCCGGATAGCGGGCACAGGTTGAGCCGGCGGTCGCCTGAATCTGATCGGAGGCGCACACACCCCGGAAAAATTCCGAGCAAACCCTTCCAGGCCCAATTCCATGTCGGTTCGTGCCGGAGGTCGGGTGGGGAGCCTCACTGGCAAGACTTGTGCATCGTTTATCGCATATCGGCGTGATATACACCTGCACACGGGAGGAGCATCCAGTCGCTTGACGTTACCCGTCTTTTCCGTTAATTACGTATATGTGTGGTCGATTCGCCTTAGCTCAAGAGCACGAAGCACTGCGGGTACGCTTCGGATTCAGCGATGATCCCGAAGCATCATACCAGCAGGTGCCCCGGTACAATGTAGCCCCGACACAAATGTTGGGAGTCGTTAGACAGAATGGGGGTCGCAAATTGACGCCCATGCGCTGGGGGTTGATACCGACTTGGGCGAAAGACCCAAAGATCGGCAGTTCGCTGATCAATGCACGGTCGGAAACGGTGGCCGAAAAGCCCAGCTTTCGCGATTCTTTCAGAAAGCGCCGGTGTCTGGTTCCTGCGACTGGATTCTTTGAGTGGCAGAAAGTCCCAGCAAGCACGAGTAAACAGCCGTTTCATATCCATCTGCTCAATGAATCGGTGTTTGCCTTTGCCGGGCTGTGGTCACATTGGGCTGACCCACAATCGAAGCAGGAGTGGTTGACCTATGCGATCCTAACAACTGAAGCAAACGAGCTTATGAAGCCGATCCACGACCGAATGCCGGTCATACTCGCTCCCGACAATGAAGCTCAGTGGTGTGACCCGTCTACCCCGGCTGAACAACTGCATGAACTCTTTCGTCCTTTTCCAGCCGAGCAAATGGAAGCATATCCCGTTTCGACTTCGGTCAATTCGCCCCGGAATGATATCCCCACCTGCCTTGCCCCGAAAATGTGAACCTGAAGTGATTTGCCTAATGAAGGCCGTGCGCAAATTGTCTGCATGGATTCTGCCAGCACACCACAACGAGCTGTTATAGTTTTAGCCCCTGTTGAAGCTGGCTTTCCGTCGCCAGCCGGGGATTACATCGAAACACCCCTCGACCTCAACGAACTTCTGATAAATCACCCAGCGGCCACCTTCTTTGTCCGGGCAAGGGGAGAGTCAATGATTGGTGTGGGAATTCAGGACGGTGATTTGCTCGTTGTCGATAGGTCGCTGGAGGTCCTGAGTGGTGATATCGTTGTGGCCGTTCTCAATGGTGATTTTACGGTTAAGAGATTGGTTCGCTCTGCCAATGGTGCTCGGCTGGAACCAGCAAACCGTGCCTACAAGGCAATTGAAGTGACTGAAGAAGGTGGGGTCGAAGTTTGGGGAGTAGTGCGCCATGTCATCCACACATGCCGGTAAACTCTTTGCCATTGTCGATTGTGACAATTTCTACGTCTCCTGTGAGCGGGTCTTTCAGCCCCGCCTGAAGGGTAAACCGGTCATTGTCCTGTCAAACAATGACGGCTGTGTTGTTGCCCGATCACCCGAGGCAAAAGTAGCCGGTGTTGGTATGGGTGTGCCGTTTTTTCAAGTAAAGGAATTGGTCAAAGAGCACAAAATAGCGGTGTTCTCTTCCAACTATACCCTCTATGGCGACATGTCCCGACGGGTCATGGAAACGCTTGGTGAACTTGTGCCGTTTGTCGATGTCTACTCCATAGACGAGGCGTTTCTGACACTGGAAACAGGTGACGGGCAGGCCTATGGCCAGCGCATTCGCGAAACAGTTCACCGATACACCGACATCCCGGTCACCATCGGTATCGCCGAGACCAAAACGCTCGCTAAAATTGCAATGGAGTATGCCAAACGCCATGTAAACAGAGTTTTTGACCTGACTTCCCAAGCCAATGTCGATGACATTCTGGCTACTATTCTTGCACAAGACATTTGGGGAGTTGGCATAAAGACAGCCGAGTGGCTTTATGAGCGTGGGATTCACACCGCCCGCGATGTGAAGTACATCGATGATGACCTGATACGCAAGCGAGCCGGTATTACCGGATTGCGGGTTGTCCATGAGTTGAGGGGTATATCCTGTATTGACCTGCGGCCAATGGATGCACCACGCAAAGGGATTTCATCGTCAAGGTCATTCGGCAGGTACGTCACTGATATAACTGACCTATACGAGTCGGTCTCTACTCACGCCACTCGTGCGGCCGAGAAGCTCCGACAAGACGGTTCGGTTGCCGGTATGCTGTCGGTGTTTATCACAACCAACGTCTTCTCAAAGGACCCCAGATACGCAAACACTGCCTGTATGTCTGTCATTCCATCCTCAAACGCTTCCGATCAACTCATACGGCTGGCTAAGATCGGCGTCAATCGAATCTACAAACCCGGTTACAAGTACATCAAGGCAGGTGTCACGCTTACCAAACTGTCACCCGAAACACAACGGCAGTTGGACGCTTTCTCACGTCCTGATATGGATAGGGAAGCTCGGCTATACCGTGCCGTAGACAGGATCAACAACACCTTTGGCACCGGAACCGTGCAACACGCGGCCTGTGGGATTGAGAAGGGGTGGAAGATGAAGAACGAGTTTCAGTCACCACGATATACAACGTCATGGCTGGACCTTCCCGTTGCCAGATTTCCCTGAGTTTAACTCAACCCCCGGATCAAAGTCAAACCCAGCAAAGGAATCGGCCATTGTGTGAAAAGACCCTGTAACGTAACTTAAGGAAGGTGGACGGCGGAATTTGGACCGTCGGCGCGGCGGTCACTATTTGCTCCTCGCCAGATCGAACCAAAGCCATGACGGAAACGAAAGGAATGAGAATGCCGATCCGCATCCCTCGCCCGCAACCCGGCGACTATGTCGATGTGCTACGCGCCGAGATCGAACTGGTCCCGTTGGTGGATGACTTTTGCTCCCAACTTGCCGCTCAGATCGCCGAAACCGGGGCGCTTGCCGAAGCTTTCGGAGAGCGTCATGCCGGGATTCGATATGCCGAAGGGAAGTGGTCAGTCCGCGAGGTGATCGGTCACCTGTCTGACTGCGAGCGTATTCTGAGCTATCGGATGCTCCGCTTTTCCCGGGGCGATTTGGCGGTACTGCCTGGATTCGATGCCGGCGCCTATGTATCTGCCGCAGAATCTGAGCGACGCTCGATGGAGAGTGTCGCGAGGGAATATGCGGCGGTCCGCTCCGCCACGATTGCTTTGATCAACAGCTTGTCGGTGGAGGCATTCGCCATTCGTGGCCAAGCCGGCAAGAACCAGATCACGGTTTCCGCCCTGGCCTATCTGATTGCTGGCCATGAGTTGCACCACCAGGCATTGCTCAAAGAAAGGTACTTACCGTTGAAAGGATAGAGTGAACGCAACCTGTGCAACGTGTGGCTACTGTGCCTCCAGATCTGTACTCTATCATGTAATGAACTCTCACTCCTGCGCTCACGTGTACTTCAGCTTCACGCTCCCTGCGGCGTGTCAGTAGCTCAAAATTGAACGCACACGAAAGGCCATCTGCACAAGCGGGTGGCCTTTTTGATTGGTCCGAATGATTCGTACCCCGCCACCGGAGGGGAAATTGCCCCCCTGTCAACACAATGTGGTCCCTATGCCAATTGGACGAACCTTCTACAACCTTTGAACGAATACATGGGTCCTACCCGTTGAAAATCCACGATGAAAATTGGCTGTTCATGGGTTTATGTGAAGCAGTTTGCACAATATTCAGTCTGTCTGTCCACGGCTTATCATTGACCTTGATTTGCAATTAGCTATGGACAAGGTTGGCCTTTTTCATTACCTTGTAACAGGAATTCACAAAGTTACGATTGGGGAGTCAAATGGTCAAACAGGTCACGATTGTTCTTGCGATCATAGTGGCGGCTGGCGTACGCTTATCTGCCGCGACGATCAATGTTCCTTCACAACAGCCGACGATTCAGGCGGGGATTAATGTCGCGGGTAACGGTGATACGGTGTTAGTGTCTCCGGGCAACTATTTTGAGAATGTCACACTGAATTGGGCAGATATTACTTTGCGTTCTGTAGGTGGAGCGTCTGCAACAACGATTACATCGGCTTCTTCGAGCGTTGCAGTGGTAGATATTCCCCAGGGGCAAAGTAACTCCAGCACGATTCGAGGTTTTACGATTCAAGGTGCTTCAAATGGGAGCGGCCTTCGGGTTGGATCTGGTAACGCTCCTCAGGTTCTTGATTGTGTATTTGAGGCCAATTCGGGTGGCGGTGGAGCCTACTTCTATGGAAGTAGTGTGACAGTGCGTGGTTGTCTTTTTGAGAACAATAGCAGTGAAAGAGGAGGCGGAATATGGGTAAGCAATGGTACCCCAGTCCTAATCGACAGCTGTGTATTTCGGACCAACAGTTCAGGTAATGGTGGAAGTGCATTGGCTGTCACTGGGGGGGCGAACGTAACAATCAGTAGGAACCTCGTTTATAAGAATACTGGGACAGATGATCTCGGAGGTGCAATCTACTTAGAAGGATCCAACAGTAAGATTATCAACAACACGGTTTGTGACAATTACTCAAGTGGGATCGGTGCGGGCATCATGATTGTCGGTAGTGCAGAAATTCGAAATAACATTGTTGCCTTTAATCGCGGAGCCAAAGGTGTCGCCATGACTTCTCCGAGCCCCGCCCCGGAATACAACGATGTCTTTGCGAACTTAGTGGGCGACTACTGGGGCACAGTACCCGGAACTGGGTGGCTCAATACCGATCCACAATTCGTAGACACCGCAACAGGGGACTACACGCTGCAGTCAGGGTCTTTATGCATAAACGCGGGTGATCCTAATTCCCAATACAATGACCTCGATGGATCGCGGAACGATATGGGTGCTTTCCCTGATATTCATACAATCTTGCCGTATGTCTCGGCATTTCGAATTGTCGGAGATTCACAATTCAACGTTGTCTCAGGTCAACCACGCTTTGAATGGAACACGTTTTCCCCGACTTCGACAATTCAAGCTTTATTTGAAATTGCTGTGGGGACTGACGCTGACTGGACCTATGCTGAAATGTGGAATCCCGTTCCAATCATAAGCATGGATTCACAAGTTAGCTACTCAGGGTCACCTCTCGTAGATGGGGCGTTGTACTACCTCCGTCTAAGGATTGAAGATTCCGTCGGGTGGTCGCCGTGGCACAACACAACCTTCCGGATGAACTCCGTTCCCGGACTCCCGGCACTGCTAAGCCCTAACTCGACGATCATCGGCAGTCATCCGGTGCTCACATTGCAAAATGCATCCGATGCTGAGGGCGATGCTCTCAAGTATGATTTCGAAGTCTATGCGGACAGTGCGCTCTCGTCGCTTGTAGCGTCGCAGGCCAATGTCGCTCAAACTTCGGGCCAAACCAGCTGGACAGTATCTACTACTCTGCCCGACAATTTACGGTATTGGTGGAGAGCCCGAGCATTTGACAGCTACGAACACGGAAACTGGTCTTCCCCGCTGACCTTCTGGGTAGACGGCGTTCCCGAGGCGCCGAATGCCGCGACGCTCATATCGCCGCCCGACAGTGCCGGACTGCCCGTACTTGATCTTCTTCCAACATTCCGATGGAGTGTCCCGAGCGATCCGGATCCTTTTGATATGGCAACGTACAAAATGCAACTATCTTTCAATCCGAGTTTCGCTCTCAGTTTCAGCTACGATTCTCTACACCAGAATCAATACACCATTACCGACTCATTGCCGTTTGGAACTCACTTGTGGTGGCGGGTAACCTCTCGTGATAAGTACGGACTTACTTCCGTATCGCCTGCCAAGAACTTTTGGACATGGGAGCTTGGTGACGTAGATCACTCTCACGGCACAGATATTGCCGATCTTTCCATGCTGATTGATTTTCTCTATATAAGCTTCACTCCAATCACACCGCTAATGGTTGCCGACATGGATGGTGATTGTGCCGTCGATATCGCTGATCTGACGAAGCTAATAGATCGGTTGTATATCTCGTTTACGCCGCTGGGGGTGGGGTGTGAGTAGGAAGCGTAGTCAACAGCATGACAGGAAAGTACGACTGCTGGTCGGGCATATCGCTCATTTCGCTAATGCGGGAGGATTTCATGCGTCGGGTACATGAATTGTTACTACTCGTGCTGTTGTTGTTCTGCTCTTCAGTCGCTCAGGCAGGCACAGTGACTGACATTGACTGCAATGTGTACCAAACCGTGACTATTGGGTCACAGGTGTGGATGGCGGAAAATTTGAAAGTAACCCATTACCGCAATGGCGATACTATACCCAATGTAACCGACGGTCCCACATGGGCTGGCCTGACCAGCGGAGCCTACTGCGAATACAACAACGATGTGAATAAAGTTGCCACGTATGGCAGACTATACAACGGGTATGCTGTGGCAGACAGCCGGAACATAGCTCCCTCCGGTTGGCATGTGGCCAGCGATGCTGAGTGGAAGCAATTGGAGATGACTCTTGGTATGAGCCAAGCCGAAGCTGATGTTTTTGGCTGGCGCGGCACTACTGAGGGCGATAAGCTAAAAGAAATAGGCACAACTCATTGGTACAGTCCCAATACTGACGCCACCAATGAGAGCGGTTTTACCGCGTTGCCTGGCGGTGTCCGCACCATTGATGGTACCTACGGCGGCGTGGGTGGCTACACTTATTTTTGGTCCTCTACGGAGCTCGTTAGTAACCAAGCTTGGTATCGGCACCTGTATTACGACCGTTCAGCCATCTACCGTCACGGGGACAATGAGCGGTACGGTTTCTCGGTTCGCTGTGTCAAGGACCCGGATACAATCATCGACATCGATGGCAACGTGTATCCCACTGTGACCATAGGGACGCAGACATGGATGGCGGAGAATCTGAAGGTGACCCACTACCGTAACGGCGAAGCGATTCCCGATGTAACCAACGGTACAGCATGGGCGGGTCTGACCACCGGAGCCTACTGCGAATACAACAACGATGTGAATAAAGTTGCCACGTATGGCAGACTATACAACGGGTATGCTGTGGCAGACAGCCGGAACATAGCTCCCTCCGGTTGGCATGTGGCCAGCGATGCTGAGTGGAAGCAATTGGAGATGACTCTTGGTATGAGCCAGGCCCAAGCCGATACTATTGGCGCCCGTGGGACTACTGAGGGCGGTAAGCTAAAAGAGATAGGCACAACTCATTGGGCCAGCCCCAATACTGGCGCCACCAATGTGAGCGGTTTTTCCGCGTTGCCTGGCGGTTACCGCCTCTACCTCAATGGTACCTACTACGGCACTGGTGCCTACGCCATCTTTTGGTCCTCAGCAGAGGTCGATGGTTACTACGCCTGGGGCCGTTACCTGAATTGGGGCTATTCAGGCATCGCCCGTGACACCGGTAACAAGGAGAGCGGTTTCTCGGTTCGTTGTGTAAAGAACACCACCGTCGTGACTCAGCTCTCTATCAATAGCGAATCCGTGAATCATGTAGTCGGTCACTCTCCGAGCTTCACGTGGAGTTACGTGGCAGATTCGGGCCTTCAAGATACTATCACATTTGAGGTTGGGACTAATTCGGACTGGTCGGTCGCAGAAATGTGGTCGACGGGTGAGGCGGCAAGCACAGATACATTTGTGAACTATGGCGGTACCCCGTTAAGCGATGGTGGTATGTATTTCGTCAGACTTCGAGTTCACGCTCCGAGCGGCTGGTCAGATTGGTGCTACACCTCGTTCCACATGAACTCGCCGCCCGCTGTGCCGTATCCCTACGCGCCGACATGGCCCCTGCAGGTTGGCACTACTCCCGATCTATCGCTTGCCAACTCCACCGATGCAGAAAGCGATACGATCTACTACGATTTCCAAGTCTTCCGTGATAGTATGCTTACACAACTGGCTGTCGAAGGCGATCATATCCCCGAGACACACAACCCCGATTCGACGACTTGGACTGTTACGCCGCCGCTCGACGACAACCACTATTACTACTGGCGGGCGCGGGCGTTTGACGGGTACGAGTACTCGGCGTGGAGTTGGTTCCGCCTGTTTATTGTAAACGCCTTCAACGATCCGCCCAATGCGCCGATCTTACTTGGTCCGCCCGACTCAACCGGCTCGATACTGTACAACCGTAGGCCGACGCTTCTCTGGACCCTCTCAACCGACCCTGATCCGTATGAACAAGTGCACTATCGTCTGCAACTGGCGACCGATTCGGCGTTTCTGTTCAGATTACAAATTGACACCGTTTGGACCTCCTATTGGATGCCGCCCGACTCACTTCCGCACGGCGCACATTACTGGTGGCGGGTCTGGGCGATTGACAGGCAGGGGGCGGAAGTGATTTGCCCGTCGATGAAGAGTTTCTGGACGTATCAACTGGGAGATTTTGACGCCTCGCACAACTGTGACATAGCCGATCTCAGCCGCTTAATCGACTACCTATATATCAGCTTCACACCGATTACTCCGCTGAAGGTTGCAGATCTCGACGGTGACTGCCACGTGGATATATCTGATCTGTCAAGACTGATAGATCGATTGTACATATCATTTGCTCCGCTGGGGGTGGGGTGTGAACTTTAGTAAGTGTGGCGAGCATGACAAACTGAAGCGAATTTGAGAGGGAAATTACTCATGAATGCAACTGTTGCGAAATTGTTGAATAGTGAATTGACATATAGATATTTCACCACGGGAGGAATCGATGAAGCGTAATCTAATTGCAATGCTAATTGCCATCATGTTGGTCGCCCTTTGGCTACAACCAGCAGACGCGGCCTATGTCCCTGAGCAAATCAACTATCAGGGGAGAATTACAAATACGGGTGGACTCCCGTTTAATGGGGTGTATGACCTGACATTTACAATTTACGATGCGTCGGTGGCGGGAAATAGTCTATGGACAGAGACGCACACTGGCGTAGCAGTTGCGAACGGATTATTCAGCATCATATTGGGAACGACAACGCCAATTACAACCGGTACGCTTGCTACTGATACGAGATGGCTCGGTATTACTTTGCTACCCGGCCCGGAAATGACACCGCGGACAAAGATTACTTCGGTCGCGTACGCAATAAAGTCATCGCGTTCGGACACGGCCAACTATTCATCGCGTTCGGACACGGCTAACTATGTGATCAACAATTCCGGCGGCGATGGTATCTGGAGCTTGAACGGGAGCAATGCGTATCGGTTGAATGGGAATGTGGGGATAGGGACGAGTGCGCCTATTGCCAAGTTGCAGGTTAATGCCATCGGTGGGCAAGTAGCTTTTCAAGTGAACGGAGTCGATCCTGAAGCCATGCTCAAAGTTAATGTAGAAGGTGACTTCGTAATGAATCCCCACTCTGGAGTGAACAAGAGTTTGAGAATAAGGAGCTACACAGCCGATGGGGTTCCTCGGGATCACATTGTTGTCACAAATGAATTTGCGCATCCTAATATTCCCGATCTTGAACTTCAGCCGAACGGGGGCAATGTTGGTATCGGCACAGCCGCTCCAGCTGGGGTGTTACACGCAGTGGGCGACATCATACTCGGTGGCACCGGAGAAGAATACATCATGCACCCCAGAACAAATGCCGGCGGCGATTACTTGCATATCACTGATCGCGACGCAGGAGGGGAATGGAAGTGGGGACAGGGGATTGTTTTGCACAGCAATGGAAATATCGGTATAGGGACACAATCGCCTGCGGAAAAACTACACATTGAAGGCAATTTGATGCTTGATGCTTACAGCGCTGGTGAGAGAAGCGGGATATTTTTTCGTGAAGGTTTTGGCTCAAATGCAGAAAAACAAAATCTATCTATTCTTGTCCGGGGTTTAGGTAGCCCGATTTCGCCTGACGGCCTTGAGTATAACGCCCACGATGGGCATATCTTTACAACTCAGTTTGGAACTGAGCGGATGGTTATTAGAGAAACCGGCAATGTCGGTATCGGGACTACAGCACCTTCCGCCAGATTGGATGTTGTCGGTGACATTAAGGGGCAAACTGGTTCAGACGGAGTGAACGCGATTCAGGGTACCAATTCAGGTAATTATTCCGGCTTAGCTGGATTTAACACTGGCATTGGCCATGGTGTGTATGGTTCCGCACCCGGTCCAGGTTATGCCGGTTATTTTTCTGGCAATTTATACGTGTCATCGAGAGTTGGTATCGGTGTGTCCAACCCCAATTCTAAACTCCAAGTCTACGGAGGCACCGACGTTGCTGCTTCCTTTAGAAATGATAATCCAAATGACGTGGGGGTTTGGATACACAATGGTAGTAACACGAGCTTGGGGATCCAATCGACCAACACCTCAGCTTTCGCGATGAAAATTGGCGCAGGCGACCCGGCACTCCCGCAGAACCCCGCCCTCTATTGTATAGGATATGTTGACGTGAACGGATACGTGCAGGCAGCAACTTCATTGTCCAACATCAATGCAATCACAGGGACTTGTAGCGGTAATTACTCGGGGGTATCCGGAATTAATACAGGATCTGGAAACGGCATCTATGGCTCGGCCCCTGGGCCAGGGTTCGCTGGTTACTTCAATGGAAAACTCTGTGCCACGGGTACGATCGGTGCATGCTCTGATCGCCGGTATAAGAAGAACATCTACTCAATCGTTTCCAGTCTTGACAAGGTCTCACGGCTTCGGGGCGTGACTTACGATTGGAGAGTCGACGAGTTCCCCGCCAAAAACTTTCCGACCGAAAATCAGATCGGTTTGATTGCACAGGAAGTCAGAGAAGTAGTCCCAGAGGTAGTTTCGGAGGAGAAAGATGGGTACCTAATGGTTGACTACGCGAGACTTACAGCAGTTCTTGTCGAGGCCGTCAAAGAACTCAAGTCACAAAACGAAGCATTAACCAAGCGAATAGAAGCGCTTGAGAAACAACCCAAAGTCCTCACCGCCGCGGAGTCGCCGCGATGAAACGGCACGGCGGCATCTTTATCTGTCTGGGATTGGCTTGCCTGTCATTTTCAGGTAAGGGGAGCCAGTCAGTGGGACATCAAGAAAACGTGACAGCGACTCGCGTAAGAGTCTCGCCGGGCGATCAACTGAATTGGTCGGTGATGTCAAGCGGTGGGACGATAGGGACCTCCTCGATGGGTAAATTGGAGGGGACATTTGGCCAGCTGGTCGTAGGCGAAATGGAGAGTAACCCCCAGCCATGGATTTCGGCGGATAGTACGGATACAGTCTGTGCAGTATTGGCAAACGGATTTTGGCATAATTTCGATGACACTTGCTGTGTGGGATTGACAGGCAATGTCGATTGTGATCCGGAGGACGGTGTCGATATTTCCGATTTATCGGCGCTAATTGACAATCTGTATATTAGCATAACACCGCTTTGTTGTAAGGGAGAGGCCAACATCGACGGCGACATAAACTGTGGGATTGATATTTCCGACTTAACGCGGCTGATCGATTATTTGTACATCAGCTTTTTACCGCCGTCGGCGTGTCAATAGAAGCGGACTCACCTTCTTACTGAGGGCCATCTGCGAAGGCGGGTGGCCTTTCTTGATTGGTAACGCGGGGGATAGGGCTTCAGGTCTCGGAAAGGAGAACAGTTTTTGGGGCGGGGCTGAAATTCTCGGGTTTAGATTAAGTGGTGATTTATCAGAACAATTTCGCACACTTTGTCCACATGGTGACCCGTTGCCTCGGGCGATCTTCACCCGCGCCATGATCTATTTCCCCCGCTCCTTCATGGTCGGCACCTTGCCGTGGGCCATTGCCATTGCCGCCAACCGGCGCCGCTGAATTTCTTCGAACGAAATAGGCGTCACATCCATCGAGTCCTCATTACGGTAGATACCGAGACCGCGCCCTAGCCCGTTTGTGATACTTGCGTCGCCCCGCTCCAACCCGGCAGTAACAGCATTGAGAAAGGCAGGGAATAGGTGAAGCATGCGCGCCCGGAGCTTGCGCTTGATCTCTGGATCCGAGTCAATGGCCGCCTGGATTCGCTTACGGTTGTGGGTGACGGAGTTCCGGTGAAGGTGAAGTTCGTCCGCGGTCTCTTCAACCGGCCGGTTTGCGACTTTATCCCTCCAGATTTTGGTGAGTCGCTCATCGTCGAAGATGTCCTCAATCGTCAACTTCCCACGCTTCGAGTGTGCCTTGCCAGTCTGGTTCTGTTTAAGAGTATGCATGGCCGACGTGCTCCTCTAAAAAAGGTAGGTTCAACCTACTTCCAACGGATATTACTGCTCAAATGTGCCGTATGTCAAGAGGTTTCTCGCGGGACATTATCGGGGCATACGGCGACGGTGTAGCTCCAAGCCAACGGCAAACACTTCTTTGCCACCGAGTAAGGAGGCGATGATGTCATCGGATTACTTTTGCTAATAACGCGGCCACGCCCTTGTGATCACTAACTCAATTGATCGCGCCCAGTTGACACCGACCGGTTCGAAGACATATCTTTGTTAATCAAGCTGTTGATTATCAAAGGGATTCAGTCATCTGAGGTTTTGGGAGAGATTGTTTGTGGGATTGGGAAAGGCACTTTCGGGGCTGTTTCATTCGCATCTAATATCAAAATGCAGAAACGCACTAATACAATGCCAAATGACAGTTTTGCAGGATCGCCAATATGCTCAAACTTGAAGAACTCCGGCTACGTGCAGGCGATGATCTTCGCCCCCCGAACCAATGCTTCCTTCTTCACCCTTTTCTGGCGCTTGATCTGACACTCCCTTTTGAGCGCGGCCGACGTCGACACACAAACCGCCGGTCTAATTGCTTGAAATGTCTCCCGTCCTGATTCCGGCCAGAGCATCGGCAGGTATTCCGAGAGGTGGCCCAAGGGCTTGCCGGGAGTCGTGCGAGGGAGCGCCCAGGACCCGCCCCAGACCTGGACCGAGAAAAAGGCCGAAATAGGAGCTTGAAGCACAGACCGAACCAGCTATATTTGTAGCAATCACAAACCGACTTTTCGGAGAATATCGTGCCGAGAACAAAAACCACCACCGACAGGGATCGTTTGATCCATATCCGCCTGAGTGACGACATCCATAGGCGGCTGAAAGTCCTGGTAGCCGAACAAGGGGGCACGATACAGGACGTGGTAACCCGGTTGATTGACGGGCTACTTCAGCAACCAGTCGGGAAGGCAAGGCCAGCTAAACGGGGAAAATAGATGCCACGCATTTTTGACAACATCGAACTCGAACTTCTCGAAGCACTTCAGCAGACCATAAAGCTCTCTGATCGGGCTGATTTCTGCGTAGGTTATTTCAACTTGCGCGGCTGGAAGCAACTTCACGATTACATCGACCGATGGCCTGGCGGTGATGGCAATTGCTGTCGCCTACTGGTCGGCATGATGCGCACCCCGCATGAAGAGCTTCAAAAGGCTCTGAGCGTTACCGCAGATTCTGACGATCTGGATCAGCAAACCGCATTGAGATACAAGGCAAAGCTCGCACGCGAATTCCGGGATCAGCTCACTATAGGCGTGCCAACGGACGATGACGAGCGTGGGCTACGAAAGGTTGCAGAGCAAATTAGGCAGAAGAAGGTAGTCATCAAACTGTTCCTGAAACACGCACTCCATGCAAAGCTGTATTTACTTTTCAGACCAGACCCGATCAATCCGATAGTCGGTTACTTAGGTAGTAGCAACCTGACGCTAAGTGGTCTGTCCCGCCAAGGCGAACTGAATGTCGATGTTATGGATCGCGACGCATGCGATAAACTGGCTAAGTGGTTCAAGGCCCGCTGGGATGATCGCTGGTGTATCGACATATCTGAAGATCTTCTGAAAGTCATCGACGAAAGCTGGGCTCGCGAAACACCGATACCGCCGTATCAGATTTACGTCAAAATGGCTTACCATTTATCTCAGGAAGCCCGCCACGGGCTCGCCGAATTCCGCATACCCAAAGACTTCGGTAATCGGCTGTTTGAATTCCAAGTTGCGGCAGTCAAGATCGCGGCCCATCACCTGAACAAGCGCGGTGGTGTGCTGATTGGCGACGTAGTTGGTCTGGGCAAAACCCTCATGGCAACAGCACTCGCTCGCATATTTGAGGACGATCACGGTCTTGAGACGCTGATTCTCTGCCCTAAGAACTTGACGCCAATGTGGGAAGAGTACCGCAAGCTGTACCGAATGCGAGCGACGATTATGTCAATCACCCAGGCACAGGCCAAGCTTGCCAAAGAAACCAGACATAGGATTCTGATAATCGACGAAAGCCACAACCTCCGCAATCGAGAGGGTAAGCGCTATCGCGAAATTCAAGCGTACATAGAAAAGAATGACTGCAAAGTCATCATGCTGTCGGCTACGCCATACAATAAGACATACCTTGACCTCTCCAGTCAACTTCGGCTTTTCGTGCCGCCCGATCAAGACCTGGGCGTTCGCCCAGAACAGCTAATTAAACAATATGGCGAGACCGAATTCCTTAGAGCGTTTCAGGCACAACCCCGCACGCTTGCCGCCTTCGAAAAGAGCCAGCACCCCGACGACTGGCGCGACCTCATGCGGCTGTACATGGTTCGCCGGACCCGAAGTTTCATCAAAGACAACTACGCTGAACCCGATCCAGCCAATGGCCGTAAGTATCTCAAATTGGCTGACGGCACGCGATCATATTTCCCTGATAGAGAGCCCAAAACGGCCAAGTTCACGATTAACGACAGCGATCCGACCGACCAGTACGCCAAAATGTATCATGTCGACGTGGTTCACGTCATCAACGCGCTAAAGCTCCCGCGCTACGGCCTGGGTAACTATCAGAAAGCGGCGCCCGATCATCTACCTACTCGCGCCGAAGATGAACTACTGTCTGACCTTGGTCGAGCAGGCAACCGGTTAATTGGTTTCTGTCGCACGAATCTATTCAAGCGTTTGGAGAGCAGCGGCAAGGCGTTTCTCATGTCCGTCGAGCGGCACATTCTTCGCAATTATATATTCCTCTACGCAATCGAAAACGACCTGCCGCTTCCCATAGGCACTCAGGACACCGATCTTCTGGATACACGTTTCAGCGACGAAGACCGCGATTCAACCACACCAAGTGATGAAAACGGTGATGGCGAAGAAGCCACTGCTACAGTTGAGAATTTCACCGACCAGGCTTTCCGCAGGGCCGCCGAAAAGGTGTACACTCAATATCAGTCGGAATTTAATAAGCGGTTCAAATGGCTGAGATCAACACTGTTTGACGATTCGCTATCTGAGCACCTGAAAGATGACGCTTGCGCTTTATTTGGTATTCTCAACAAATTCGGGAAATGGGATCCAGCCAAAGACGCCAAGCTCGCCTCGCTCCACAGATTACTGACCAAAACGCACCCCAACGACAAAGTTCTGGTATTCAGTCAATTCGCTGATACTGTCAGCTATCTAAATCATGAACTTCACGTTCGCGGGATGAGCAAGATCGAGGAAGTGACCGGAGAATCTGCGGATCCGACTACTCTCGCCTGGCGCTTTGCACCTGTCGCTAACGAAAAACCGATTTCGGCAGATGAAGAGCTTCGCGTTCTGGTAACAACTGACATCCTCAGCGAAGGCCAAAACCTGCAGGATTGCTTCATAGTGGTCAACTACGATCTCCCCTGGGCAATCATCCGACTCATTCAGAGAGCAGGCCGCGTTGACCGCATAGGCCAGAAGCACGACAAGATTCTCTGCTATTCATTCCTACCCGCCGAAGGTGTCGAGCGAGTCATAAATCTTCGCGGTCGAGTCCGCCAGCGACTGAAAGAAAACGCCGAGGTGGTCGGCGCTGATGAATCCTTCTTCGAAGACGACAAGGACGAACAAGCGATCGTTAATCTATACAACGAGAAATCCGGCATTTTGGAAGGCGATGATGATTCCGAAGTCGACTTGGCTTCCTACGCTTACCAAATATGGCAGAATGCTATCGAAGCCGATCCAAGCTTGAAGAAAACTATCGAAACCATGCCCGACGTGGTTTACTCCACCAAACAGCATAGGCCGACCGGCACCGAACCGGAAGGCGTATTGGTCTATATGTCCACCAGCCAAGGAAACGACATGCTGGCCTGGATAGACAAGAACGGCAACAGCATCACCGAATCACAGCTTGCCATTCTACGAGCCGCCGAGTGCAAAGCCGACACACCCGCTCTACCAAAACAGACTGAGCATCACAATCTGGTACAGAAAGCCGTCACCCTAGCGCTAAAAGAGACGACACAAGTCGGCGGACAGCTTGGCCGTCCATCGGGAGCCCGTTTCCGTACCTATGAACGACTGAAGAATTTCGCTGAACGCGTTCAAGGGCAACTTTGGGATACAGTCGAACTTCGCCGAATGGTGGAAGAGATTTACAAATTCCCATTGCGGCAAACAGCCGTCGACACGCTCAATAGACAACTTCGAGCGGATATTACTGATGAAGACCTTGCCAAACTCTGCCTGGACCTGCGCAAAGATGACCGGCTGTGCCAGATATCAGATGAGAACGAGCGACAGGAACCGAAAATTATCTGTTCATTGGGTCTGACATCCGGGGATCACTCATGAATCTCGACACCGCACGCGTTCGCCAGTTACTCAATAGTTTCGAGCTTACCAAGCTTTTTATCGAAGAACTTGGATGGGACCGGCTGGCAGTCCGCCCGTCCATTGCCGTCGACGGCGTATCTTATTCGGTCCAACCGGTTGCCGAAAAGCACGGAGTTCAGATATTCGAGTGTGTCACTGACACCTTGCCCTCGTATGCCTTGCGTCAGAAGATCGAGCGCCAGGTACGAAAACTGGCCCACGAGCATCTAATCATCTTCACGGACACCGCTAAAACAACCCAAGTCTGGCAGTGGGTAGCGCGTCAGCAAGGCAAGCCAGCCGCATATCGAGAATATCAGTTCTACAAAAACCACAGCGCCGATGCCCTGATAACGCGACTGAACGGCCTGGTATTCACCTTGAATGATGAAGAAGGGTTGACCATCACCGGTGTTACCACTGCCTTAAAGGAATCTCTGAATCGCGAAAAAGTTACCAAACGCTTTTACGACTATTTCAAAGAAGAACACGACACATTTCAGGAATTCCTTGACGGCATTCCGATAGAAGATGACCAGCGCTGGTATGCATCAGTCATGCTCAACCGGCTCATGTTTATCTACTTCATTCAGTCCAAAGGTTTTCTGAATGACGACCATGAATATCTGAAGAACAAATTGGCTGAAAGTGAGAGACGCGGCAAAGATAGATTTTACCGCGATTTCCTATGCCCGCTATTCTTTGAAGGTTTCGCAGAACCGGAATCAAAGCGGTCAACCAAGGCTAAGGCGCTTCTCGGAAAAATACCATACCTGAACGGCGGCATCTTTCAGGAACACCAGCTTGAGAAGGCGCACGGCAAAGATATCAAAATGCCCGATAAGGCATTCAATCGGCTGTTCGAATTCTTCGACCGCTACCGTTGGCATCTCGACGAACGTCTGCTCAGCAACCAGAACGAAATCAACCCAGATATCCTTGGCTACATCTTCGAGAAATACATCAATCAGAAACAGATGGGAGCCTATTACACGAAAGAGGATATCACTGAGTATATCAGCAAGAACACGATCATCCCGTATCTATTCGATGCCGCCCGACCGAAATGCCGGATCGCGTTCGATGGCGAGCACTCAATTTGGAAACTGTTACAGTCCGACCCGGATCGTTACATCTACCCGGCCATTCTGAAAGGGGTCACACTCCCCCTACCCCAAGAGATTGTTGCCGGCATAGGCGACGTATCTAAACGAACCGGCTGGAACAGGCCAGCAACCGAGGAATTTGCTCTCCCAACTGAAATTTGGCGCGAGGTAGTAGCCCGCCGTCAGCGGTACGAAGAGGTCAGTGCCAAGATACTGGCGGGTGAGATCAGGGAGATAAATGATCTTATCACCTACAACTTGAATATCCGCCAATTCGCTCAGGATGTGATTCAAGAAAGCGAAGGACCTGAACTGATTCGGGCCTTCTGGAAAGCCATAGAGGAAGTGACCGTCCTCGACCCGACCTGTGGCTCAGGTGCGTTTTTGTTTGCGGCGCTTAATATCTTGGAGCCACTGTACGAGGCCTGTTTGGATCGGATGCAGGTTTTTGTCGATGAACTTGATCGCTCTGGCGAAAAGCACCATTCGGAGAAATTCAGTGACTTCCGCAAGATACTGGCACGGATCGAACAGCACCCAAATCGCCGCTATTTCATCCTAAAGTCGATCATTGTCAAGAACCTGTATGGTGTGGATATCATGGAAGAGGCGGTTGAAATCTGCAAACTCCGACTTTTCCTCAAACTGGTCGCTCAAACTGAAACCGCCGACAAGATCGAGCCGCTACCCGATATCGACTTCAATATTCGGGCCGGTAATACATTGGTCGGCTATGCAACGCTGAAGGAAGCCAAAGTTGCCGTGACAAGTAAGTTGGACTTTGACAATGCGTGGGCCAAGATCGAGCAGAAGGCAAGCGACTTGCAACAGATTTCCGAGCAGTTTCGTGAACGGCAACTTTCTGGTGACGGCACGGTTCCGTCAGAGGACAAGGAAGAAATACAGAAACGATTGAATGCTCTGAATGATGAACTCAATCACTATCTGGCCAAGGAATATGGGGTTAAGCCAGAAAGGCCGAAAGCTCTCAAAGAATGGCAGGAATCACATAGGCCGCTTCATTGGTTCATCGAGTTTTTCGGCATCATGCAGGACGGTGGATTTTGCGTTATCGTAGGGAACCCTCCCTATGTAGAGTACCGCGAAGTTGCGAATGACTATGGTCTGCTGGACTTCCAAACACAAGACACGGGGAATTTATACGCGTATGTGACGGAGCGATCATATGACATTCTGCAGATTTCGGCGAGATTGGGACTAATTGTGCAGCTACCCATTGTCTGCACAGATCGCATGGAACCGTTGCAACGATTGTGCCTTGGTACGAGCGAACCGTTATGGTTTGCCACTTTTGACGATCGTCCAGCCATGTTGTTTGACGGTCTGGAGCATATTCGCGCTACTATCTTCACGGCGAAAAAGGTCGCGAATGGCGGATCAGCGGTATTCTGTACGAATTACAATAGGTGGTACACCGATGCACGACAGCACCTTTTTGACCAGTTACAGTATGCGGACACAACCGGCCTAATTAGTCCTGGAGTGATACCTAAGATTGGAGACAAGCTGGGGATCGCCGTCTATAATGCGTTGAGGGCGTTTCCACCCCTCTCGAACAGCTTTTCCAATCGACGAGGGTATGCCATTTACTTCCACAATGCCCCACAGTATTGGATAAGAGCGATGGACTTTACACCCTACTTCTGGAATGAAAGAAGAGGCCAACATGTATCGACGCAGGTCAAGGAGCTTTTGTTTTCCGATCCGAAGAACGCATCAGTAGCCACTGCCTATCTCAACAGCACGCTATTTTATTGGTGGTTCGTATGCCGGTCTGACTGCCGTCATTTGAATCTGCGTGAAATATCCAACTTCCCTGTCTCCTTAGGTACAATGTCTACGGCTGAAAAGCACGACCTGAGCAAAACTGCAGCTTCTTTGATGAATAGTCTGCGCACGGAAGCGACCAGAAAGACCGCTAATTACAAGACCACTGGAAAAGTCGTTTATGATGAGTTCTTTCCTAAATTGTCCAAACCGTTGATCGACGAAATTGACCAGGCAATTGTCACAACCTTGGGCTTATCTCCAGAAATCGGTGATTACATAGTAAACTACGACATAAAGTATCGCATGGGTCAAGACGACACTTCGGAAGAGTAAGCGCTATGACACCGCTCGATCTAAAGCAATTGCCCATACAAATCGTCATAGGCGATCTGGCGTTCCTTGGCAACCGCAAGCTGTTTGACCTGAAGGCGCTGGGGCTGTTTTGTTCGAAAGAGCTACCTGGCCCACTCGTGCTCAAGACGCTGGACACAGTAGCCGCAATGCGAGACGCCGGTATTTTGGTCATGAGCGGATTCCATTCAAAGACCGAAATGGAGTGCCTGAAGGTACTTCTCCGAGGAACACAGCCGGTGATCATTGCGCCAGCCAAGTCGATCATAGGCGCTCGTACACCTCACGCATGGAGTAAACCCTTGATCGAAAAGCGCCTCTTGGTAGTGTCGACATTACCCAAGACGGTCACGCGGCCTACAGAAGAGACAGCCCAATCTCGCAATGAGTTCGTATCGAGAGTGGCCGATGCCGTCTTTATCCCCTACGCCCGCCCTGACAGCAAAACCGAAGCACTGGCAAAAGAGATTGTGTCCGCAGGCAAGCCGCTGTATACAATCATCAGCCCTGAGACAATAAATCTTCAAGGTTTGGGTGCGATTGAGGTAGGAGCTTTTCTGGTTCGGGGCACTAAAGTACAGGGAGTGTAGAGTATGGCATTTCCATTTCAAGTAGTCTACTTGGACAAGGTATTTCGTGACTTCGAGTCATTCATGAGAAATAAAACCGGTCCTCTCGGCCAGGCACATGCGTTCCACTTCGATGAGTTCAAAAAGGAAGCGACAGCGAAAGGATCAACGTGGTACCAATTCATGCTAAATATGATCGTAGAAGGAATGTTAGAACAGTGCTGGAAATATCCGGTAATTGTCTATCACGCATTTAGCGAGGATGTATTACTCATCTACTGGGCCAGCAGTCGTCATGGTGACCCCACGAAATTTTCGAAGACGCTTATTGACCTCGACTCCTTTATGGAAGAAGGCCAACAATACCTTCCTCGATTGGATAGAATTCGATTTTGTGCATACTGGGAGCCGCCTGCAAACGCTGTGGTTATCTGGCCCGCTGGTTATGACCTCGACACCCAAGGCAAGAGAGTCTTTGACCCCAATGACCGGACGGATCACCTAACTCATCGCGCCAAGGTGAGAGATGTGGGCCTGAGCATCAATGACACTGATAGTAGCTATGTACGTGTGCCCACCGAAGAGCATGGTAGCTTTGTGCGGAGAGGGCGAACCTATCGATTTATCAACAGATGGGGGTGGGTGACTTCCACCCACTTGGACTTACCCCCACAGATAATATCTCAAGAAGGTCAGAAGTGAACTACGTGTTGAAAATGGGTAAGTATTTGCAATGATTTGGATATTTGAGAAACTCTCTGAAGCGGAGCGAAATGACCTTCAGAAACTAAATCCGCTCATGGACTATCATTATTCCATTGTCAGGCGAGAAACGGGATTTCAGACATATCACGATGTTCGGGAGGACAAACGATTTGCGCGCTTATTCCCAATAGACTCCGTTAGGCAGGGTTTCATTTGTGATGATGTGCTCGAGGCTCAGAGGCTCTCGGCGTTCATTAGTCGAGAGATTGGCATTGATCGCTTCGGCGACATTGCCAAACGACATCCTATGATTCTCGACTATTTGAATTGGGAAGCAAATCCCGTTCAAATTCGCATGATTGCACTGTCAGTTAGGGCATACCTCAACTGGTACCAATCCGTTCAGCCCAGTTTGCTTGATAGACTCAATCGGCATGATCTGGAGAAATGGGAAATTGACCTTTCGTAAGCTGACAGATACCAAGGGGGCGAAAACGGCACTTAGTGATTCATCAAGTAACAAAGCCGTCATTCATTCTCGCGAGTCTTCCAAAGAGCAACAAGAGGTCCTTACGAAGCTCTCACGGCATGGATTATAAGTCCTTAAAGGCTTTTATCCGGCCGGGACGAGATTGGGGGCAGGAGATTTCCCTTGACTGATCAGCATCGCTTGCGATCTTATTTACGTGGCCCGATTAGAAAGACACCACCAACTCGGGAAGCGGCGATTGAGAAAGCCGCGTACTTCGAACTATCTGGCAAAATTGACCAACGCTGAACTCCTTCGGTACTACTTAGTTTCCTTCGGAGAAGGTGCAATGGGCGAGTTCATCGATGGACTCGAGAAACTACTCTTCGGCGAGGAGGATAATTCGCAACTCATCCTTACGGTCGGGGACACATGCGTTCGGCATAAGGTGTCCAGACTCCTTGAGCTGAGGGGCCGAACGTGTGGCTTTAAAGATCCCATCGACGGCGTGGTCCGACGTCAATTGGGGTGTCCGAGGATATTTGGGAGAATGGAGGACCTGGGTCTGATATGTCGCGATGCGTTCTTGGAACTCGTGACAACGAGCGGTTTATCCATGCCGACCATCTGTCTATGTGATGTTCTCGCTCTGGAGCAATTGTGCGGAAGCCGCCGACTTTCGGACGGGACAATCGGCTCATTAGTTACACTTGATACTCTCGTGAACTACTTGCGGGGCTGGCTTACATACGACAGTACGTCGTTATGTTGTTATTGGGAAAGAGCGGTGTTTCCTGTAATCGATGACAAGGGGTTAGAACCCCTGACAATCCGGGTGTATAAAATGTTCGACCAGCTCAAGGCCCGAAGGCCCTTTAGGCTCTCTGACCTCAAGTCTCTACGACCTTGGGATAGTGATGAAGAATTCGATTCTCTCACAGCATTGTACCGGCGATCTGTACCTGAGATCAACGCTCCACTTTCGGTCTGGCTGTCTATCCTTCTCAGGCACCGTATTCTCAAAGAAGGATCTTGGGACGAGGAGATACTTGAACTGGATTACTTGCCGTCATTCTTCAGACAAACTGGACCGATGCCGCTATCATCTCAGGATCGTTTGTTAAGAGCACGTCGGAAACGCGCATCAGACATGCTCTGGCTGAGGGGTGTCGCGATTGAAAAGGAACTTGCATCTCGACTCCGATTAGTTGGGAAGCCTGACTACATAAAACTGTCGTCAGATTGTCGGTCGGTGCTGGTTCGAGGCGAAGTGATTCCGCTTACTCCCAGACAATCTCACGTAATATCAATTCTCGCTGACCACTACGAATCTGAGACACCAGAGGTTGGTCACGCGCATATTATTTCGGAGGTCTACGGCGACAAGACCAAAAGACCGCTTCGAAAACTATTCAATAACGACCGAGCATGGAATCTTCTAATTGTGGATGGGCGATCGAAAGGGTCAGTTCAGATTGTAGCAAGGCCAATTCGCTCCATTGAGTTCGCCATGAAAAAAGCTTAAGGGCTGTTTTCAAAATCTCCTCATTCTAAGCCACTTTCAGACAACGATCCAAACAAGCCAGGAAACCCTCCCCGTAGGTTTTGGTGACGTTTAGTACCATGCACCTCTATGGTACAGGCAAGAACGAACATCACTGCGATCGGGAAAAGTTCGATCGCTATTGGACCTTCGGGGATCCATCCCGGGACCAAAAGCGCCAAAACAATTGGCAGTTTGAAGTCGTCACATCGGACGAACTCGTTTCGGATTTCGACTTCGAGACATGGCTGGCCGATCTCCTCGTTACTCACTGGCTTAGAACGCACAACAAACACCAATCAAAGGAGCTTCCAGGTGAAAAGTGACACCTTTTCAACGGCCGACATAGCTCTGGCCGCCTTTCTGGTCATGTCAAAGCGTCAATTAGTAACTACCGAGCGACTGCATGGCGGCAAATACACTTTCCACTTCAGCGACTTCCCTGGCCGGGAGTCCGAATTGCTCAGCTTTTTCAACCGACGCACGGCAGTTGAACCAAACGCCTTTTTGGACCACTTGAAGTCTCTGAAAAGTCTTACTCAGCAGTAAGAGAAATGTTCGAGTGAAGAAACATGAAATAACATGGCCCGCTCGGTTTGAGAAGCAAGTGGCCGCTTTCCCAGGCGACCTGACCAAGTGTTCCATCCAAACTCATACCGCTTGCCACGGACTTACGGGAGTTACAGTCAATGCAACTAACTGATATCGAGAATGCCTTTGTTGGGGGAATTCTTCGGCAACCTGAAGCCCTGGACGATCTGAATCTACCGGCTGAGGCGATAAACGATCCTGCCTGCCATGCGGCCTATTCAGCAATACTTAGAATATACAAAACGGGAAGGCCCGTTTCGCTCGAATCGGTTGCGGCTGAGATGGAATACGACGGTGTGCGGACTCCAAAATCAATCGCGGTCAGCATACTTGAGAGTCGTTGCCACACGATTGAGACCATTAAGGATCATGCCGCAACCATTGCTCGCCATTACCGGATCAAGCAACTGGCGGAGCTTGCAGGCGGCTTGAAAGAAGCCACAGAAAGGGCAAACTGCGACCCTGACGAGCAATCGGAATACATCGCCAAGTTTCTCGATGGTCAGTACACGGCGGGAGAAGATGTCGTTGCTGGGGATGTTTTAGCGGCGAAGTTTCGAGACGAGTTACTTTCGCCGCCAAAAGAGCGTCCGATTCAGACGCGGATTCAATCCCTCAATGATCTTATTGGTGGATTCCAGCGCGGAGATTACATCATTATCGCCGCTCCGTCAACCTCTGGTAAGACTGCCTTCTCCATGGACATTCTCAAATGGAACCGGATCGGGGGGCACAATTCGCTGTACGTGTGCCTGGATCAAAACCCTCGATCCTTGATGCAGAGGGAGTACCAAACATTGACCGGAATGGACCAACGCCAGATTACCCGCGCCGAGTTAGATTTCAACGAACATCAGAAGCAGTCAATTAATCAAGCGTACATGGAGTACATCTCCGATCCGGGGACAGTCTATTTCTATGACAACGCCTGCGCTACCGTATCAGACATCCGGGCCAAGATCCGATCGGAGATTCGTAAACACCATATCAAGATCATGGTGATAGATCATATGCAACAGATAGTGTTGCGCGGGAAATCTGAGAACCGCAACTCCGAGATGTCAGAGATTTCGCGGAGATTAAAAGCTATCGCGCTCGAGTGTGACATCCCAGTTGTTGCCCTATGTCAGATCAACCGGGGGTATGATTCTGGGGATCGAAGTAACTGGAACTGGGTGTTCCCCCGAATCAAGAAGGACCATCTGCGCGATTCTGGGATGATTGGGAATGACGCCTCAACTATCATTACGATACTAAATAAACCGGTCTATATCGGGGAACGGTTCGGTTGGGAAAGCCCCGAAATGGTGAAGGAACTGGCCCGCTACGGCTCTGATCAGTGGGGGTGTGAGCTAAGTGTCATTAAGAACAAGAACGGGCGTGACGGGTCTGTGAAGTGCATTTTCAACCCCAAAACGATGCAATTCTATTCCCCTGCACCCGGGCTTGTGGAGAATGACCCAAGGGAAGATGCACCTGCAGTTGGCAGGGGGGCTGTGCCAAGTAGGAAGCGTCTGGCGCCAGATGGAGCAAAGTTCTAATGGGTCAGTTTACAGGAATCTCATCGTCTTTCTATGATGAGCCAGAGTATCGCACGATGATTGAGCAAGCAGTCGCCCAGTACATCATGATCAGCCGCGATATGCTTGGGGTTTGCCCGGTCAACCTACGCGTTGTTGGTGCGAAGCTGAGAATCCGACGGAAAAAAGACCTTTCTGATGTTTTGGACTACTTTGAAAGCATCGGGAAGCTTGTGTTTTCAGAAGGCGGGACTCACGTGTGGTGGAAAAGCGGGGCCTGGCACTCACTCAACCGCGGCAAGTTTGCCCCGCTACAGCTTCAAGGTGTATCTAAACTGTTATCGAAGTGGACTGAAAGCGGCTTGTTCGGGAGCTCATTTGCGGCGACCGTCACGCAACTCTATGAAACCAAATACCAAATGAGGATACCCATCGCATACCCATTCCCCTCTGAAACTGATACTGAAGCTAATACTGAAGCTGAAGCTGACGGCGCCGCGTCCGCCGCTTCATCCTTCCTACCAATAGATGATTTTGAACGCTATGTGGCGAAACACGGGGATGCGGTGAAAGAGTCCTGGGAGCGGGACTACTGCGAATGGGGCGGTTCGACCGCACTGCTCCAGGTCGCCGATTTACTTCGGCGTGACATCATTCTGAATCCAGACAGCTACCGACCCGTGGTCTTGAACCAGACATGGGGGAGAAAGCTGAAGAACTGGATGGACGTGGAAATCAACAAAGGTACTTTCAAGTCGCAATCAAAACGGGAAGGGAACCGATGACTCGATTTGCCCTCGATGTTGGGGGCAATTAATACTTAGTGCTTGACACGTGCTAAGGGACCAGACCTGGGGTAACTGTATCAGGCGATGGAATAGCGTCGACGTCAAGGCGAGGACGGTATGAGCGGAAAGGCGCACCTGTCAAAGTGCAGTCTTCACTACCAACACGGCCACAACTTCCCGGACGTCGTGCGGAAAGATTGGTGAATCAAAAAGTTAGAATGACCCGAAACGCCTCGAACATATTGTTGCGTACCCAGTTGTTCTGGGAGAATCGATTGGGAAGACCCGTTTCGGTCGATGAAGCTGAGGAAATGGTTCGGTTTGCCCGAGAGTTTCTGACTTTACTGAAACACAGCCGTAGGCGCCAACTCACCAACAAATCTGTAGGAGATTATGAAGAAGAACACAACGACAGGAAATCGCCACGGGCTCTTTAGCCTCATGTCAAATTGTCCACGGTTCGACCGTTGTTGTGTGCCAGTCTGCCTACCTGACCCACATTCTGATACAAGAACACGGTTAGACGGCAGACAAACCTGCGTGCTGGCCAAGGCAGGGCCGTGCCTGCGCTTCGGCCTCGTGCCAGCAATCCCGGAAGGTTCACATATGAAAAAACACTTGCGTTTCAGTTGCTACGTGGTTATATACATAACATGAAAGACAGGAATCGAGAAAAGGACAGTATGGTTCACGTCCGGTTCACAGAAGAAGAGCGCCGACTACTTAAGGCCAAATGCGCGCTCCAAGGGATGAGTATGCAAGAGTACGTTCGTGCCGTTGTCTTGAGGACCCTCCGCCAATTCAGAGGGAAGGCAAAGCCATGAAAGCGGTACTGTACTGTCGGGTATCGTCCAAGGAGCAAGCGCAGGAGGGGTTTTCTCTCGATGCTCAGGAAAAGACCGGTCGAGACTATGCCCGCCTCAAGGGTCTGGAGATCATGCGATTCTGGAAGATGTCAGAGTCCGCTTGGAGCAAAGGGCGCAACGAGTTCAATCAGATGGTGGAGTTCCTGAAGAACCACCCCGAGATTGATCACGTCATCTTTGACTCGCCGGACCGCATGACCAGAAACGACTTCGATAAGTTGAAAGTCTCAGTGCTGGTCAAAGAGCACGGGAAGGTCATCCACTTCGCCAGAACGGGAAAGGTGATTAGCAATAAGTCCGGGTCGGATGATGAGTTCATGCTTGATATTGAGATAGCGGTGGCGAAGAAATGGTCCAACGACATTTCTCGTAAGGCCAGCATGGGGATGAGGGAAAAAGCCGAGCAGGGATTTTATCCGGGCTGGGCGCCAATGGGTTATCTGAACGATAAAGTCACTCGCCGCATCAAAGTCGATTCAGATGTGGCCCCGTTGGTCGTTCACGCCTTTACTCTTATGGCGAGTGGCCAATGCTCCCTTGATATTCTGGTGGTTCGACTGTTCGCACTCGGTCTCCGGACACGCGAAGGTGGGAAAGTCAAGAAGTCATCGATCGAACAGATGCTTAAGAACCCGTTTTACCATGGTTCTTTTCGATGGAAGGGTCGGATATATAGTGGCAATCATGAACCCCTCATTTCCAAGCAGTTGTTCGATGCCGCGATTGCCGCACTGACCGGGCGCGGACACCCCGCAAAACCGCGTTCAAACGGGCACTTGTTCAACAATCTTGCAACCTGCGGAATATGTGGTTGCAAAATTGTGGGGGAGATGAAGAAGGGTCAGTACATGTATTACCACTGCACTTTCTCAAAGGGCCGACACGCCGGAATTCCTTATCTCGGCGAATCGAGGTTCGTCGAGTTGTTTGACCGGTGCGTTGAGCAAGTGACAATTTCTGACGACTGTATGAAATGGCTGAGCGACGTCATCGAAGATTATCAGGGAGATCAAGTGAGATTGGTCGACAGTCGTGTTGTGGCCCTAAATCACCAGAAGGCAATGTTGGAAGATCGTTTGAGTCGACTGTACGACCATCTTTGCGATGGGAGATTAACTCCAGACGTCTTCGGCCAGAAGGAATCTGAATATCGCGACGAGCTGGCCAAAGTGGTTGAGAACCTGAAAGGATGCGAACCGGAGAGAATGGTTGCGCTTAGTGAAGTGGAAGAAACCCTCGAACTCGCTAACCGTTTGTATCCTACGTATATGGGTTTCGATGCTGAGCAGAAGGCCCAGATGTTGCGACTACTGGCTTCGAACTACACATTGGACGGCGCAACGATAAGTGCCACATACAGAAAACCGTTCAGTTTGTTCATGGATTTGTCGGTGCGTCCAGTTAAGCTCCCCCGGCAGGACTCGAACCTGCGACCCGCTGATTAACAGTCAGCTGCTCTACCAACTGAGCTACAGGGGAGTGTATATCAATGTGCTTCCCAAAGTTGCCTTAGGGAAGCTGTTATTATACCCTTTATCGGCATCTTGTCAAATGTTTTTACCGCCACATAATTAGGGCTTGTTGAAAAAACCTAAATATTGTCATTGCGGGCTCAGCGAAGCAATCTCAACTCATTCTTAAGTCAATATCAGAAGGGGAGATTGCTTCGGCCACTCGAAGGAGTGACACTCGCAATGACGTACTGGGGGACTTTTTCAACACTCCCTGGGCTGTGGGGTACAAACCTGTGGAACCTTGTAGGGGCCTCAACGTACAACCGATAAGTAACCGATAATCAAAGGAGTGATTGAACATGTCAAAAGTAATTCGATTGTCTCTGCTGAGTGCGCTCGTCCTCGCACTGGGAGTTGGATTTGCGTCGGCCAAGACGACCTCCCGCAAATCCGGCGCTTGGCTCGGCGTGTACACGCAATCCGTCAACGAAGAGATCGCTGAGGGTTTCAAGTTGGCTTCTAAGACAGGCGCTATCATCAATGAGGTGGTCGAGCACTCCCCTGCCGACGAGGCAGGGCTTCGCGAGAACGACATCGTAATCTCCGTCGATGGTGGGCCGATCGAGACCGCCAACCAATTCTCTGAACTTATTTATGATCACAAAGCCAAAGATAAGGTAAAGATAAAGGTTCTTCGCGATAGCAAGGAAAAGGAATTCACAATCACCTTGGGGGACCGAAAGACGTCACCCGACAATGAAAAGGAAATCGAGATCATTCTTGCTGACCGTAGGGCGCCATCCGACGATGAGGAATCGTCATCCAATTCTCCTAAGTGTTCCAAGTCTCAGGTCATCGAAATCATTTCTGATGAGTCTTCTGACTCTTATATCGGCGTGGAACTAACCTCGCTTTCTGACCAACTCAGAACATACTTTGGCGTGGCCGGCGATGGCGGGGTGCTGGTGTCAAGTGTCGAAAAAGAAACACCCGCCGAAAAAGCCGGGATAAAGGCGGGCGATGTGATCATTAAAGCTGACCGCAATAATGTTGCCGACGCCGACGATGTGCGCGAAGTTGTCGCCGATAAAGATAAAGGCGAGAAGGTCGAGTTGACGCTTGTTCGCGACCACAAAGAAATGACGGTCGCTGTGGAAGTTGCCGAAAATGAGCACGCCGGTCTCACTCGAAAAACAGTGCGGGCGTTTGCTATGCCGGATATTGGACATATGCCTGCTCCCAACATGCCTCGAATGAAGGGGCTTTGGTATGGTACAGAGGGTCATGACAATAACGGTGATGACCTTCGCGATGAGCTTGAGTCGCTTCGCAAGGAACTAAGCGAACTGCGTGACCAGCTCGACGAACTCCGCCAGATGAAAAAATAGTATTTTATAGTAATTAGTTCTTTCGTCATTCCTTTCTTATCCAAAACCCCGCCACAGCGGGGTTTTTTTACGTGCCGTCAGGCGGGATTGTTTTGTGTCGTCAGGTGCCCCCACCTGACGGTTCTTCTCGCTCATAAATTATTTGTAGCGTTTCTTTTTGTATGCCGGGAGCCCTGCGCTCTTGCGTCCTGCCATACAAGCAAGATCGTAAGTTTGCGATAAACAAGACGCCCCCCTCGTCCGGAAATCCACTCCCGGGCAAGTCGGAGCCGTTCCATTATGAAACACATTGTCAAGCGCTACTAAGATTGTCTCCAGTTTTTTTCAATCATCATTGTAAAGTCGTAATGAAATGTGTCGACTAATAATAGTGTTAACAGTCTTATTGAACGCAAATGGAAAGGTCGTAGCAATGCATCAAAAGCAGTTGGCCGTTTGGCCTCTGGTAGTACTGATGATACTCGCCATATCATCGGGAGCCGGTCCTGCCGGCGCTTCGGGGATATCCGAAGCAAGCCACACTGGGTGGATGGATACAGATTTACTGGGTAACGATAAGGACGGAAGCAAGCCGTATATCGACGCCCATCACTTGTATCTGATCTGGGACAACAAGTTCGAAAAAGGCTTCAGAATATATGCTGAAGTCGAATTAGAGCACGCACCGAGTACCGGAGACGGTTTGGGTACTATCAAGCTGGAGCGTCTGTATTCAGAAGTCGCAATCAAGCCGGGCTTCAATGTACGGCTCGGGAAGTTCAATACTCCTTTCGGCTATTGGACCCCAACCCACTGGATGATCCTTGTCGAAACTGTATTGAAGCCAATCCACGAGGATAACAAATACATCCCACCCAAAAGTGTGGGACTTGAGTGTTTCGGTCGTCTCTTTGTAGGCAAGAATGATATCGAATGGAACGCGTTTATCTCCAACGGATCGGAAAGCGATGGCACCGATAAACCAAAGGACAGGACATTCGGTGGCGGAGTCGACGCGCGCTATAATTTCCTCAATGGCGATGCCTTTATCGGCGGTTCTGCGTATCAGCAGAGGAACCCTTCAAAAAAAGATCGCGATGAAAACAGCACCGTCGGTTACGCCGGGGTCCAATTTTCGGGTTTTGATATAAAGACGGAATACGTATCCCAAAACAGGGGCAACGGCAGAGACATTCCGGCCACACCTTACAAAGACGTCTCGACTTACTACGTTAGCGGAAGATATTTTATTGTTCCCTCATTTGCGCCGGGAGTACGCATTGACAACGGCAAAGACGATAAGTCAGGAAATGGTCTTAAACATAATGTCACGTCGGTATTCTTAAACTGGATTCCAATTCCCGGAGCGCTGGGCAAAGTCGAATACAACATACACAATTTTGACGATGCCACAGTCAAAAGTTACAACAGCTGGGCCCTGTACTTTGGCCTCGTGTTTTAGAATAGGAGTGAGCAATGAAAGTTATAAATAATCTCAAGACTACAATCCTGCTATCCCTGATCTCGCTGATTCTGCTTGGCGTAGCAGGTACGGCGACAGCTACCGAGCCGGTAGTTGTTGTCGGGATAAACTCGGACGTTTCGTCGATCTCAACAGTTGAGTTTCAGCGACTCTGGTTGGGGAAAACCGACGCGATAAACGGCAAGACACTGGAGACGATTGAGTGCAAGGGAGCCGATGCAGTCAAAAATGATTTCTGCGTAAAGTTTCTTGGCAAATCCGCAACCGAAGTAAAGAAATACTTCATCAAAGAGGCCCTTAAAGGTGGAGCTACACCACCCGCTGAAGTCGCCAATCTCAGTGCCCTGATGGAAAAACTATCAGGAAGCACGTCGGCCATTTCTTTTATGGAAAAAGGTCAGGTCGACGCGGGCAAGGTAAAAATAGTCGCGATTGTCAAAGACTAACTATGACGCATTGGCATAGAGGCACACAATGATCATGTTTAATAGGTGGAGTTTGAACAGGAAGATAGCGTTGCTGGTCGCGGCGCTACTTCTTATTTCAGTATTATCCTTTTCGTTTATTTACTATCGGGTAAACCGTGGAACCGAACTGATTATAAAGGATCAGAAGGTGGAATCCGTTGCCGCCAACATACATCAGGTTGTCGAGAGTTTTGGCAATTTGAGGTATTGGCTGTTCGACATGGCTCTCCGCCAGAATGTTGAATCGGCTTCCCGGGTAAATCAAGCAAAGCAAAAGCTAGACACCGCTTTTGTGGCTCTGGAATCTTCCAGCGGCAATTCGGTGGATGCACTTCGTTTCCTGACGACTCAGTACCTGAATTTGGTCGAGGAAGCCACTATGGCTTTTCTCGATGAAGAAGATGACAAAGCAAGCGCCTTTGTAGACAGCAGTAACAAATGGGCCGACAGCATCTTTTACCTAATTGCTGAGAAGGAAAAGCGGTCGCACTTAGAATTGGAACAGGCCAGCGCTGACCTCATCGCCGGCAATCGGGAAGTTGCTCAAACCACGATCTTTACCAGCATACTTGCGGTCATACTCGGAGTATTTCTTGCGTGGTCTTTCAGACGATCAACCGGCAGACGTCTCGACGGCATCGTGGCTGATCTGAGCCGTGGAGCCGAGCAGATCGGTTCGGCCTCAGAGCAGGTGGCGAGTTCGAGCCAGTCGCTGGCCGAAGGTGCCGCCGAACAGGCGTCCTCGCTCGAACAAACCTCTTCTTCGCTTGAGCAAATGTCCAGTATGACGAAGCAGAACGCTGATAACGCCCAACAGGCAAATGTGCTGGTAAACAGCGCTAACATGGCCGCCGACAAAGGCGCGGCGGCAATGTCCGGTATGGCCAGGGCGATTCATGAGATTAAGAAATCCTCGGATGAGACTGCCAAGATCATCAAAGTCATTGATGAGATCGCATTTCAAACTAATTTGCTGGCGTTAAACGCGGCCGTAGAAGCGGCCCGAGCTGGCGAAGCAGGTAAAGGATTTGCCGTGGTAGCTGAAGAAGTCCGCAATCTGGCGATGCGTTCGGCTGAAGCCGCCAAGAATACCTCGGCGTTAATTGAGGGGTCGCAAAAGAACGCCGACAACGGCGTCCGGGCGACCGAGGAGTTCACCGGCATACTTAATGAGATTACTAGCTCAATCAAGAAAGTCTCTTGCTTGGTGAGCGAAGTAACGTCCGCCAGTGATCAACAGACAAAAGGGATTGGGCAGATCAATTCGGCTGTTCTGCAGATGAACGATGTGACCCAACAATCGGCGGCCAACGCCGAGGAATCAAGCTCAGCCAGTCAGGAGCTGGCGGCTGAAGCCAAGCAGATGCGCTCGACGGTGATTGAGTTGTCGCAGATCATCAGCGGCGAGAATGCCGCAATACAGCAGGCTCTTTCGGCGGGACAATCAAAATATCTCGACAAAGAAGAGATGGCGGCATTTTAGGTTCGTGGAGGCGGTACACGCACCGTGTGCCCGTTCTTAAAGAATCCAGTAGGGCAGGAGCACGAAACTCCTGCCTTTTTTATCGACAACATCTTCGAACCTGCAAAGCAAAAATCAGCAGCGAGTTATCCTGTTGGGTCAGGTCTTGCGCTCCGACTTTGTCGGAGGGTGTGACCTGACCCCGCAACTAATTGAAATACAACAAGAGCGTCGGTTCACACGACCCCGAAGAAATCGGGGTCGCAAGAACCGACGCAACGAGTTTTAACTGCGGCGAATACGAAAATTGTAGGTCAAGCCGCTTGCGGCTTGACAAGTTTTCGTCGCGTCGAGCGTAGTCGAAACGCACTTGGTCAAGCGCCAGGACGCTTGATCTTTGTGGACTGATCTAAAAGTCAATCAACAATAGTGGGGCGGCGTTTAACCTACTTGCCACAGGTTGTTGAGGGACAGTATATTGGGGAAAATGGAAGAAGTACAACTTGTATGAGACTGGATCCCAGCATCTGCTGAATGCGCTGACGCGCATTCATTGACCGGGGTGACATATGACCACAATCACTGTCGAAAAACTATTTCAAGCGCGAAATCAGGATCTTGAACTGACTCTGCTTACCTCAAGCGCGAGTCTCAATCGTCCTATCCACAATGCGGAATTGAATCGTCCAGGACTTGCCCTGACCGGGTTCTTGGAGCGTTTCCCTAACAAGCGCATTCAGGTGCTTGGCGAAACGGAAATGGCCTATGTCCGACAGATGGACAAACACCGGCTGGTCGATGTTGCGACCCGTATATTCGACGCTGGCGTTCCTATGGTGATTATGGCCAAGGGGCTCACTCCACCCATTGAGTTTATCCAGGTGGCTGATGAATTTACAACTCCGGTATTTTCAAGTCGTATGACTACTTCACTGCTGGTTCAAAAGCTCTCGGCCTATCTCGATCATGTTTTTGCGCCTTCAACCACAGTTCACGGCACTCTTGTTGATGTCTACGGGGTGGGGCTTCTGTACACTGGCAAATCGGGGATCGGCAAGTCGGAGGTTGCTCTTGATTTGGTTGAGCGGGGTCATCGTTTGGTGGCGGATGATATTGTCAAAATCGTGCGTGTGGCGCCCGATGTTATTATGGGGACCGGTTCTGATCTGCTTGGGCACCACATGGAAATCCGAGGGGTCGGGATTATCGACGTTGAGGAGCTATTCGGCATCCGGGCGATCCGACTCCAGAAACGAATTGAAGTGGAAGTCAACCTGTCACTCTGGGCCGAGGCGGCCGACTATGATCGGCTTGGGACCGAGAGTGTCCTGACGACCGTGCTTGGAGTACAGATACCCATTGTGAAAGTTCCTATTTCGCCGGGGAAAAATATCACGGTTATCTCCGAAGTTATCGCCATGAATCATATGCTCAAGGTGTATGGCGAGAACTCGGCGGTAGAATTCGCAAAAAAGCTCAGCCAACGCCTTTCGCGCCAGTCAAGTACCGAGGATTACCTGGAATCTGACTACGAATAATCTACGCCCACCTATTGAAATATTCCCGAAAACCTATTATCTATTGCGTCTGCCCACCGTGGAAAGAATTGGAACACGCTGGGGGATACTGAGTAGAACAAATCAGAAAGAGTGGAGGATATTGTGCGCATGCAATTAGTTAAGAAATTGATTCTCGTGGCGGCAGTGGTGTCGCTTTGTGCCTGGGCGGCGTCCTGTGGAAAGAAATCGGGCGGTGTGGTCGCTACCATCGGTGACTATAAGATGACGGCCGATGAACTTACAGATCTCAACCCCAGTCTGAACGGCGCTTTTGCCGATGCCAACGCGGAGTTTGCCGCCCGCAAGGAAGCCCTTGAATCTCTGGTGGTGAACCGTTTGCTGGTTCAGGCGGCTTATGAAAAGAAGATCGACCAAGTCGAAGAGGTTTCTCGGGTTGTTCTGGCCAACAAAGACAAATTTTTGCTTGATGCCCTGTATAAGCGCGAAATATTGGATAAAGCCGAGGCCACCGATACCGAGATGAAAGACTTTTACAATCATCTCGAATTCAAGCTCCGTGCCTCGCAGATAGTGGTGGAATCCGAGGACACGGCCAAGATGATCTTTGAAAAGACTAAAGCAGGTGAGAATTTCGATCAATTGGCCTACGACTATTCAATTGATCCAAGCGCCAAGCGCAACAGGGGAGATCTTGGGTATTTCCTCTGGGGAGCAATGGTCGAAGAGTTCCAGCAGGCGGCTTTCAAGATGGAGGCAGGTGAATTGTCTCCTCCGGTAAAATCCAAATTCGGCTGGCATGTGATCAAACTGATCGAAAAACAGAAAAACGACTCACGCGGGACATGGGAAGAAGTCAAAGAGTCCATCCGCACTCAAATTATGAATCGTAAACGCCAAAATTTGACGACAGAATATGTTGAAACCATTCGCAAGAAATACCCGATTACGGTAGATCATGCCACCTGCGACTATGTGGTGAAGAAGCGCGAAAATCTCTACCCGCCGCAATTGTTGGAGAGTCTTCCCAAGAATGATTTCGATGATGCCCAGCTTGATCGAAACGAAAAAGATTTGGTGTTAGCCACATGGGATGGTGGACAGATGACGCTATTGGAATACCTGACGCGCATTCACCAACTGCCCGAACAATACAAGCCGAGTCTTAACCAGTACGATTCTATCGGGCTTACGGTGTTTAACGTCAAGATGCCTGAAATTTTGTCATATGAAGGCAACAAAGCAGGACTTGAAAGTGACGCCGGTTTCCAGCGCAAACTGAAACTCTTCAAAGAAATGGCGATGGCCGACGTCATGCGCCACGACTCTATCAAGCCTGCCCAACAACCGGATGATGTATCGGCCCGTAAATACTACGATGAGCACCCCGAAGAATTTTCAAATCCGGCGCGGATACGCATGTATGAAATTCAGCTTTCCGATGAACTTCTCGCCGCCAAGCTTGTCAAGCAGATTAAGAGCTTACCGGATTTCCGAGCTAAAGCGGCAGATCTGACCGAACGACCCGCTCAGCGGGCCGCTTCCGGAGAACTGGGATTTATTGATCGCAATTTTGCTCCGGAACTATTCGACGCCGCATGGGATAAGGCTGTTGGCACAATCGGTGGACCGGTCGCGTTCGGCGGCAAGTATTCAATTTATTATGTCGCTGACAAGCTCCAGCAGGAACTCAAAGATTTCCTGCCGGTGAAGCGGGACATCATGGTCAAACAGGCGGCCGAATTTAAGGCACAAGCCTTTGACCTGTGGCTGACTGAAGCGCGGGCAAATACCAAGATCACTATTGATGAAGTGTCGCTTCGCGGAAGTATCGACGCGGCAAAATATATCAAGGCCGATACGACGTCTAAAGGGTAATATGACTTTGAAACATTTGCTCCTTGCTTCAGTTGTGACCATGTTGCCGATGTGGTCATCGACAGCGATCGCTCAGGACCGTCAACCGATTGACCGGGTTGTGGCTATAGTTGGTCCGGAAATTATTCTCGCGTCCGATCTCGCCCAGCAGATGCAACTCACTGCTCTACAAACCAATCGTAGGCCGAAAACCGAAGAAGAGATCAAACAGTTTCAACGCGAAGTGCTCGATCAGATCGTCTCTGACCACCTGCTGTTGCAGGAGGCGCATAAGGACACTTCTATTCACATACGCCCCGAAGAAGTCGAGCAGGCGCTAACCGAACAGATACAACGGGTGTCATCACGATTCGGCTCTAACGACGAGTTCTTGAGCGCGCTGACCGCCGAAGGGCTGACACTCCGTGATCTGCAAAAAAAGTATCGCGATGAACTGAACGATCAGTTGATCAAACAGCGTTTTATTCAGAGAAAACTTTCAGCAGTTTCGGTTTCTCGACATGAGGTTGAGGAGTTTTTTGCCAGATTCAAAGATTCCATCCCGGCTCAGCCCGAAGCCATTCGGCTGGCGCATTTGCAGTTGAGCTTCGCGGCCTCAAAGTCTGTGGAAGATTCGGTCAAGACGTTCGTCACAGGGCTTCGCCAGCGCATTCTGAACGGAGAGAGCTTTTGCGCGATAACAGCTCAATATTCCACTCCCGGATTGGCTCCCGACAGCGGTAATCTTGGATTTGTTCCCAAAGATGATTTAGTCCCAGAGTTTGGTCGGGCCGCTTTTGTGCTGAACGATGGAGATATCTCCGGCGTGGTGCGTACTCAGTTCGGGTATCATATTATCAAGTGTGAAGGACGTCGGGGAGAAAAACTACATCTTCGTCATGTCCTCGTGATTGTCGCGCCCTCGACCAGCGATAGCGTTGCCACAAACCGCCTTGGCGATTCGCTGCTCTCGGTTTTGCGGGCAGGGGGTGATTTTGATCAGACTGCGAAGACATGGTCTACCGATGATGTGTCTCGGGTCAAAGGCGGCGAATTGGGTTGGTTTGCGGTTAAACAATTGCCTGCTGAATTTGCCGATTCGATTTCCGGATGGACGACACCCAATGAGTATCGCGGACCGGTGCTGTCGCAAAACGGTCTGCATATCCTGAAACTGCTGGAATATCAGCTGGAAAAACGGTTTACCCTGCCCGACGATTTCGATCAACTTAAAGAAGTCGCTCGACAGGAAAAAGTAGACCGTCAGGTGGCCAAGTGGGTCGCTGATATTCGGGCGCGCAGTTATGTTGAGTATCGGTTGGATGCTCTCAATGCGAATTGACGATTATCTTTCGACTGTCGGAATTATCAAACGCCGAACCGTTGCCAAAGAAATGGGAACGAATGGGCTGATCGTGGTCAACGGCCGGGTGGTCAAACCCTCCTACGAAGTCAAATTCGGCGATATCATTCAGATCAAGGGGAGCCACCCGTTCACGGCAGAAGTGCTCGATGTTCCGTCCGGCTCAGTTTCCAAAGACAACCGCACCTCGTATTTTAAGGAAGTCCCCCGCCCGGAAAAATACGGGTGAGTGGTTTTGGGCAATCTTTATTCGTTTTTATTCTTCGTAGATACTGTCTCGAATTGATGTGGTGTCAGGTGTCCCTCACCTGACACATTTTCATTGGTCGAACCCCCTGCGTCGTCCTCAGCTTGTCGAAGGGCGGTTTTCGACATCTTCTTCTTTTCCATGTAAGGCATACGCCCCCGTCTGCCCGCCTTGCTTATAGGTGTCGGGTGTGGACACCCAACACCACAGGAGGGCAAAGTCGGTGTTGACCTGCAACCTGATTGCGGGTATCTTCGGCTACCTTAGATGATAGATTATAAATTGGAACAGGAGTAAACATGATAGATTTTACATTTACCGAGAATCAACTAGCCGTGCGTGATATGGCCCGCGATGTAGCCTCGCGCGTGATCATTCCAAAAATCACCGAATACGACCGCGAACAAAAAATGAACCCGGACCTTTTACCGGCCATGAAAGCCGCCAACCTGCTTGGGTTCTGCATCCCAGAACAATACGGTGGATTGGGCATGGACTATATTTCGCTTGGGCTTGCGTGCGAGGAGTTGGAATACGGCGATACCTCGGCTCGGGTGATTCTGTCGGTGCATATCGGGCTGTTCTCTCTACCGGTATTGACATGGGCAAATGAAGCGCAAAAGCAAAAATATCTCGTTCCGGCGGCGAAAGGTGAGAAAATCGCGACGTTCGGTTTGACCGAACCATCGGCGGGATCCGATGCCGTCGGGATTCAGACCACGGCGGTCAAGCAAGGCGATCATTACATACTGAACGGCGAAAAGATGTGGATATCACTGGCGGCAGTGGCGGATTATTATCTCGTGTTTGCGTGGACCGATCTGGCGAAGAAAAAGGCGCGCGACCACAGCGGGTTGTCGGCATTCATTGTCGAAAGAAAATGGGAGGGTGTCAGCACCGGGACACTCCACGGAAAACTTGGTGTCCGCGCCGGAAACACAGGATCCATCGCGTTTCAGGATGTGAAAGTTCCGGCGGAAAATCTCGTCTATAAAGAAGGCGCGGGATTCAAAATCGCGATGTTTTGCTTAGATCAAGGGCGATATACCGTAGCGGCAGGATCGTGTGGGCTTATCAAGGCATGCCGCGATGCCAGCGCTAATTATTCGCATCAGCGAAAGACATTCGAAAAAGAAATCGGCGAGCATCAACTGGTTAAGCAGATGATTGCCAATATGGAAGCGGCGTATGAGTACAGCACCTATCTCTGGCTAAAAGCTGGCTGGTTGAAAAATCAGGGAAAGCGCTCAACGCGTGAAACCTCACTCGCCAAGTGGATCTCCTGCCGTGAAGCCGAGGCCTCAGCCGCCAATGCGGTGCAGGTGTTCGGGGCGTATGGATTTTCTGATGAGTATCCGGTGGAGCGATTCTATCGCAACTCGAAAGGGGCTTCGATGTATGAAGGCACCCGCGAAATTCACACGCTGATGCAGGCGGATTATGTGCTTGGGTACCGCAAAGACAAACAAATAGAGCACGACCTGCCGGTGGTGGAGCAGGGGTAGGGGGTCTATCCAACTGAGATTTTAAGCGAGATCGCGACGCCCCGAAGCGGGGCTCGCGATGACTCATTTCTGTGGGCGGCCCCGCCCCGGCGGGGTCTGCCCCATCATTGAAACGAGCAGGTAGGATACCTGCCGCGCACGGAAGTTCTCAATCCTCCTGAGATTTCTTCTTCGAAAAATACTTGATCTCGTTCTGGCAGAGATATCCCTCTTTCTCAAAACAAGTCATCGAAGGCGAGTTTAATTCGTCAATGAGGGCGGTCATCACGATAGCGCCGACTGAACGCAGAAACTTTTCACCCTCTCCAATTAGTTCACCCCCGATACCGCGCCCCCGGCAATCAGGGTCGACCGCCAGGCGGTTAATCCATCCACGACGGCCATCGTAATTGGCGATGACCGCGCCGATCATCCGGTCTTTGTCGAAATAGCCAAAATAGCACGCCCCGGGGAATTGCATTTCTTTGGCGATCATAGCGCGTGAGTCTCGCCCGATGGGACGGTGCTCAAGGCCGGCATCGGCCCATACACGCAGGATGTCGTCGTAGTCGTCAATGGTCAGGCGGCGGATTTCGGCGGGCATATTGCTTCCTTCAAAGTGGCTTTACGGCGTTGTGGGAATATACAAATGAGAGCGGCAAGGTTCAATTGGAGAAACATGGCAGACGGGGGACGTCCGCCATGCACAGGAAATAGGACTTCACCCTGAGCTTGCGAAGTTCTGAGGCGAAGCCACAGGGTCGAAGGGTCTGATCTGTCAACTTCAAGTCAGTATACTCAGCCTGAAGAAAATCGGAATGGGCGGTTTCGTCCGGCATTGCGTATATTCCCCCCATGCTCATCGCCATAGACATTGGCAATACCAATATCAAGATTGGGTTGTTCAAGGACTCAAAGCTCAATGATGTCCTGCGCCTATCCACACGGCGCGACCTGACTGCCGACGAACTCGGCATACCGATTTCAGATTGGCTGTCTCGAATGAAGGTCACCAATGAACAGATTGAAACGGCCATCATCTGCTCAGTTGTGCCTTCGATCACCGAACAGGCAGTCGAGATGTGCAAACGATATTTGGGGTGCAGGCCGGTAATCGTTTCCGCCGATTTGAAACTCCCGATTACAATCGCAGTCGACAATCCTGCACAGCTTGGGGCGGATAGAATCGCCAACGCGGTGGCCGGGTTCACCAAATTCGGCGGGCCAGGGATTGTGGTCGATTTCGGCACCGCGACAAAGTTCGAGGTAGTCGATACTTCGGGTGTATATCAGGGAGGGGTCATCGCTCCCGGAGTCGAAACCTCGATGACCGAACTGGCCCGACGAGCCGCCAAGCTCTTTGAGATCAAGATCGAGCCGCCAGCGCGGGTGATCGGCAAGAACACGACCGAGGCCCTTAAATCCGGGGCGTTCTATGGTACGGTGGGGCAGATCGACTACATACTGGATAAAATTCTTGCTGAGACTGGCTGGACAAAAGCTACAATAGTCGCTACTGGCGGTCTCGTGAGAGGAATCGAGCAATATTCCCGTCATATCCGGCTGATCGAGCCGAATTTGACGCTACTTGGTTTGCGTAAAATATCTTTACTACAGTAGTACGCCAGCCAAAATAATTCAACTAACAGTCTGCTGTGCAATATGTTACGCGTATTTTTCTGCCTTTCCGACTACGGGATTCCCGCACTAAAATAGTCCTCTTTTTCTGGAAACTTCTTGACAGTCATTGCGTTTAACAGTTATAATTAACTGTTAGCACTCATTTGAGGTGAGTGCTAACAATGCGAAACTGCCAACCTTTGTTTAGACACCAAAACAGGACGCATAACACTTTATAGTAGGAGGAAGTCATGATAGTAAAGCCACTGGCTGACCGAGTGGTCGTAAAGCCCCTCGAAGAAGTTGAAATGAAAAAGGGCGGGATCATCATTCCGGACACCGCAAAAGAAAAGCCGATGGAAGGCGAGGTCATCGAAGTTGGCCCGGGCCGTATCGAAGAAGGAAAGCGACTGCCGCTTGAAGTCAAGAAGGGCGACCGCATCCTGTACGGCAAGTACTCCGGCACCGAAGTTTCGATTTCGGGAGAAGAGTTACTGATCATGCGCGAATCGGACATTTTTGCCGTTATTCAGCGTAGCTAACCACCACCAACGACTAAGGAGATTATTGATATGGCAAAGTTGATTGAATTTGAATCCAGCGCCCGCGCCAAGCTGAAAATCGGCGTGGACAAACTGGCTGATGCCGTCAAGGTGACGCTCGGTCCGCGCGGTCGCAATGTCGCGATCGAGAAAAAGTTCGGCTCCCCGACCATCACCAAAGACGGTGTGACGGTCGCCAAGGAAATCGAACTGGAAGATCATTTTGAGAATATCGGCGCGCAGATGGTGAAGGAAGTAGCTTCCAAGACTTCCGATGTCGCCGGTGACGGTACCACCACCGCCACGATTATCGCGCAGGCGATTTTCCGCGAGGGACTCAAGTCCGTTACCGCCGGATACAATCCGATGTCGATCAAGCGCGGTATCGATCTGGCTGTGCAGACCGTATCAGGAGAAATCAAGAAGATGTCGAAGCCGGTGTCTGGCCGGACCGACATTTCGCATGTTGGCACCATTTCCGCCAACAATGACCGCGTCATCGGCGACCTGATTGCCGAAGCGATGGAAAAAGTCGGCAAGGACGGCGTTATAACCGTTGAAGAGTCCAAGTCGGCCGAGACCAAGCTCGAAGTTGTCGAAGGTATGCAGTTCGATCGCGGGTATGTGTCGCCGTATTTTGTGACCGACCCCGACGCAATGGAAGCAGTGCTTGAAGACTGCATGATTCTGATTCACGACAAGAAAGTCGCGAGCATGAAGGACCTTCTGCCGGTGCTCGAAAAGGCCGCGCAGTCGGGCCATCCGCTTTTGATTATCGCCGAGGACACCGAGGGCGAAGCTCTGGCGACGCTGGTGGTGAACAAACTCCGCGGCACTCTGAAAGTAGCGGCGGTCAAGGCCCCGGGCTTTGGCGACCGTCGCAAGGCGATGCTCGAAGATATCGCCACCCTGACCGGCGGCAAAGTGATCAGCGAAGAACTCGGCTTCAAGCTTGAGAACGCTGTTCTGGCCGACCTCGGTCGCGCCAAGAAAGTCACGATCGACAAGGACAACACAACGATCGTGGAAGGTGCCGGCGACAAGAATGCGATCAAGGCACGCATCGGCCAGATTCGCAAACAGATTGACGACACTACCTCGGACTACGACCGCGAAAAACTGCAGGAACGTCTGGCCAAGCTGGCTGGCGGCGTGGCAGTAATCAATGTCGGCGCGGCCACTGAAACCGAAATGAAAGAAAAGAAAGCACGCGTTGAAGATGCTCTGCATGCGACTCGCGCGGCAGTTGAGGAAGGTATCGTGCCGGGCGGCGGTGTTGCGCTTCTGCGCACCATTAAGGCGCTCGACGCCCTCAAGACCGACGAAGAAGCGATGGTGGGCGTAAAGATCGTCCGTCGCGCTATCGAAGAGCCGATCCGCCAGATCGCGTTCAACGCCGGTGTCGAGGGTTCCATCGTGATCAACAAAGTGTACGCTGAGACCGGTTCCTTCGGGTACAATGCGTTGACCAACGTGTACGAAGACCTGATGAAGGCGGGCGTAATCGACCCGACCAAGGTTTGCCGTACCGCGCTTGAAAACGCGGCTTCGATTGCCGGACTGTTGTTGACCACCGAAGCGGTGATCGCCGACAAGCCGGACGATAAGAAGAGCATGCCGCAGATGCCAGGTGGCGGCGGTATGGGGGATATGTACTAATCGGCCCTGTTAGACTGTCATTTGCATAATAAAAGCCCCGCTCCTTATGGAGTGGGGCTTTATTTTGGAGTGGGGCTTTATTGTTTTGGAAAAAAAATGTGCCGTCAGGTGCCCTCACCTGACGGCTTCTATTTGGTGAAGAAGATCACGAAAATGAGATTGCTTCGTCGAGGACTCCTCGCAACGAAGTTTCTTATTTGCAAAACGGAGGCGATCCGTTCAAATACAGATAGCCGATAAGTGCCGACAAATCCGCGATGTCAACTGTCCCAGCACCGTCAATATTGGCTGACCACATATCAGGTGGCGGGCCGTTCAGGTATAAGTAAGAAATGAGAAGAGATAGATCACTGATGTCAGAGTATCCACTCTCGTCAAAATCTCCAGTGCATGATTGTTTGATCATCACCCCGATCTGGGCAGAATTGCCCACAACTAAGTCAGTCAGTCCATCCGCATTCAAATCGGCGGCCATGATGTCGCCTCCATCGCTGGCCACATACTGCAGTCCCTGTGCCATATTAAACGTGCCATCATGTTGATTAATTAAGAACATTGTCCACGGGGCACCGGTACTTGTGGCCGCAAGGTCATCCCAGCCATCCTCGTTTAGGTCAATGGCCGCGAGTCCCCATGCGTTCGATCCGTCGGGTGGTGAACTGACATTGATCGGAAGCGTGAATTGGAGAAGTCCGGCATTGTGTAGAATCGTCACAAACTTTGGCAGGCCCCAATTGCTGAAGGCAAGGTCCGATATCCCGTCGCTATTGAAATCGCCGATGGAAACAAGTCGGGGCGTATGTTGATATACGGTATCGGATTGCGCAGGACCGAATTCACCATTTCCCAGGCCTTTGTAGACATTGATGCTGGGAGGATAGTCAGCACATATAATAATCACCTCCGGTATGTTATCTGAGTTCAGATCGGCAAGAGCGACTTCGCGATAATTGCCCGGTGTTGCGGGGACGGATCCATAGACAGCAAAGTGACCGTCTCCATCATTCTTAATGATGAGGATCGACCGGGATTGACGATTCGCCATCACGAGATCGATATCACCGTCGTGGTCGAGATCGCCTCCAGCGACGGGACGATCAAGCCACCAGTCACCGCCTATTACTTCCGACAACGAAGTTCGCAATAACGAGCCGGTGCCATCGTTGGCAAAAACCTGAATCTTAATTTTTAAGTCTTTTCCCGAAATAACTACGACGTCGGTAAAGCCATTGCCGTCAACATCAGCAGGTAGTGCGGCTTCAATTTGCGTTCCGGGCCAGACATGCGCCACCACCGGTCCCAATACACCTGTACCTTCGTTGGAGAGTACATAGAATGCAGTATCACCTCGATATACGCATAGCACATCTTTGGTGCCATTGCCGTCAAAATCGCCAACCTTTACCTTGGGCTCGCCTGTCCAGAATTGACCGGTGTGCACGTCATAAGTGCGTTTTGTAAACTGAAATGGCGTGATGCCATAGACGTCGTTCGTCAACACCAGTACGGAGGCACACGCAGTCACAATAAGCTTTAGCATAGGAACTCCTTCAGCCGGATTTGATCTCAACCAAGACACAATGGTCTCAAGAAATTCGGCGGTGTGTACCGGACGGCCAGTGTGCCTTAATAATGTACTTCAATCTAAACTAACAAAAAGAATGGGAAGGATGCAACACCTTTCTCCTTCGAGTTTGGAGGACATTTGACTAAACCAGGCAGACGAGGGCGTCTGCCGCGCACGAAAACCCGTTACCATTCAATTTCCATAGAGCTTTCGTTATCCCAAAATTCCCTTGACAAAAAAGTCCAAGTGAGCTACTACGGACCCTGTTCGGCTCGAATTGCAATAGTCCCGTAGGTCAATCCCGCCTTCGGGGTTGACATGTCTGTGCGGTCAGGTGCCCTCGCCTGACCGTCCGCAAAATTAACAAGTGTCGGGTGGAGGCACCCGACACCACGGAATGACAATTTCACTACAAAGCTCGTGGTTCTTGCCGCCTGGCCCAATGTATGAGGAGCATAACTGAAGCAAACGATAGCCGAACCGTAAATGAAACCGCGTGAAAAAGCAATACTGGTGTGAAACAAAGCCAAACCCCCGCGACTTCGCGTGTGTCCCAACAACTTGTAGAGTCCAGCGTCAAAATGAAAAGCCGCTGTCAAACAAACCCACTAAGTACGGATGCGGTAGACGATGACGGCCACCGCGCACGAAACCCCGTTACCATAAATTCCCTTGACAAAAAAGTCCAAGTGAGCTCTTTTGATGCTTGACTGTTTGTGAAAGTTCTCACAAATTGTCCGGAATTATGGCTACAAGGAATGAAATAGCGTGACTAAGTACTTGGCGGTACTCATTTTTCTGGGAGTCGGGACAGGAATTGTCCTATTTACTTTTTTTCTATCCCGCCTGCTACGGCCAAGCAACCCATACCCAGAAAAAACAAACAATTATGAATGCGCGGAGCTTCCGATCGGAAGTTCCTGGATTCAGTTTAACGCCCGATTCTATATTTTCGCCCTGATTTTTGTCATATTCGATGTTGAGGCGATTTTTCTTTTTCCGTGGGCAGTGGCGTTTGGCCAACTCGGGCTGTATGCCCTTATTGAGATGATCATTTTCATTCTGATTCTGTTTTTCGGGTATTTCTACGCATGGAAACGGGGGGCAATGAAGTGGGTATGATCATTCGGCAATCTCAGTTCACGGGTGTCGAAACCTCGCCCTTCGGGCGATCCCTACGGGTCAGGGGTTTCGACCTACAAAGATCGGCGAGATTGCTTCGGTCCCGCGAAACGCAGGACACTCGCAATGACAGAGCGGGGGGGTGGGTATGAAACCACTACCGGTTTATGCCGAGCAGATGCCCGGCGGTGCGATAATCGCTACCTCGCTTGAAACAATTCTATATCAAGCGCAGGCGAAATCGCTCTGGTATTTATTGTTCGGCACCGCTTGTTGTGCGATTGAACTGATGGCGACTGGCGCCAGCCGATACGATTTTGACCGTTTGGGGATGATTTTTCGTGCCTCGCCGCGTCAGGCCGATTTGATTATTGCCGCCGGGACTATTACCAAGAAAATGGCACCGCGCTTGCGCCGTCTGTACGACCAGATGGCCGAGCCGAGGTATGTGATCGCGATGGGCGGATGCACAATTAAAGGTGGGCCGTTCTATTACGATTCGTACGCGGTCGAAAAAGGGATAGACCACATTGTGCCGGTAGATATCTATATCCCCGGTTGTCCGCCGAGGCCTGAGTCGCTGTTGGAAGGATGCATACACCTTCAGGAAAAAATCAAAAAGCAGAAACTCACCGACAAGTGGCCGAAATCATGACGCGCGACGAGATCAAAGCGTACATCGCCGCGAATTTCGGCAACAAGATGACACTTTTGGAAAGCGGTAGGTTTGATCCGTTCTATAAGATCGAAGTCGGCGATTTGCTTTTGATTTGTCAAAAGCTTCATGATGAGGCAACGTTGAAATTCGATTTTCTCTGTAATCTTGGCGGGACTGATACGGGAACAAACTTTGAGATAGTCTATTCGCTGACCTCTATTGCCAATAGCCATCGACTTGATTTTAAAATCATCATGCCGTACGAAAACGCCGAAGTCGATTCAGTGCAGTCGATCTGGCCAGGCGCCAACTGGTACGAGCGCGAAATGTGGGAGCTGTACGGCATCAATGTGCGCAATCACGGAAATCTGAAACGGTTCCTTTTGCCCGATGACTGGGATCAGGGGTACCCAATGCGCAAAAACTGGACTGCCCCCGATTTTATCAAATTGCCGGAGACGATGACGTGAGTTCGCTTCGCACCGAAGAATTCATTGTCAATATGGGGCCGCACCACCCCTCGACCCACGGGGTCTGTCGGCTTTTGCTGACTATGGATGGCGAGCGAGTGCTGAATATTGAACCGTACATCGGATACTTACATCGGTCGATAGAAAAAATCTGTGAAAACAGAACCTACGCTCAGTGCATACCGATTTTAGATCGGTTCGAATATGTGACCGCGATGTCCTGCAATCACACCTTTGCCCTGGCGGTTGAAAAACTGGCTGGTATTACAGTGCCGGAGCGGGCGGAGTATTTGCGGGTGATTATGCTTGAACTGAATCGCATCAGTTCGCACTTGTTGTGGTATGGAACCACCGCGCTCGATCTGGGAGCGATTACGCCGTTCCTGTATGGTTTCCGCGAGCGCGAACTGTTATTGGATTTGTTCGAGATGACCTGCGGCCAGCGGTTGACTTACAATTATATCAGGGTCGGCGGAGTGGCGCGCGATATTCCGGAACAATTTGTGACTAAGTGTCGCGAGGCAATCAAGACGATTACCGAAAAGATGGCTGACTACGAAGGTCTGCTAAACGAAAATCCGATTTGGCGAGCGCGCAATATCGGGGTCGGTGTGTTGACTCCCGAAATGGCGATTGCCTGGGGTGTGTCGGGTCCGGCGCTACGGGCTTCGGGCGTGAAGTACGATATTCGTAAGAATGATCCATACGGCATATATCCAAGATTCGACTTCTATATTCCGACGCGGCAAAACGGCGACTGTTATGATCGGTATATTCTGCGGCTTGAAGAAATCAAACAGTCGCTCAAGATTGTCACGCAGGCGCTGGATGGTCTCCCTGCCGGGGATTTCAAAGCCAAAATGCCGGGTGTGTTCAAACCACCGGCAGGCGAGGTGTACAGCAGAATCGAAAACTCGCGCGGAGAGCTTGGTGTGTATATCCTCTCCGATGGCACAACCAAACCGGTGCGGGTCAAGACGCGCGGCGGATCTTACAACCAGCTTCAGGTGCTCCCCGAAATCGCCAAAGGCCTCTTAATTGCCGATATCGTGGCGATTATGGCGTCGATGGATATCATCATGCCGGAGGTTGACCGGTGATGTTTGTCGCATCATTTGAACTAATCGGCATTTTCAAATGGCTTGAGGGCATTCTCGCCTCGCTCGATTTGTCACCGCTTTGGCAGGAGATTGTCGCATACACATTGCTTGGTGTGATGATGTTTTCGTTGCTGTCGGTACTTGCTCTTTTCCTTGTCTGGTGGGAGCGGAAGATTTCGGCGCATATTCAGCAGAGATTCGGCCCGATGCGCCACGGCTGGCACGGCTGGTATCAAACAATCATGGATGCGCTCAAACTTTTGCAAAAAGAAGATATCCTCGTTGTTACCCGCGACAAACCGGTCTTTTTTTGGGCGCCGGTGCTCTGTTTTATAGCGGCATTTTTGGCGTATGTCTGTATTCCGTTTGGCGAGGGATTGATTGTCGCCGATCTAAATGTCGGCATCTTGTACATTGTCGCGGTTACGACGTTTACGATCATCTCGCTCCTAATGGCTGGCTGGGGCTCAAACAACAAATACGCGTTGCTCGGCGGAATTCGCTCGGCGGCGCAGGTGGTCAGCTACGAAGTCCCGATGATTGCCTCGATTCTTACCGCGGTGCTCTTCGCCGGGTCGCTCTCGATGCTCGACATTGTCAAATCGCAGGAAGGGCACGGTATTTTCAACTGGCTTATTTTTAGGCCGCCGTTTGGGATGATCGCGTTTGTGACTTATATCATCACCGCCACCGCCGAGGCCAATCGCACGCCGTTTGATATTCCCGAAGCCGAACAGGAATTGGTGGCCGGATACAATGTCGAATATTCCGGAATGAAATTCGCAATGTTTTTTTTGGCCGAGTTTGTCAATATGTTCACAGTTTCGGCCATTGCAACCACGCTATTTTTGGGCGGCGGCAACGGGCCGTTTCTTCCGTCATGGATTTGGTTCATGGGGAAGACTCTTTTAGTTGTGCTATTGCTCATGATAATCCGGTGGACCATGCCCCGTTTGCGGGTGGACCAGCTCATGGCGTTTGCCTGGAAATGTTTGGTGCCGGTAACTTTTGCAAATCTGATATTGGCCGCGGTTTTCAAATATGCGGGATGGTACTGGTAAGCTGATGGGTATCTGGAAAGACATAAAGCACCTGTTTATCGGGATGCGGATCACCAGCAAGCATCTTGGTCGGCATGCCATTACGATTCAGTACCCGGAAGAGAAATGGACGATGCCGGAGAGATCGCGCGGGATTGTCGTTTTGCTCTCCGATAAAGTGACCGGTGAACTAAATTGTACCGCCTGTATGCTCTGCGCCAAGGCCTGTCCGACCGGAGCAATAATTATCGATGCCCCCCGTGATGAAAACAAGAAGCGTCAACTTAAGGGATTCATCGTCGATCACGGGCTTTGCTGTTTTTGCGGATTGTGCGAAGAGGCCTGCAACTTCAGCGCGCTCAAAATGGCAACCAAGTATGAATTTTCATCTACGACCAAAGAAGAATTGGTGTGGGATGTGAACAAATTGCAGGCGATTGGACGCGATGTTGACTATATCGACACTCGCAAGAAGAAAGTCGCGCCAGTGGCGAAAGTGACACCTGTGACACCGCCGACTAATTCGACAGAAGCAACCGCAGTTGCGCCAGCGCCTGAGCAAGCGGCGACAGGAACCGACGATAAGGAGTCGGGTGTATGATCGAATCAATTACCGGAAGCGATGTCATGTTCACGATTCTGGCGATAGGTATCGTCATCTCTGCCCTCATGGTGGTAAGCTTGCGGAATATTTTCCACTGCGCGCTTTGTTTGATTGTCTGCCTGTCCGCAGTGGCGGGGATTTTCATCATGCTGGATGCCGAGTTTTTAGCCGCCGCTCAGATATTAATTTATGTCGGCGCGGTGTCAATCCTGATGATATTCGCAATTATGCTGACTTCACGCTTGGGCGATCAAACGATTGTGCAGACAAACGAAAACGTCGCGGTAGCCGCGGTTGTCTGCATCGTCTTTGCCGGAATGAGCTGGTTTTTGATTCGGGGCACCCATGTCTGGATGCCGGCTGAAGAAGCTCTTCCCGAAAAAAACACTTTTGAAATCGGGCGACTCCTGATGAGCGATTTCATGGTTCCGTTTGAGGTAGTTTCAATTTTGCTGATGGCGGCGCTGGTGGGAGCAATCATGCTGGCGCGCGAGGAGAAAAGCTGATGATACACTACCTCATCCTTGCGGCTATTCTATTTGCCATCGGGTTGTTCGGAGTGATAACCCGGCGCAACACGATCGGCATTTTGATGTCGTTAGAGCTTATGTTCAACGCCGCCAATATAAATCTGGTGACATTTAGCAAATTTATCAAAGGCGCCGCGCTGTCCGGCCAGATATTCGCGATTTTCATCGTTGTGGTCGCGGCGGCCGAGGCGACGGTCGGATTGGCGATTGTCCTTTTGGTTTATCGCAACTGGCGTGGGATCGACACCGACAATTTCAATATCATGAAGTGGTAGCGATACTATGATACAATACGCCTGGATCATCCCATTCTTGCCACTTCTGTCGTTCGCGATGATCATCTTTTTCATTGGATCAAAGGAAAGGGTGTCGTCCGGTTTCTCGATCTCGATGATCCTGACCAACTGGGTGCTTTCAATCGTCATCTTATTTGAAATGCTCGGACGTCATGGGGAGCCATACGAGGCATTCACGCTGATATCATCGTTTAAGACTTTCAATTTGGAACTTGGCATTCTCGTCGACTCGCTCACCGCGGTTATGCTGGTGGTAGTAACGACTGTTGGGTCATGTGTTCAGATATATTCGCTTGGGTACATGAAAGATGATCCGAGATTCAGCCGGTTCTATGCTTACCTCTCGCTTTTTTTATTCTCGATGCTGGGGCTGGTATTGGCTAACAACTTTTTCATGATTTTCATCTTCTGGGAATTGGTTGGATTGACTTCGTATTTTCTCGTCGGATTCTGGTTTGAAAAGAAATCCGCCGCCGATGCGGGCAAGAAAGCGTTTATCACAACTCGTGTCGGCGATCTTGGATTTATAGTGGGACTGATGATGATCGCCGCCTACTTTGGGACTTTCAATTATGGCGGTGTATTTGAGAAAGCCGCCTCCGGCACAGTTCCGGCGGGCATTCTCACTGCCGCCGCGATTTTCATCTTCTGCGGAGCCGTTGGCAAATCGGCGCAGTTCCCTCTGCATGTCTGGCTACCCGACGCAATGGAAGGCCCCACGCCGGTTTCTGCGTTGATTCATGCCGCCACAATGGTAGCGGCGGGAGTATATCTGGTGGCGCGGTCGATGCCGCTTTTTGTAACCTCGGCAGATGCCTCGCTGGTGGTCGCGATTATTGGCGTGATAACATCGTTTCTCGCCGCTTCGATCGGCCTTGTGCAAAATGATATCAAACGCATTCTCGCGTATTCTACTGTCAGTCAACTTGGCTATATGATTATGGCGCTCGGACTGTATGGGTATGACACAGCGAACGGCCACCATTCGGCGGGGTATGTCGCAGGGACATTGCATCTGATGACTCACGCGTTCTTCAAGGGACTTTTGTTCTTGGGCGCCGGATCGGTCATCCACGCGGTTCACACCAACGACATTCAGGAGATGGGTGGTCTTCGTACCAAACAACCTAAGACCGCGATCACGTTTATGATTGCCTCGCTAGCCATTGCCGGTATTTTCCCGCTATCAGGGTTCTGGTCGAAAGACGAAATTGTAGCCACGACTTTTCATCACCCGGTGTTTTTTATTCTCACACTGGCTATCGCATTTATGACCGCCTTCTATATGTGGCGGCTCTGTTTCCTGACATTTTTTGGCGCGCCGCGCAACCAGCATAGGTTTGATCACGCCCACGAATCACCAAACGTAATGACCTGGCCGTTGTTGTTTTTGGCGGTGCTGTCGATATGTTCGGGCTGGGTTGCGTTGCCCTGGTTGGCGCACGGATTTTCGTCTTTCGTTTACCACGGCGAGCCGCATCATGCCGAGCCGGAATATTTCTTGATGGTGATTTCAACGCTGGTTTCTGTTAGCGGCATTGGTCTGGCATGGTTGATGTATCATCGCAAAGCTATTTCTGCCGATGCCATCGCCGCGAAATTCAAACCCCTGCACACTCTGCTGTATAACAAATATTATTTCGATGAGCTGTACGATCTGATCATCGTTCGTCCGATTCTCGCCTGTGGAAAGTTCCTTTGGGATTTCGACGCAAAAGTCGTCGATGGTGCGGTCAACGGCACCGGCGCGCTTACTGTTATTTGGGCGGATGTTAAGCAGTGGATTGATGTGCGTATCGTCGATGGCGCGGTGAATGGGGCTGGCTGGCTGGTTCATCGGGGAGCGGCGGCGGGACGCTATCTCCAGACGGGCGCGGTGCAGTTTTACGCGCTGTTTATCGTTGGCGTTTTGGTAGCATTCGGTATGTTCCGCGTGGAATTATTGTCCGATAGCGGCGTGCCGCACGGGCTTTTGACTGCGGCGATTGTTGTGTTGTCGATTTTGCTTGGCTATATATCACGAAATATCTGGAAACGGTCACGGCCTGAAGTGGCCTTGGAATCTGAAGAACAGTCTGTGCGAGTGGAGGATAAATAAGCATATGGGTCCGCTCAGTTCTCTCATATATATCCCGATTTTGGGAATGATCATTGTCATGTGTCTGCCAAAGGACAATAAGGCGGCGATTCGATGGACCGCCGTGGGTATCAGCATCATTCCGATGCTTATATCGTTCTGGCTGACCTGGGACTATTTTTACAATCACGCTACTTCGGCGGCGATGGCCTATGCCGAAGGGCCGTTCGAATGGATACCGTCGCTCAATGTGCAGTATTTCCTCGGCGCTGACGGTATCTCGATTCCCTTACTCGCGTTGACCGGGTTGTTGAGCACGATTTCGCTATTGGCTTCATTTGGAATCGAGAATCGAGTCAAAGAGTATTTCGCATTTTTTCTGCTTCTTGAGGCCGGCATGATGGGCGTTTTTGTGGCGCTCGATTTCTTCCTGTTCTATGTGTTCTGGGAGATTATGCTGGTCCCGATGTATTTCTTGATCGGCGTCTGGGGTGGGCCGCGCAAAGAATACGCCGCGATCAAGTTCTTCCTCTACACGCTATTCGGGTCGATTTTCATGTTGGTGGCGATTCTGATTCTCTATTTCACCTCCACTCCGCACACGCTGAACATCATGACACTCATTCAGAGCGGATCGACTTTACCGTATGTTCTGCAGATGACCTGTTTTGTTTTCTTCTTTATCGCTTTTGCCATCAAAGTTCCGGTCTGGCCGTTCCATACTTGGTTGCCCGATGCGCATGTAGAGGCTCCCACTGCTGTTTCGGTTATCCTTGCTGGTGTGCTTTTGAAAATGGGAACATACGGTATGCTCCGTGTGAGCTGGCCGATGTTTCCGGCGGCGCTTCACGACACTTCGTTTTGGATTGCGTTGCTTGGCGTGATTGCGATTATCTACGGCGCGCTAGTGTCGATGGCGCAGAAAGATCTCAAAAAGCTGGTGGCGTACTCGTCGGTTTCGCACATGGGATATTGCATGCTCGCGCTGGCGGCTTATAATTCTCCGCAGGCAATTGCCGGGTGTATGTTCCAGATGATCTCGCACGGACTTTTGACCGGCGCGCTCTTCTTGCTAGTTGGCGTGCTGTATGACCGTGCCCACACTCGTGAAATCGCCGCTTTTGGTGGGCTTGGTAGCAAGCTCCCTGTGTACACGGCGTTCATGTCGTTCTTTGCTTTCGGCGCGCTTGGATTGCCTGGTATTTCCGGATTTGTTTCCGAAGTTATGATTTTCCTGGGTTCATTCGCGGTTCTTAACAAAGTATTGGTCGGAATCGCGGTGTTGGGAGTTGTGCTTGGAGCCGCATATATTCTCAGAATGGTTCAGCGTGTTTTTCTGGGAGACTTTGATTTGGCGCGTTGGGGGAAACTCACCGATATGAATTTCCGTGAACTTGTTACTGTTGTTCCGTTGGCAATTCTGGCGCTATGGATAGGCATTTATCCCAAACCGTTGGTTGATTTGATGAACGCAACGCTTGACAACCTCATTGTGCTGATGCAACGGTAAGACAATGAACGCCGCCGCGCCGACATTCAACTTGACCCTTATGATCCCGGAGATATTTCTGTTCCTCTGGGCTTGTCTGGTTTTTACATGGGATTTGGTCACCAAACGAAAATCGGTAAATACTATCGGCTGGCTGGCGATGGCCGGGCCAGTGCTCACCGGGCTGATTACGGTTATTCTATTTTACGGCGGCTCCTACGGATACGGCCAGGCGGCGGGGGTGATGTTTGAAATCGACCCGATGGCGTTGTTCTTCAAGATTATCTTCTTAGGCGCCGCGTTTTTTGCCATCGGCAGTTCGTTTGGGCTCATGAAAGAGCGGATACAGAATCATCGCGGCGAATTCTACGGGCTAATTCTGCTATCCACTGTTGGTATGATGTTCCTGGCCGCCTCAAATGAGATGATCTCGCTTTACATCGGACTGGAGCTGACCACCATTCCGCTCTTTGTACTGGCGGCCTTTTTCAAAGACGACCGGCTGTCGGTTGAAGCCGGGATCAAGTATTTGATCGTCGGCGCCTTTTCCTCGGCTCTGCTTCTGTACGGTTTGTCGTTTCTCTTTGGATTATCGGGAACGACCGGCCTTGTCCAAATGAAATTCAATATCGCGGTGACGCAATTGCGGAATCAGGAAGTCGGCGTCATTTTGGTTTTGTCAATTATCACGATCTTAGCGGGAATCGGTTTCAAGCTGGCTTTGCCGCCGTTTCACCAGTGGGCGCCCGATGTTTATCAGGGCGCGCCAACTCCGGTAGCGGCGTTTCTGTCGGTCGGGTCGAAAGCCGCCGGGCTGGTGGCGTTTGCGAAGATTATGGTCAATGGGTTGTACGCCTTTTACGAACCGTATATGCGCCCCAACGATTGGGGTCAACTGACCGCCATTCTTGCAGCGGCCGCTATGATAGTCGGCAATGTAGTGGCGATTCGGCAGACCAACTTTAAGAGAATGCTGGCCTATTCGTCGATTGCGCAGGCGGGGTATATCATGGTCGGCATGGTCTCAATGAACCAGCACGGCCTAAGCTCAATGGCGTTTTATATGTTTGCCTATATGTTCGCGAATATGGGTGTCTTTGCCGTAGTGGCGTTGGTCGAAGAAAAAACAGGGTCGTGCGAGATATCGGGCTATGCCGGACTTTCGCGAACCTCGCCTTTTTTGGCGGCGGCGCTGTCTGTCTTTCTTTTGTCCCTGATCGGCATCCCGCCGTTGGCCGGATTTATGTCCAAATATTATGTCTTCGCCGCCGCAATTGACATGGCCAGAACTACGTCCGACTACAGTTGGCTGTATTGGCTAGTCGGGGTGGGGCTGGTTACTTCGGTGGTGGCTCTCTATTACTACGCCAATGTCATTAAGCAGATGTACTTTGCGCCTCAACCGGCGGGATATGCCGTTCCGATCAGCGCCCCAATGGTGATTGTTTTGACCGCCGCTTTGGCTGGCGTGGTGATCTTTGGGCTGTTCCCTGAGCCGGTGCTTCAGTTCGCCCAGAACATCCCCCTATCCTACGGTTTCATCCCCCGGTGAGCGTCACCACTCCAGTTGACTTTGCACCGTTGAGTTTAGTATACTCCTGTCGCGTGGAGAGGTTTTAAGGCATACCCGTATGTCATTTGCAAGTGGACTGTTCAGTCCGGTCAAGAAGTATTTCCTTAGCGGGGTTCTGATTGTCGTTCCGATAATCCTGACCTACCTCGTGCTCAAAGTTTTATTTAACGCTGTCGACAGCATTCTCCAGCCAATCATCCTGCACTTTTTCGGTGTCAATATCCCCGGTCTCGGGATTGTTACCACGCTAGTGTTGATCCTCGTGGTCGGGCTGATCACGCGAAATTTGCTTGGTACGCAAGTGGTCCATCTCTGGGATAGCTTGATGGAGAAGATGCCGGTAATCCGCCCGATCTACTCAGCCAGCAAGAAACTGCTTGAGGCGCTCACCTCCGGCGGTTCCGGCGCATTCAAAGATGTTGTTTTGGTCGAATATCCTCGTAAAGGGGCCTATGTCCTTGGGTTTATCGCCCAGCGCGTAAAGATCGATATCGAACGGGCGGGGCAGGAGATGGTGACCGTGTTCATACCCTCGACACCGACACCGATGTCGGGTATGGTGGTGTTTGTTCCGGTCGAAGATGTGATTTGGCTTGATATGTCGGTTGAGGCGGGGCTTTCATATGTTGTTTCTGGCGGCGTCGCGATTTCCAAAACGGTTCTGACACGGCCGCCGACAGTTCAGCCCACCAGCGGAGGAAAATCGTGAAACTCGCTAATTTACTATTGGAGCGACGCATTACGGTCGATCTTGCATCCCGGACAAAAGACGAGGCGGTCCGCGAGTTATTGGGACTAATAAAGAGCGAAGGGGTTCAGCTCGATTTCGACGCTATTCTCAATTTCGTGCGCGAACGGGAAGAAATCGAGAATACCTCGTATGGTCACGGTTTTGCGTTTCCTCATGCCCGAACCGACGCGGTGGGAGAGATGTATATTCTCATCGGCGTGTCTCACAAGGGTCTGGAAGAAAAAACACCGGACAACGTGCCGGTTCAGGTCGTGTGTCTTCTGCTGACGCCTTCGACTATTGCTAAGCTCTATTTGCAGACCTTGTCGGGGTTAGCGACCTTTGCCCGAAACCCGGGGACTCTGCAGAAAGTGCTGGCAGTATCGAGTCCGGCAGATATCATAAAGTTGATTTCCGACGCCAATGTCATGGTCGACAAGGAACTGATGGTCAAAGATGTCATGCGCCATCATATCGCCTCAGTGAAGCCCGAAGATACGCTCAAGGATGTCGCCAACGAGATGTTCCGGCATAGACTGTCGGCTTTGGCAGTAGTTGATAAAGAAGGAAAGCTGGTCGGTGTCATCAATGACCGCGATCTGATAAAAGTGGCATTGCCGGATTACAAAGCGCTTATCTCGAATCTTAATTATTCGATGGATGTCGAGCCGTTCGAAGAGTTGCTCAAGCAGGAAGACAAAATCAAAGTATCGCAGTTGTTCCGTACCGATTTTGAAGTTACCACGCCCGAAACAAGAATTGTTGAAGTCGCCGCTATGATGATTTTCAAGGATATCCGCCGAGTATTTGTGACCCAAAAGGGGAAACTGGTCGGGGTGCTCCTGCGAAAAGATATTGTCAACATGATTATCCGCGGCTAAGCTTATACCCCTCACCCTACAACTGAGAACCACGATGACAGCTCATAACCGTCAAAAATACGATATCGACCCCTATATGTGGGTCATTCTTATCATTGCGTTTGTATCGACCCTGCCCGGTCTGCTGATTGGCTTTTCGCACGTCGACATCATGCCACAAGTAGGCGCACTGTTGTTCGGCATTGCCATTTTTGGCGGCGCGTTCATTCTGTCGTGGGCGGCGGAGGCGGCTGAAATTGATATGTCCAAATCGCTGGCAGTGGCAATACTCGCACTAATTGCCATTCTGCCCGAATACGCTGTCGATTTTGTGTTCACCTGGAATTCGGCGCATGATCCCTCACAGGCGCACTACGCAATAGCCAATATGACCGGCGCCAACCGACTGCTGGTCGGACTCGGCTGGCCAGTGGTGTTATTAGTGTATTGCCTTGCCAAAAAGAAAAAAGAAATCGAACTGGATAAAAGCCAGCGGGTCGAGATTTTCTATCTGGCGATGGCGACGCTTTACTCGTTCACTATTCCGCTCAAGGGTAGTCTCAATCTTATCGACACGGTTATTCTGGTCGTTCTGTTTGGCCTGTACATACGTCGGGCATCGCAGATGGAAAGCCCCGAACCGGAGTTTGTCGGGCCGGTAAGAATTCTCGTTAATATGAAGGACCTGCCGAGGAGAATTTGGACGGCGGGAATGTTTTTGTACGCGGGGCTTGTGATTTTCGCGGTCGCTGAACCGTTTGCCCATTCGATGGTTGCTACAGGGAAGGCCTGGGGGATTAACGAGTTTCTTCTTATTCAGTGGATTGCTCCGATTGCTTCCGAAGCCCCTGAGTTTATAGTTGCCTGTACCTGGGCATTCCGGGGCGCGGCAGGATCGGCCCTCAAAGCTCTCATCTCGTCAAAAGTAAATCAGTGGACCCTACTTGTCGGCACTTTGCCGCTTGTGTACTCAATTTCCAGCGGATATGTGCGGCCATTTGAATTGGATACACTGCAAGATCACGAGCTTTGGCTGACTGCGGCGCAATCGCTGTTTGCTGTTGCCGTGCTTGTGAATCTTCGGTTCGGTCGGCTTGAGGGTTGGATGCTTTTCCTGCTTTTTGTCTTTCAGCTTATCTTTTCGACCACGCACGTCTATGTTACATTCGTCTATCTCGGGTTGGCGACCATCGCTCTTATCATGTACCGAAAACACCTTTTGCCCACGTTGCGTGGTGGTTTAGGTTTGAAAGCCCGTTCAGGGGATTGAGGAGAAGATACTATGCGGACTTCCTCACTGACGGTCCCAAGAGGCAGACGAGGACGTCTGCCTTGCACCAAACGCACTAAGAACGGGCAGACGAAGATGTCTGCCTTGCACTAGAGTCATTGCGAGCCCTTCGGCTTCGCTCAGGATAAACTACGCGAAGCAATCTCGCCTCTCTCTTAAGTCAAAGTAAGAAGCAGAGATTGCTTCGGTCACCCAAAGGAGTGACACTCGCAATGACCATAAGGTAGGTTTTTCAACCTGAAAAACGGACCGACGAGGGCGCCTGCCGCGTAGAGGTTACAATTCCGGTTACAATAAAATATGCGGCTATTAGTTTAGCACTTGCCCAACGGCCTGTTTGGCGTTTTCATATAGCTTGCAGAATGCGATAACAACGGGATAAAGAAGGTACCACTGCCCAAACTTAGAGTTATCGGGAAAACCGACCGAGGACTAGTTCGCCAAGGAAATGAGGACTATGTTCATATCGACGAGGCCAACCAGGTCTTTGCGGTGTGTGACGGCATGGGGGGGCATCAGGCGGGCGAGATCGCCTCGATGACAGCGGGACAAACCCTTTACGCGACATTTACAAACTTTGCCACCGGAATTCTCGACGATCCCCGCTTGGCCCTTGGGCGAACAATACCATTTAGCGCTGATCTGCTGGTTAAATCTATCCGGCTGGCAAACCGGGCGGTGGCGATGCAGGCGGCAGGTAATGTTGCGCTTTCTGGCATGGGGACCACAATTGTGGCAGTCAGTTTCGAGGCCGATGTTATGTCGATTGGGCATGTCGGCGATAGCCGCGCCTACCGACTAAATGAAAAAACGCTCGAACCACTGACCAACGATCATTCCTGGGTGGCTGAAATGCAACGTGCCAACAACCTCTCCGACGCTGAGGCAAATCAGCTGGTCGGGCGCAATGTCATTACTCGGGCGCTTGGAGTAAAAGACTGTGTTGAGGTTGACCTTCGGGTTATCAAAGTTAAATCGGGTGATATTTATATTCTCTGCTCCGACGGCCTCTGCGGTTTTGCCGACGATGACGAGATTCTCTCGGTAGCTCGCAAATCGCGCGATGATATTGAACGTCTCGCCGCTGATTTGGTGCAAATGGCCAATGACCGGGGTGGAGCTGACAATGTCTCGGTGATTGTCATAGAGGTTCTCGAATCTATCGAATCGCCGCTTCCAGAGGCCGAAGCGATGACCTTCCCGTTCGAAACTCAACCTCAGCAGGTGGCCGAAGACGACTGGCTTGCGAGGTTCCTGGCCCGTGAAAACTCCACGGCTGAGCTGTCGGCCAAAACACCGCCCCCTCAGCCACCGAGCAAAAAAGCGTTGTTCACCATTATGGCAGTGTTCGCTATTGTAGCAGTGATCATAGTCTATATGGCGACGCAAAAATAACCTGTCGCCGAATCTTCGTCATTCCAGCTCTCTGTTCGACTTTATGTGTTACGCCTGTACTTGCAAATCCCGTTGACACCGACCGCAATCGTCAATATCTTATATTTTCTTTGATTGCGCCCGTAGCTCAATTGGATAGAGCGTCTGACTACGGATCAGAAGGTTGAGGGTTCAAATCCTTCCGGGCGTATTAATGAAGAGAATCGTGCCCTGCGGTTGCCCAGACACCAAACGGGCAGACGAGGGCGTCTGCCGTGCACTAAGCCAAATACCCCACGATAAAGGGCTTGTTGAAAAACCTACGTTGAGGAATTTCTTTAGTATGTCATTTCGGCGAAGGCCGGAAGCTTGACCCGACCTTCGTCGGGGTGACATTTTATTGGCTTTACTTTGATAGAGGACTTTTTCAACAGGCCCCAAGCTGTGGGCCACCCCCTGTCTCAGCCCGGTTGACTTTGAACTCATAAACAACCAACCTCAGCAAACTGTCCGAAATATCAGGGGAAGATCAATTTCGACCTACACGATATCACGTCTTCCTATGCACCACCATTGCGCCGCCCTGACAGGTTGGCAGGATTGTCATTTGCGCGATCTGCACATGGGCCGGGCGGCTGGCCGCCCAGACAATCGCATCAGCGACATCATCACCAGAAAGTGGAGTAAGCCCTTGATATACTTTTGTGGCCCGATCGGTATCCCCAGAAAATCGAACCTTCGAAAACTCTGTCTCGGCCAAACCCGGATCAATCGAGGTTACCCGAATCGGCGTATCGACAAGATCCATAAGCAGACCCCGGTTGAGGGCGTGGACCGCGAACTTCGAGGCGCAGTAAACATTCCCCATCGGATACAGCTCATGCCCGGCAATCGACCCTATATTGATAATATGCCCGCTCTGGCGTTTGATCATCCCTGGCAGAACCGCCCTGGTCACCCACAAAAGTCCCTTCACGTTGGTATCTATCATCTCTTCCCATGCAACATGGTCGCCGTCCTGAATCTTCTCAAGCCCCCGAGCCAGTCCGGCATTGTTCACCAAAATGTCGATTGCCTGCCATTCATCCGGAAGTCCGGCAACCATTCGGTTTACTTCGTCCCGCTCACGGACATCAAGCGACCGAACCAAGCAGGGAACATTGAGTCGCTCGGCGAGCTGGTGAAGTTTCTCTTCCCGACGGGCCGCCAAAATAAGCCGCGCACCTTCGCGGGCACAGCGTTCAGCGGTCGACCGGCCAAATCCAGACGAGGCGCCGGTTATCAATACGATTTTGTCTTTCAGCGATGTCATTGCCGCTCCAAAGTTAAGTTAGATTTTGTCGTCAATCTATGGCCGGATTGTTCCCCGGTCAAATGGTCAGTCTCGGAGTCGACTGCCTTCTCCTTAATCCTACCGTCGAGTACGTCATTCTCACGAAATTGCGAGTCAAGTCTTGTTTTGCAATTAGTTCAACTGTTGAACCGACCTGCTGTCTCCCTGCGCAACTGCGTTGTTATCTATATATATGTAGACTCTCATGGAACGACAAAAAGGACGGTTAAAATTTCGTATCGTATTGTTGTATAAGTTCTTAACGCATAACCACCAGTTTTCTTGCCAACGAGTCGGTTTTTGGCACTTGGTGTGCAGTATCCTGCTCAGACTGCTAAGAATTACTGTTCTTATCCCGATATTATGGTGTAGAGACCATAACCAGCTTACCGGGATCGGACAGTCCGACCGAAGGAGATTGGTATGGCCGACACAAAGAAGAAGAGGGTATCGTTGCCAAAGAAGACGTATTGGCACCTGTACAGCTTGCAGAATCTGGAGTCGGGCAAATTGATTCAGGTCGTGAACAAGGTTCTCAAGCAGGAATACGTCCTCATCAAGTAAACTATTTTCACTTGACAGCCACAGACGCCCGGGGTACCTTCAGGGCTTGACCTACCTCCCGCTTGCGATGGAACGCTGGAGTGTAGCTCCATGTGTTTGTGGTTCAGGGAGTTGATGAATGTTTAAGAAAAAAATAACTTTTCTATGTATACCGGATTCTTCCGGAGTATCAAGGCAACTGCGCATTCCCGTGGCGTTCTTTTACATAGCCGCGAGTATGGTGCTGTTCCTTGTGGTGTCGAGTTTGTTCTTTGGCGCTGAGTTCTTAAGCGCCCGCGTTTCTGATTTGGCGCTGGCCCAATACAAGCTTGAAAATGCCCGGCTTCACGACAAGTTCGACGAGTTCGCTGATCGCCTTTCCGAGGCCGAGACCCGGTATCGTACTTTAGTCCAAAAAGAAGTTGCCATCCGCAACCTGTTCAATCTTCCGGAAATCAGCACCGAGGAACGCCAGCTTGGTATCGGCGGCCCCGGTGGATATGGCCCGGTTCTGCTCACTGAATCGGACCGCAAGACTTTCATAACCGAGGTTCAGCTTGATGAACTGCTAAGACTCTCACGTTTTGAGGCCGAACAGTTTGTTGCGGTTGAGCGCTCAGTGATGAAGGTCAAAGAGAAACTGGATCATACTCCGTCGATCTGGCCGACCGATGGCTGGTTGTCACGAGGTTACGGGCGTCAGTTCGATCCGTTTACCGGCGAAGAAGAAATGCATAATGGGCTGGATATCGCCAATCGAACCGGCACGCGGATAGTCGCCCCTGCAGGCGGTCGGATAATCGATGTCGGCGCGGTATCGTCAGGGCTTGGAATTGCTATTGTCATTGATCACGGGTATGGCTTACAGACCAGATACGGCCATCTATCAAAGGCGTTGGTGAAGTTCGGGCAGAAGGTAAATCGCGGCGATATAATCGCCAATATGGGTTCTACTGGTCATTCGACAGGCCCGCACCTTCATTATGAGGTATTCCGGGACGGCCGTCCGGTCGATCCAAAGCAGTACATCCTTAACAAGATGTAAGATTTCAAGCCCCGCTTTCGAGCGGGTTTTTTTTTGGGGGGCTTTCCAAAGCCGGGTTAATCGCGTAATATTCCCGCTAACGGCCAGCGAACCTCAAACCAACCATAAGCGTTATGACGAATTACTATGAGTAAACAGGACTCGATAACGATCAAAATCGACGGTATGCACTGTGCCGGATGTGTCGGGTCCATCGAGCGGGGGCTTGGCAAAATTGCCGGTGTCGAATCGTGCTCGGTAAATCTTGCGACCGGAGCCGCGGCGGTCAGATTCGATCCCACGCAAATTTCTGATGAGCTAATCATGGCGAAGATCCGTGATCTCGGATATGGGGCACGGCCGGGCCAACCGGATTTACTGAGCGCAGGCGCCGAAGAAGTAAGTCGCGCCGGTCGGCGGCTGTTGATTGCGGGGGCGCTTTCGATTCCTCTGATGGTTTTGTCGATGGCACCGATGTTCTGGCATCATCATTCACTTCTCCCGCCGATTTACGATGCTCTCTCTCAGGCGATACTTGCTGTGACAATTTTGGCGTTTGCCGGTCGGGAGATTTTTCGAGATGCCCTTGTGCAGACACGGCATTTTCGCGCCAATATGAATTCGCTGATCGCCATGGGAACTTTGTCGGCGTTTTTTTGGAGTGCCTACGCGACTTGCGTTATTAGTACCGGTGGTTCCGAAGAGTTGTACTTCGATTCTGCGGGAATGATCATCACTCTGATTCTGGTGGGCAGGTATCTTGAAGCGCGTTCGAAACGTCGGGCAGGCGAGGCGATTCAGGCACTGTTGCGGTTACGTCCATCCAAGGCGACGGCGCTGATCAATAATGTGGAAGTTGAAATTGACGCCGCTTCGGTTCAGTCGGGGATGATTGTGCTGGTGCGTCCGGGAGAACGTATTCCGGCCGATGGACGTATCACGGTCGGGACGCCAACAATTGATGAATCAATGCTAACAGGCGAGTCGATGCCAGTCGAAAAGGAAGTCGGCAGTATTGTACTTGGCGGGTCGGTCAACGGTAACAGCGCGATGACAATTGTAGTCACCGCCGCCGGTGAGCACAGTTTTCTCTCCAATGTTATTCGACTGGTCGCCGATGCCCAGGCGCGCAAAGCCCCCGCCCAACAACTTGCTGACCGAGTGGCCTCGGTTTTTGTGCCGATCGTGATTGGCATCGCGGTTGTAACACTTGCGGCATGGCTCTGGCTGGCGCCCTCAAATCCGCTGGCGATTAAATCGGTAGTGGCGGTTTTGATTATCGCCTGTCCGTGCGCACTCGGACTGGCAACACCGACCGCCGTACTCGCAGGTACTGGTCGAGCGGCTCGCGAGGGAATTATTATTCGTGGTGGAGATATACTCGAAAAGCTCTCGACAGTTACAGCCGTGATTTTTGACAAAACCGGCACACTGACTACCGGAAAACTCGAAGTCGTAACAGTCAAGCCGGTCGGAGATAGATCGTCAGCGGAACTTCTCCAAATTGCCGGATCAGCCGAGAGTCAATCAGAACATCCGATTGCCAAAGCAATCGCCTCAGAGATGAAAAAGAGACGACTCGATCCGATAGTCATGCAAAGCGTGATTGCGCGACCGGGGGCTGGACTTACGGCTGAATATGCGGATGGCAGACTCGCAATAGGTTCAGAATCATTTATGCAGGCGCGCCAAATAGATATATCTGCGCTTGCACAAGCGGCGAATGATGAAAGACAGTCAAGCCGAACGGTTGTATATGTAGCCACCAACAACGGAATAATCGGCATGATTTCGCTGGCAGATACGATCAAGCCGGAGGCGGCGTATATTGTGAGTGTACTTCGCCGCAAATTCTCACGGGTAGCAATGGTTACCGGTGACAATCGAGTCAGCGCGCAGGCAGTTGCTACGTTGACCGGTATTGAACATGTCGAGGCAGAAATCCGACCCGACAAAAAACAGGCCATAGTGAAATCATACCGAGAGGAAGGTCTGGTCGTGGCGATGGTCGGTGATGGAATCAACGACGCTCCCGCACTGGCGGCCGCCGATGTCGGCATCGCCATGGGATCGGGAACCGATGTCGCGATTGAATCGGCCGATGTCGTGCTGGTTCATCCAAAGCTTGACAGACTGGTGACACTCTTTGTGTTGTCACAGCGTACCATGCGGATTATCAAGGAGAACCTGTTTTGGGCATTTGCATACAACGTGGTAGCGATTCCGGTAGCGGCAGGAGCGCTGTATCCGGTCTTTGGATTGACGCTTTCACCGATGATCGCGGCGCTGGCGATGAGCCTTTCGTCCGTGTTTGTGGTCACGAACGCACTCCGGCTAAACAAGATAAATCTCAAAACCTGACCTATGGCAAATAATCTCACTTCCCGCAAAGCGCTCTGGTTATTCAGCATCATGGTGATTTTCCTGCTTGCGGAAGCAATCTGGTGGGTGGTGTTTATGGCGCGACTGGTGGGGGAGAAGGAACGGATGGCTATACAGTTGAATGCCACACCGCAGTTTGTGGAGTTGATGCACCAACAGGAGACCCAGCGGCAAATCATGGTTGGGCTTGAAGGTTTGTTTTTTATCATCGTGTTCGCTGTCGGAATCTGGCTCATGTACCGCGCGGTCGTGCGGACCGAAGAACTCAAATTTCACCAGCAGAATTTTCTCATGGCGGTCACACACGAACTCAAAACGCCACTGGCCTCGATGCGTATTTACATGGATACCCTGCAGTCGCCGAAGATATCTCCTGAAAAAAAGCAGGAGATTCTCCCCCGGCTCAAAGAAGATGCTACTCGACTCGAAAAGCTCGTGCAGAATATTCTGGAGGCGGGCAAATTCGAGCGGCAGGGATACCGTCTCAATCCGGAGCAGTTCAATCTGAGCAGATTGATAACGGAACGGGCAGAGGCGCTTGACCGATTGCCGATGGAAATCCCGAAAAAGATTGAAACCGATATTCACGAAGGGATCGAGATCTCAGGCGATGCCCCGGCGCTCGGCCGGGCGATTGATGCGATCCTTGAAAATTCGCTCCGTTATCACGACCAGAAACAAATCACCGTGTCGGTGAAACTTCGCACGGAGAGCGGAAAGGTTCGCATCGAGATAGCCGATGGTGGGATCGGAATTGCCAAAAAAGACTTGGTGCAAATTTTTGAGCGGTTCTATCGGGTCGGCGATGAGATGACCCGCAAGACCTCCGGCACCGGACTGGGATTGTATCTGTGCCGCGAGATTATTCGGGCACACGGTGGCACGGTGATGGCAGAATCGGACGGTCCGGGGCGTGGGACACAGTTCATTGTACTGTTGAAAGCGAATGGGTAGCATGAAGACAGTTTTGCTTGTTGAAGATGACCGCAATCTGGCCGAGGGGCTGGTAATGAATCTGGAAGCGGAAGGGTATCAGGTGGTTCATGTTGCTGATGGCATGGCGGCGTTTGCCACATTTCAGCGAGGGAATTTTGATATCGTACTGTTGGATATCATGCTTCCCGGAAAAGATGGTCTGACAATTTGCAAAGAGCTGAGACAATACGGCTATACTCTCCCAGTTTTGTTTTTGACCGCGCGCGACGAGACTGAACAAAAAGTCGAAGGACTGTTGGCCGGCGGTGACGATTATATCACCAAGCCGTTTGATATGCAGGAGCTACTCGCGCGAATGCAGGGTGTGTTCCGTCGCGCGGCGTGGTTGGCGACTGAGGACACGCTGTCGGGATCCTACGAATGGGATGGCCGTAAGATCGATTTCAAAACATTTCAGGCGACCGGCCCGGGCGGAAAATCGGAGTTGACACGCAAAGAATGTATGGTTGTCAAGTATCTGGTCGAGCGCGAGGGACAGGTGGTCAGCCGCGATCAACTACTCGACGCGGTTTGGGGGTATCATATTTATCCGACTAATCGTACGATTGACAATTTCATAGTGCGGCTTCGGAAGATTTTCGAGGACGATCAAAAGAACCCCAAATATTTTGAGACGATCCGAGGCGTGGGGTATCGCTTTTCAGCGGAAGGAAAGCCGAGGGAGTGAATTGTAGGTCGGGTTGCCGAAATCCGCAGGCGGATTTCCAGCTACCCGACATCTCTCGCCGCAAATTGAGTGGCGTCAGGTGTCCCCACCTGACGCAGTTTGAGCACGGGGCAGACCCCGCAGGGGCGGGGCCGCCCACGGAATTCATTATAGACACAAGGGCAGCTAATACGTATGTTTAATCATCAACGAAAAATAATCCAACTGGGAGGGAAAATGAAGCGCCATATTAGCAGAGTTATATTGACCTTCTTGTGCGTCTGTTTTTTGAACGGATGTGCAGCCACAATTCCATCGATAAGAGCTTGGCGGCCATGGATGCGAACAGAAGTAGTACAGCGCGGAATTCATTCAGGCGCCACACTGGAAATCACCGTTGATGGCCAAACTGTACCGCTACTAGGGGCGGAAGATTTGACGCAACTGAAGATCAAGAATGAGTTGACTCGGTTGATACTGCGAAGGGGATTTCAGGTATCTGATTCAGGAAATCAGTATGGACTAAATCTCACTTATAAGACCGATCGAAACGACAAGCTCCGTGCGTCGTCATTCTCTTCTTCTTCCAATGCTTCTCAGATGTGGACTGGGAGCAGTTCGGGAGCTGGTGCAACGACCGGGCTGGGGATTGCTGTAGCTCGTGTGGTCGGAGCAATGTCTGCTACCTCGGCGACCCGTAGTAGCAGTTTCATTGGGGAAGAAATCAGTTACACGCACACAGTTGCAATAGAAATTACGGAGCCAGGACATGGGTTGATATGGAAAGGAGAGGCGGTATGGGAATCGCCTGAATTGGATATTTTGCGGCGTATCACACCGTCATTGCAAGTTGTGTTAAGCGAGTTACCGTCTAATTCAAAGACTGTGCCCGAAGTGTCGGAAGTGAAACTCAGTCATGCGCCGAACTACTACAAGCTCGAGTGCGAGGACACGTGGTTTAGTTGTCCTGCGCTCCCGTACTGGATAGAACTCAGACAGGTAGGGGATTACCCCGGGGAGGTCTCTCAGTGTTTTAGAGATTCGGCAGCGATGGCTGCCTTCGTTGATCTAATTCAAACTGCAGAGTTTGCGGTTCCGCAGGGCAATCGGAGAGATTTGAGGGATCCCTTGTTGCTTGAGCTATGGAGCAAAGCCCTTCTTGGAGGAGAGTATCTTTTGATGCCTTCGAAACGCAAAGTGAGAGTGCTTGTGCGATTGGAGGCTCACACGGGCGGTTACTATGCGAATAAGTGCTGGGTTGCTAATGATGTGGATTGGGCTGACTTCCAGAGTCAGTTGGCCAATTGGAAAAAGTCACTTCAAGAGTATTATGATGTATTTGTGAATTGATAATTCCTGAGCGACGGTCTTCCTGTCCGTCGCCACGACTTATGACGGAACAGATAACAAGACAATTTCCCTGCGCGGAACTTTCATGAGTTGAAAGTTCACACTATACTTCCCCCATGCTCTCGCTCATTCTCGGACTCGGCAATATCGGCAAGAAGTATCAGCAGACCCGGCACAACCTTGGGTTTGAGGTGATCGATCGCATTGTCGAAAAGTTGGGGGCGGTGCGGCAGGAAGATACGGCATTGTTTGAGTGGTGGAAGGTGGAGGTGGCGGGTGAAGATGCCCGACACGCGCAAGAGTCGCCCTTCGACTCCGCTCAGGGCGTCGTCGTCAGTGGCGACGACACGGCGCACGGGGACGTACGCCGTGCACGGACCATATATCTCGCCAAGCCGACGACAAATATGAACAGGTCGGGGGAGGCGGCGAAAGAGCTAATCGAGCGGTTAGGCATCACTCCAACTGAAATTCTTGTCGTAGTCGATGATTTTCAAATTTCGCTTGGGGCGATCAGGTTTCGCCTAAATGGCTCCGATGGCGGGCACAATGGGCTGGTGTCGGTAATTGAAGAGCTTGGGACACAAGTGTTTCCGAGGTTGCGGCTGGGGATTGGCACGCCCACCGATAAGGGGCAGGTGGTTGACTATGTGTTGTCTAAGTTTAGCAAGCAAGAACAGCCCAATGTTGAGAAGATGCTTGCGGTTGCCGCTGAAGGAGTTATATTTGGAATTCGTCATCGCCTTGAAATGGTGATGTCAAAATATAATTGTAACCCTGCTTCGACGGACCTCGCTTGAGGTTTCGACGGAGCCGTTAAACCTTAACGTCCGTAGGGAGGAAGTGCAGTGAAACTGTACGAGACCTGCTTTATTGTCAATCCCCAGGCCGACGAAGCCTCAATCGAGCGATCCGTCAAATCGGTGGTAGATATTATCACCGGCAGTGGCGGCAAGATCGTGTATGAGGATCGGATGGGAACACGCCGCATGGTGTACGCCATTGGCGGCCTCACCCAGGGGTATTATACCAGTTTGATTTTCGAGGCGGAACCGACGCTCAATGCTGAGCTTGAGCGCCTGTATCATCTGGACGAATCTTACATCCGGCATATCACCATTCTTTATGAAGGCGATCCGGAACAGGTACGCGCGGCGCGTGAACTGTTGCAACAATCAATGGATCGTGCCGATCAGGCCGCGGCCGAGATGCGTCGTGAGATGCGCGAGAGCGGCGGCGGATTCCGTGGTGGTCGTGGCGGCGGTGGAAGAAACCGGGACGATGATGATTACCGTCCGCGCGGCGGCGGTGGTGGTGGTCGGGGAAGGCACGACTGACCGAATGGAACCCACAGCAAGCGTGGTGTTGAAAAAGTCACGGAGGCGATTTGCCTCAATTTGTCATTCCGGCGAAGGCCGGAATCCAGTCTTGTCTTTCAAGAAGTTAGGACTGGCCCCCGACCTTCGTCGGGGTGACATTTCAACAGGGGGCACCGAAGCCCGTGTCTCGACTACGCTCGACACGACTATGGCGGGAGCCGTCGGACGAAATGAAGATGTCGGGACCACAGGGGTTTCGACCTACGAAGAACAGAATGTAGGAGTCAATAATGGCTGAGTTTATAGAGAAAAAGCGACGCAAACTGTGTCGCTTCTGCGAAAACAAAATACAGTATCTCGATTTCAAGGATGAGCGCCTTCTGCGTCGGTTCATGACGGATCGAGGCAAGATCGTGCCTCGTCGGATATCCGGGAACTGCGCGACGCATCAGCGCAAGCTGACTGCGGCGATCAAACGCGGACGGCACATGGCGATCATGCCGTTTGCCTCCGAGTCGTTCCGATAAGAGCCGAAAACGTGTCGGGTGTAGCGACCTCCGACAATGCTCAGGCAGGATGGTTGTTTCGGATCGGCGTGCCGGTGGCGCTGGTTTTGTACACTCTGCTGATGTTCGGGTTGACCGAGTATCGGCAGATGTTGGGTGTGACGATGCTGGTAACGACCGGCGTGTACCTGCTCACGGTGTTTTTGTACGCGGGGATTCCGTCGCTGGTGTTTACGGGGCAGTGGCGGTATTTTGCGGTCGGAATAGTCGGCGCGATTGGTCTTTCGATTTTGTGGATAGGACAAAATTCGCAATGGGTTTGGATAACGACATGGATCATGCTCTTCGGCGCGACAATCGCGACCGGATATCTGGCGAGAGCCGGAAAATCGGCGTCGACAGTGTTTTCTGTTGGGGTGCTGATTGTGTTGGTCATGAGTTTTGGACAGTTTGTCCCGATGTATCCGGATTTGGCCGAACTAGCGAGCGCGAGTGTTGACGGAATACTCAACGATGTACGCGTGCAACTGGCGGTCGGAGGATACGCGCCGGAAATGGTGGATGAATACGTGAGTGCGTTTCGACAATTGCTCAATACGATGATACGGCTGATGCCGTGCGGATTTGTGTTAGGCGCGACAATGCAGTACGCAATCGGCTTTGCCTGGTTCAGTCACCGAGTGGTGGCTCCGGCCGGACAGAGGGCAGTGGTGCCGTCTTTTGCGACTTGGAGAGCGCCGTTTGGATTAGTATTTGTCGTTGTGATCGGCTCGCTATTGCGAATTTTTGGTAACGAGACGATGAAGCTTGTCGCTGACAATCTGCTGGTGGGTGTCGGAGTTGTTTATGTGATAGTCGGAATGGCCTTAATAGAGAGTTTTTTGCGGAAAGTGTATGTTGGTTGGCTGGGCCGGGTGTTTGTGTATATCGCGCTTTTTTTAGCGCAGGTTGTTGGGTTGTTAGTTGTGGCCCTGCTTGGGTTTATCGATAGTTATGTCGATTGGCGGGCGCGTGCCCAAAGATCGATTGATGAGACAGTATGAGATGTTCTATATTATTTGTAGAGGTGTAAGATGAAAGTGATTTTGCGTGAAGATGTAACCGATCTCGGCACGGCCGGGCAGACGGTTGAAGTTAAGGCCGGATACGGGCGGAATTTTCTTCTGCCGCGTAATTTGGCTATTACCGCGACCGGAGCGAATCTGAAATCGATCGGCGAGATCGAAAAACAGAAAGAGATTCGAAATCGTAAACGTCGCAAAGCGGCCGAACTTGTCAAAGACCGTATCGAAAAGATTTCGCTGTCATGCGAGGTGTTGGTCGGTGAGGAAGACAAGATGTTTGGTTCGGTGACCACGGCTGATATCAGCGGGATGCTCGAAAAAGAAGGCGTCTTGGTTGATAAGCGTGCGATCGGACTCGAAGAGCCGATCAAGGCGCTGGGTGTGTACACACTTCCGGTCAAATGCGATAAAGACGTAACGGCTAATCTCAAGTTGTGGGTGATGAAGAAAAGCTGAACGATGAATTTTCTTGAGGTAAAGCTTGAAGGTCTGGCGCTTGATATGACCACCAATACGCCGGTGGTTATTCTGACGCCCGATGGGATCGAGAAAGTTTTGCCGATTTGGATCGGCCATGCCGAGGCCTGGGCGATCGCGATGGAACTTTCGGGTGTGGGGGCCAAGCGGCCGCTGACCCATGACCTTCTCAAGAACGTGATTGAGGAACTTCACGCCCATGTTGATCGGGTGGAAATTACCGAGGTCAAAGATCAGACTTTTTACGCGCTGATTTATTTACGCACCAATGGGACTGTGACCAAGATCGACGCGCGACCCTCGGATTCAATCGCGCTGGCGCTCAAGACCGGGGCGTCAATTTTTGTCAACGAAGAATTGTTTAACGCGCGGACCGAGAGTTCGTCCGAGAAGCCACCGATTCCTACCGACCGCGAATCGCTTCGCGACCGACTGAAGAATATCAACCCTGAGGATTTCGGCAAGTATTCGCTGTAAATGATGTTCCGACTGATTATTGCGGCGGCATGCTTATGTGTGCTTTTCGGCGGCGCCGAACTTTGGGCTGTCGTCGATAAGATAGATGATACTCGCGAAGTGGTGGAGGCGTACAACCGGGGCTCGGTGCTTTTGCAAAAATCCGACTGGGTCGGAGCCGCGACACAATTCCGCGAGCTGATAGCCCGCAATCCGCAATCGAAAAATCTCGACATCTTTCTATACAACGCCGGTCGGGCCGATTATCACCAAGGTGCGTATGCTGAAGCTTCGGCGGCTTTTGAAAAGCTTGTGACACAATTTCCCGAATCGGGACTTCGGGCCTACGGAGAATATTTTCTTGCCGGGTCTCGCTATGCGCTGTCAAATGTTGAGGGAGCCATTGTTTCGTGGGTCGATGCCTGGCGCGATGCCTGTGAGGAGCGTCTGCAGAAACTCATCGTGTCGTCGCTGGCTGGAGCGCTGAACACGGCCACCGAAGTTGAACTTGCTCGCGAACTATTTGATAAACTCTCTGATGAACAGCGGTGTCTATTGTCGCGGCAGATTCTCAAGAACATTCCCGAAAGTAAACAGAAACTACGCGGACAATTAAGCGAATACTGCGGAGACAAAGTGCCCTTGCCGGCCACCACCGCGACCAAATCTTCCACGAATAATTCCGAATACAAAATTGCCATCATGTTGCCGTTTTCCGGCGGTTTTGAATCATTCGCGCAACAAATCATGCAGGGTGCAACAGTAGCTTCTGAGGAAGCGGCTCTTACGCATGGTATTGATCTCACACTGGTGGCGTTCGATACCAAAGGTGATCCGATCACTGCCGCGCGGCTTGTTACGCCGATTGATAGCTCCGGCGCGCTTGCGGCGATTGGGCCATTGACCAGTGACGAAGCGGCAGTGGTGTCGGCGACGCTTGGCGGATCGTCATTGCCCGTGCTGATTCCCGCCGCGACTGATGCCGGGCTTACCACACTGAGTCAAACGTCATTTCAGTTGTCGGCAAATGTGGAACTTCAGGGTGTGGCGATGGCAGAGTACGCGGTTGGGACGCTGAATGCTGATTCGGCGGCGATCATGACAGCTGGCGAGTCGAATTATCAGCCAATAGTACAATCATTCGTGCGAAGATTTGAAAAACTCGGCGGAAAAGTAATCGCGACAGAACTTTACCGAACGCGCGATCGTGATTTTGGACCATATCTGACAGACCTCAAAGGAATGATCTTGGGATATCAACCCGACACAATCTGGTATATCAATGCCAAGGGTGATACGCTGGATCCGGAGGGAGTTCCGGTTCATATCGATTGTCTGTATCTGCCGGGTGATCCTGCGCAGTTGCGCCAGATTCTCCCGCAACTCAGATTTTACGGCATCGATGCCGCTTTGCTTGGTTCGGATGGCTGGGGAGATACTCTTATTTATAGGATGGGCGATGATGTTACGCGGCAGGCAGTCTTTCCGTCGCCGTTTATTATTCACGAGAATACTGAACAATTTGTGACTTTCAGCGCCGCTTTTCAAAAGCGGATCGGATTGAAGCCGTCGCGTTTGGCTTGTCTGGGATACGATGCCGTCAAACTAATTGTTGATGGTATTTTATCAGGCGCGAATACACGTGAAGCGCTGGTAAAGTATTTGTCGCTAAGGCACGACTATTCCGGCGCGGCGGGAACAATTAGCTTTGGCAACATTAGAGAGAACACCGCCATGCCGCTCTACCGGGTGCAGTCTGGTCAGGCGCTTCCGCTTGAGACCTCTACACTCTCGCCGAAGCGCTGATAGGGCGTTTCACGCGGCTTCTTCTTTTTGTATATTGACCGTAGATAGGAATCTGAGCGAGAAAGGATAGCCCAAAGTGGCAGATAATAAAATTGCCTTAAAGATGGTAGTTGACGGAAAAGAGCGTGATGTCACGTTCGAGGAAATAGCCCTGTCGAATAATCTCGCGCAGGAAGCGTTGGTGCGCCTGCTCATTGAAAAGAACATTATTACCGCGCGCGAACTGCTTGATTGGATAGAAAAAGTAAAGAATGAGCGGTACCGTGATCTGCCCGGCAAGTAAGAGGGATGATACCGATGTCCTCATCTGACAAGTCTGACAATAATATCGCCGTGCCGGTTACTGTCGAAGACGGTGTTCCAATCTTAGAATGGGTGGTGCATCCAGTAAAGCGGAGGCCGTGGGTATCGGTGGCAGTCAGCTTGTTCGTGGTCGCGGTAGTCGTGCTGGTGAGAGTGACCACCGAGTCGCAGGCATTTGCGGTACTGGCGATGATTATCATGCTGGCTTCACTCGGCAAATTTTATTTCCCCACCCGTTTTTTGCTGAATGCAAAGGGAGTCACTATCAAATCGACGACGCAAACCCTCACCAAAGAATGGAAATTGTATCGCAGTTGCTATCCGGATAAGAACGGTCTTTTGCTGTCGCCGTTCGCGGAACCATCGCGATTAGAGAATTTTCGAGGCCTCTATATTATGTTTCAGGGGAACCGCGATGAGGTTACTGCTTTTTGTCGTGAGCGAATCGCCGAGGTTACAGTAGAAGGGAAGCCATGAGTTTTTTCCGCGACGCTATGAAGATTCCTGAGCAAAGCCCTCTGCCTGAAGAAGAGCAGGCGGTGCTTGACAAGGTTGCGAAAAAAGTTGTCGAGAAATCGATGACTGTCCCTGCGATTGTGTTCCTTGAGTCGGTCAAGCCGCTTAACTTTGTCGGATCACAGGCGATGGTGTTTTTCGAGCCGATTGTTCAATCACTTTTCAATCTGAAAGATTACGAAACATTCCGCACGGCGCTTGAAAAGCGGCAGACGCTCGAAATTCTGATTCAGAAAATTGAGGCGATGGATGTCGTCGCGCACGCGCGCGCGAAACGCATCAATGCGTTTTTCAAGGAAGAGAAGAAGAAGTGGAAATGGTACCAGCGATATTTGGGGATATTTCAGCCGAGGGTTGTAATTCCGGATGAGGTGTTGAACGGGCCGGCGGTGGTTACGACAGAAGGGGAAGGTAAGCCGTAAACGAGATTGTCGGGTTTCTCGTCCCGCACGCTCACGCGGCGGGTCTTCGGAACGCCGACCTACACGAACTTCAGGCTGAGGTTGTCAGGCAGGGACGCCTGACGCCACGTGTTAAATATCCAAATTCCGGACGTACTGTGCGTTTTGTTCGATGAACTCGCGGCGCGGCGCAACCTCGTCACCCATTAGCTTAGTGAACAAATGATCCGCTTCGGCGGCATCGTCGAGCGCCACCTGCAACAGCGTCCGAGTCTCCGGGTCCATCGTGGTTTTCCAGAGCTGTTCGGGATTCATCTCTCCAAGACCTTTGTAGCGCTGAATGTTGACACCGGTGTCGGGCATTTTCTTGAGCAAGCGGTCGCGCTCCTCATCGGAATAGGCGTAGATTTCGGTCTTACCATGTTTGAGGCGATAGAGCGGTGGTTGTGCAATATAGATATATCCCTGATCGATCAGTTCGCGCATGTACCTGAAGAAGAATGTCAGAATAAGAGTGCGAATGTGCGAGCCGTCGACATCGGCGTCAGTCATGATAATAATCTTGTGGTACCGGGCTTTGGAAACGTCAAAATCCTCCCTGATGCCGCAACCTATCGCGGTGATAAGCGCGCGGACTTCGGTGTTGCCGAGGATTTTGTCGATTCGGGCTTTTTCGACGTTAAGGATTTTCCCTTTGAGCGGAAGAATTGCCTGGTATCGTCGATCGCGACCTTGCTTGGCCGAGCCACCTGCCGAATCTCCTTCTACGATGTAGATTTCGCACGACTCAGGATCGGACTGTGAGCAGTCGGCCAGTTTGCCGGGGAGCGAGGCGGTATCCAGCGCGGTTTTGCGGCGAGTCAGTTCCTTGGCTTTGCGGGCGGCTTCGCGCGCGGCCGCGGCCATCATCAATTTGTCGACAATTTTTTTCGCGACCGACGGATTTTCTTCAAAATGCGCCGCCAGATATTCATTACAGACTGATTCAACAATTCCTTTGACTTCGGAATTGCCGAGCTTGGTCTTGGTCTGGCCTTCGAACTGGGGGTCGCGCACCCGGATAGAAATAACTGCGGTCAGGCCCTCGCGGGAGTCGTCACCGATCAGGGTCATACTATCTTTTTCTTTTTTGAAAAGATTGTATTTGACCGCGTAGCTGTTGATCGAGCGGGTCAGCGAAGCACGGAAACCGGTCAGGTGGGTGCCACCCTCGATGGTGTTGATATTATTCACGTACGAATATACCGACTCGGCGTATCCGTCGTTGTACTGCACGGCGACTTCGACAATTACGTTGTCTTTTTCCTTCTGGAAATAGATCGGTTTGTTGAAAACCGGCGTCTTGTTTTCGTTTAAGTATTCAACAAAGGCGCTCAGGCCGCCTTTGTATTTGAAAGAGAATTCTTTGTCGGTGCGGTGATCTTTCAGGTCGATGGTGAGTCCCTGATTGAGGAACGCCAGTTCGCGAAGTCGTGATGCTACGATATCAAACTTGAATTCGATCTTGCTGAAGATTTCGCTATCGGGATAGAAACAGGTTTTCGTTCCGTTCTTTTTTCCCTTGCCGGAGGGTTTGACTTTTTCGACCGGATCCCCGCGGCGGTATTCCTGCCGATGCACGATACCCTCGCGCGTTACCTCCACCCAGCACCATTCGGAGAGCGCGTTCACAACCGACACGCCGACGCCGTGTAAGCCGCCAGAGACTTTGTAGCTTTCGTGATCAAACTTGCCGCCGGCGTGGAGCGTGGTCATGACAACTTCGAGCGCCGAAACCTTTTGTTCGGGGTGAATCTCGACCGGGATGCCACGACCGTTGTCGGTGATAGTGATTGAGTTGTCCTTGCCGATTTCAACGAGAATGAGATCGCAATAGCCCGCCATTGCTTCGTCGACGGAGTTGTCAACCACTTCGTACACCATGTGGTGCAGACCGCGCTGACCGATATCGCCGATATACATTGCCGGGCGTTTGCGGACAGCATCGAGACCTTTGAGGACAGTGATAGTAGCCGCGTCATAGGCGTGGCCGGGGCCTTTGCCTTTGACGGTGGAAGTTCCATTTGTTTCGGTCTCGGGGATTTCAGTCGCCATGTTGGGCGGTTCCTTTCTCCTGGCGTACCAGACGGAGTTTGCGAATGGATTTGCCGAACGCATATCCGCGAATTTTTTCAATGATGATATCAGACTCGAGCGACAAGCGCTGTCGCCAGATGTCGTCGTTGACGGCGACAAAAACAACGCCGTCTTCGAATCTGAACGCGCGACAATGTCGCGCGTAATGTTCACCGACAATTTCGGGCCACTGTGATACTACTTGCCAGCCGTGATAGTTTTTCAAATATCCAAGCTTGCCGATCACTTGTTCGATGACGCCGCTGATGGGCACAACGCGGCTCTTGGCGCTGACTTTCTGGCGATGTGGTGGTGTCGTATTCACAGATATTAAAGATACGGAGAGTGGCTGTTATTCGCAAGCAAAAAACAACAGACATCTTGTTGTGGGACAGGTGGTTGTGGGGGTGTGGCGGGGTGTTTTTTGTGTGGGCGGCAGACATCCTGTCTGCCCCTCTGCACAACGTGGCGTGTTCTGGCGCTCGTTCCTGTTAAGGTCTACAAACCCCACGATAAATCGTGGGCCACCAAGGCAAAGAAGTAGGACCATCGGTCAGCCTCTGCACCCGACGCTTGCCAACGGAGAAAGATGTCGGGTTTCTCTGTCCCGCACGCTACGCGGCGGAACATTCGGAACGCCGACCTACAAGATTTCTAAGGAGGATTGCTCCTTGTTGAGGGTGACAAGAATCCGATAAGACTACCTGCTAGTCGGTGTTATAGACTTGAGTTTAGTGCGGCCAGGGTGCTTAGGCGAAGGAATGCAAAAATCGGGGCCTTCAGGGCGGCGTAAACGGACAGTGTAATCCTGGCACCCCTGACAGCGGCGGATTTTTCCGAGTGCTTCTGATTTTATCAAACGCTTTTTGGTATGAGTTGGGGACAATACCTGATGATCAATTATTTCATATCCTCGGGTGGCGTCGTTCTCGTCGATGAATCTAACTCCGGCCACGATGGTGTCTGTCCCCGGTTCGTAGACAGTCGCACCGGGGCATTCGATGAAGATATGGCCATCATCAAGCGGCCCTTCGAAAATAGATAACGTCTCGCTGAGCTCATGGCTGTTGCAGGATGGGCAAAGCCAGACTTGCCCGCGAGGGGTAAGCGATTGGCCGCAGTTGATACAGAGTCTGTTCATAGTCGAATTGTTTCCCTTTGGTTTCAAGAGTGGAAGCGCAAAGGGTTTGCCGAGCTTTGAGGCAGTTACTAAGTGGCTGTGGTTTTATGGAATAGGGCAGACTTTCTATCTGTCGCTAATTCATATGGAAGTCGAAAAGAGATGGGAGAAATCCTCTGTTCAGGGGGGCGCGAAGCGGTCAGCCCTTGAAAAGCAGAAAAACGGAGCAGATAACGGCGGTCACCGGCAATGCCGCATTGAAACTCACCGGCAGGAGCAGTGTTGCGAGAAAGGCCAGCACGATAGCAGGGATGACCAGATACTTGACCGCCGAAATTGCCAGACGGACAATTTGCGTCAACAGGAAAAAAGCAAACACTCCGGCGACAATTGTGGCGGCGATGAGGCCGCTTGAGCCGAAGTGTTCGACAATCCAGTGTTTCTGTTCAAAGATCGATCCACTCAAGGCGTCGGCATTCAGCGATATCCAGTCGCTTATGCCTGCGAAGAGCGAAGTCGATTCAGAATGGTGCATCCGTTTCATCCTCCAGCGGTTCTATGGTCAACGATGATTCGCCGACACGTGAAAGCCCGACCATTCGGCGGGTCAGAAAGTTCTGCGTGGTGATCCAGCGATGGGAGACCTCCATGATTTCCTGCTGATCGATATCAGAGACCCAGTCTAAGATCACCTGATCGATTGTCCGGTCGTTTAACACGACATCATCCATCGTTAGCACAAATTTGACTTTCATGGCACCTACTCCGCCTGATGAAGCATCTGAATCCTCGAAGGGGGATGCGGTTAATTGTTTCGCATCAGAAGGGTGCAAGGGTGGTGCCGCTATGAGAGCATACGGAGGGACTTTGAATTCGAGTAAGGTAAGTCGCTATTTATCAAGGGATAGCAGAGCAATCTGTTCATCTTTAGAACAGGAAAGAAACATTTTCCTGAGGGTTTTGCCGTACGTTGGAGGATCAGATATTGGAGCCGGGCAAGACATTAGGGGATACAAGCAAAACCCGACCCGGCAATTACCGGATCGGGTTATGTCGTATTGCGAAATACACCGGGTCGTTGTCAGACCCGTTCCCACTTTTCGGTTAATGACTATCTGCCATTAATCGAAGTGGCGCGCAAAGAAACATTCTTTGCGCTGTTGGTCATTCTGTCAGGTTCTCTTTTCCCTTCGTCCGGCTTTCGAGGGTTCGCGCCGAACGAATGTCTTCCATAACATATCCCTCCCTGGCTGATAGTTGACGCCGTGGGCGGACGAAGGGAAAAAACGCAAGATGGGGAGATACAGAGTTACTTGAAATCGCTCCCGAGGGAGTCAATTTCGTGAGGGATTTCGATGTCGCAAATAAATCGAATGCAGTCTGGCTGAGTGTACTATACGACATCTACTGTGTGATGTCAAGGGAAAAGATTGGTCACACGGGAGAAATGTTCGAAAGCATTTCGTGCGCGGCAGGCATCCTGCCTGCCCGACTGGCCCGATGTACCCC
>CXWL01001264.1_pt1 | contig 83688 bp, 88 predicted proteins | sample 590931 | NCBI WGS metagenome assembly CXWL01 (sample SAMEA3498368, study PRJEB10139) | groundwater metagenome | biome: water well; material: biofilm material | place: Germany | collected 2015-04-27
GCCCAAGCGCTACCGGACAGATCGTGTGCTACCTAAACCGGACATATCGTCTGCTACCGACACTTGCCCATCGTAACCTCGCGAAAATCGCCGAGTCGGCCCATATTGCGACCATGGGCGCTTTGCCGAACCCCGTTCCTGCTGGTCCGCCGTCGACGGCGGACGTCGCCTATCTCGGCTTGCTCCAGGATATCCTGGACAACGGAACCGACCGCGCCGACCGAACCGGCACCGGCGCACGCTCGGTGTTCGGGAGGCAGCTCCGCTTTGATCTCAGCGCCGGCTTCCCGCTGCTGACGACCAAGAAGGTGCACCTCAAAAGCATCATCCTGGAGCTGCTCTGGTTCCTGCGCGGCGACAGCAATGTGCGCTGGCTGCAAGAGCAGGGCGTCACCATCTGGGACGAATGGGCCGATGCCGACGGCGAACTCGGCCCCGTCTACGGCAAGCAATGGCGTTCGTGGGAGGCTAAAGACGGCCGCGTGATCGATCAGATCGCCAATGTCGTGAACTCGGTCCGCACCAATCCCAATTCGCGCCGCCATATCGTCAGCGCCTGGAACCCGGCCGACGTCGACCAGATGGCGCTGCCGCCGTGCCATTGCCTGTTCCAGTTCTTCGTCGCGGAGGGGAAGCTCAGCTGCCAACTCTACCAGCGCAGCGCCGACGTGTTCCTCGGCGTGCCGTTCAACATCGCCTCCTACGCGCTGCTGACGCAAATGATGGCGCAAGTGACGGGGCTGCAGGCGGGGGAGTTCGTGCACACCTTCGGCGACGCGCATCTGTACGCGAACCATTTCGAGCAGGCGCGGTTGCAACTAACGCGCACGCCGTTTGCTGCGCCGACCATGCGGCTTAATCCGGAGCGGCGGGATATTTTCAGCTTCGAGTATGGGGATTTCGCGCTGGAGAATTACGTGGCGCATGCGGCGATCAAGGCGCCGATTGCGGTGTGAATGTGATATTCGACGATAACGGGCCGTATGACGATAACGGGCCGTATATTGTGTTATGATGGCGCGGTTAGTTCGAGTCGGTGATGCCAATGGGACGCCTAGCGATGGACTTCCAGCCCGTCTTTATGGCCGGCTATGCACTTCGTCTCGTCGACAAGATTTGGTGGAATAGGAAGGTTCGCCCCAGCGCTGTCGCTGCGGAGAGCGCCGCGTGCGCCATCTGCGGCTTCGTCGCGGAGGAACGCCGGCTCATCGAAGCGGACGAGGTTTGGGTCTTTCCGGGCGCACCGCGAGTGGAGCTTGTCGATGTCCGAGGGCTTTGCACTCGATGTCATGAGGCCAAGGACTTTGCGGTACTGCTCGTCTTGATCGAGAGCGGCACCAAGCGAAAGGAGCGAGCGGACGAAATCCGGCGGCACTATTGCCAAGTCAACGAGTGCACGGAGGGCGTTTTCAACGCCGACTTTGAGCAGGCGTCACTGATTAAGCGAGCGCTTGAAGAAGCCTACGGCATGAACTGCCAGCCCGTCGTCGACTACGGTCGATGGGGCCGCCCCGCCGACTTTCCACGCCTGACGCGCGACGAGCAGCGGGTTCTAAGGAAGGTGTTCGAAATCCACGACGAGGTTTTTGTCGGTAGGCGCATTCGCCGGACCTACAGTTCTGCGGTGACGGCGATCCAAGCGACGCCGTTGGATCAGCGCGCTGCTATTTTTCGCGAGATTGAATCTGACCTCGATGACGAGGACGGCGACTTCGAAATGTTTCCGGATCATGAGTGCCCATGGGACATCAACATGCTCAAGGACTAGAGCAACGGCACGACGGAAATGACTGATTTATGCGAAGGTTGGAGCGCGCCGCCTCCGGCGGCGCTTGCGTGGCCGGAGGCCACGCGCTCCACAACCCCACAATCCGAGCGTAAGACACCCCCATGATCCCCCGCGAACTCCTCGCCACAGCGCAAATCCCCGGCGGCGGCGAGCTTCGCCTCTACGCCCACGACGGCGATTTCATGATCGCGCTTGGCGGCAATGAGCTGATGTCGAGCCGCATGAGCGGTTCGGAAGAGGCGCTGGCGGAGATGACATGCGAGCGCCTGCGCACTGACGCGGCGCATCTGCTGATTGGCGGCTACGGCATGGGCTTCACCTTGCGCGCGGCGCTCGCCGCTCTCGGCCCGAAAGTGCGCCTCACGGTCGCGGAACTCGTGCCGGAAATCATCGACTGGGCGCGCGGCCCGATGGCGGCTTTAACCGCCGGCTGCCTCGACGATCCGCGCGTGCATGTTCTGATCGACGATGTCGCCGAAATTGTCGGTGGCCGCCGCTACGACGCCATCCTGCTCGACGTCGATAACGGCCCCGATGGCCTCACGCGCGCCGAGAACGACCGCCTCTACTCGCTCGCCGGCCTCGCATCGGCAAAGGCCGCGCTCAAGCTGGGCGGCGTGCTGGCGATCTGGTCGGCGGCGCCGAGCGAGCGCTTCTCACGCCGGCTGATGCATGCCGGGTTCAAGGTCGAGGAAACCGTGGTGCGGGCGCGAGGCGCCAAGGGCGCGCGTCACGTGATCTGGTTTTGCACCGTGTTCTGCTAACGGGATGACGTGCGCTGGCGGCAAGGATAGAAGATGCGGGTGACGAATCCGAAACTCAGCCTCATCCTCGCCATCGCGCGCAACGGGATCATTGGCGCGAACGGCGCGCTGCCGTGGCGCCTATCCTCCGATATAAAGCGATTCAAAGCCGCCACCATGGGCAAACCCATCCTGATGGGGCGCAGGACTTGGGAGAGTTTGCCGCGAAAGCCGCTGACGGGGCGCCAGAATATCATCCTCACGCGCGACGCGAAGTTCAAAGCTGACGGCGCATGGGTCTATACCAGCCTCGACGCCGCGCTCGCCGCCGCCCGCGCCATAGCGGAGGCGGACGGTGTCGGCGAAATCTGCGTCATCGGCGGTGCGGAGATTTACGCGGCGACGCTGCCGCTGGCCGATCGCATCGTGCTCACCGAAGTGAACCTTGCGCCGGCAGGCGATGCACATCTCAAATTAGATATGTCGCACTGGCGAGAGGTGTCATCGGAACACGTCGAACGCGGCCTCAACGATGATGCGGATTTCGTGGTGCGGGTGTTGGAGCGCTAACTCCAGCCCCCTTGCGGAGAGGGCGCCGAGCAAAGCGAGGCGGGTGAGGGGCGTGCAAACACGCTGACGCCTGCTAGTTGGAACGCCCCTCATCCGACCGCTTCGCGGCCACCTTCTCCGCAGGGGAGAAGGTGAGTAGGGTGCGCCCATGCCCAATTTCGAAATCCTCGCCGATGGTCTGCAATTTCCCGAAGGCCCGATCATCATGCCGGACGGTTCGGTGATCCTGGTCGAGATTAAACGCGGCACGCTGACGCGCGTGTGGGACGGCAAGACCGAGATCGTCGCCCAACTCGGCGGCGGGCCGAATGGCGCGGCGTTCGGGCCCGATGGCGCGATTTACGTCTGCAACAATGGCGGCTTTGCTTGGCACGAGGCCGCCGGCATCACCATCCCCGGCAACGCCGCCAAGGATTACACGACCGGCCGCATCGAGCGCGTCGATGCCGTTACCGGCGCATTCGAGCGCGTTTACGAGAGCGTGAACGGCGAGCGGCTGTCGGGGCCCAACGACGTCGTGTTCGAAAAATCCGGCGCGTTCTGGTTCACCGACCTTGGCAAATGGCGCCCGCGCGCAAAGGAGCGTGGCGGGCTCTATTATGCCAAACCCGACGGCTCGCTCATCAAGGAAGTGAGCTATGGGTCTCTCGGTCTTAATGGCGTTGGCCTCTCGCCGGACGAAAAGGTTGTCTATGCCGCCGAGACCGACGCGGGAAAATTGTGGGCCTATGATATTATAGGGGCAGGCGAAGTCGCGCCGGGGGCGATGGGCGCGCCGGCGCGCTGCGTCGCCGTGCAGCCCGCTCATGTTTTCTTCGATAGCCTCGCCGTGCAAGCCAATGGCGATGTCTGCGTCGCCACCATTTTCAATGGCGGCGTCACCACGATCACGCCCGCCGGCGCGTCCACGCACACGCCGTTTTCAGATCCGCTGGTGACTAACATCGCCTTTGGCGGCGCCGATATGCGCGACGCTTACATTACGCTGTCTGGGACGGGCAAACTGATCAAGGCGCGTTGGCCGGAGGCCGGCCTCAAGCTCAACTTTAACCCCTATTGAAAGCCGCACGCATGATTATCGTCCACCATTTGGAAGAAAGCCGTTCGCAGCGTGTGCTTTGGCTGTTGGAGGAATTGGGGCTGGCCTACGAAGTGCGCCGCTATGCGCGCGATCCGCAGACAAGGCTGGCGCCGCCGGAGCTCAAGGCGATCCATCAGCTTGGAAAATCACCAGTGCTCGAAGTTGGCGGCAAAGTGCTCGCAGAAAGCGGCGCTATTATTGAATATTTGGCGGAAACAGAGACCCACGGCGCGCTTGCGATTGCGCCGGGGGATAGCGCGCGCGCGGATTATCTCTATTGGCTGCACTTCGCCGAGGGCTCGGCCATGCTGCCGATCTTACTGATGCTCTATGTCAGCCGACTCGGTGAGGCGGGGGCGCGGCTGCATCAGCGTATTTTTTCCGAGATTGACAACCATCTCAGCCACGCTGACGCGGCGCTCAAGGACACCGACACTTTCATCGCCGACCGTTTCACCGCAGCTGATATCCAGATGAGCTTCGTGCTCGACGCCGCCAATGTTGGCGGCAGGCTTGGCCAATATCCCAACCTGTCGCGCGCCCGCGCCCTCCACCAAGCGCGCCCAGCTTACAGTCGCGCGCTCGAAAAGGGCGGGCCTTACAAGATGGGAGGCTGAACGCTGGACTTCCGTCGCAACGCACATTCAAGTGCGGCGAGCTTGAAGGAGCCAGGATGCGCGCGCGGGATTGTAAAATTGTTGCGACAATGGGGCCGGCCAGCGATCCGCCCGAGCGGCTGATGATGCTGGTCGAGGCGGGCGTTGATTGCTTCCGGCTCAATTTCAGCCACGGCGCCAAGGAAGACCACGCGCGGCGCCTGGCTGCGGTGCGCGAAGCCGAAGCGCGTATTGGCAAACCGATCGGCGTATTCGCCGATTTGCAGGGGCCGAAAATTCGCGTCGGCTCGTTCGAAGGCGGCGAGATCAAGCTGCGCTACGGTCAGATCGTGACGCTCGAAGCTTCGAACGCTCTGGGCGATGATAAGATTATCCGCCTGCCGCATCCAGAAATCATCAACGTGCTCGAAGAAGGCGATGTGCTGAAGCTCGATGACGGCAAGATGCAAATCACCATCATCGAACGCCATGTCACGCAGCTGAAGGCGCGCGTTGATTTTGGCGGCGTGCTGAAAAACCAGAAAGGTCTCAACGTTCCCACGCGCCGCATACCGATCTCGGCGTTGACGGAGAAGGACAAGGAAGATCTCGCCTACGCGTTGGAACTTGGCGTCGATTATATCGCGCTCTCGTTCGTGCAACACGCTGACGACGTACGCGAGGCGCGCGCTCTCGTCGGCGACCGCGCCGGGATTATTTCCAAGATCGAAAAGCCCTCGGCGCTGGAGCAGATCGAACAAATCGTCGAGCTCTCGGATGCGGTGATGGTGGCGCGCGGCGATCTCGGCGTGGAGCTGCCGCCCGAGCAAGTGCCGATCGCCCAGCGGAAGATCATCCGCGCCGCCCGCGCCGCCGGCCGCCCGGTTATTGTCGCCACCCATATGCTTGAAAGCATGGTGGAGGCGGCGACGCCCACGCGCGCGGAGGCCTCCGATGTCGCCACCGCTGTCTACCAGGGCGCCGACGCAGTGATGCTCTCGGCGGAAAGCGCGGTTGGCCGCCATCCTCAGTCGGCTGTGGCGATCATGGATCGCATCATCCGCGCCGTAGAGGACGATAACGAATACTGGGCCGGCCTGCCGCGCGACATGGCGCCGCCGCAAGCCACCACAGCCGACGCCATCGCGCTTTCGGCGCGCCACATCGCCGATGTTTTGGGATGCGCCGCCGTTGTCGCGTACACAGCCACGGGTTCAACAGCTCTGCGTGTCGCGCGCGAGCGGCCGCGCTGCGGGGTTGTGGGCCTGACGCCTATCACGGAGACCGCGCGCCGGCTGACGCTAGTGTGGGGCGTTCGCAGCGTGGTGACCGAGGATGTCGCCAACGTCGAGGAAATGGTGGAGAAGGCCGAGCAGGCGGTGCGCAAACTCGGCGCCGTCGAAACCGGCGACCGTGTCGTCGTCATCGCCGGCATCCCGTTTGGCCGCGCGGGCAAAACCAACACGATTCGGATTTTCAGAGCGGAATGAGTTGACACGGACCGCCGACTCCCAGCGGGCACTTGTTTTGGTTTGGAGTGGAGATGCCGGCTGGAAGCCGGCGGGCCAAGAAAATCACAACACCTCACGCGCCTGCACATTCGCTTTGGTCGCCAGCGAGAAACGCTGGTCTGGTGCGCGATCGTCCAGCACCAGCTCCGCAATCATGCGTCCCACTTCGGGCCCGTGTTTGAAGCCGTGACCCGAGCCCGCGCCGAGCAGGAACGCGCCGTCGAGTGCAGGGTGGCGGTCGATGAGAAAATCGCCGCTGGAGCTGTTCTCGTATTGGCAGACGCGAAATTCGGTGAACGGACGCCCCGCCAGCGCGGGAAAGCGCCGCTCCGCGAACGCGCGCAGGAGCGTGGCGCCCGCTTCACTTACGCGGCGGTCGCCACTGTCGGGGTCAAAGGCTGCGCCGTGCGTGTCGCGCGCGATCTTGAAGCCGCGGCCCTCGAGGTTTGGAAAGCCGTAATAGAGGTCGCCGCCGTTGAAATCGGCCCAGCCCGGCAGACGGCTTGGCTCGAAGCTGTCGTCGCCATCGGGCGGGGCGATGAACGCGACTTCCTGGCGCGTCACAAAAATGCGATCGCTCAGCAGATCGGGGAACACTTTCGGCAGCCACGGCCCGCAGGCGTAAACGACAGCGTCGGCGCGCGCAGCTTCGCCATCGAGCAGCACCTCGTGCCCATCCGCGCCGGGCTCGGCGTACGCCAGCCGATAGTCTCCGCCCCGCTCCACAAAGAGCGCGACAGTTTCCTCAACCCCGCGCCGCGCCATCAGCGCGCCGAAGTCCGGTTCGAACAGGCCGAACGACACGCCATTGAAGTTCATTTGCGGCCAACGCCGCGTGAGTTCCGCGTGATCGATGTGCTCGATCGGCAAATCCATTTGGCGATGCACCGCCAACGAATCGCGCGCGTAATCGACCATCTCTTGAAAGAAGAACAACACACCGCAGGGGTGAAACAAGGGGAGCGAGGCATGCAGCGACAGATGTTTCCATTGCTCAAGCGAGGCGCACGCCATCTGGGTGTAGATTTTATCGCGGCCATAAGCCGAGCGGGTCATCCGGCTTTCCCCGCCGGAGGAGGCGCGCGCATTGGCTGGGCCCATTTGGTCGACCAGCAACACGCGCTTGCCAGCACGGCGCAAGTGTTCAGCGGTCCAGGCCCCGAACACGCCCGCGCCAACGACGATAGCGTCATAGCCGCGGCTCGCTGGCCGTGGCGCGCACGCCGACAGCGGAGCGGCTGCGAGCACGGCGCGGCGCGTGATGATCATTGCAGCTCCCCTGACTGAGCGGCAATCAAACGCCGTGGCGAGCCGGCGTGCAAGCGCCCTTTAGGCGACGGCCTCGGCAAGCTCGCGCGGTTTGCACATTCCCGCGAGCGCCGCGAACGAATCGCCAAGCTCGGTCTTGAATGCGCGCGCCTCAATCAGTGCGATGACGACCTGCGCGAGGTCGTTCGCAGTGTCTATGTTGGCGGAGGTCCAGTCGCGCGGCGCGGTGTCGATGGCGCAGAGCGTACCCAGCGCAAATCCCTCGGCGGTGATCAGCGGCACGCCGAGGTATGCGCGAAGATGGGTGGGTCCCAACACCAGCGGATTGTCGGCGAAGCGGGGATCATCGAGGGCGTTGGCGATGACCAACGGCCCGTCGCCGCAAATGGCGTGCCCGCAGAACGAAACTGCGCGCGGCGTCTCGGTTGCCTCAAGCCCAATGCGGCACATGAACCATTGCCTGTCTGCGCCGACGAGGGAAATGAGCGCAATCGGCGCGCCGGTTCCTCGGGCCAGGCAACGCGTCAGCGCGTCAAACGCGCTTTCAGCGGCAGAGTTGAGCAGTTTGAGGCGCAGCAGGGCGGCCAGACGCTGCAATTCGTTGGCGGGGGTCGGAGCGGGGATCATGCCGCCACGCTAACAACTGACGGTAAAATAAATACTACCAAAGGTTGCTATGCAATCGTGATCGCCGGCGCGGGCTTGTTCAGGCGGGCGATATTTGCGTGGGCGGCTGTGGCGACGTCGCGAAAACGTTGGGCCAAGGGGTGGTTGGTGGCCGCAAGCGGACGCCCCACGTCAGCGCTTTCGCGTAGGCTGACGTCAATCGGGATCTCGCCGAGGAACGGGACGCCAGCTTGCTCGGCGGTGCGGCGGGCGCCGCCTTGGCCAAAAATATAGCTGCGCGCGCCGTCCGGCAGTTCAAAATACGCCATGTTTTCGATGACGCCCAAGATTGGCGCGTGGGTTTTCTCGAACATCGCCAAGCCGCGGCGCACGTCGGCAAGCGCCATTTCCTGCGGCGTCGACACGATCACCGCGCCCGCAAGCGGCACGCGCTGCACCAGAGTAAGTTGCACATCGCCGGTGCCCGGCGGCAAGTCCAACAACAGCACATCCAACTCGCCCCAGACGACGTCGTCGAGCATCTGGCGCACGGCGCTGGTAGCCATCGCCCCGCGCCAGATCATGGGTGAGCCAGGGTCGACGAGGTAGCCGATCGACATGGTTTTCAGGCCATGCGCTTCGAGCGGAAGCAACGTCTTGTCTGGGCCCCGCGCCGGCTTCTGATCTGCAACGCCTAAGAGGGTTGGCGCAGAGGGGCCGTAGACGTCGAGATCGAGCAAGCCCGTGCGCAACCCCAACGAGGCGAACGCGCAAGCAAGATTGACCGCGACGGTTGATTTGCCGACCCCGCCCTTGGCCGACGCGATGGCGATGATGTGGCGCACGCCCGCCAACCCGCCGACGCTTTTCGCTTTCGCTTCATGCGCGGTCAGCACGGCGATGACGCTCTTCGCTCCCGGCAATGCGCGCGCCGCCGCTTCGGCTTGCGCCCGCACCTCAACATAGCGATCTACGGCGTCAGCCGGCGCTTCTATGGTGAACGAAACCTTGCCGGCGCCATCCATGGCGAGCCCGGAAATGCGGCCAGAGGTGAACAAACCCTTGCCGGTCAAGGGGTCCGCGATGGCGTCGAGGCGTTCTTTCAGGAGCGCCAACCGGTTGTTCATGCTTGATACCTTATCTCGTCGGCCACATATCGGCGCGCGAGGGGACGAAGCAAGGCGCCAAGAACGGCGTCGCCCCAGCGCAGAACCGGCGGGATAGAACATCTGATGCCTTGGAATGACCAATCGGGCGGCGGTGGCCAAAGCGGCGGTCCCGGCGGCGGCGGACAAGGTCCGTGGGGCGGCGGGCCGCGTCGACCATGGGGGCAGCCCCCGCGCCAACCCCAGGGGCCACAAGGACCTGACCTCGACGAGCTGCTGCGCCAGTTCCGCGATCGCTTCCGCATCGGCGGCGGCGACGGTGGGGGCGTCGGCGGCGGGCGGCGCGGCATCTCGTGGCCGATCATTGCCGGTGTGCTGGTCGTGGGCTGGCTGCTGACGGGCGTATTTTCGGTCGACGAAGGGGAGAACGGCGTCATCACCACGCTGGGCGATTATAGCTACACCACGGGCCCCGGCTTGCATGTGCATGCGCCGACCCCGTTCCAGGCCCACCAGGTCATCAACGTCACCGGCCAACGCACCGCTGAGATCGGCTTTGCGATGCAGGGCCAAACTGTCAGCGACAATCCCGCCGAAAGCTTGATGATCACCGGCGACCGCAACATCGTCGACGTGCATTTCCGCATCTACTACAACATTTCGAACGTGATGCATTTCGCGTTCAACGTACGCGAGCCCGACTTGGCCGTGCGCGCGGTTGCAGAAAGCGCCATGCGCGAGGTGATCGGCCAGCGCCAACTTGAAGCGATCATCACCACCGACCGCGCCGCTGTGGAGCAGGGTGTTGCGCAATTGATGCAACAGACGCTCGATGGCTATGAGGCGGGCGTGCAAGTTCTGCGCGTTGAAATTTTGCGGGCGGTGGCGCCCCAAGCTGTGAGCGAAGCCTTCAACGACGTGCTCAACGCTCGCCAGGACGCGGAAACCGCCACCAACACGGCAAATCGCGACACCGCACGCATCATCAATGAAGCCCAAGCTTACCGTGAGCGCGTCGTTCGCGAGGCGACGGGCGAAGCCGAACGCTTCATCGCCGTCCACAACGAGTATCGCCAAGCGCCGCAAGTCACCCGCGATCGGCTTTACATCGAAACCATGGAACGCGTGTATCATAACGGCGACACGATTATTCTCGATCAACGCGGCGGCGCGGTGCCCTATCTGCCGCTTGACGGCATGGTGCGCCGCAACGCGCCCGCTCAGCCCGAGCAGGGAGCACGCTGATGCAACGCAATATCACCATCATTCTGGGCGCGGCGTTCTTGGCGTTGGTGCTCGCCATGAACACGCTTTTCATCGTCCGCCAGGATCGCCAGGCCATCGTGCTGCGGTTCCGCGAATACCAGCGCGTCATCAATGCGCCAGGCACAGACCAACCCGGCGTGTATTTCAAGATACCGTTCGTCGATACGGTCGTGGATTTTGATCGGAAGATTATCGGGCTGACGCTTGAAGGCCAGGAAATCGCCGCTTCGGATCAGCAATATCTTGTCGTCGACGCTGTGGTCCGCTGGCGCATCGAGGATCCGCGCCTTTTCTATCGCAGCGCCCTCACTGAAGAGGTTGGCCGTTCGCGGTTGGAAACGTTTGCGCGCTCGGCCATGGGCCGCGCGCTCGGCGGCGCGACGTCGAACGACATCATTTCCGGTCGCCGCGCTGAGTTGATGCAGGTGATCAAGAACGACCTCAACGCCGCAGCCGCGACGGCTCTTGGCGTACGTGTCATCGATGTGCGCATCCGCCAAGCCGATTTGCCGCCTGAAACCCAAGAGCGTGTCTATGAACGCATGCGCTCGGAGCGCGCTCAGGTCGCCGGTCGCATCCGCGCCGAGGGCGAACGCGCGGCGGTCGTCATCCGCGCGACCGCGCAAGAGCAATCCGAGCGCACGCGCGGCGAGGGCGACGCCGAACGCGCCCGCATCTTCGCTCGCGCTTATGGTCGCGATCCGGAATTCGCCGCATTCTATCGCTCGATGCGCGCTTACGAAACCGCCCTTGACGCCGGTACGCCCATCGTCGTGCCGCCAGACAGCGACTTCTTTCGCTATATGCAGCGTCGGCGGGGATAGCGCGGGCCGCAGCCCCGCGCTCCCTATCGTCACCGCTTGTGAAATTTGAAGCAGTGTTGCGATTGCGGCGGGCGCAGAGCGCGGTCAATACTGGCGTCGAATCCATGCGCTCGCTTTTTGCCGCCCTCGCCCTTGTCACGCTCCTCGCCGCCCCGGCGGCTGCGCAATCGCGCTTGCCCAGCGAAGGGTTCGCGGACCTGGCCGAGCGGCTGACGCCGGCGGTGGTGAACATCGCCACCAGCCAGCGGGTTGAGGGTCTCGACGAGATGCCGCGTTTCCCGCCCGGATCGCCCCTGGACCGCTTCAATGAGGGGACCGAGGAGGGCGAGGCGCAGATTACCTCGCTCGGCTCGGGGTTCTTGATTTCCGCTGACGGCGTCGTGGTCACCAACAACCACGTCATCGAGGCGGCTGACGCCATTGAAGTCATCTTGCAAAATGGGCAACGCTTTGAGGCGATCGTCGTCGGCCGCGATCCGGCAACTGATGTCGCGGTGCTGCGCGTGCAGGCGCTCCAACCTTTGCCGTATGTGCATTTCGGCGACAGCGACGAGGCTCGCGTTGGCGACATCGTGCTCGCCATTGGTAATCCGTTCGGGCTCGGCGGCTCGCTCTCGGTGGGCGTCGTCTCCGCGCGCAACCGCAACATCGACGCTGGCCGCTACGACGATTTCATCCAGACCGACGCCGCCATCAACCGTGGGAATTCGGGGGGGCCGTTGTTCAACACTGAGGGCGACGTCATCGGAGTCAACACTGCCATCGTCTCGCCGACGGGCGGCTCTGTCGGGGTTGGCTTCGCCACGCCGACGTCGATCGTGCGCCCGGTGGTGGATCAAATCCTGCGCTACGGCGAAACGCGGCGCGGCTGGTTGGGCGTCCGGCTAGCGAACTTGAGCGCCGCCGCCGCCGAGCGCGCAGGCTTTGTGGGCGAGGGCGGCGCCGTGATTACCCGCATCACCCCGGGCGGACCCGCTGCCGCCGCAGGCCTGCGCCCCGGGGATGTGGTGGTGAAATTCGGCGATCGCGACGTGTCCGATAGCCGCGCGCTTACACGTATGGTCGGCGAAGCGCAGGTCGGCGCAGAGGTCGCGATCGAAATCGTGCGCGAAAGCCGCCGCATCCTGATTGCGGCGACAATCCTGCGCTTGGAGGAAGCCGAGTCCGAACTGCCGATCGCAGGCGGCGCACCCGCGCCGCGGCGCGATGGCGGGCCGCGCGGCGGGCGTATCTTCGGCGTTGCGCTTTCTGAACTCGACGCCAGCTTGCGCGAGGAATTTCAGATCGAGCCCGACGTGCAAGGCCTCGTTGTGCTGGCGACCGACGTCGGCGGTGAAAACGAAGGCGTGCTTCGTCCAGGCGATGTTGTCGTGGCGATGGGGTTTGAACCCGTAGCGACAGTCGCCGCCGCGCGCGCCATCGCAGGGCGCGCCGCGATCGGGGAAAGCGCGATCGTACTGCGCGTCAACCGTGAGGGCGCAATCACCTATCGGCGGCTGCGGGCGCGGAGCTAAGGCGGCTCATGGTGCAAACTCTGTGCGCCGGTAGCCTTGAAAGAACAGCGCAGCGTCGAGCGCAGTGTGATCGATGCACGCATCCGCCTCTGCCGCCACGATCGGCTTGGCGCGGTAAGCGATGCCAAGGCCCGCAGCCTTGATCATGTCGAGGTCGTTCGCCCCATCGCCAATGGAGAGCACGTCTTGGGCGGCGGCGCCAATGGCCGCAGCTTCTTGGTTCAAGGCCTGCAACTTTGCCGCTCGCCCAAGAATCGGCAGCGTGACTTCGCCCGTTAGCGCGGCGCCGTCGTCCAGCAGCGTATTGGCGCGGTCGTCGTGAAACCCAGCCGCCTGCGCCACGCGCGATGTGAAAAAGCTGAACCCGCCCGACACCAAAACACAACGCGCGCCGTGCTGGGCCATGGTCTTCACCAAAGTCGCAGCGCCCGTGTTCAACGTCACACGCTCGTCGAAGGTTTGCTGCAACGCCGTGAGCGCAAGCCCTTTCAGTTTACTCACGCGTTCGATCAGAGCCGGCTCGAACTCCAATTCGCCGCGCATGGCGCGTTCGGTGATCGCTGCGGTCTCAGCTTTGATGCCGGCGAAATCGGCGAGTTCGTCCAAGCATTCCACGTTGATGATGGTCGAATCCATATCGGCGATGAGCAGGCGTTTGCGGCGGCCTTCGACCGGGAGAAGCGCCCAATCCACGGGGATATCTGCGACGGCGGCGGCAACCTCTTCACGCAGCTCGGGGTCGACCCGTTCATAAATCCATTGCGCGCTCTCCCAGCCGCTGAGCACTTCCGGCGGCGGCAGCTTGCGCGCGAGCGCCACGCGCCCCAGCATCAGCAGCGCCTCGCGGTAGGCTGGTTTGTCGTCAGCTGATGCGACGAAGACAAGGGCGTGGGCGTTCATTGACGTAACTTGGAAGATTCCGCTCTTGGACGCCAGCTTGTATGGTTATGAACGGGGCGAAATGACACGTGTTGTTCTTCTAATGGGCCCAACCGCGAGCGGCAAATCCGCGCTTGCGTTGGCCTTGGCCGAACGGCTGGGTGGGGAGATCGTCAACGCTGACTCGATGCAGGTGTACAGTGACCTCCGCGTGCTTACCGCGCGGCCCACGGGCGAGGAGACCGCGAAAGTGCCCCACCATCTTTACGGCCACATTGGCGCTGAGACGGCGTATTCGGTCGGGCGCTGGCTCACCGAGACATTGGCGGCGATTGACGATATTCGGACGCGTGGGGCGACGCCGATCTTAGTGGGTGGAACGGGGCTCTATTTCAAGGCGCTCACCGAAGGGTTGGTTGATATTCCGAAGGTCGATGCAAACGTCCGTGCCCGCTTGCGCGCGCGCGCGCGGGCTTTGGGCGCACCGGCGCTGCATGAGGAGCTTTTGCGCGTCGATCCGGAAACCGCCGCGCGGCTTGGTCCCAATGATGCGCCGCGCATCTTGCGCGCGCTGGAGGTGTGGGAGACGACCGGCGCGTCGATCTCAGCGCTGCAAGCGGGCACCGCGCCAGCGTTTGCGCGCGAAGGCTGGGCAGGATTCGCGCTGACGCCCGAGAGGGCGGCGCTTTATGACGCCATCGATGCACGCTTCGCGGGGATGATCGCCTCCGGCGCGCTCGACGAAGTCCGAAAGTTCGCTGCACGGGGGCTTGATATTGCTCTCCCCGCGATGAAGGCGCATGGCGCGCCGGCGCTGATGGCGAGCTTGCGCGGCGAGATGAACCTTGCCGATGCTGTAGAGGTCGCCAAGCGCGACACGCGCCGCTACGCTAAGCGACAATTCACCTGGATCACAAACCAAATTTCAAATTGGCCGCGCATCGCCGCCTCTGAGTTGGGCGCCCGCCTCAACGCAGCGTTGTCAATGTTGCGCTAATGCGCGCCGCAGCGTTGCTTCGTCGAAATATGTGCGCCGTTCGTGCCTAGAAAGGTGGCTTACGGCCGCGTCAAATCGCGTGCGCCAAGCTGGAAGGTATGCGCCCATTGCGGCGTTCAGTTCGTCGGCGTTGCGCAACGCCCCCAGTTCGCGCGCCAGCGTTTCGAAGCGGCGCCGGTCGCGCGCGAACGACCTTTGCGGCATGCGTTCGACGATGCGACCGATGGCGTCCTGGCCGGCGAGCAGCAGTGCGTTTGCTGTGGGCGCATCCGCAGTTTGCGCGGCGGCCAGCGCGCGGCGTACGTCAGCGGCGGCGGAGGCCAACGTGACCTGCACTTCCTCGGTGGGACACGCTGCAGAATCGAGCGCACGGAGGTAAGCGACGATACTGGCGAGCGCTTGCTCGGCCGGCGGCTGGCCTTGGAACTCTTCGACGATTACGCCGCGTAAAAAATGATCGAGCGAAGGGTCGCGCGCACGGCCCAAGGCTGCGCGACCGCCAACATCAACCAAGTCTGGGATGTCGACTGGGTTCATCACTCCGTCGCCGCGCACTTTGCTTGCCCATTCCGAGGTGACATCGACCGCGCCCATGCGATTGGTCAGTTCTGGCAGTAAGAAGCGTGCATTGATGCGTCCGCTTGAATGGCACGCCTCACACGAAAGCCCGGCGCGCGCGGCGGGTCCGCCCAGGAGGCCGGGGCTGCGGAAAAGGGCGCGACCGATTTCGATGTCGGCGTTTGTTTGAGCAAGGCATTCGCCTGGTGTGTGGGTGAGGTCATGCGCGCGCGTCTCTCCAGGCGCGGTCCAGGCTTGCGCGCGCAAGGCGAGTGGCGCCCTAGAGGCGGCGGCGCAGAACAGCAGCGCCGCCGCCAAGAACTTCAGCCTCACTCGCCCGCGTTCGCGATCCACCGCGCCAATTCCTCGCGTTGGGCGCAGCCATAAGCGCAGAGCTGGTCGAGCTGCGCCAGTTGGCCGCGCGCACGATCAAGCGCGCCCATTTGCAGATAGAGTTCGCCGAGATATTCAGTTGCGCCGAGGTGGCCGGGGTCGAGCGTTAGCGCGTCGTCGTAATAGGCGAGCGCTGCATCGAAGCGGCCGAGCTTGCGGCTGGCGAAGCCCATGTAATTGAGTACGTCCGGGTGGGGGCCGACTGCAATTTGCGCGCGCTCAAGGGCGTCCAGCGCATCGCCAAAGCGCTCTTGGTTGATGAGCCCAACGGCTTCCGCGAAAGCGAGGCGTCCTTGCTCTACGCTGGGAAAATTCCAGCCAGTGGTCGCCGGATCGGCTGCTGCCGGGGCCGCCAATGCTTGCGTCAGCTGATCGTGAGCGGCCTGCAATTGCGCGCGCCGCGGCGCCCCGCAGGCGTCGTCGCACGCGGCTATCATAGCGGCGAGCGCGGTTTGCTGGGCGACAGCGTCTTCGCGGCGGTTAAGTTCGAGATACACGAGGCCAAGCTGCAACCTTGCGCCCGCTGGCGCGTTGTCGGCCTCGGACGCGCGTTCGAAAGCGCCGCGTGCGTTATCAGGGTCGCCGTTGCGTGCATAGGCAAGGCCAAGTGCAAAATTGATCGCGCCGTCGCTTGGCATCGCGCGCCGCGCAGTGCGAAAATTGCGGATGGCAGCAGGGTAGTCTTGTGCCTGGAAAGCGGCGGCGCCGGCCTGATAGGCTGCGGTCGGATCGTCGCGCGAGGCGCTTGGCGCCGCTGGACCTCCGCCTCCACCGCTGCTGCCTGCAGCCAAAGCGACCGGTGCGGTCAAGGCGGCGACGGCAAGGGTGGCGGCAAGGGTGAATTTGACAAGCATGTTCATGGGCCGACTCCGGTTCGGCCCACTCTAGCCAAAGCCGCGACAAAAGGGAGCCACGATTTCGTGAGCGCTGCGCCTACTGGCTTCGTCGCCTATGAGGCCTATGCTAGCGGGGTCTGGGCCAGATGCGGAGTAGGGTAGTATGAATGTCGGTGGCGCCATGTTGGCTTTTCTTGCCGTCGCGTTGCTTTGCGCCTGCGCGCCGGTTGCGGCCCCAGTTGAGCCAAATGTGCAGCCGATTGCGATCACGCTGACGCGGACGCCGTGCTTCGGGTTCTGCCCTGACTACACGGTCACAATCACCGGCGAGGGTGATGTGACTTATGTCGGACGGCGCTTTGTCAATGCCGTCGGAGACCAGCGGGCCACAATCCCGCGCGCTGACGTCGCGGCCTTGCTGCGCCGCTTCGATGAGGTGCATTTTGACGATTTGCGCGATGCTTACCGGGCCCAAGTCACCGATTTGCCCACCACGACGATCAGCTTGAGCCGCAATGGCGGGCGTAAGGTGGTGCTTGACTATGGCGGGCTAAGCGCTGGCATGCCCGAAAGCGTGCGCGCGTTGCAGGACGAGATTGACCGCGTCGCTGGAACCTCGCGCTGGGTGCTGCGCGATGGTCAGCCGGTGCGAGACCGTCCGCGGCCCTGAGCCGTATTCACTGCTTTACGCTTGGCGTTGGGGCTGGCCTGCGGGGCTCGCTCCATCATAATCTAACATGGAAACAGTCTTGAGGGTGGGATGAGACAACAACTGAGCCGCGCAATCGCTATGGTGTGCGCCCTGGCGCCTTTCACGGGTGCGCCCGTGGCCGCGCAAAACCTCAGCTTGCGTGCGCCGGTCTGGGCTCAGCCCATGCTGGCAACCGACGTCACGCCGACCACGGGTGGGCGCGCGGTTCTGGGAGGGGACGGGATTGACCTTGCCGTGCGCGTCACAATCGCGCCGGCGCGCGGGGGCGTTGCCCGCGTGATCCGCTACGATTTGCGCGACGAGCAGGCCCAACTCGCGGTGCGTCGTTTTACTGGACACCCATCGACGGGTTGGTGGCTCTGGGGTTCGGATGCGCCGCGCGTGGATGCACCGAGTACGGCGCAACGCCTGGAAATCGCCAATCTCGCACGCGCGGTGATGGGTGTGGGCGGCGCGCTCGGCGCTGCGGGTGCTGGAGAGGCGTGCGCAGCCGGCGAGCAAGCCTACATCGAAGTCGCGCTCGGCGGGCGCTCCACCAGCTTTTCGCGCGCATGCGTCGCGCCGACCGACTCCGCCGGCCGGCTGGCGCTGCGCGTCTCCGAGCTTGCCGGGTCGCGCACCGAGGAAGACCTCGCGGCGGCCGCGCTGTCGGAGCTGCTCGACGCCGACCGAGCGTTCGCAGCAGCGGCCCGCGCTGACGGCGTGCCGGCCGCATTTGCGCGTTTTGCCTCCGAGGACACGCTGATCGTCACTTCAAGCGAAATCATCGCGGGCCGCCAAGGCGTGACGAGCGCCTTCGCCCAATGGCCCCAAGGTGCGCGTCTCGAATGGGCGCCGGAAACGGGCCGTGTTTCCGCGCGCGGTGATATGGGCTGGACCTGGGGCAATTCTGTGCGCGTCGCTGCCGATGGAACGCGCACGCCGGGCCGCTACATGACCGCCTGGACCCGCGATTTCGACGGCAATTGGCGCTACGCCTTCGACGCCGCCATCCGCTAACCCAAAAATCCCCCCGCATCGAGAAATGCTTGCTCCTCCGCCGTCGTGATGCGTCCAAGGGCGGCATTACGGTGGGGGAAGCGGCCGAAGCGGGCGATGACGTCGCGGTGGAGCACGGCGAACTTCGTGTAGTCGGCGTTTCCAGCTGCTTCGCACAAGGCCACGCAGCGTGTCTGCAGCGCCAAATTCTCCGCGTGCTCAAGCGGGAGATAGAAGAACAGGCGCATCGGCATCGGCGTGGCCGCGTCGTACCCTTCCGCAAGTGCGTGCAGCGCGATTTGCTGGGCCACGCCATCGGTCGCGAACGCATGCGCCGAGCCGCGATAAATATTGCGCGGAATTTGATCGAGCAGCAACAGCAACCCCAAAGCGCCTTCCGCGCTCGCTTGCCACGCCGCGAACTCGCCGCGCGCGGCGCTATGATGGGCCGCCTCGAAACGCTGACGCAAGGTTTCGTCGAACGCCGCATCCTTCTTGAACCAGGCGCTCGCGCCGGCGGCGCTCCAGAATTGGACAATGTCGGCGGGGTTCATCTGGCGCAGGCTAAGCGCCTCCGCTAGAGACGCAAGTTGAAACGAAGGAATTCCCATGCGCGTTTTCTACGATCGCGACGCCAATCCGGCGCTGATCAAAGCTAAAAAGGTCGCCATCATTGGCTATGGCGCGCAAGGCCACGCGCACGCGCAGAACCTCCGCGACAGCGGCGTTGACGTAACCGTCGCGCTGCACCAAGGCGCGCGCTCGGCTGAGAAAGCGAAGGTCGATGGGTTCGAAGTAATCGCGGTGGCCGAGGCCGCGCGGGGCTATGATGTGTTGGTGATGTGCGCGCCCGACGAGGTGATGCCTGATCTTTACGTCGCTGAGATCGCGCCGCACTTGCGCGCCGGGCAGGCTTTGCTGTTCGCGCACGGCTTTGCGATCCATTACGGCTTCATCACGCCGGCGGCGGACGTGGACGTTGTGATGGTCGCGCCAAAGGGGCCAGGGCGGGCGCTACGCGATGTGTTCACCCGTGGCGGCGGCTTGCCGTGTATCGTCGCCGTCGCGCAGGACGCGAGCGGCGGCGCGGAATCTCTTGCGTATTCTTACGCCGCCGCGATCGGCTGTGGCCGCGCCGGCATGATCGCGAGCACCTTCAAGATCGAAACCGAAGGCGATCTCTACGGCGAACAAGTCGTGCTGTGCGGCGGCCTCACCCATCTCATCCGCACCGCCTGGGAAGTCCAAGTCGAGGCCGGCACGCCGCCCGAACTCGCGTACTTCGATTGCCTGCACGAAGTGAAATTGCTGTCCGACTTGATCCACGAACGCGGAATCGCGGCCACGCACCGCGCCATCTCCAACACCGCCGAATACGGCGAATACCTCACCGGCCCCCGCATCATCGACGCGCGCGTCAAAGACGCAATGCGCGCCGTGATGGCCGATGTACAAAGCGGTAAGTTCGCGCGCGAATGGATGGCCGAACACCGCGCCGGCGCGCCGAATTTGCAGCGCATGCGCGAAGCGGCCGCGAGCCATCCGATTGAGGAAGCGGGCCGCACGGTGCGCGCGTTGCTTGGAGATGCAAAATGAGCGAACTCGTCCGCACCACATTCGATTGGGTTCCCGACGCACCACGGGGCTATGTGCGCGATCTGCGCGTGCGTTGGGCGCTGGAGGAGGCGGGCCTGACGTATCGCGTCGAGAGCACGCCCTTCAAGCATCGTGGCCCGAGCACTATGCTCACCAACCCTTCGCCCAAGTGCCGTGGCTCACCGACGGCGACCTCAGCATCTTTGAGAGCGGCGCCATCCTGCTCCACCTCGGCGAGATGAGCGACAAGTTGATGTCCACCGATCGGCTCCCACGTAGCGAAACCAAGGAATGGATTTTCGCCGCGCTCAACTCGATGGAAATGGTCAGCCTCCCTTGGTCGCTCTTCCACTTCATGGGCCAGACCGACACACAGATGTTCGGCTTCTTCGACAACTGGGTGAAAGACCTGCGCATCAAACGCCTCGAGACCGTCCTTGCCAAACGCGAATGGCTCGCCGGCTCATTCTCCGTCGCCGACATCCTGATGGTCGATGTGCTGCGCCTGATCGACCGTTTCAATGGCCTCGAAGAAGCGCCGACCTGCAAGGCGTACGTCCAGCGCGCCAGCGCGCGCCCCGCCTTCAAGAAAGCCTACGTCGATCAAATGGCGCATTTCGCAGCGGCGGACTGAGCGACCACTTTGTCGATCTCACTGACGTGTCCAGCGGCGCGGCCTAGCCGCAGTGCTGCAAGCGGCCTAAGACGAGCGGATGACGCACGATCCTGCCGTCGCCTATCGCCAACTCATTGATCATCCGCTCGTTCGCGCGGCGTGGGTCAGCGCGTGCGGAGGGCGCTATTGGTCAGATGGCGATGCGCCGTGGTCTCAATGCACGATTGGCGACGTCCAGTTTGCGGCCCACGCGCTCGAACTTGGCGCCTCCAAACGCGTCGCCGATCTAGGTTGCGGGGCGGGAGGTTTTGGTCGTTACGCCGCGCGTGAGTATGGCGCGAATGTTTGGGGCGCTGATCTCAATCCATTGGCAATCGCTGCAGCGCATGAGCGAGCGAGGGCGGCCAAGTTCGCGGAAAAACTCTCTTACGCGGTCTCCGACGCATGTGAGACGGGTCAACCGTCTGCAAGTTTCGATGGCGTGGTGAGTTTGGACGTCTGGATGTTTGCGCCGGACAAAGTTCGCTTTGCGAACGAGGCGTTCCGTATTCTGAGGCGGGGTGGCTCTTTTGCGGGCACGGTTTGGGAACTCCGCGCACCGAGTGCCTCACTGTTCTTGCCCGCGTTTACCAACTACGAAGGGACACTTCGCGCGGCTGGTTTCGAGGTCGTTGCTTACGAGGAAACCCAAGGCTGGCGCGAACTGCTGGCCAATTCCCTCAACGCCCTTGTCGCCGAAGAGCAGCGCGTGCGCGGCGACCTCGACGCCACCATCTGCGATCGTTTGTTCGCCTGGGCGAAGACTCGGCCGCAGGAGCTTGACGACAGCCGCCGCGTGCGCTTCCACGCGCGCAAGCCAAGCTAAGGATCAAGATGACACGCATCGGCACGCCGCTCTCCCCCTCGGCGCTTCGCGTCATGTTTCTGGGCGGCGGTGAGCTTGGCAAGGAAGTCGTGATCGAACTCCAACGCCTCGGTGTCGAGACCATCGTTGTTGACCGCTATTCCAACGCGCCCGCGAGCCAAGTCGCCCATCGCGCTCATGTCATCGACATGACCGACGCCAAAGCGCTGCGCGCGCTGGTGGAGCGGGAGCGTCCGCATCTAATTGTCCCGGAAATCGAAGCCATCGCCACCGACGAACTCGTCCGCATCGAAGCCGACGGCCTCGCGCGCGTCATCCCAACCGCGGGCGCCGCCCACACCACCATGAACCGCGAACGCATCCGCGTGCTTGCCGCCGAAGCATTGAAGCTTCCTACTTCGCCTTACGCCTTCGCCTCATCGCTCGAAGGGCTGCAAGCGGCCATCAATCGCATCGGCTTCCCGAATTTCGTGAAGCCGGTGATGTCGTCCTCCGGCAAAGGCCAGAGCAGACTCAAGTCCCAAGCCGATGTCGCGCCCGCCTGGGACTATGCCATGAGCGCCGGCCGCGTAAAGCAGCCGCGCGTGATCGTCGAAGGGCAGGTGATGTTCGATTTCGAGATCACATTGCTCACCGTGCGCGCCGGTTCCGGCACGCACTTTTGCGAACCGATCGGTCACGTCCAGATCGATGGCGATTACGTCGAAAGCTGGCAGCCGCAAAAGATGAGCGCAAAAGCGCTCGAACGCGCCCGCGATATCGCGGGCCGTGTCACCGAGGCGCTCGGCGGGTTCGGCATTTTCGGCGTCGAACTCTTTATCAAGGGCGACGATGTCTGGTTTTCCGAAGTTTCCCCACGCCCGCACGACACAGGCCTCGTCACGCTCGTCTCCCAAGAGCAAAGCGAATTTGCCCTCCACGCCCGCGCCATCCTCGGTCTGCCCGTGGACACGAGCCTCCGCGCGCCAGGCGCGAGCGCTGTGATCTATGGCGGCATGGATGCGCACGCCATCGCCTTCGACGGCGTGGCGCAAGCGCTCGCCATTCCGCAAACCGAATTGCGCCTGTTTGGCAAGCCCGAGAGCTTCACCAAGCGCCGCATGGGCGTCGCTCTTGCGCGCGCCGCGACCACGGATGAAGCGCGACAGCGCGCCAAACTGGCAGCCTCGCTAGTCAAGCCGGTCTCTGGCCGGTAGACAGCGTTCCCTAAGCGGGGGCGGCATGGGTTTTGATCTCAATCCAGTTTGGGCGGCGGGGCTGCCGATCAAGATTCATCTCGCCACGGTCGTCCCTGCCTTCGTCCTCGGCACATATCTCCTTTTCTTTTCGACCAAGGGCGCGCCGCACCATCGCGTGCTCGGCTACGCGTATCTCACCTTGATGAGCATCACCGCCATCGCCGCGATTTTCATTCACGAGGTGAATCCGGCCGGCTTCATGGGCTTCAGCCCGATTCACCTGTTCGTGCCGCTCACGCTGTTTAGCGTCTATGGCGCGATCGCGGGCGCACGTGCCCATAACGTAAAGCGGCATCGCAACGCCATGCTCGGCCTCTACATTGGCGGTTTGCTGATCGCTGGCTCGCTCACGTTCCTGCCGGGCCGCCTCATGTACCAAATATTCTTTCCATCATGAGCCGTTGATCGGCGCTCTGTAGCTCAGGCCATGGCGAAATCATCCACCGACGACGAAGCCCGCAGCGCGTTCGCGCAGCTTGTGAACATGAGTTCGCGCGAGATCGAGGCGTGGCACGAGACGGGCGAATCCAAATCCGTCGGCCAGGATTCTGGCGATGGCGTGTCAGTTGGCGTCAAAGCTGGCAAGCGCACGCTTCAACTCCTGCGCATTAAGCGCACGCCGAGCGCCGACGACATCAAGCACATGCGCCGTGTCATCAGCTTCATCAACCGGATGAGGACGCAGGCGCCGCTGCGTAACCGCGAAATCTCGCGCTGGCGCTACGCGCTCATGAATTGGGGGCACGATCCGCTCAGATTTCAAGACGCTGACAGCCCCTGGCGCTAGTGTGGCGATTCAGAAGTTCGCCAGCGCATGATGGAGCGCACGGAGCGAACTTCTGAATCACAAGCCACACTAAAATTCATGATTCTAGTGTCCTTTATGGATTTGAAGTTCGCGCAGAGCGTGATCCAGTCTATGACGAACTTCAAATCCAGGACACTAGCACGCGTGCGGGTTTAGCCTCGCGCAAAAGAGGAGATGGCATGGCGACCGATCAAAAGCCGATCAAGTCTGGTTATGGCATGCGCACCGAAGCGCATGAAGCACTAGGTGGCCGTCGCCTCGATGGGAAGGTCGCCATCGTTACAGGCGGATACTCGGGCCTCGGCCTTGAGACCACGAAAGCTCTCGCCGGCGCTGGCGCAACCGTAATTGTGCCCGCGCGAACGCCAGAAAAAGCCAAAGCCGCGCTGGCTGGTATGGCAAACATTGAGCAGGCCGCGCTTGATCTCGCCGATCCCGCGTCCATCGATGCGTTCGTCGAGAGTTTCCTGGGCGGCAAATACAAGCTCGACATCCTGATCAACAACGCCGCCATCATGGCTTCGCCCTTGATGCGCGACGCGCGCGGCTATGAAGCGCAATTCGCCACCAATCATCTCGGTCACTTTCAACTTGTCGCGCGGCTGTGGCCAGCGCTCAAGCAAGGCGACGGCGCGCGCGTGGTGTCGCTTTCCTCGATCGGCCATCGGCGCTCGCCTGTGAGTCTCGACGATCCCAATTTCGGGAAAACCCCGTACGACAAATGGGAGGCGTATGGCCGCGCCAAATCCGCCAATTCCCTTTTCGCCATTGGTCTCGATGCGCGCGGCGCGGCGCACAATGTCCGCGCCTTCGCCGTGCATCCCGGCGGCATAATGACTGACCTGCAGCGCTTCATGCCGGAAGAGGAGAAGCGCGCCATGGGCTGGATCGATGAGCAGGGCCGCGTCAACGACCGCTTTAAGACGCCCTCGCAAGGCGCCGCCACCAGCGTCTGGTGCGCAACCAACGCGCAGCTGGAGGGCATGGGCGGCGTCTATTGCGAGGATTGCGAGATCGCTGAAGCCGTCGCCGCGGACGCTCAAGTCTGGAACGGAGTGCGTCCGTGGGCCATTGACCCGCAGCTTGCTGACCGGCTTTGGAGCCTGAGCGAAGAAATGACCGGCGTGCGTTTCGCTCCGGAATGAGCGACGGATCGGGTGCGTCGGCCCGTTCTAGGCGCATGAACCGCAGAACACTCCTCCTCGCCGCCAGCTCCGCCGCCGCCGCAACGGCGTTTGCGCCGCTGGCGTCTGCCCAGGCCCTCAGCTTCGCCGCCGCTGCTGCCTATTCCGCCGCGCGACGGGGCGTATCGCTGTTGGTGACCCAGCGTGGGCGGGTCGTGTTCGAGGTTTACCCTAACGAAGGCGGCGTCGATCGCGGTTTGGAATTGGCGAGCGGCACGAAGAGTTTCACCGGAATCATGGCCGCCGCCGCCGTGCAGGACCGCTTGTTGACCTGGGACGAACCCGCAGCCCAAACGCTCACCGAATGGCGCAGCGACGAACGCCGCCGCATCACAATTCGCCACCTGCTGTCGCTCACCAGCGGCATTGGCGGCGGGCAGATTGCACGCCCGCCAACCTATGCTGACGCTATCGCCGCCCCGGTCGTCGCGGCAATTGGCGAGCGCTTTGCCTACGGCCCAACGCCGTTTCAAATCTTCGGCGAGATCGTCCGCCGCAAACTGGACGCAGATCCGCTCGCTTATCTCACGCGTCGCATTCTCGATCCGCTGGGCATCCGCCCCACCCACTGGCGACGTGACGCTGACGGCAATCCACATTTGCCCTCCGGCGCTGCGCTCACCGCACGCGACTGGGCCGCTTTCGGGCATTTCGTGTTGGAGGATGGGCGCGGCCTGGTCGATCGCGAGGCGCTGCGGGAGTGCTTCGTCCCCAGCCGCGCCAATCCTGGGTATGGGCTCTCCTGGTGGCTATTACGCAATGGGCTGGTCCCGCCTGGCCCGCGTTCGGGTGTAGACGTTGATGGCGCATTGGAGGAACGCTACGGGCCGATCAGCATGGCCGCTGGCGCTGGCGACCAGCGGCTTTACCTCATCCCCGACCAAGGCCTCGTCATCGCGCGTCAAGCCAGCGGCATCTTCCGCGCCATGCGCGGGCGCGGCGGGCCGCGTTGGTCGGACAGCGCGTTTCTGCGGCTGCTGCTGGCGGCACTCTAGTTCAACACCAACTCTTCGGTTGCACCCTCGCGAATGAGTTCGATGCCAGCGAGCATGCGGTCAAATTCCTGGAAAATGTCTTGAGCTTCCTCGGCTTCCAGTTTCGGCGGGGACTTCGCTGGGAAGCGAAAGCCCCAGAACGAGTGGATGTGCTTGACCGCACCTAACGCTTCGCCAAGGGGAATAAATCGTGCGGGTGCGTCCAGAAGGAAAGCGCGAAACGTCGCGGCTTGGCCTCTTGCAAGCGCGGAAAAGGCGTTGGCGTAGTCCGCCATCGCGTCGCTGGCGCGCGCCAGCACATGTTCCATGCGGTTCAGTCCATTGCGCCGCAAGCGCTCGATCTCCATGCGTGCGGCGCGGTCGGTGCAGACGACGCCGCAATTGGTAAAGCTTGGCGCAAACGCCAAGTGGCGCGCGCGCAGGTCGTCAAGCAGCCATTTGTAATAGAGGAAACCCTTCCAAGCGAAAACGCCCTCCCGGTATTCAGAGGGCGACAGGCGCAAGGTTTCGCGCAGCGGATCGAGCAGCTGGGCGTTCTCGTCCGTCATCAGCGTTTCCGACAGGCGCATGGCGATTTTTTCCGCGCGCCGCCCGCTCGCGCCGAAGGCAAGGTTGGTCAGCGGTTCGATTTCGCGCGCGACGAACGCCAGCATGCCGGCGACGTCGGCGTCGGAGATGTCGAAGAAACACCGCGCCGGCTCGCGGCCGATGCGTCGCAATTGCTCGCGCAGCAGGAACGGGTCGAATGATGGTGCTTCGTGCAGAACGCAAAGCAGCTCGAAATCGGTGGCGTAATCATCCTCGCTGACGCTGCCGCCAACGGCCTTGCGGAACAATTGGTCGAAGCGCTTTTCGCCGACCATGACCGAAGTGCCGCCAAGGTCGAGCTCGGCTGCGGAAAATGGAAACACGATCTTGGTGGTGTGCGGCTCTGGGCGGGCAAACAGCGCCCGCTCATGAGCGCGAACCGCGTGCTTGAGGATCAGCGCCCGGTTCAGCCTTTGGCTGCGAAACAGCGGGTTGGCGACAAAATCCTCGCTGTCGCCAAAGCGTTCAAACACCAGGGCCAGATTGAGCACGCGCGCGGTTGAACCGCTGGCGCGAATCAAGGAGAGATCGCGCCGGCCATCGGAGGACTGGGTCTTCGCCACGCCCGCCTTTTAGCGCGAAGCAGCAACCTATTGGTTAACGGCGCAAGGGCTTGGGCTTGGGCTTAAGCGAATATTTCGAGACGGAAAGCGGGCCGATTATCCTGCGCGCTCTGAACCGACCGGAACTCTTCGCTCAGTTGGGAGGGACAGTCTCCGATGACGCAGCCGGGGCGCGCATGCCGGCAGTTGCATAGCCTGCAAGTCTATATGCTCCCGACAAGTCGAGTGCACGAGCAATGTCAGCCTCGCCCTCGGCTTGCTGGCCTATCAGAATGGACGTGACGCCGCGCCCATAGAGCGCAAACCCAGAATTCTCGTTTGCTTCGGCGGCGGCCAAGAAATCCGCGCGCGCCGCATCTATGTCGCCCTGCATGAAACTGAGAAATCCACGCGAAAAACGATGGTCGCCGTCCGATGTCCGTATCGCGTCCCGGCACGCCGCCTGCGCTACATTTAGTTCAATGCGAGCGGCGGCGCGCGCTTCGCATCGCTTTGCATGGATAATAGGATCGATGCGCGCGCCCGCAGGGACCCGGAACATTGAGCCTCGCCGGTTCCTGGCCACCGCTAAGCGCGCCGCTTCGTCGAAGTCGTCTATCGCCTGCGTGAAATTGCCTAGCCGAAACCGCGTTACGCCCCTATTGTAGTAGGCCTCAGCAAGATTTGGGTCGACGCCAATGGCCTGCGTAAAGGCGGCTTCTGCGTCCGTGCCCTGGCGCAAATGATTGTACGCGACCCCGCGGCCAGCGTGCGCGGTCGCAATGCTCTCGCTCCGGGTGATCTGCTCCTGATACGATGCGAGTGCACGCTGGTAATCGGCGGCGGCTAAGTCATTTGCCCCCTCATGCTCATAACGCCGACCACGTTCGATGAGGGCCGCCGCCGCATCCAATGGCAGAGACGCGCCCTCGATCGCTTGGCGGCAGAACTCCAGGGCTCGCTCATAAGGTAAGTCGTGGTCTGCGCAATATCGCAGTCGCGGATCATGATAAGAATTCTCATCGACCCCGAAGTTGCTGCGATCTCCCCATGGGTTGGCCATGCCCTGCGCGGATGCGTCGGGGGCGAGGCACAATGCTAGGAATAAGGCGGCTGCGAACGCTCTCATGTTCCCACCAAGCTCAATGTCACGCCAGCCTAATCTCCCGCAGCCGTTCCAACAAATAGTTCTGCGCTGTAATGGGCGTGGGGTAGCGGCTGGGATTGTCGGTGGTGACGCAGCTGGGCAGCGTTTCGATCACATAATCGGGCGCGAAGTGGAGGAAGAACGGGATCGAATAGCGCGGCAGGTGCGCGCGTTCGGGGGCGGGGTTGACGACGCGGTGACTGGTGGACGGCAGCACGTGATTGGTCAAACGTTGCAGCATGTCGCCGATGTTCACCACCAGGGCGCCCTCGGGCGGGTTGACATCAAGCCACGCGCCCTCGCGCGTCAGCAATTGCAGGCCCGCTTCCTCCGCGCCCAGCAGCAAGGTGATGACGTTGATGTCCTCGTGCGCCGCCGCGCGTACGCCTTCTGGGTTGGGCGGGGTCGGCGGATAGTGCAGTAGCCGCAGGATCGAATTGCCGTCACGCACCGCGCCCAGAAAGAAATCCTCGTGCAGGCTGAGAAATAGCGCGATCGATTGCAGGAGCTCTCCGCCGATCGCATCGAGCGCGGCAAACAAGGCATAGACGTCGTGCTGAAAGGTCGGGATTTCCGCTGGCCACAGATTGTCCGGCATCTGGGCGCGAAAGTGATGTCCTGCGGGCAAGTCGCGCCCGACATGCCAGAATTCCTTGAGGTCGACCTTTGCCGCGCCTTTGGCGGCTTCGACCCCGAACGGAACGTACCCGCGCTGGCCGCCGCCGCCTTCGACATGGTAACGGCGCTTAAGGGCTTCTGGCAGTGCGAAGAACGCCTTCGTCGCCTCCAGCGCGCGCGCGATCATTTCGGCGTCGAGCCCATGGTCACGCACGACGGCAAAGCCGTACCGCTCATAGCTCTTACACATGGAGCGCGTGAAGCTTGCGGGGTCAGTGCGGCGATCGTGCAATGAGAGCGTGGGCAGAACATTGGTCATAACGGTCTGCATGCTCGCGCCGCTGGGCGCCGGGCGCAATGTTTTAAGCGTGCGTTTACGATTTGGGGCCGAACTTCCCGCTCCCAATCCATAGGGAGTCGCACATGTTTCTGTTTGGGGCGCATTCTTGGCGCGGCGAAAGTGGCCGGCGCTATCGTTTCAATTGCGTTCTGACCAAGAAAGGCATGCCCCCCGAGGGGGTCGGCGGCATTTATGTGTTCGTGCGCCGTCGCTGGGTGTTCCTGCTTGAGCCACTCTATGTGGGCAAAGCGCATGACTTGCGCAGTCGTCTGCTGGGGCATGAGAAATGGCCACGCGCGTTTTGGTATTATGGGGCCACTGAGCGCTACATTCTGGGGCCGATCCGCGACGAGGTGGACCGCCGCCGCATCGAGGAAGACCTGATCCGTGGCTTGAAGCCGCGGATGAATGACATGGAAATCCCCCAAGCTAAACGCGCTGGCGCGCGCGCGCCGCAGCGGGCGGCGGTGGCGCGCCTGTTCGACCTCAGTGCGCTCTTGGGGCGGCGTCCGCAGCGGGCCTAGCTGTTCCAGCCTTGACCCAGGCCGCGCGGCGGGCGACAGGCGGGGCCGATGAACGATCCCGCCAAGCCAGATGGCACGCCGTCGCCCACGCCAGGGCTTTCGGCCCAGTTCGCGGATTTCGTGAACAATATGGACGCTCGCGCCTGGCGCGCGGTGGCGGTTTCGGTCGCCATGGTGGTGGTGGTCGCCATTATGTTGGTGATCGGGCGGCTCTATTACGGCGCTGAGATCGAGGCCTTTATCGATTCTACACTTGGCGAGGCGCGCCGCGCCAATTGGGGCCTGCCGGCGACCATTCTGGTGTTTACGCTGACGGCCTATGTCGGCGCACCGCAGATCGTGCTGATCGGCGCTTGCGTTGTCGCGTTCGGGCCAGAGCAGGGTTTCTGGTTCGCGTGGATCGCGACGATTGTGTCTGGTGCAGTGACCTATTTTACTGGGCGGCTCTCCAGCGCCGAGACGCAAAGGCGTTTCGGCGGCGCTACCGGCGGGCGTTTCACGCGCTTCATGGGCAGGAATGGCTTCCTTGCCAGTTTGGTCGTGCGCTTCGTGCCGACTGCCCCGTTCGTGGTTGTCAATATGGCGTTTGGCGCCGCACGCGTCAGTTTTTGGGCGTTCATTGGCGGCCTAGCACTTGGCGTTCTTCCCAAGACGGCGATCGTCGCCTTTGCGGGCGATGGCATCATGGATGCGTTCGAGGGCAAACTTGGGTCGGCCGCTTTGATGGGTGTGTTGGCGATTGGATTGTGGATCGTCGTGGTTGTCGTTGTGCGGCGCTGGCTCCGACCGGAAAAGGAATAACTCGCACTGCGATCTCGGAGAGCGGGCGCGCCGGAAAAATCTGTGCGCGGAGCGCCAGTTGGGCGTAGTCTCGCCGCATGCGAAAGATTGTTCTCTTGGCGGCGCTCGCGCTCTCGGCCTGCGGTCCTTCCTCGCCATCGTCGGATGAAGGCTACGGCGCCAACCCGAAATTGCCCGCGCCGCAAGGCGGCGGCTTGCCAACGGTGAACGCCGCCCGCGCCGTGGGTTGGCCTGATGGCGCGGCGCCAGCTGCGCCCGAGGGCTTCGTCGTCACCCGCTATGCTGAGAGGCTAGATCATCCGCGTTGGATCTACTTGCTGCCAAACAACGACATCCTGGTTGCGGAATCTTCAACCCGGCCAGCACGTGGAAACGGTGTTGTCGATTGGATTCGCAACAGCGTTGAGCGAAACGCCGGCGCTCTGCCCGAAAGCGCTGACCGCATCACGTTGCTGCGCGATTCCGATCTCGACGGCGATGTCGATGAACGCCACGTGTTCGCGGAAAACCTAAACCAACCGTTTGGCATGGTGCTTGTGGGAGATTTTTTCTACGTCGCCAACACCGATGCAGTGGTGCGGTTTCCCTATACGCGCGGCGCGCTCCGCGTTACCGGCGCTGGTGAAACTGTGCTCGAACTACCATTCCGCGAAGGTGATAACGGCCATTGGACACGCAATCTGATCGCCAACGAATATGGAACAAAGCTCTATGTCGCGGTCGGCTCGTCCAGCAATATCGCGGATTTCGGTATGGAAGCAGAGCAGGGGCGCGCCGCGATTTGGGAGTTCAATCCCGATGGCTCTGGCGCGCGCATCTATGCGTCGGGGTTGCGCAATCCCGTCGGCATGGCCTGGGCCGGCGATACCGGCATGCTTTGGGCCGCGGTGAACGAGCGCGACATGCTTGGCGATAATCTGGTGCCTGACTACATCACCAGCGTTCGCGACGGCGGCTTTTATGGTTGGCCCTATTCGTATTTCGGGCAAAACGTAGATACGCGCGTACAGCTGCGGCGTCCCGATCTGGTAGCGACGGCGCTTGCGCCGGACTACGCGCTCGGCGCGCATACAGCCTCGCTTGGGCTCATGTTTTACACTTACGATGGCTTCCCCGAGCATTATCAAAACGGCGCTTTCATCGGCCAGCACGGCTCATGGAACCGCAGCGAGCGTGTCGGCTACAAAGTCGTGTTCGTGCCGTTCGCGCGCGGCGTTCCGAGCGGCCCGGTCGAAGACTTCCTGATCGGATTTCTCAACCAACTCGGCGAGGCGCAAGGCCGCCCTGTCGGCGTTACGATGGATCAGACCGGGGCGTTGCTGGTCGCCGATGACGTCGGCGACATCGTCTGGCGGGTGGCGCTGGCGCCAGAGCCGGCGGCGGTGAGCCAATAGCCTAGTTTCGCGCTTCGCAGCGCCAGATCAACCGCTGCGCGGGATCACCTTCGGCGAAGCGCATCAACGTTTGATTGCGAGCGGTGATGGCCGCGCTGGCGCCTTCACCTTCGCAGCTGTTGGCGCTGCCCAGCGTCGCCACGGCTTGGTTGGCGGCGGCGAAATCCTCATCGCCGAGCGGGTAACGCTCGCGCCGGAACTCGCCGGTCTCAGGGTCTATGGTGAGGATATCGAGTGCGCGCGTCTCGCCGAGCAAGATCGCGCGCTGGAAACGACGATTGTCGCTCGCCAGCGCGTATAGCGTGCGTTCGTTCACGCACAGAGCGCCCGATGTGGTGAAGCTCATGTCGGCGACGCCCTGGGCGCCGATGCTTTCGGTGCGGTCGAGCGTGCAGGCGATGGCGCCGGAAAATTGCGGTGTCGGAAGGTCCACTGCCGCGCCGTGATCGCGCGGGCCCAGAAGCGCCACGCCCGCAGCGACGATCACTATTGCCGCCAGCGCTGCGCCCCCGACGATAGCAACCACGCCAATGCGCCGACGTGGTGGTCTCGAGGTGGGGTCTTGCGGTGCTGGGTGCTCGTGCAAAGCGCCTCGCCGCCGCGCGAGTACTACCGCGCCGAGCACGCCGACCGCTACGAACAGCGCCAAAGTGCCGCCAATCAGGATGACGATGGCGATGCGTGTCAGCCGGTCTGCGGTTTCGAGCTTGCCGGCGAGTTCTTGGTTTTGGGTCTGGAGCGCTTGGATCGTGGCGGAGCGTTCGGCCTCGATGCGTTCGGCGAAGGAGAGGCAGCGTTCGTCACTCAAGGTGGGGCTGACGCCGGCTTCGTCGAGGAATTGCAGCAATTGCGTCGCTCGCGTTGCGACACCGCGCGATTCACGCGTATCGGCGCCGCTGACATGCCAGGAATTGACGCCGATCACGCGCCCGCACTCGTCAAGTAGCGGGCCCCCGGAGGATCCCGAGGAAATCACCGCCTGGTGGTTTATGGTGGGGATCGGGTCGCCGGTTGGCGCGCGGTCGCGCAGCGAGGCGATTTCTCCGGACGTGCGCGAGGCCGGCGTGGGGCGCAGCAGGTCGGCGCCAGTCGAGCCTTGATAGTCTACATCGGGATACCCGAGCGCCACTACGCCGTCACCGGCATGTGGCTCAAAGGTTGAGATAGTCAACGGCGTCATCTCAGGGCCGCCGCGAAACTCGAGCAACGCCAGTTCAGTCAGCGGCGAATAGCGGATGATGCGCGCAGGGATCAGCCCGTCGCCGCGAGGCGGTACGACGGCGACGCCATATTCCGGTCGCTGGCGCGCCGGAGCAACGACGTGGGCGTTGGTGACGACCAGGTTGGGGGCGACCACGAACCCCGATCCGGAACCGTAAAGCATGCGCCCGTCGGCAGTTTCCAGGATGACGACCACGCGCACGATGCCACGCTCGGCCTCGTCGACGCCGGTTTGCGCCGCCGCCGATCCCGCGAGCGCCAGCATCAGCGCTGCCGCCGCAAATCTGATGATCCTGGCGATCAAGCCGTTCCCCACTACACCATGCGTCCCAGTTCGATCATCGGGCGCCGCAAACGCCTGGGCAAGCGCGCGCGGCTTGTCAGGCTTGCATTATTCGGCCTCTGTTGCCTGTGGAGCGATTGCGGCGACAACGCGGCAGGCGGACCCGCTGCGGCCCGCCCCTTGCATCGCGCGTGACATCGCGGCAAGTCCTCAGTCGTTGGCGGCGGGGGCGGTCGGCGGCATGTTGCACGGGATCCCTGACGTAGGGGCCGCGTGCGCGCGCCCCCTAACGCCCCATTTCGGCCCCAGATCGCTCGTTGGGCCGGCGGCTTTCTTGGGATTGGTTAAGCTTGCCGCGCTAAGCCCGGTTCACGGGTGATTCGGGTCAGGCAAGAGCGAGGTTTTTCGGGGCATGTTCGGGAATTTGTTTGGTCTCGTGGCGCCTGATTTGGCGATCGATCTGGGCACCGCCAACACGCTCATTCACGTGAAGGGGCGTGGCATTGTCTTGGACGAGCCCTCGGTGGTCGCCTACGTCAATGAAGGCGGGCGAAAGGTCGTCTACGCAGTTGGCGCGGAAGCCAAGACCATGCTGGGCAAGACCCACCGCAACATGGAAGTCATCCGGCCCCTGCGTGACGGCGTCATCGCCGATTTCGACGTCGCCGAGGAGATGATCAAGCAATTCATCCGCAAAGTGCTGCCGCGCCCGGCGTTGATCAGTCCACAAATCGTGATCTGCGTGCCTACCGGCGCAACGCCCGTGGAAAAGCGCACCATCTTGGAAAGTGCGCAGGCCTCCGGGGCGCGTCGCGTCAAACTGATCGAGGAACCGGTCGCGGCGGCTTTGGGGGCAGGCCTCCAAATTGACGATCCGTCAGGCTGTATGGTCGTGGATATTGGCGGCGGCACCACGGAGATCGCTGTGCTCTCGCTGGGAGGCTTGGTCTGGTCGCGCAGTCTGCGGGAAGCGGGCGACAAGATGGATGAGGCCATTATCCAGTATCTGCGCCGCCACGAGAATTTGATGATTGGCGATTCCACTGCGGAGCGGATCAAAAAGGAAATCGGGACCGCCAAGGCGCCGGATTCTGGTCCTGGCATGTCAATGCCGATCAAGGGGCGCGACAATCTTTCCGGCGTGCCTAAGGAGATCATTGTCAATGAAGCGATGGTGGCCGAGGCGCTGGCTGAGCCAGTAACGCGTATTGTAGACGCCGTGCGTCAGGCGTTCGAGCAAATGCCGCCTGAGCTTGCCGCCGACATTTATGACCATGGCTTGATGCTGACCGGGGGCGGCGCATTGCTCCGCAATCTCGACACAGTCTTGCAAGAACGCATTTCGATCCGTGTGTCGGTCGCGGATGATCCGTTGCGGTGTGTGGTAAAGGGCTGCGGAATCGCTCTCGACACCATAAATTCATCAGAAGCGCGCCGGCTGCTCACCGAAGAAGTTTGACCGGGCCTTCGCGCTGAGAAAGGCTTCATAAGTGGCCAGACGCAGGAGCGGTGTTCGGCGGGCGGGCGCGGGGCGGCGGTTCCCGCCTGGCGTTTTGCTTGCTGGCGCACTCGCCATTGTTGCATTGATTTTGCTCAGCGTGCGGGCCGGGCGCGAGCCCGGCTTTGGCGAAGCCGCGCTGCAGGCCGGCGATGACAGCGCTGTGAGTGCGGGGCGCGTGGCAACCGGGCCAGCGCGCGCCGGCGAAAACCTGTTCCAGCGGCTGGGCTCGATGTGGAACGCCAGTGGCCGCATCGCAGAACTCGAAGCGGAGAAGCGCGAAATGGAGGCGTGGCGTGAACTCGCTGAGCGCATGGCCGAACGCAATGCGCGTTACGAAGCGCTGCTACGCATGCCCGCCGACGCCTTCGGGCAGGGCGCTGATATTGAAAACGCCATCGCCGCCCAATTGGTGCTCGATTCCGGAGGGCCGTTTACGCGCACCCTGGTGGCCAATGCCGGCGCCGATCATGGTGTCCATGTCGGCTACATCGCGCTCAACGAAAATGGCCTGGTCGGGCGCGTGGTTTCGGTCGGTCGGCGCTCCTCGCGTGTGCTGATGCTGGATGACTACACTTCGCGCATTCCGGTGCTGGGCGAGGCGTCGCGCGTGCGAGCCGTGCTCGCGGGCCAGGCCACCCGCCCGCCCGACCTGATTACACAACCACACCAAGTGCAGGCGCCGCGGCTTGATTTTATTGTCGGCGCGCAAAACCTGCGCGAGGGCGAGCGCGTCATTACGTCCGGCGACGGCGGTCTATTCCCGCGCGGCATACCCGTCGGCGTGGCGCGCGGCGGCGGCGACGGGCAGTGGCGCGTGGCGCTGTCGGCGGCCCAGCGACCGATCGATTTCGTCCGTCTCATTCCGTATGTCGGCATCGAGCCGCCAGAAGCCGCGCCCGCCGCCGACACTGGTCCGCCGTCGGCTGCGACGTCTTCTGTAGCTGCGATTGGGCGCGAAACCATGACGCCTCCGCCAACCGCGCCAAGCACGATCCCAGCGCCGCCAAGGCCACGGCGTTTGTCGCCCGCTGCGGCGCCGCCTGACACCGCCGCTGCGCCTGCCGCCGCGCCGCCCACGGAGACCGCGCCGGTCGCCAACCCGGACTCGCCGCCGCCGGCGCCGCCGCAATGAGCTGGCTGCGCGCGCCGAACCGACGTGGATTGCGGCTTCTTGGCTTGGCGCTCGCAATTGCCAGCGTCGTCCTGCCGGCGTTGCCGCTCGGACCCTTGTTTGCGCAACCGCCGATGCCGTTGGCTGTGCTGTGGGCCGCCTATGGCTGGGCGGCGGAAGATGAAAGTGGCTGGGGCGCGCCGATGACGCTGGCGCTGCTTGGGTTTGTACATGATCAACTGGCCGGGGGACCCTATGGGCTGTTCGTCGTTCTTTATCTGGCCGCCTATCTGATTGGCCGCGTGGCCGCCGTCGTCATGTCCGCGCCAAACTTGCTGTCGCTTTGGGGCGGCTTCATCATCACGGCGGGGCTCACGGTGGGGATCGCCATGGTCATCGCGCCTCTAGGCCTGGGGCGTAACATTTCGGTTCTGCCTTATGCGGAAGCAGCGGCGGTCACCGCGATCTTGTTTCCGTTTGTGCGTCCGTTCTACATGAGCGCGGCGCCTTCGCTGCGTCCGCAGCCGGGAGCGCGGCGATGAAGAAGGGCAAGAAAATCGGCTCGACGCTGCCGAAGCGCGACGCCAACGTGATCTTTAGCCGCCGCGCGGCTTTGTTGTCGTTCGCTGGGGCAGGCGTGATGGGCGCTATCGTGTTCCGCATGGCGCAATTGCAGGCGACCAATCTGTTCAGCCGCGAATATTCAACCGCCGCCGACGAAAACCGCTTCGACACCCGTATCGTCGCCCCGCCCCGGGGAATCATCTATGATCGCTTCGGCACGATCTTGGCGCAGACCAGCAAGGATTATCAGGTCTCGATTGTTCGCGATGATGTTGAGGATCTCGATGGCGTCATCTCGCGCGTCGCCAACATATTGGGGCTTGCGTCCGATTGGACGCGGCGCGCCGTCAGGCGCGTGAACGAGAGCGGCTCGCGCTACGAGCCACAGCCGATCCGCGAAGGTCTCACTTGGGAAGAGTTCAACGCCATCAATGTGCGCTTGCCTGAGCTGCGCGGCGTAATCGCCAATTCCGCTGATGTGCGCGCGTATCCGTACGATGTCGTGTTCGCGCATCCGATCGGCTATGTGCAAAAGCCGACGCAACGCGACGTTGACCGCGCCTTGGCGAACCCGGAGGAGGGCGAGAGCCGGGCATTGTATTTGCGCAACCCGCAAGTGCGCGTCGGCAAGGCGGGCGTCGAAGCGCGCCTTGAGCAGGCGCTGCATGGTCAAGCCGGCTGGCGCAAGGTGATCGTCAACGCGCGCGGGGTGGAGCAGGGTGAAGACGAACGCGAACGGCGCGATCCCGTGCGTGGCTCGGGCGTGGTGCTGACACTCGACGCCGACCTGCAGCGCACGGCCATGCAGAGCTTCGGCGACCAAGCCGGCGCTTGTGTGGTCATGGATATCGTCACCGGCGATATTTTAGTGATGGCGTCGGCGCCGACCTTCGACCCAAATTTGTTTGTCAACGGCATCGGCCAGGCCGCGTTCGCCGCGCTCAATGGCGATGAGAAGAAGCCGCTCTTCAACAAGGCCGTCTCAGGCGCCTATCCGCCCGGTTCGACGTTCAAGACGTTGGTGGGCATCGCCGCCAAACAGGGCGGCGTTGAGGATGACTGGCACGTCAACTGCCCGGGCTATTTTCCCTATGGCGGACGCAACTTTCACTGCTGGAAGCGTGGTGGCCATGGCCGGATCAACATGCACCGCGCCATTCGCGAATCTTGCGACGTGTATTTCTATAATGCCGCGTTGCGCGCGGGACCCGAACGAATTGCCGCAGTGGCGCGCGAATTCGGCTTTGGGATCGCACACAACGTTTCTGTACCCAATGTCGTTGACGGGGAGGTGCCAGATCCCGAGTGGATGCAACGTGTACGTCACCAACCTTGGACTGGTGGGCTCACGCTGAATTATGGCATCGGTCAAGGCGATCTGTTGGTGACGCCGCTGCAACTCTGCGTCATGGCCGCGCGTATTGCCAACAACGGAAAAAATGTCGTGCCGCGCTTGGTGCGCGAGGCGCCTGGCGTCAGCGAACCCGGGCCGCCGTCAACCATGGCCGGCGTTTCTCCCGAGCATTTGGCGGCCATTCGTCAGGGCATGTTCGGTGTTTGCAACGAAGGCGGCGGCACTGCCACGCGCGCAGGCAATATGATTCAGTGCGTGCGAACGCCTGAAGGAACGATTGTCGATGCGCGTGAGGGGCGCCCTGGTTGGGCGCCGATCCAGATCGCCGGGAAAACCGGCACATCTCAGGTCCGCATCATTACCGCAGCTGAGCGCGCGCGGGGCGTGTTGCGCGATGCTGATTTGCCTTGGCGTTTGCGGGATAACGCGCTGTTTGTGTCATTTGGACCCTGGGATGCGCCGCGTTACGCATGTGCAGTGGTGATAGAGCATGGCGGCCACATGAACCCAATGCTCGACGCCTCGCCGATTTCGGCAATGGTTTTGCGTCAGACTTTCCTGCGCGACCCCGCGAACCGCGCCTCAGCGCATCTGGCAAACCTCGAACCCCAAATAGGTGGCCGCGCATGACGCTCGCTGCTTCGAAAGCTCCGCACACGATGTTTGATCGCTTTGCGCGACTGAACTGGGGGATTATCAACCTTCTGCTGTTGCTCGCCGTAGTTGGGGTGGGGATGCACTTTTCCGTGTCTTCCGGCGCCTGGACTGACATGCCGCTGACGCACGGAGTGCGTTTCGTGGTCATTCTCGCCGTGGTGATCGTGGCGGCGATGTTTCTCGACGCGCGATTCTGGCTTGCGCTGGCATACCCGCTCTACGCGGGGACGATGCTGTTGCTTGTCGCTGTTGAGTTAATCGGGGAGACGCGCATGGGCGCGACACGTTGGCTCTCAATCGGGCCGGTGTCGTTGCAGCCTTCTGAGTTCATGAAGATCGGCATCGTCTTGGCGTTGGCGCGCTATTACCATGGTCTCGATCCACGCCGCACCGGTGCGATCCTCTCGACGCTGCCGCCGTTCTTGATGATCCTGGCGCCGGTGGCGCTGGTCATGCGGCAGCCAGACCTTGGCACGGCGATGCTGATCATGTTTTCGGGGCTGGCCACCATGTTCTTGGCGGGCCTGTCGTGGTGGATTATCGGCGCGGGTGCGATCAGCGGCGCTGTCGGTGCGTTTTTCGCCTACAATTACGTGCTGCACGATTATCAGCGCGACCGTGTCAATGTGTTCTTGGGCATCACCGATGATCCCCTCGGCGCGGGCTATCACGTTTTGCAGTCGAAGATCGCTATCGGCTCGTCCGGGTTGTTTGGGCGCGGCTGGATGCATGGCACGCAGGCTCAGCTCGATTTTCTGCCGGAGAAGCACACTGATTTCATCTTCACCATGATTGTGGAGGAGTTCGGCCTCATTGGCGGGACCTTTGTTTTAGGCCTCTTCGGGGCGTTGATGGCCCTGGCAATGCAAGTTGCGCTGAAGGCCCGTTCGCTGTTCGGCAAACTCGCCGCCGCCGGCGTCGCCGCAACTTTGGCTAGTTATGTTTTGATCAACACGTCGATGGTGATCGGACTTGTGCCGGTGGTCGGCATTCCGTTGCCGATCATTTCTTTCGGTGGAACTGCGATGGTGACGTTGATGGCGGGCTTTGCCATGGTTCTCTCGATCGACCTCCATCGCGACGCGCACGGAACGCGCGGCATTCTCTGGTAATTACCACTTAACCTTGGCAAGCATGGCGTCATTGGCGCGTACCAGGGCGTCGACAATACCTGGCTCCAAGCTGGAATGGCCTGCGTCGTGGATGATGCTGAGTTCAGCTTCCGGCCAACGCTGTTTGAGCGCCCAGGCCGAGGCGAGCGGCGTACACATATCGTAGCGGCCATGCACGATGGAGAGCGGGATGTGGCGCAGGCGCGCGGCCTGTTCCAACAGCCACCCGTCGTGCTCGAAGAAACCGTGATTGACGAAATAATGGTTCTCGATCCGCGCAAAGGCCTCGACGAAGCGGTCTTCGTTGAAGCGAGATGGCAAAGCGCTGGGGCCGGCGATGGAGATAGTTTCGCCCTCCCATCGCGCCCATGCGCGCGCCGCGCCAAGGCGGGCGTCGCGGTCTGGAGAGGTGAGGCGTTTATGAAAAGCTGTAAGCAGATCGCCGCGTTCGTCAGGCGCGACAGCGGCGGCGTAGCGTTCAAACGCGTCCGGATAGATGTTGCTGGCGCCATATTGATAGAACCAGTCGATCTCCGCCTTGGTCAGCAGAAAAATGCCGCGCAGGACCATGCCGGTGACCCGCTCGGGGTGCTTGGCCGCGTAAGCGAGCGCGAGCGTCGATCCCCACGAGCCGCCGAACAGCAGCCATTTCTCAATACCGAGCCGTTCACGCACGCGTTCAATGTCGGCCACCAAATCCCATGTCGTGTTCTCGCGAATCTCCGCGTGCGGTGTTGACCGCCCGCAGCCGCGTTGGTCCATCATCGTCACCCGATAGCGTGCGGGATCAAAGAACCGGCGCATCTCAGGGGACAGCCCGCCGCCCGGCCCTCCATGCAGCGCAAGTGCGGGGCGCCCCTTCGGATTGCCGCATTGCTCGACATAGATTGTGTGTAAATCTGAAACCATGAGCATCTCGCTGTGCGATGGCTCGATCGCAGGGTATAGGTCGCGGCGGGGCTGGAGTTGGTTCATGGCGCTTGGTTAGGGGCGCTGGGCGTACGGAGCAAGGCCGTGAGCGCCGCCGATTTCACTCTTCGCGCGTTTAGCGCGTTGGTATTTCTATAAATTGTGGAATTGGTGTGAGCCTCCCCCCAAGCGTCGAGCCGCCACTGCTTGCTTCCCACGCCGCGCGCGTGACGTTGGTGATGTCGTGCCTGTTTGGGGCGCTGGGCGTTATCTTGGTGTTTTTGCCGCGCTGGCTCGCGGTCGAGCGCGACCTTGCTGGCGTTCAGATCGGCGCGTTGCTGGCGCTAGCCCAAGTCGGCCGCATCGTCACCGGACCGCTGATTGCTTTTTGGGCCGATGGCGCTGCCGATCGGCGAACGCCACTGCGTGTCGTCGCGCTGGCGGCAATTGGCGCGTACGCCGCGTTCTTTTTTCTGGCGCATGATTTTTGGTCGCTGCTGGGGCTCGGTTTCTTGGCGCTCTCGTTGAGCCAAGCGATGACGCCGCTTGTGGAAGCGGCGACGCTGCGGGCAACTGCGCAAGGCAAGCTGCCATATGGAATTGCACGCGGCATTGGCTCGATCAGCTTTATTGTCGCCACCACAGCAGGTGGTTTCTTGGTCGCGCGCTTTGGTCCGGTCGCTGTTGTCGTCTGGGTATTGAGTGGGCTGGCGCTCACTGCGGCTTCAGCATGGCTCGGCTTGAAGCCGGATCCGCTGCGGGTTGAGCCACATGCGCGCGGGTCCGCCGCCAGGTTCGCGGCGATTGGCGGGTTGCTGCGCAACCGGCGCTATTTAATTTTGATCGTGTCCTGCGGGCTCATCCAATGCGGGCACGCGTTTTATTATGGCTTTTCAACCTTGGTCTGGCGTGGGCAGGGCGTCTCGGAGCAGACAATTGGGCTGCTGTGGGGTTTTGGTGTCGCTGTCGAAGTCGTATTCCTTTGGAGCTTGGCGCCAATCGAGCGGCGCATTTCGCCCGAAGCGATGATCCTGGCGGGGGCGGTCGGAGGTGTATTGCGCTGGGTGCTGATGGGATTTGCGCCGGTTGGCTTCGCGCTGTGGCCGCTGCAAGCGCTGCACGCGCTCTCGTTCGCGGCCGCCCACATCGGGGCGATGCGCTTGCTCTATCGTAGCGCCCCCGAGCAAGCCGCAGCGATGGCGCAGACGCTCTACGCGGCGCTCTCGGCGGGGCTGTTGATGGGCGCCTCAACGCTGATGTCGGGCGTGCTCTATGATGGGGTGGGCGCGCGCGGATATTGGGCGATGGCGGTTCTGGCTTTGGCGGGCGGCGCGCTGGCTCTGTTGCTGGTGACGCCGGTGTCGCGCGGCCCGAACGCAACCCCTCGTTAACAAATCGCCCCGAAAGCGCCTCCGATCTGTTTGCCTAATCTTTTCTGTTACGCCTTATCGGATTGTGGGCAGAAGGCCCAAGGAGTCGGGGAATATGGCCGCTGAGGCCGCTTTTGACCTTGTAGAGGGCGACCGCGCGCCAGTCCTGGCGTTGCGCGGGGACTGGACGGTGGACACCATCGCCGGCCTGGAAGCGGATTTGCGGGCGTTGTCTGAGCGCCTCTTGCCCGGCGTTGTCGTGGACGTTGGCAAGCTCGGGCGCCTGGATGTCGCCGGCGCCTATTTGATCGATCGCACCTTCCGCGAGGCACCCGCCGGCGAACACGCGCGCATTGCTGTGCGCGGCGAGCATGGCAACGCCAAGCGCCTGCTTGAAGCGGCGCGCAAGTCTGCTGTTCCGACAGCGCCGCCGCCGGACCATCCCGTTGGCTTCGTTGGCCTGCTTGAACAGATCGGACGTGCGGTTGGCGCTACTGGCGAGGAAATCATGGAGACGGTGTCTTTCCTCGGCGAGACGCTGGCCGTCCTTGCCCGACTAATTGTGCGCCCGAGTCGGATTCGCTGGATCTCGGTCGTGCGTATCATGGAACTGGCCGGCCTCAACGCGCTGCCGATCGTGGCGCTGCTCGCGTTCTTTATTGGCCTGGTTGTAGCCTATCTCGGCGCGCGCATCCTCGGCGACTTTGGCGCATCGGTGTTCACGATCGAGCTTGTGGCGTTTTCGATGCTGCGCGAGTTCGGCGTGGTCATAACCGCAGTCCTCCTAGCGGGCCGTACCGATAGCGCTTTCACCGCCGAGATTGGCGCCATGAAGATGCGCCAGGAAATCGACGCCATGCGCGTCATGGGCATCGATCCCATGGAGGCCTTGGTGGCGCCTCGGGTCATCGCCATGATGGTGATGACGCCTATCCTCACGTTCGGCGCGATGATGGCTGGCTTGTTCGGCGGGCTTCTGGTCGCGTGGGGCGAACTGGGCGTAAGCCCCGCAATGTATTTCACTCGAATATCCGACGCCGTTCCTGAACAGCATTTCTGGGTTGGCATGTCGAAGGCGCCGGCGTTCGCGCTGGTGCTCGCAGTCATTGGCTGCAAGCAGGGGCTTTCAGTCGGTGGTGATGTCGGCTCGCTTGGCCAACGCGTTACCTCTTCGGTCGTGCAAGCGATTTTTATGGTGATCTTGCTCGACGCGGTGTTCGCACTTTGGTTCTTGGAGATGGATTGGTGAGCGCCGCGATCGCCATTTCCGTGAGAGGTCTGGTGACGCGCTTCGGCGTGCAGGTCGTCCATGATGGCCTCGACCTCGATGTGCGACGCGGCGAAATCCTTGGGGTTGTTGGCCCTTCCGGCTGCGGCAAGTCAGTTCTGCTGCGTGAGATCGTTGGCCTCGACAAACCCACGGCCGGGGAGGTGTCGTTTCCGTTCTTGGAAGCGGCGGGCCGCGAACCGCGCCTGGGTGTGATGTTTCAGGACGGCGCTCTGTTCTCAAATTTGACCGTGTTGGAGAATGTTGAAGCGCCTTTGCGCGAACATACACACTTATCGAACGCTTTGCGCGCCGAAATCGCGGGCCTCAAACTCTCAATGGCAGGGCTGGGCCCTGAGGCGCATCACAAAAAGCCGTCGCAAATCTCTGGTGGCATGCGCAAGCGCGCGGCTGTTGCGCGAGCGCTAGCACTTGATCCCGAACTGTTGCTGCTTGACGAGCCGACCGCCGGGCTGGATCCGATCGCGGCAGAAAATTTCGACCGCATGACTCAGGAATTGGCCCACTCTCTGGGACTAACCGTATTTCTCGTCACTCATGATCTGGATACGTTGCACGCAATCTGTGACCGCGTTGCAGTGCTCTACGGCGGCAAGGTTGCGGCTATCGGCACGATCGATGAGGTCGTCGCGGGTGCAAGAGGTTGGGTGAAGGACTATTTTTCTGGACCGCGCGGACGAGCTGCTGGCCGCGGCGTCGCGGGAGGGTGACGATGGAAACGAAGGCAAACTATGTCATGATTGGCGCCGCCACCGTCATTGGCGCGGCGCTCATCATGCTGTTCGCAATGTGGATGGCGAACTCCGAATATCGACGCGGTTACAACGAATACGATATTGTATTCGACGATCCGGTGCGCGGCCTTACAGATGGCGGCGAGGTTCGCTTCAATGGCATCAAGGTCGGCGAAGTGAAGGATTTGCGTATTGATACAGAAAATACTAACCGGGTGATCGCACGCGTTCGCGTCTCCGCTGACGTGCCAGTGAAAACCGATAGCGAGGCCCAGCTTGAACCGATCGGCCTAACAGGGGTCACCCTGATTCAACTTTCGTCGGGCACGGCAGACGCGGAGCTGCTACGGCCAACGTTTGGCGGCCCATTGCCGCGTATTACAGGACGGGGCAGCCAGATCGACATCCTGGTGGAGCGCAGTGAGGATATCGTCATGCGCGCCAGTGAGGCGATGGCGGCGGTGCGTGATTTGTTGACCGATGAGAATATCGCCCGCGTCAGCCGCGTGATCGTCAATTTGGAAACAGTGAGCACTCAGCTCGCCAGCCAGCGTTCTGTAATTACGCGCTCTGGCGAGGCTGCAGGCGCGATGACCAACGCGGCTGGCGAGATCGCTTCGCTCGCGCGCCAAACGCAAGTCCAACTCGCCGAGCTCGACGAGGTCATGACCGAAGTGCGTTCGGCGGCGACCGTGGCCAACGGCGAGACGTTACCTGAACTCACGTTGGCTGCCGAAGAAATTCGCCGCGCCTCAGCGGCTATCGCGCGCGTCGCCACCAATCTTGAAGAAAGTCCCTCCGTCCTCACGCCGCGCTCGCCGCGGCCAACTGTGGAGCTGCGGCCATGATGCGCGCATCGACCCTTGCCCTGCTGTTGATGCTGGGAGGGTGCATTTCGTTGCTGCCCGAGCCGCCGCCGCCACCGCGAATTTATGTCCTGGAGGCGGGCGAAGTCGCACACATTGAGGGCGGGACTCCGAGCGCCGTCCTTAGCGTGACCGCCCCCATCGGTGAACGGGCCATCCTGGGGAGCGACTTAGCCTGGCGAACTGGCGATCAATTGGCGTTCGTGGCCCAGTCGCAATGGTCCGGGCGAGCCGATGAAGCTTTGCACTCAATGTTGGTTGAAACGTTGGCGCGCCAGGGAAGCTTCGCCGCTGTCGTGCGTTCGGGGCAAGCCAGCGCGCAGTACGAATTGCGTTGGGAGGTTCGCGATTTCGAGGTCGTGGAGGAGCGCATGGTTGCGCGCTTTTCGGCGCATGTCACGCTGACCGCAGCGCCCGGCCGGCGCGCCATCGCCATGACCGATATCAGCGCGGAGGTTCCCGTCGCTGACCGCTCCTCATCGCTCGTCGCCCAAGCCCTTGCGCGCGCCGCCCGTGAAGGCAGCGCGCGCATCGGCATGTTTGCGGTTGAAGCTCTGGCTCAGGCGAGCGCGGCGTCAATCAACAGGTAGGCCCGCACCAGGTCCGAACCCTCGTCCTTGTTTTCACTCTTTGCGAGGTCGGGGCGAGCGCGGAACGCGGCGGCGGCACTTTGCGCGGCGCTGCTGCGCTTGAGGTGGCGGGCAATGCGAGTCACCGCCACCGGCGCCGCATCCTCCACCGCACGGCGGCGCGCGCCTGCCCCATGACGGGAGCTTTGCGCGATGCGATCCAGATCAGTGGGCCGCAACACCACATCGAGATCGACGCCGGCTTCGGTGACGAGATCAAGCGCGTTATCTTTCAACGAAAGGTCTGGATTCTTCCGTTCGGTATTGAAGTCGATCAGTTCGCACGCTTCGCCTTGCTCGTTTGCGGCTTGAGGCATGTCATCGCCGCGCATATTCTGCGGCAAAAAATTTCCCCACCCGCCGAAGCCCTTGAAGCCGCCGCGCGTGGCGCCTTGACGGGCATCGCCGCGCGGTTCGACATCCACGCGCACCTGCGCACGCGACGAACCACGCGACATCGCCGCGCTCGCCGCCGCCTGCAGGCTCATGGCCTGCAGCTGCTGCTCGATCGGCTTGCGCTCCACCGGCCGCGACACAGGGCGTTCGATGACGCGCTCGGCCGCGCGCCCTGCCGTAACGGTCTTCCGCGCGTTGGCGGTCGATGCGAGCGCGGAAAGGCGTTGCTCGATTTTGGCGGAGTGGCGATCGGCGGCGGCTTGGCTTTCCTCGGATGCTTCGCGCGCGGCGTTGGCGGCCGCTTGAAGCTTCGCCAAGGTATCTGCAGCGGCGTCCTGCAACGCCACCGTCTCGGCGCGGATCAGCTGGGCCGCGCGCTTGGCTTCGGTGACGGCGCTGCGCGTAGTGTCGCGGACGGCGCTGGCGGTTTCGTTGGCCGCGAGCACAGCTTGCTGCGCCGATTGGCGAGCGGCGTCGGTCAAGCGCGTAGCTTCACCGAGGCCTTCAAGCATGCCGCTCATCGTCGCGTTCAGCGATGTGGAGGCGGCGGCGGCGTCGTGCGCGACCTCATGGAAGGCCGCAGTGCGTTCGCCCATTTCCGTGGCGGAGGCGGCGAACGCAGCGAGGTGAGATTCGAGCGCATCCTCGGCGGCGACGACTTCGGTGCGTACGATTTTGGAGGCTTCGCGCATCATGCGCACTTGGCGACCGATCGAGTGAGCCATGGTCTCAGTTTGGCCACGGAGGTCGCCGTTGAGCTCCACCAGTGCGTCGCGTTCGCGCTGCAGCACGTTCGACATACTCTCGGTGCTTTCGCGCGAGGCCGCGACCGCATCGCCGAACAGGGCGGCGTTGCGTTGGGCGCTAAGCTCCAATTCACCAAGGCGGTCAAGGGCGGCCGCGACCGCGTCGTTCAAGGACTCGATCTCGATCTTCACAGTGTTGCTGAGGCGCTGGGCCTGGGCTTCGCCCGCTTCGATCGGCATGCGCGCTTCGTAGGCCAAGCGGGTCAGCTCGGTCGCGAGCCGGCGCGCCTTCAGCGCTTCGCCGGCCGCGGAAGCCGCCACCCAAAACAAAAGCGCCGGGCCGAACGCGAGAGCGATCAGGCCTGCCTGCATCGCGGGGTCCATCGCGGTGACGCCGTCAATGCCGAAATAAGACAACGGACCGCCAATGGCGGCGGCGATCCACACCAGTGCGGCGAGGCCGCCAGCGAATCCGGCCCAGGAAAAGCCAGTCTCGATCTCATCTGGAGTTTCCGGCGCCGCGTCATCGAGGTCGGGCTCGTGCTCTGGTTCAGAAACGGGTTGGACCGGGGCGTTCTCGGTGGTTTCGACATCGCCGAACACCTCGAACGGATCGCGTTCTTCTTCCTCGAAATACATGGCGCAAACTCCCGTCACCGCGAGACTCAAGCGGCGTTAACGGCGTGTGGCTGCAATGCTCATGCCAACGAGGCGAGTGAGGTTCGCCCCGCGCGCGTGCGCCAATTCGAGAGTGTTGTTGCCCGCGTGAGGCGCGGCGATCAGCCTGCGGCAGCGTCGATGAGCAGGAACGCACGCGTTGCCTCCGCGCCCATGGCGGCGCGTCCACGGCCCAGAAGTTCAGCAATGCGTGCGCCCTCATTGCGCAGAAACTGCATTGCTTCCTGGTTAACCAGGGTATCGGCGGCCAAGTGATCGGCCAGGCGCTGGGCGGCATCAGGCGCGGCGTCCTGCACGGCGCGGCGACGCGCCTGTGTCCCCGAGCGCGCGCGCTGGGCGATCCGCTCCAGCCCAGACGGGGAGAATACATCATCAAGCCGCAAGCCCGCGCGCTCGATCGCTTCAACGATGGGCAAGCTTGGCCCGCCGCGCGGCTCCGAAATTTGCCGGCGCAAATGCGCGACCGGATCGGCAATTGGTTCGCGGCGTTGGCGCGGCGCGGGCGCGGAATGGTCGACCGATGACAGCAAGTCGCGCCAGGTCCAGTCGCTTGGCGTCTCGCGCGGCGCCTCGCGTTCACCATAGGATGGCTCAGCCGAGCGGCGCGGCGGCGGCGCGGAATCGAGTGGATCGGCTTCATCGCGCCAAGAGGGCGCCTGGCGCGGCGCACCGCGGTTGCGCGCGCGCGGCGCAATATCCTCAACAGCCGTTCGAGCGCCGACCGCCGCGTCACGCGCGGCGTCGGCCGCTTCGCGCAAACGCTCGAGCGCGACAGAAGCTTCGCGTTCAACGTTAACAGCCTCGCCTCGGATGATCTCGGCGGCGCGCTTGGCGTCGTCAATGGCGCGGTTGGTGCTCTCGCGCACCGCTCCCGCCGTAGAGTTCGCGGCGACCGAAGCCGCCTCTGCCGATTGGCGCGCTGCGTCGGTCAGACTGGTGGCCTTGGCCAGAACTTCAAGCGCATTGGAGAGCGCAGTTTCTAGCCGCAATGTTGAGTCCGCGCTTGCCTGCGCTGCGGTCGAAAGGCCGTGCGTGCGATCGCTGATCAGCGCGGCGGCGGCCCCGAACGAGGTCAGGCGGTGGTCGAGCGCCTGGTCGGCGGCGCGAACCTCCGCTTCGGCATGGCGAGCGGCCTCGGAAATGGAAGTGGTATGGCGTGATATGGAACTGCCGATATTCTCGGCCTGGCTGTTCAAGTCTTGCGAAATCTTCAGCAATTCCGCGCGCTCGCGCTCCATCCCGGAAATCATCTGGTTCGCGCCGGCTTTTGCTTGGTGCGCCATGTCGCCGACGGCTTGGGCTTGGCGGGTGATCTGCCCCTCGACCTCCTGCAGTTTCGAAAGCGTGTGTTCAAGCGCCTGGTCGAGCGTAGCAATCTCGCTGCGCACGTTAAAGGTCACCCGGCGTGCTGCATCGCTTGCGCTTAACTCTGGATTGAGCAAGCGGTCGGTGGCGTCAGCAAGCCGGCGCGCCTCGGCGCGGGCAAGGGCGCCGTCGCGCGCTGCGGCGCCGGAAAACAACGCCATGACGGCCGGCAATAGAACAGCGGCCGCTAACGCGCCTGCCTCCACCGTCGTAAGGTGAAAGATGCGGTCCGCACCAAACAGAGCGAACGCTGCCGCAAGGCTTCCGGCGATCCAAAGCACGCCGACAGCCAGGGCCAGCAGGCCAATTAAGGTGCCGGGACCTAGTGAATGGAGCTTCGAAATGGTGGGGGGCGCGGCGGGGTGCATTCGGCGTCGGTCCTTGCGAGTGGGGCACGCGCGGGCCGCGCGCATGCATCGTGCCTCAACCGAAACGCAACAAGTGGGGCCAATCAAGGGCGAACGCCCGCCACGCGCCCCGAAGTGCTGTCACATGGACGCGAATTCAGCGAGTGCGCTGGCTGCAGCTCTCTGAATCGCTGGCGCATGAGCGCTCGCCGCCGGAGCGAGTTTCCATGCTGACCCCGACCCACGCCAAGGCCACCGCCACCAGAAAATCTCGGATTGCGACAAGCACTGTCAACATAGCACTCACCCTCTCAGCGCTTATTTGCGCTGTTACGGCCAGCAGGGCAAGCACCCGAAGCGCGAGAAACAATTAAAATGAACGCACGCTGACAAATAGGCGACGGCTTGACCGAGCCCAAACCCGCGCTTACGTTTATGTGATGTTACAACATAACATTGTCCAGGCTGGAAAGAAGGCCCATATCGCGCACGCTGCGGTCGTTAGCCTGCATACGCTGTGCTGCGGTTTGCCGGCGCTGGCGATGGTGGCGGCGGCTCTTTCAGGGGCGGCTACCGGGATCGTTGTTGTTTCTGATTTATTGGCAAAATTTCACGATTTCATGCACGCGCACGAAGTCTGGATTTTGGCCCTATCGGCCACCCTTGTGCTCGGCGGGGGAGCACTTGAGCTATCCGCGCGCTGGCGGGCGCCTCGCGCTGGCATCCCTTGGTTATTTGCCTTTTCTGCGCTGTGCTTTGTCATCAACGTCGCGATCATCGCCGCCCACCGCGCTCCTTATGGTTTAGGCTAAATTCACTCCGGTCTGGCAGCTTCCGTAGGTCATTACAGGGCTCGGAGGCCGCCCCATGCTCGATCCAATGCTCGCGGCAGCTGCTGAGGCGCGTCGTCGTGATTTGCCTGCGTCCATCGCGCTTGCAATTTTAACCGGAGGCGTCGGCGCGGCCATCCTAAGAGACGCAAGCGCCGTAGGCTGGGCCGCGATTGTCACCGCTTTGCTGCTTTTGGACGCCGAACTCTATCGGCGTTTGGACCAGGGCGAGATGGTGGTACGAGGCCGGGTTCTGGCTTCGCTTGCCGGCTGGGCAGGTCTTAGTTCTGCATTTTATATCGCGCTGCCGGTCGCGCTTTGGCTCAACGGTCAGCCCGCCGGCGGCGCTGCGGCGATGCTGCTCTGGGTGGCGTGCGCGGTGCGCTTCTTTGGTGCAGGTGGTTCTGGCTCGCCGATGGTTGCGTTGGCGGGGGCCGTGCCGCCTGCACTCGCGCTGCTGGCGTCGCCGCTGTTGTCGGCCGCGCTGGGGAGGCCCGATTGGGACCTTGGTGTTATCGCTGTGATCGGCGGCGGGGCGCTCATGGCCTACGTTGCGCAGGCGCGTCTTGCTCCCGCACGGGAAGCACGCGAGCAAACCACAGCGCTCATGCTTGAGCTGCACGCGCGCAACAATGCCTACATTCAAGCGCTGGCGGCCCTTGGTGCGACGCAGGAGGCCGGGAACGGGGTCATGCCCGTTGTCCCCGTCGGGTCGGAGAAGTTGATGTTGAAATTCGCAAAGACAGCTTGAGGGCAATGATATGCGTATTTTGATTGCCGAAGATCACCCTGATAATCGCGAGATGCTGTCGCGGCGGCTGGAGCGGCGCGGCTACGAGGTGCATGTCGCCGAGAACGGCGCGGAGGCGATCGAGAAGGCTAGGCAGTGCGTGCCGGACCTCATCCTCATGGATATCTCGATGCCGGTGATGTCGGGTATCGAGGCGACGCGCGCATTGCGGTTAACGCCAGAGGGAGCTCGCATGAAAATTGTGGCGCTCACCGCGCACGCGATGGAGAGCGCGCGGCGCGAATGCCTTGAGGCTGGCTGCGACGACTTCGCAACAAAGCCCGTGGACTTTGCCGGACTCGTGGCGATGATCGAAAAATACGCGGCCTGACCGCCGTTAGTTGATCATCAAGGTAAGCGAATTGCCCATGCAAAAATAAAGGCCAAGCCTGCGACCATTAGCGTGGCTTCAATACCCTTATCGTAAACTCCAGAGCTGGATTTGGTTTGGGGCTAGGGTGGTTCATGTCCTCGGCGCAGGGAGATGACGATGCGCCGGCGGCGATGCGCCTCGGCCGCATCCTCCTGGTCGACGATCAGGCGCAAAACCGCGATATGCTCGGGCGGCGCCTGGAGCGTCGCGGTTACGAGGTGCTGTTGCGCGAAAGCGCGGTGGGCGTTGAAGGCCTGATCGCTGACGAAAAGATCGAGATTGTACTGCTCGATTGGATGATGCCCGACCGCTCGGGCCACGATGCGCTAGTCGGCATTCGCAAGCGTTTTGACGCCGAGCATGTCCCGGTCATTGTGGTTACCGCGCTCGACGAAGGCGAGGTGGTGTCCACGGCGCTCGAATGCGGCGCCAATGACTACATTCCCAAACCCATCGATCTGCGCGTGCTGACGGCGCGAGTGAAGGCCCAACTGGATCGCCGTCAAGCTGTGCTTGATCTCGATGCTGTCCGTAACGACCTCGAACGCACCGTGTTTGAACGCACCCAGGATCTGGTGAGCGCCAATCGGACACTGTCTGCGGAGATCGGCGAACGCCAGGCAGCGGAGCAGTTCGCCCAGTCGCTCGCCCGACATGATCCGTTGACCGGTCTCGCCAATCGCCGCCACTTCCTCGAAGAGCTTGAGCGCCGATTGACCCTCATCATGGACGAGGAGAACGCTTTTGCGCTCATGTTTGTCGACTTGGACCGTTTCAAGCCCATCAACGATGTACACGGGCACGCCATCGGCGATGAATTGCTGCGGGTTATCGGTACGCGGTTGGCGACTTGCACACGCGACGACAGCTTTGTCGCCCGCCTCGGCGGCGATGAATTTGCGGTATTGCTTGAAGGCCCGGAGGGACGCGACGCAATCGCAGTTGCCGCGCGCAGAATGCTTCACGAATTGTCAGCGCCAATCTTGATCAATGGACTAAAACTAACTGTCGGCGCGTCGATCGGTGTCGCCATTTGCCCAGAGGATGGGCGTCTTGCGGCTGACCTGCTGCAACGGGGCGATGCAGCGATGCTGCGGGCCAAGGAAGATCGCGGGTCATATCAATTCTTTGATTCCTCAATCGATGAAGAACTGAAGGCCAAAGCCGCTCTGGAAGCTGAGTTGCGCCTGGCCATCCCCAATGGCGACATTGTTCCGTACTTCCAGCCTGTCGTGCGCCTCGATACGTGCGAACTGGCTGGCTACGAAGTGCTCGCGCGCTGGCCCCATCGGGAACGCGGTATGATTTCACCAACACGCTTCATTCCGGTGGCGGAGGATGCTGGGCTGGTCGACGCGATGTTCTGGACGCTGCTGGCGCAAGCGTGCCGCAAAGCGCTTCTCGTGCCTGGTGAATTCGCCATCGCTGTCAACATCTCACCCAGCCAGATCCGCGACCAATGGTTCCCTGAAAAGGTGTTGCGCACGCTGCGCGAGACTGGGTTTCCCACCCATAGGTTGGAGATAGAAGTCACGGAGAGCGCGATGATCGGCGACATTAGACGCGCCAAATCGTCGTTGATGTCGTTGAAAAACCAAGGCGTTCAGATCGCCATGGATGATTTTGGAACTGGCTATTCGTCGCTGTTCTTGTTGCGCGAATTGCCCATCGACAAGCTGAAGATCGATCGTTCGTTCGTGGCGCGACTGATGACAGACAAGGAAAGCGCCACCATTGTCGGCGCGTTGGTTGGGCTTGGTCGTGCGCTTGGCTTGCATGTCACTGCCGAAGGGGTTGAGGACGAAGCGACCGCGAATGCCCTGCGCGCTATGGGATGTGAACTGGCGCAGGGCTACTTCTACGGCATGGCGCTGGAATCGCCGTGCTACGATGCGCAACACTTTCGCGTGGCGGTCTAGGCCGCGTAGGCGAACCAGACGTTGGGCTCGACGTAACGGCCAACGCCGCGCTCAAGTTCAATCGACATCGGCACCAAGGCGCCATCAATCGTATACTGGCCGCTCTTGGCGAAGTGTCGTCCGGTCCAGGTTTCCCAGAACGCAACTGGCTCTTCCACCACCATGGACCGCGAAGCGTGTCCAACAATGCGCCCGCCGGCGGCCATGTGGCTGCGCACCCAGGGGTCGAATTGGCGACCTTTCTCGTCGGTCCAGTTCACGTATTCCTCCATGGGAATGAAGGGATGGCGGCACTTTTCGGAGGGGCGAACCGGCGCAATCACGCCGTCGAGCGCCTTCTTTTCCGCAAGCGCGCGGAAGCCTTCGATCAGGCGCCGCGCCACGCCCTTGCCGCGGTGGAGGCTTGGAACTGAGATCGCCAGGGCGCCGAGCGCGTTGCGTGGCGTACGGCTGCCATCGGCGGCAGTCTCGACGATCCAATCCCATCCTTCTGGGGGCAGGTTGTTCAAATCGCAGGCCAAAGGCACGCAATTACCGACCGCAACCGGGTAGCCGGTCGCTTCGTCCACCAGGCAGAGCTGGCAGTCTGCGTGCTGCTCCAGCAGGTCCTGGTAAAACGCAAAATGCGCACGGGTGAAATTAAGAAAACCAAGCGAACTCCACGCTGCTTGCTCGATCGCCATCGCTGCCTTGCGCAGCTCAGGGCTATCGGCGCGCGTCTTCAGCACGTACCGGCTCATTAGGTCACCACAGATTTGCGTTAACTATTGTTGCAATCTGCAGGAGCAAAGCCTTGGAATTCTTCCGGCCGATCTTCCGCTGGACGCAATTTCACTAATAAAGCGTAAATGCATTAAAGACAAGCCTAAATATGTATTTACTAATATTAACGTGCGCCAGCTGAATATTAACCACTGTCAACATTTCCTGATCTTCTGAGGTGTTGCGAAGACCTAGTGTGGAAGAAACTGCATGTGGTGTAATATAAAATTTGTACGGGATGGGCAATATTGATGTGAAGACCCGCGCGGTGCCGGTTTACATTAGTTTACCAATATGACCCCAGCAGACGCTAAGACAGTTCACTACAAGAACGATCTCCGCCGTCTGACCGCAACGGTGGGCGCGGCGCTGGCGCTAAGCGGCGCTTTGCTTGTGGTGATCGTGGCATATGCGGGTTGGTCGGCGAACCAAACGGCTGCTGTGCGTGAGCGGCAATTGCTGGAGAACGCGCTTGATCAGAGCGTCAGCCGGGTGCTCGACCAACAAAAGGCGATTGCTTGGTGGGATGACGCCGTCCTTGCCGTCACCGCTGCCCGGCCCGACATAGAATGGCTCGAGGCTAATTTTGGGGTCTATTTCCATGAGACCTATGGTCATGATGAGATTATCATCGTCGACGGCCAGAACCGGCCGGTCTACGCAAACGTCGACGGGGAGCTGACCGCAGCGGAAGGCGCCTACGCTCATCGCCGCGCTGTGCTGGACCAAATCGTCGCCGAAGCGCGAGGAGGCGGGGCTAACGGGAGCCTGCGCGCACGGGACGGCGCTTTTGTAGAGAGCCAGGGCAATTATAGCGCGCTTCTAGGCGCGAGCTTCGGACGTTGGGCAGGCCACATCATGCGTGTTGACGGCCAGCCCGCAGTGGTGGCCGCGATGAGCATCGTGCCAAACCTCGACCCCAACATACTTCACGGCGAACCGCATTTACTTCTGAGCGTGGTCAAGATTGACGAGGCTTTCATCGCCGAAGTCGGCGGGTCGCTGCTTATCCCGGACTTGGCGTTGGCGGAGGCCGCATCGCGCAATGGGTCTGTCGTGTCCGAGCGCTTCAGCGCTGACGATGGCGCACCCGTTGGCTTTATCAATTGGACGCCGCGCCGGCCCGGCCAATCATTGCTCATGTTCATCCTGCCGCTGGTGGCGCTGGGCGTTGTTGGCGCGGGCCTATTGACAGGAGCGATGATCGTTCGCCTGAAAAAGGCGTCAGGCGAACTGGCGGACCGGGAAGAACAATCGCGCCACCAAGCCTTGCACGATGCGCTGTCGGGGCTGCCTAACCGGCACCATTTCGTGGAGCGTGTTCAAGAATTGCTCGATGCGATCGCGCTGTCGGAAAACAGCGATCGCGTTGTGGTTGCTTATGTGGACGTGGATCGCTTCAAGGATGTCAATGACACTTTGGGGCATCAGGCCGGCGACGCGCTCATCATGGCCGTAGCCGAGCGTCTGCGCGGCGCCATCGAGCCCGGGGACTTCCTGTCGCGGTTCGGTGGTGACGAATTCGCCGTGGTGCGGCGCGCACCCAACAGGGAATCGGAACTCCGATTGACCGCGCGGCTTGGCCAAGCGTTTGCGCAGAGCTTCGACCTTTACGGTCAAAGCATGAGGATGACAGCGTCGATTGGTCTGTCGAGCGCGCCTGAGCACGGCGCCACACCACAAGAACTCATGCGCAACGCCGACATTGCGCTCTACCAGGCCAAGGACAATGGCCGCGACCGGGCCATGTTTTTCAATGTGGAAATGGCCGACGAGATCGAGCGTCGCCGCGACATTGAGGTCGATTTGCACAGGGCGATCCAGGCCGAGGACTTAACGCTTCATTTCCAGCCCCTGGTGTCGTGTGCGAGTGGTCGTATTGCCGGCGTTGAGGCGTTGTTGCGCTGGCGTCACCCGACGAGAGGCGACATTTCGCCAGCGGTGTTTGTGCCTATCGCGGAAGAATCCGGGCTCATGCCAGCGCTCGGGGCATTTGTGTTGGCGCGCGCGTTCGCCGAGGCGAAGCGGTGGCCGGACCTCGAAGTGGCGATCAATTTGTCACCGGTTCAATTTCGCCATGTCGACCTGATTGGGCTACTCGAACGTCTCCTGGCCCAACACGACATTGATCCGGGGCGCATCGTCCTTGAGGTCACCGAGGGCGTGCTGATGGAGTCCAGCGATCGCAACCGGCAAGTGCTGGAGACCATTCGCGAACTGGGCTTCAAAATCGCGCTTGATGATTTTGGCACGGGTTATTCAAGCCTGCGCTATCTCTGTGATTTCCGCTTCGACAAAATCAAGATCGACCGTGCTTTCGTCACCGGCGTCGACGAGCGCAGGCGTTCGATGACCATAGTCCAATCCGTGATTACGTTAGGACGCGGACTTGGCATGGATATCGTCGCTGAGGGCGTCGAGACCGAGGCGGAGGCCCAGGTCATGCGCCTAGTTGGGGTCACCGAGTTGCAGGGCTTTTACTTCTCCCGCGCGGTTCCCGCCGATGATCTTGATAGCTTGCTTGTCGCCTTCAATGGCGAAGCCCCCGCGGCCGGCGCTCACTCCCGCCTGGTAGCTCGCGCCTAGCCCGATCCGGCGCGGCCAGGGCCGGGGCGCTGCGTCCACTATTTCCCTGATGCTGTCGGCCCTTAGGCCCGCTGCGCCATAGCCCCGTGCGCCGGTGCGCGGCGCTCTGGACAAATTTCGGCAAAGCCGGCATGCCAACTAGGCGCGCCGCCCGGCAACGGGCGGTCGGGGGCGAGGTAATATCGGGCGCCGCGCAGCGCTGGCAGGACGCCGGCGGCTCGCGCGCAGTCGATTAGGCGCCGCCCACAGCGCCAACAGGAATAGGGGACGGAGCCGGCATGCGCATCAACAAGCTTCAACTTGCGGGATTGGCGGCTGTGTTAGCTGGCGGCGTCGGCGCCGAGAATGCTAGCGCGAATGATCGCACCATCTCGACGGCGACGACGACGCCCGTGACGACTTCTCAGCCCGAACCTCCAGGGAACGTGACACCTGGTGATGTCACCATCGCCGTGGGCGGTTCGATCACCGTTGCCGCCACTCAGACTGGAGTAACGGTCAACTCAAACAACGACGTCTCGAACGCCGGCTTTATCGCGTCCAACAACGCCAATGACACGACAGGAATATTGCTGCAGGGAGGGTTTGCGGGACCGCTCACGATTGCAAATACCGGCACAATAAATTTGTTGGAAGACTACACGCTCGCGGACACGAACAGTGACGGCGATCTCGACGGCGCTTTCGCCACTCGCACCAATCTAAACGGCATCCGCCTTTCAGCAGGACCTGCCTTTAACGGCGATGTCGCCAATAGCGGATCGATTAGAGTCGAAGGGGAGCTGTCCGCTGGGATTCGCCTCGACGCTTTGTTGAACGGCGAACTCAGGAACACAGGCGCCATTTCGATCACGGGTGATGATTCTACCGGAATCGCCATTCTCGGCGGCGCGTTGGCGGGCGTCACTGGCGATGTGCTCGCGCGCGGCGGGGTGACGGCGATCGGCGAGGGCGCGCGCGGCTTGCTTGTCGGCGCGCCTGTTTCCGGTGAATTGCGCATTAGCGGCGGATGGAATGTCACTGGTTACCATAGCACTACGCGGCCCGACGACGTGAGTCAGCTAGAGGCTGAAGATCTCTTGCAAAGTGGCTCTGCGGTGGATGTGCGTTTCAGTGTCCTCGGCGGCATCACCATAGAGGGAACCGGCGTCGAGGATGATCTCGATGACGACGGAGACGGCCTGATTGATGGCGGGACGGACACTGATGACGATGCCTCTGCGTCGATCACGGTGTATGGCGCCGCTCCGGCGGTTCTAATTCAAGCCGACCCAACAGCGAACCTGGTGCTAGGCGCCACGCCTGCGTTGGGTGGGTGGGGGCTCAACGTTCGCGGCGCAATTTCGGCTCTGGGATTGTACGACGGGTTTGAGGCAACCGCTATACGAATTCAAGGCTCAGGCGGCGGGCAGACAGTGACCACTGCGGCGGGCGTTGCGCTCGACAGCAACATTTTTGCCTTTGCAAGCGCCGCTAACGCTTATGGCGTCTACATCGGCGCCGATGCGTCTGTTCCATCCTTGCTCGTTCGCCGATCGCTAACCGCCAACGTGAATTCTGAGACGGCTCAGACAGCTTACGGCGTTTATCTCGCCGCCAACGCAATTGTGCCTTCGTTCAATAACAGCGGAATTGTGTCGGCGCAGTTGTTTGGCGAGGCGGGCGATGCGACTTCGCTTATCGACCTATCAAACACGCTGGCGACAATCACCAATTCCGGAACGATTATATCGCAGATCTTCTCGACCGATACAGATCCGAACGACGCTATTCCTCCGCCGCCGATTGCAGGAACAGCGACCGCGATCGACGTTTCCGCGTCAACCATAAACGTGACCTACAATCAGATTGCCGAAATCGACAATGTCTCCGCCGCCCTAAACGACGACGATGCGGTTGATGATGATGCGCTCCTGCGCCCCGATGTGTTGACGCGCGGATATATTCTTTTCGGCTCGGGCAATGACACCGTCAATTTGTTGGCGGGCGCGATTGAAGGGGGGTTGTCATTCGGCAATGGCGCCGACACCTTCAACATCAACAATGGCGCCACATATGGCGGCGTTCTTACCGATACCGACGGATTGCTGACGCTCAACGTACTCGATGGCACCTTGGCGATTCAGGGTGATACGATAAATATTACTACGGCGACTTTCGGCGCAAATGGCGTGCTCAGCGTGCAATTGTCCGAAACGCTTGGCGAGTCTACACTGATCCTTGCTAGCGGTGATGTGACTTTTCTTGCGGGCGCAAGTATTGTTCCGGTCGCGCCAGCGGGCCTGCCGACATCCGGTTCGCACACATTCTTGACGGCCGGTGGCTCGCTTATCGGCGGCGCCAATGTCGAGCGCATTTTCAGCGGGGCGGGTTCACCCTGGCTGTATAATTTCGAGGTGGCGATCGATGCTGGCGACCCCAATTCATTGGTGGCCGACTACATTCGCAAGACGCCGACCCAACTCGGATTAAACGCCAATCAGTCGATCGCGTTCCTGCCGCTCGTCAACGCGCTTGCGCTCAACACCGAAGCAGCTGCGGCGCTTGCCGCGATCGACAACGAGGCCGACTTCTTTAATGCTTACGAGGACTTGATGCCGAGCTTCGCATCGGCCTCGACCGAACTGGCCGCCACCGCGATCCAGCAGGCGCAAAGCGCGACCACGAACCGGCTTGCCGCTACGCGGCTGCACGACCTCGATGAGGTCTCGGTCTGGGCGCAGGAAATCGGCTATAATGTCAGCCGCCAGCCCGTCACCGCAAACGGTCAACAATTCGGCGGCCAAGGCTTCGGGGTTGCCGCTGGGATCGATGGACCGCTTGAGAATGGCGGGCTGTTTGGTTTGTCGGGGTCTTTCATTACATCGGAAGCGACCGAAGACGGTCGTCCGGAGGGCGAGATTTCGTCGTCGTTCGGTCAATTCAACGCTTATCTTGGTACTGCGATGGGCCCGCTTGATCTTGATTTCATTGGCGGCGTCGGCGTCGGTAAAATGACCTCGCGGCGTTTCGTTGAAATCGGCAGCGCTTTCAACTCGCTTTCGGAAGCGGATTGGTGGTCCTACGAAGGACACGGCGGCGTGCGCGCGTCAGCGCCAATGCGCCTCACCGATTGGATGGTGATTACGCCGCAAGCGGCGCTGACTTACGTCGCGCTGTCAGAGTCAGGTTACACGGAGTCAGGTGGCGGGGCCGGCATCGATTACGAAGCGGAGGCGGCCCTGTCGCAGCGGCTTTGGGGAGATTTGGGCGTAGAATTCAGCGCGCGATTCAATATGGGCGTGGGGAGCTATGTGGCGCCGCGCTTGTACGCCGGCTATCGCGCCAACATGATCGATGAACAGGCCGAACGCACGTTTCGTTTCGCATCGGGAAGCCCCGATTTCACGTTGACGGACGAGAGCTTGGGTTCGGGCGGACCGCTTGTGGGCGTGGGGATCGACGCCACAAACGGTTATTCGACTTTCAGCTTGGCTTACGAGGGCGAGTTCGGCGACCAAATCGAGCGTCACAGCCTCAACGCCGCGATCCGTTTCCGGTTCTGAATACGCTGGGGCCAAAGATCTGCTATGGACGCATAGCGCCAATCGCCCTATGTGCAGGCGCTTCGCACGGTCCGGGTGTATAGCTCAGTTGGTAGAGCAGCTGACTCTTAATCAGCGGGTCGCAGGTTCGAATCCTGCTACACCCACCATGCCCAGAGGCTTTCGCCTATGAACATTTTCGCTATCGCTTTGGCTGGATTTGTAGCGCTGCATATCGGCGTCGCCGCCTCGGGCCTGCGCAGCGCGCTGGTCGGGCGCATCGGCGAAGGGCCTTACCGCGGTGTGTTCTCGCTCGCTTCGTTGGCGCTGCTGCTCTGGCTCATTCATGCATACGCGGTCATGCGCGCCGATCCGTTCGATCCGTTGAATGTGGCGCTCTGGGCGCCGCCCGCTTGGCTGCGTGGCCCGGCGATGAGCTTGGTGAGCTTGGGGCTGATCCTTGCAGTTGCCGGCGTGCTGACGCCTGGCCCCACGTTCGCGGGTTTTGAGAAGCGCGCCCTGGCGCAAGCCGAACCCGCGCGCGGCGTTCTGCGCATCACGCGCCATCCGTTCCTGTGGGGCGTTGCGTTTTGGGCGTCGGGACACTTGCTGGTCAACGGCGAACGCTTTGCGTTGATGTTGTTTGGCGCGCTCGGACTCATGGTGGTGTTTGGCGCGCGTTCCATCGACCGCAAGGGCAGGGCGCGCGACCCCGAGGCGTGGGGGCGCTTCGAGGAGGTCACGTCCAATTTTCCGTTCGCGGCGATCGCACAGGGACGAAACCGCCTAGCGCTTGGAGAATTTGGCTGGCGAGCCTTGCTCGGCATCGTCGTCGTGGCGCTAATCGTCGTCTTTCATGAGCGCCTGTTCGGCGTGTCGCTGATGGTGCGTTGAACGTGAGCGTCGTGCTGGATCAGGCGCATTTCGACCATATGACCGGCGCGGACCGCGTGCTTCAAGCTGAGGTCGCTTTGCTCTTTCGCAATCAGGTCGCGGGTTGGGATACCGCGCTGGAGTCTGAAGAAGCGTGCCGGGACGCGCTCCACACGATCAAGGGGTCAGCGCGCGGTATCGGTTTGCACGCGCTTGCCGGGGCCTGCGAAACCGCCGAAGCCGCTCCCGACATTGACCGCGCCGCCGCACTTGCAAGTGTGCGCGCCGCACTTGATCAGGCCCTCATCGCACTGAAGCTCTACGCCGCGTGACGGGCGCAGAGACCTTCACACAACGCTTCACCATCGAACCTTCCGGCATCGATGCACGTCAACAACATCGTTTATCTGCGTTGGGCGCAAGAGATGGCGATTGCCCATTGGCGCGCACGCGCAAGTGCAGAAATGCTCACGAGCTACGTTTGGGTAGTAGTGCGCCACGAAGTGGATTATCGCGCGCCGTTGGTGCTGGGGACGGGGTGAGGCGCGCACGTGGGTCGATGCGTCGCCCAGCGGGGCGGTCTGGGCGCGGTTCGTTGAGGTCGCAAAACCGGGTGCCGACAAACCTGCAGTGGAGATCAAATCCAATTGGTGTTTGCTCGATGCGAAAACGCGCCGACTGAAGCGTGTGCCTGCGGATATGGTGCAGAAATTTTTTGCCTAGAATTGCGAATAATCGGGAAGTCTGTCGCGAATTTCGCCCATGCGCTCATAGGCCAGAAAGGCCAACATGAAGAGCTCGCAGAGGAAGCGCCAATAGACGAGTACGACAATCCCGACAGCGGGCGCGGCGATCAATTGCATGGCCCCGCCGCCGACATTGCCGGCGAACATTGCCAATAACCCCATTGCGAGTGTCAAACCAACAAAGCCAATAATCACCGCAAGTCCAAAGTAATAAACGATCTTGACGAGGGCCGGTCCGAGCAAGCGGTCAAAACCCAAGAAGCGTTGCACGATGGAAGTCATTGGTTCGCCCTACGAATCGCTTTCACACATCAGAGCGTAAAGGCGCCATCAACGACAAGCGTCGCGCCGCTCATCGAGGCCGCGTCCGAGAGCAGCATGGCGATCAGATGGTCGAGATCGGCTCCAGGAAAGCGCGCCAGCGGCAGCGGGAGTTTGCCGAGTTTGGCGAAGGCGCCGCGTTCGCTGCCGGATTCGCGCGCAAGGTCTTGAAACGAAGGCGCCCTCCGCCACGCCGAATCGTCGGCCCCCCCGAAAGCGATGGCGTTGACCCGGACTTGGCCGGCCGCGCCTTCGTTCGCGGCTGCGCGCAACAACTGCGCCAGCCCCGCTGGCGACTTCGCTCCGGCGTTCAGTTCACCCTTAAGCGCCATGGCGGAAGCCGCCAGGATGATGGCGCCGCCTTGGTTGTTCGCGCCAATAAGGGGTATCAGCGTCTTCAGCGAGAGATGGGCGGTGTCGAGATAATTCGCCCGCCGTGGGAAGGCCGCGCCTGCATCGATGATCGCCCAATCAAGGCGGCCATACTCGGCGCTGATGAAATCGCGGGCGTGAGACCAGCGGGCTGAATCCGACACGTCGAAGGCCAAAGTGGACACTTTCTCGGGCGGCTTTTCGAGCGCATCGGCGGCGGCAAGGAGGGCGGCTTCGTCGAAATCGACCAGCAAGAGCCCGCCTGTGGCGTGCCTGGCTAGTTCACGGGCGCAGGTCGCGCCGACGCCCGAGGCCGCGTACGTCACCAGCGCCACGGGGTTGATGGTGTCAAGGTTCATGCTGTCCCATAGGCCACGGCTTGCCTTGTGCTTCAACCAGATGGTCGCCACGGCGAGAGCGTCGCGCTATATCGCCCTCCAATGACCCGCTTCGCCCTTCAATTCGGCCAGACCCAGCCCGGCCTTACTTATCTCGAACGCTTAAGCGCATATGGGATTTGTCCGCGTGGGGAAGCGCAGATCGCGATCGTCCAAATAGGCAAGCGCGCCCCGTTCGAGTTCGATTTGCCAGGCGGCGGCGTTGAAGCTGACGAGGACGAAGCCGCCGCGTTGATGCGGGAGTTTCAGGAAGAGACCGGCCTCACCGTGTGGCCAACGCGCGTGATCGGTCGCGCTGGCCAATTTTGGATCAACAAGGGCGAGCCGCGCAATTCGCTCGCGGCCTATTATGAAGTCGAACTGTCCGCTGACGACGGCGCGCCCTCGGAGCCAGATCATGCGCTGGTGTGGCTGAGTCCAGGAGAGGCGCTGCTTAAGGTGCGCCACGAGGCGCACGGGTGGGCGATTCTGCATTGGATGCGGGGCCGGCGCAGCTCGGGCGCGTAAATTACTCGGCCTCGGACCTGGTTTCACGCAGTGGATTGAGGCCGACCAAACGCTCCAGCAGCGTCGGGTCACGAATTTCAGGCATTTCAGTTTGCGGAAGCTGCAGCAGATCAGGCGCGGGTGCGAGGTCGAGTGGACTGAAGCGCGAGCGCGGTGGACGTGCAAACGTCAGTGCTTCGATGGATTCGGGCTCAACCGATTCAACGGGGCCGCCCACCCCTATCCTTTCAGCGCCCTGCGCGATGCTTACCGTAGCCGATGGCGCCGACGCTTCCCCTGCCTCGTTCACCCGCACGAACAGTGCGCCGCCAATTGCAGCTATGCCAGCGAGCCCGAGCGCCAGCGCCGCCTGACGCGGTGGCGGCTTGGGCGGTTCGAGCGCGCGCGTAATTGTGCGTATGCGATCACTGAGTATGTTCCAAGAGCGTCCGCCGCGCTCGCCGCGCCATTGCGTAAAATCAATCACCGGCGCACGCCGGAGCGAACCGGGCGCGCCGGGGGCGCGGGCGATTTCAATGAGCCGCGCTGGTTCAATACGGCGGGACCATTCACGCATGTAATGCTGGCCCGGCGCATCCCACGACCAGACAAGCAGCACCGCTTCGCGCGCGTGCTCGGCGCGGTCGATGTCATCGAGTGAGGGGCGCCCGTAGCAAAGGCGCACTTGCTGTTGCTCAGCGCCGAGCAGCCGCATGAGGTTCTCTGCGAACTGGACTGCATCGTGCGTGCAGACAATGCGGATGTCGACCATGTTTGGGGACGCCGATCGAAATTACGGGGCTGTGATCTAACACGGCGCCCATGCCGCGCCATGCCCGTTGGCCGTCGGCGGTTGTGCATAAAGTGCGATCTTCTTCGAGCGTTGCATGCACGCCGCTGGCGAACGGGGCCGGAACAAGTCGCCTTTTCCTGGCCCCCCAGCTCTCGGAGCGCCACGTTGGCGAAAAAGGCGCTGCGGTCGGGTCATTACCGCGATGCAATCATTATTGTGAATCCTAGCGAAGCCCGTATGCTAGGCCAGCTGCGCGGTGGGTGGCGGCCAAGCGCCACACCAGATTGCCGCGCGCGAGGGAAGGGGAAGCACATGGATATGGCTACGATCCTGCCATACGTCGTCCAAGCAATTGGCGGCGCAGTTGGTGGAAACATTTTGGGAGCTTTGACGCGCGGCGGCGGCGGCGTCGCCGGACGCAGCATCATCGGCGCGCTCGGCGGTGTCGCGGCGGCGTATGCTGGCGGCAACGTCGAAGCGGTGGGCAACATCACTTCGATGTGGTCAGGCCTGATTGAAGGCGAAAACGGCGCACACCTGTCGAACTTGATTACCGGCGCTGGCGGCGGCGGCATACTTGGCCTCGTTGGCGGCCTGTTGCTGCGTCCGCGCAGCTAACTTTAACCGTGAGACGATTCAGATCGCGAGGGGGCCGAAACGCTCCCTCGCGATTTCTATAAGTCGCGCCACACCAGTGACAGGAATTGCGCGTCTGACCAGGACGACGCGCCTTCGCGCGCTTGGCGCACGATGACCAACCCCTCCGAGCGCGACAGATAGAGCCGCTGCCCATCGTCGCCAGCAGCCATGGCGAGATCGGTGGGCGCTGGAGACGATGCGCGCCACAGATCCGTATCCACACTGATTGGCTCGCGCTGCCCGCGCGAGGGCGCAGCGAGCCACAGACCGAAGCCCGCCCGCGACTCGGCGAAAGAGCCAAGCAGCGCTTCGCGCAATGCGCCGTCATCGGCCAATTGTTGCGCGCGCCACACACCTTCGCGGCGGATCAGCTCACCAACTTGGGCCCACCCACGCGCTGATACCGCCGCGCCATCATCGAAACGCGGCGCGCCGTCAGGCGAGCGTGTCCAGCCGATAGGGACGCAGCCGATGGGCAACAATGTGCGTGTGGTGAGATAGCGCGCTGGGTCGGCCTCCAGGCCGGCGGCTTCGAGCTTGCGCCGAGCGATCTCCACCAACAACAGATAGGGCGCGGAATCGTCGCTGAAGCGAACGCCAGGCGGGTCGGTGGGCTCCAGCGCCACTGCCGCAGCGAGGTCGCGCGCGCCGCGCCGACCGAAGGCCACGCCGCTAGCGCCGCTCAGCAGCGACCGCACCGAGATTGTGCTCTTTTGCGGGTGCGCACCCCAATCGCCGAGCGTCAGTGCAACCGGCTCATCGAGGCTCATGAGGTCGTCGGCCACCAGGGAGGCCGCGAGCAGGGGGGCGAACGCCCGCGTGCCCTGGCCGATGCGCCAGCGCATGTTGGGCGATCCGCCCGGATACTCTTCCCCAAGGACGATACCATGCCGGGCGATAAGGAAGCTGACGCCGCCGCGCTCAGCGCTATAGCGCGCCGCATCGGCGAAACGCGGCCCGGATTGCGCGCGCGCCACCTGCGCGGAAGCGTTGACGATGCTGCAAGCGGCGGTTGCCGAGAGAAAGGCGCGGCGGTTCATGATAACTCCCCAGCCCAGTGTCGCCGCATTGAACCAAAGCGACAAGCTAAGCGTATCACTCTTATGCGTTACATTATCATTCTCCCCGCGCTCCTGCTGCTCGCGGCCTGCGCCGCCCAGCCCACCTATCGCAATCCAGCGATCCCGCTGCCGGTCACCATGATCGAAACCGGGAGTTATCTCGGTATGTGGCGCGAGGCCGCGCGCTTGCCTAATCGATTCGAGCGCGATTGCGTTGGGGCCAGCGCCGAGTACCAAGCGCGCGAGGACGGCTTGATCTCGGTGCGTAATGTGTGTCTGCGCGCCGATGGGTCGTCGCGCGACGTCGTGGGCCGCGCCCGGCGCGTCGGGGTGGGCGAGGAGGGCAAGCTCAAGGTCAGCTTTTTCGGTCCGTTTTGGGGAGATTATTGGGTGCTTGAGCGCGCTGATAATTATGCTTGGAGCATCGTCGGCGAACCGAGCGGGCGCTATCTGTGGGTGCTCACGCGCGCGGACCGCGTCACACCGCCGGAGCGCGCCGCGTTCGAGACGCGGCTGCAAGCGCTTGGGTATGATGTGTCAGCGCTGGTTTGGAACGAGCGTTAGCGGCGAAGCGACCTGGTGCGCTGAGGGAAAAGTCAACGCTGCCGGTCTCGCAGGGCGCTTAAGATGTCGCGACCACGATAGAAGACACCGAGGATGAGAACACGATTAGTCTGGTCAGACACCTGAAATGCGATGGTCACGGTTTTGCGCCACCCAAGTGTACGCCCGGCAGGATATTGTCTCGCCGCGTGCCACGATAAGGCACAGTGGCAAGGCTCTCACAATAAATTATGATGCGTTCGACGAAGCTTTCGGCAAACGCGGCGCCTCTCGCTCTGGCAATATGGTCGCGGATGCCGCTGAGGTCGGCGCGCGCGTCGCGGTCGAACAGGACCGTGAAGCGCGCCATGTTCAGCCCTTGCCAAGCAAGCTTTCGCGCACCTGGTTTGGCGTCAAAGCGCGTGTAGGATCGCTGGCGAACGCTTCCGCTCGCGCAACGATGGTTTGGCGCAGCCAGGCGTCGAGCGCGGGATCGCGGCTGGCGTCGAGTGCGTCGAGAGCATCGGCGATCGCATCCTCGGGGCGTTCATAGCGCTCCTCGGCTACAAGTTTGCGGAGCTTGTCGGCGGCGGCGCCGGAGAGCACGAGAGTCAAGTCAGACATGCTGACATAATAGCGCGAAACCCGCGCGTTTCCAAGCGTCTCACCGGCTCAGCTCCCGCATCGCGCTATCCAATCCCTGGATCGTCAGGGGAAACATGCGGTCGCCGATGATTTCGCGCACGACTTGAATCGAGGGCGTGTGCTCCCAATGGGCGCGCGGAGTGGGGTTGAGCCAGACCAGGCGCTCGTAGATGTTAGCGACACGTTGCAGCCACAGCGCGCCCGGCTCTTCGTTCCAATGTTCGACGGAGCCGCCGGGATAAGTGATTTCGTAGGGGCTCATGGTGGCGTCGCCGACGAAGACGATGCGATAATCGTGCGGAAATTTGTGCAGCAGATCCCAAGTCGCGGTTTTTTCGTCGTGGCGGCGGCGGTTATCCTTCCACACGCTCTCATAGAGGCAATTGTGGAAGTAGAAGAAGTCGAGGCTCTTGAATTCGGTGCGCGCGGCGGAGAATAATTCCTCGCACAGCTTGACGTGGCTATCCATCGAACCGCCGATGTCGAGGAAGAGCAACACCTTCACGGCGTTGCGGCGTTCGGGCCGAAGCACGATGTCGAGATAGCCCTCGCGCGCACTTTTCTTGATGGTGCCATCTAGGTCCAATTCATCAGGCGCGCCGGTGCGGGCGAATTTGCGCAGGCGCCTGAGCGCCACCTTGATGTTGCGCACGCCCAGTTCAACGCTGTCGTCGAGGTTTTTGTATTCGCGCTTGTCCCACACCTTCACGGCTTTGCGCTGGCCGCCTTCACCGCCGATGCGGATGCCCTCTGGGTTGAAGCCGCCATTGCCGAACGGGGACGTGCCGCCCGTGCCGATCCATTTCGAGCCGCCCTCGTGGCGCTCTTTTTGCTCTTCGAGCCGCTGCTTCAGCGTCTCCATCAATTTGTCCCAACCGCCGAGCGCCTCGATCTGGGCTTTCTCTTCATCGCTAAGGAATTTTTCGGTGAGTGCTTTTAGCCATTCCGCCGGGATTTGCCCGTCAAGCGCTTCGACTGTGCTGTCGAGACCCTTGAACACGTGCCCGAACACACGGTCAAATTTGTCGAGGTTCTTCTCGTCCTTCACCAGGGCCGCGCGTGAGAGGTAGTAAAAATCCTCTACCCGTTGCGGGATCGCGTTCTTCTCCAGCGCCTCGATCAGTACAAGGTATTCCTTGAGGCTGACGGGCACGCGAGCGGCGCGCAGCTCGGTGAAGAAGCGTTGGAACATGCGCCTATTGAGCGCGATTGATTGGTTGGATCAAGGCCGCGCCCTGATCTCCTGGAACGCGGCGCGCCAGATGCTGTTGGACATGCGCTCGCCCTCGCGCGCGGCCGCATCATCGGGGGCCGGCGCGGTGTAGCGCAGCTTGATCATCCAATCGCCGATTTGGGCGACGCTGGCGCGTGTGTAAAGGCGTGCGCCGTCGGCTTGGGTAGCCAAGAATTGCGCCGTCCGGCTGGGCGGCAGTGAGTCAGAGGCGATGTCGAGCGTTGCTTCATAGCTTTGGGCGTTGGGGAAGTGCGCGCGGATCGCTGCGGCGGCGCCGACAATTTGCTGATCAAGGTTGGTCTCCAGCGAAAAGCGTGTCGCGAACAGGCGCACCGTCTCGTGTTCGTTTGAGGTTTCGCAGGCCACGTCCTCGCCGCGCGCTGCGCGCGGAAACAGGATGAGCCGATTGGCGTTTTCCGGCGCCATCCGGCAGATAAGGCCGCTGCGGATGTGGCGAACGGCGATCATGTGTTGGGCAGGGACGATCTCGAAGACGCCTTCAGCGCCGGCGTCCGCGATCAGCCCATCGGAAAGCGCGCCGTGTGAGGCGTTCAGTTCGGCTTCAGGTGGATTGGCGAACGCCGGCGTCGCCACAAAAGCCAACACGCACAAAAGCCGCCGCATGCGTCCTTCTCCCAACGGCGCTCATTTTAGGCGCGGCCTTTATGGCCGTCGAGAGTCGGCATCAGTTGGGATCCCCTCGACTAGCCCGAGCCCCCGTGGCTCTCCCGCCGCGCCAAAAACGCCAAACGCTCGAAAAGCATAACATCCGCTTCGTTCTTGAGTAGCGCGCCGTGCATAGGGGGGATGAGTTTGCTGGGGTCGCGCTGGCGCAGGGTCTCGGGGTCGATGTCGTCGGTGAGCAGGAGCTTTAGCCAATCCAGCAATTCGCTGGTGCTGGGCTTTTTCTTCAGGCCCGGCACTTTGCGCAGGTCGTAGAAAATCTTCAGCGCTTCGTTGACCAGGCGCGTCTTAACGCCTGGAAAATGCGAGTCGACGATGGCGCGCATCGTCTCTTCGTCGGGGAAGCGGATGTAGTGGAAGAAGCAGCGGCGCAGGAACGCGTCCGGCAATTCCTTTTCGTTGTTCGACGTGATCATGACGATCGGGCGCACCCTCGCCTTCACCGTACGGTCGAGTTCGTAGACATAGAATTCCATGCGATCGAGTTCTTGGAGCAGATCGTTCGGGAATTCGATGTCGGCCTTGTCGACTTCGTCGATGAGCAGTACGGGGCGCTCCGCGCTCTCGAACGCCTCCCACAATTTGCCGTGCTTGATGTAATTGGCGATGTCGGTGGCGCGCGCGTCGCCAAGCTGGCTGTCGCGCAGCCGCATCACCGCGTCATATTCATAGAGCCCTTGCACCGCCTTGGTGGTCGACTTGACGTGCCACTCGATCAAAGGCGCGCCAAGGGCCTTGGCCACTTCGATGGCGAGCATGGTTTTGCCGGTGCCCGGCTCGCCCTTGATCAGCAAGGGACGCTCGAGCGTGATTGCGGCGTTGACGGCGACTTTTAGATCTTCCGTAGCGACATAGTCTTGTGTGCCTTCAAATCGCATGGCTGCCCCCGTTTCGCTGCAGCAATAAGGCCCGCAGACGGCTTGAAGCAAGCTCTAGCAATGTCTCGTTAACCTTCGCTAGCGACTCTATGATCCGGAAGACTCCCCAGAAGCGGGAGGTGAGGGCTCCATGCCTTTGAAGTTGTCGTTGCGGCCCGGCGAGAAATTCGTCGTTAACGGCGCCGTCGTTCAGAACGGTGATCGGCGGGCTGCGTTGGTGCTCCAAAACAAAGCCTCGGTGCTGCGTGAAAAAGATATCATGCAGCCGGATGACGCTGAAACGCCGGCCAAACGCATCTATTTTCCGATCATGCTGATGTATCTCGATGAGGGTGGCAGGGATAAAGCCTATGTGGAGTTCGCCGCCCGGCTTGGCGAGTTCATGGGTGTTGTGCGCGACCCCACTATCCTGGCGGAATGCATTGGCGTTTCCAAAGAAGTAATGGCCGGTGAGTACTACCGTGCGTTGATGCGCTGCCGAAAACTCATTTCGTATGAGGCCGAGCGTCTGGGGTTAAGGGATGTCGATCAAAGCCTACCAGCGCGCGGCCACGCAGGCTGAATCTCCCCGCGAATTGGAGTACCGCGCCTTCGGGCAGGTAACGGCGGCCTTGGTGCGCGCCAAGGACGAAAGTCCCTCGCCGCCAGAAGTGGCCGAGGCGCTGATCGCCAATCGCAGGCTGTGGAATCTTCTCAGCGCAGATTGTTCACTGCCCGAGAACCGCTTGCCGCTGACCTTGCGTGGACAGATCATTTCGCTGTCGCTCTGGGTGTCGCGCTATTCCAGCGAAGTCGCGCGCGAGGGCGCCGATCTTGAGCCGCTCATCGAAATCAATCGCAGTATGATGGAAGGCCTAGCCGCGCGTTGATCGCGAATCGCGTCGTGTGCAACTCATTCCGCGTTGTCAATGGGTGGTTAACTCCTTCTGGTTATTACTAACGCCACAAACGGCGTCGCCTCTCGATACATGCGCGCGTCGTTCCGCTTGAAGCGGGCGCGCTCCGCCCAACCGGCCAAAACGGTCGGCAACACTGTCCAGAAGGACGAAAAGAAATGAACAGCGTCAACACCAATTACGGCGCCCTCGTCGCGCTGCAGAGCCTCAACAAAACCGGCCAAGATCTCGACCAGGTTCAAAACCGGATCAGCACCGGTTTGAAGGTGGCGACCGCGAAGGACAACGGCGCGGTGTTCGCCATCGCCCAAGAACAGCGCGGCCGCCTGGCCGCTCTCGGTTCGGTTGTGGACGGCATCAACCGCGCCACATCGACCATTGATGTTGCGCTGTCAGCCGGTCAGTCGATCTCCGACCTGCTGATCCAATTGAAGGACAAGGCAGTCGCGGCGCAGGCGGGCGATCTCTCGACCGACCAACGCTCCGCATTGGAGGCGGATTTCTCCTCGCTGCGTTCGCAAATCAATCAAATCGCCGGCGCGGCGACCTTCAACGGGGCCAATCTGGTCTCCGCTGGCGGCGCCAATGTCTCGGTGCTGACCTCCGATCTCTCCACCGGGAGCACTGGCCGTCAAATCCAATCGGTCGCGGTCGTGGGTTCGGTTCCATCACTCTCGGGGTTCGTCATCGGCACCGAAGGCGTTGTTGCGGCGGACGATTCGACATTTGAACTCAACGGCGTCGCCATCGGCACTGTCGATATCACAGCGACCACGACCGTCGCTGACTATTTGGCAGGCGTATCGAGCGCAACCGGCGGTCGGGTGTCGGCATCTTACAACCAAAGCACCGGCCAGTTCACTTATCGCGCTGCCGAAGCGGTCGCGGTCACCAACGAATTGACCATCACGACGACGGGCACCAATCGCAGCTGGCTCGGCCAGGGCGAAAGCGCCGCCGCAGTGACGTCGGCCGCCGTGACCACCTCGGTCACCGACCGCGACTTCACCGTTGACGGCGCCGGCGCTCTGGCGAGTGTCACTTCGGCGCTTTCCCTCTCGAATGTCGCCAACGCGCAAGCAGCGGCTGCGGCTGTCGAATCGGCGGCGACCACGCTCAACCTGCAACTGGCGACCATGGGCTCGCAATCGCGGGCGCTGGACACGCAGAAGGCGTTCTTGGGCAAGTTATCGGACTCGATCGAAGCCGGTATCGGCAACCTCGTCGACGCCGACCTCGCCAAGGAATCGGCCCGTCTGCAATCGCTGCAAGTGAAGCAGCAATTGGGCGCGCAGGCCTTGTCGATCGCGAACTCCGCACCGTCGATCGTGCTGTCGTTCTTCCGGTAACACATGGGCGGGCGGGGGGCGCTAGCCTCCCGCCAACTCAGAGTTTTTAAAATGCGCGCCGCAGGGCGCGCATTTTTCGTTGCCGACGTCCAACGCGGATCGATAAATGTAAATAGAAGGTGAATATATTTGTTTCGGGGGCGCTAACGTTAACGAAGCGTTAACGCTTTTGAGGTTCGTACACGCCTGCGGCGAAGCGCGCGCGCGCCTTGTTGGTGTGGCGGGCGATCCGAAGGAGCAGGCGACAATGGTATCGAGCATCCAGCCAGGTGCGATAGGCCCAAGCGGTCTTGGCGCAGATCAGCGAGCCGCGCGCGCTGCCGAAGTGCAACCGCAAAGACGTGAGGACCGCCCGCTCGGCGATCGAGTTGAAGTGAGCGGGGCTTCCTTCGCAGCGGCCCGCGAGAGCGTGCGCGCCAGTGTTGCACAGATCCAGTACGCCCTTGCCGTCGGGCATGATGCGCAAGTGATGTTGGTAAAGACCCAAGAATTGGCGCGCAGTGGCGCTGACGCTCAAGGTGAACTTGATGCGGCGCTTACGGCATTCATTAACCGGCTTGATGCGGCAGTGGCGCAAGGCGCGCGATTGCTGACGGGCGAGGATATTCAGGTGCAGGCCGAGCCAGGCGCGGCGCCTGTGACAATCTCGGGCGTTGATCTTCACATCAAGGAAGCCCCAAGCGCGAAGGACGTGATCAGCGTACCCGCCGGTGCGCGGGTGGACGACGCCGAGCTGCCGCAAACGGCGCAGCGCTCACTTGAAGCGCTGCAGACATCTATGGGACGGCTTATGGAAAGTGCACGAGCCCTGGAGGCGCACCAAGGCTTCCTGAGTGCGGCTCAAAGCGCGGCGGCGGGCGTGCGCCATGACCTCGACGTGGACGGTGCGCGATTACTGGCGCTGCAAGTGCGCCAGGGGCTTGAGGCAGTGGGCGGCGCGCCGATCGCCAACGTTGAGCCGCAGGCGGTGCTGGCTCTTTTCAGGGCCTAAAGCGGGCGCCAGTTCTTGGCGCTGATTTCAACCAGTTCGGCGGCATAGTCGTCGTCGCGGAATCGCATCCAAAATGCGCGTCCGGCGTGAAACGCCTTGAAGAGCACAATGAACAACAACCCCAGCAGCGCCAGCGCTGCAACGCCGATCGCGGCTGCAAGCTCGCGGGTTATGGTCAGTTCCCCGCGTGCAGCTCTGAGTAGTCTTCCATCGCGTTGCAGGCGCTTGGCTGCGGCGGCGGCGCGATCTCCTGAGGCCTGCGCAACCAAACGCAATTTCGGCAGGTCGCGAAGATTGGCAGCGTGCGTCAGCAAGGCGACAGCTGCCTCGTGGGAGGTCGCTTCGCTCATCGCGCCGATATCGTCCAATACTGCCCGCGCCGTCGCCGCGCCTTGGGAGTTCACCGATGCGCGGAACGCCGCGGACGCATTGGCGAGCCCGCCAGCGTCCTCGCCGCTCGCGCTGGCGACGGCGGCGTTGCGGAACGCTTCCAGCGGCGCCGCTGCGGCGAGCAGCGCATTGATGTCCGCCTCTAGGCCAAGGGGGTAATCGTCGCGACGGCTGGCGTCGAGCAGGGCGGCGGCGCCTCTGGCTGCGCGCGGGCTCAGCTCTCCGGCAAAGCCTAGACTAAATCCCGTCAACACGAATTGCAGTGCGTCGGTCTCGGGCTGCGCCAACAGCGCGCGCGCCATCAATTCGAAATCTTGGGGGTTGGCCAGCGTCGGCGCCGGCGCTAGCCGGGGCTGGGCGGCGCCACTTGCCGCGCGCCGTGAAAGCAGCGGCACTGTCGCCTCGTACCGCGCGCGCGTGCCGGGGGTGAGTAGCTCAAGCGCCGCAAGTTCTATTTCAGCGTCGCCTGCGCCTGCGGGCAGTCTGCGATTGAGCTGGCTCAGCGCGCGGCCCGGCAACATCCCCCGAGCCGAGAGCAGGAAGCCACGCGCCGCCGACACATCCTCCGACATCAATTCCATGGCGACCAGATCATCCCACTGCCGCTGTCGGTCGAAGTCGAGTTGTATCAATTCGCCGTTGAGGCGTTCCACGCGGGCACTGACCACGCGCGCGCCCGCTTCGGACGCCTCATACGCGTAGAGCCGATCGCGTGCGATGATGATAAGCGCGGTTGCGCTGGCGACCGGCAGAAGCAGCAAGCAAAGATTGAATGCAAGCGCGCCAAACAGCCCCAGCGGTCGACGCTTGCCGCCTTGCGCCCTTACCGGGCGCCACGCACGTGTTGGCTTCGCGTGCTTCATTCCTCACCTACAGCAAACCGATACAAAACCGGTCCACGAGTCGCAGAGCAAGATGAATTACAGGAAAGGCGAAATCATCGCCGCAAAAGGGTTTCTTTGGCGACTTTAGGCGCTGCGATCAACGATCGCGGGGCCCGGCGCTGAGGGGGACGTCAGTGCGCCTTGGGCGCCGTAATTCACCGCGCCCCCGCGCTGGCGAACAACCTCTTCGGCCATGGCCTGCACCAAGCCTTCGGCGATCATTTTGACTGCGCCCAGTGCGATTTCGTGCGCGGCAAGGGCTGTGTGGAATTTCTCGGTGCGCCTGCGCAGCTCGGCGAGGAGGGCAGGCGGGGCGCCTTCGACGAGGCTTCTGTCCTGGCCGATGCGCGCCAATTCCAGGCGGTAAGCGTTGGCGAGCCGGCTCTTTTCCAGCGCCTCCGCGCCGCTGAGGGGCGGTTCGCGCGCTTCGATCCTGTGAGTGTCCTCGGCGATGAGCCCCCCCAAACGATCGGTGAGAAGCAGGAGTTGCTCGACGCGGTCCTTGGCGTCGTCAGCCAGCAGCGCCATCGATGTCCTCCGGAATGGCGGTTTGCATACGCGTGAGTTCGGCCATGATGCTCTCGGCAATGCCTACGCCGCCGGCTTTGGAGATCGCCTCGGCGTATTGTTGCACCAGCATCGGGCGAAACATCTGTTCGCCATCGCCGCCGCCGCCCAGGCCGTCTGTCTCCAATCCCTCAAACATCGGCGCCAGCATCTCGGACAGGAAGATCGACTCGAACTCCTCCGCCACGCGGCGCAATTCGTCGGATCCGCCGGCCTGAGATGCAGTGAGGGTCGGCAACGGCGCGCCAGGCAGAACGATGGGAATGGTCATTACATCACTTCGATTTCGGCTTGGATCGCGCCAGCGGCCTTCAGCGCTTGCAGGATCGAGATCATGTCACGCGGAGAAACGCCAAGGGCATTGAGGCCGTTCACCAATTGCCGAAGCTGCACGCCGCCTGGAACAACGACAAGCCCGCCTTCTTCCTCCTCGACCGAAACGCCCGTTGACGGCGCAACCACGGTCTCGCCGCGGCTGAATGGCGCTGGCTGGCTGACGAAGGGGTCTTCGGTAATGGAGATCGTCAAATTCCCTTGGGCTATGGCCACGGTTGAGACCTTCACGTTCTCGCCCATCACCACAATGCCAGAACCCTCATCGATCACGATGCGCGCGGGGGTGTCGACTTCGACTTGCAGGTTCTCGATGCGCCCGACCAAGGAAACCATGTCGCCCGCATAGCCGTCCGGCCGACGCAGCACGACCGAGCCGGGGTTGGCCGCGCGCGCCGCTTCCGCGCCCATGGCGCTGTTAATGACGCTGGCGATGCGTTGGGCGGTTGTGAAATCAGGATTGCGCAACGCCAGGCGCAATTCCTGTTGACCGGCGATATCGAACACGATTTCGCGCTCAACCAAGGCCCCCGAAGCGATGCGTCCGGCGGTTGGCACGCCGCGGGTGACTGATGAACCCGAATTGCCTGACGCTGCAAAGCCGCCGATCGCCAGCGACCCTTGCGCGACCGCGTAGACCTGCTGGTCCGCGCCCATGAGCGGGGTCACCAACAATTGCCCGCCTGCCAAGCTGCGCGAATCTCCAAGCGCAGAAACGGTCACGTCAATGCGCGAGCCTTGCGAAGCGAACGGCGGCAGATTCGCCGTGACCATAACGGCGGCGACATTGCGAGTGTTGAGGTTGCCGTTGGAAGCGTTAACGCCGAGACGTTCCAGCATCGCTGCAAGGCTCTGGCGTGTGAACGGCGAATTGCGCAGGCTGTCGCCAGTGCCAGCAAGGCCAACAACCAGTCCGTAACCGACCAATTGGTTGTCGCGCACGCCCTCAAAGTCGGCGACATCCTTGATGCGCGGCCCAGCCCAGGCGGGTGGGGCGGCGATCGGCGCCGTCATCGCCGAAATCGAAGCGACAGCAAGCAGCGCCGAGCGCGCCGCGCGGGATGCAATTCTCATGGGAGCGATACGCGGCCAATTCGGTTAACGCCGCGTTCAAGTCAAATCTTAAGAGATCGGAAACAGCAGCAGCCAACACTGAACGTCATGAAGATCGAAAAGAGCAGCGCTGTTGGCCAGGGAAGCGGGCCGCGTCCGACGGCGGCGGCGCCCGGCTTTGCGCTAGCGCTCGACGCGCCGCAAAGGGCGGTCGCAGCGTCCAGCTTGAGCGGGATCACCCCGTTTGACGCCATCCTTGCCCTTCAGGCCGACGATCGGCCTGCACAGCGCCGCGCGCGCCAGACTCGTCGCGGCCGTGACGTGCTGGACGCCCTTGAGCGGCTGGAGGAGGGCCTCGTGCTTGGGCGAGCGCCGGGGTCGTTGCGGGCCGACCTTGAAAACCTACGCCAGGGCGGTGAAATCACCGGTGAAGACGGGCTCGACGCTTTGCTGCGGGAGATCGACACCCGCCTGGCAGTGGAGCTTGCAAAGCTTGAGCGAACACTCGGGACAGTTTGATGTTGCAGCGCAACCTTCGGATTCTAGGCGCTCTTTGGCGCCGTCCTTGCTCCATGGACGAGGCCCAGGACGGGCGCTATAAGGCGGCGCCTCGCGAGGGTGACGGGAGTGCGGCTATGGCTTCTATCGTGACCAAGGACTATCGGCCCAGTGACGGCGAGGCGTTCATGAGCGAGCGCCAACTCGACCATTTCCGAGGCAAACTCATCGCCTGGAGAGATGAAATTCTCGAGGAATCGCGCTCTACGATCGCATCGTTGCAGCAAGACACGGTTGCCGAGGCTGACATCGCCGACCGCGCCACCAGCGAAACCGACCGCGCCCTTGAGCTGCGCACCCGTGACCGCCAACGCAAGCTCATCGCCAAGATTGAAGACGCCCTTCGCCGGATCGAGGACGGATCTTATGGGTATTGCGAGGAGACCGGGGAGCCGATTTCCCTGTCGCGCTTGGAGGCGCGCCCGATTGCGACATTGTCGCTTGAGGCTCAAGAGCGCCACGAGCGCCGTGAACGGGTTCACCGCGACGACTGACAGGTTGTTGGTCGAAAACAGGTGCGACCAGCGCTTCACGGAATTAGGTTTCATGATCGGCGGGTAACAAGGAGAGTCGACGATGCGCGTCCAAGTTTTGGCCTTTGCCGTCGCGTTGTTTATGGCTGCGCCGGGATTCGCGGACACCGGGGCGGTCGCGCCTCCAGCTGAAGCGCCCGAGGCGAGTGCGGGTGCAACGGAGGGCGCATCGACGGCGGCGCGCGCAGGTACTGGCGACCCAGATGCCGAGGTCATCTGTCGCACTGTGGAAGAAACCGGGTCCAGGTTGAGTCGCCGTCGCCAGCGCATCTGCGGGACGCGCACTATGTGGGATCAATTGGCTGACGAGAACGCGCGCGGCGTCAGGCGAGCGGGCTCGGTTCAAGCTCGGGGCAACGAAAACGGGCCTAATTGATTTTTGCGTATTGAGGTCAACTGCGAGTTGGGGCGGTCGCGGAAACGACTATCCGAGTGCCTCGCTCCGTTTAGGAATGCTTTGTAGGTGGCACACGACACGGCGCTGTCGCTCTTACACTTTACTTTCGCCTTTGTCCTCGCCGGCGCGCTAAGCGCCGAAGCGTTCGTGATGCGCTTGCCGGTCGACGGCGGAGTCGCGCGCCTGTTGCTGCGGATCGATCTGTTCTATGGCGCATCCGCGGTGGGCGTGATTCTCGCAGGATTGTCGCGCGCGCTTTTCGGCGCGAAGGGCTGGGAATACTATGCCGCACAGCCTTTCTTCTGGGCGAAGATAGCGACGCTCGCGCTGATCGGACTGCTTTCGATTGTGCCGACGCTGGCGTTTTTCCGTTGGGTAAAAGCCGTACGAGCCGATGCAACCTCCGTCATCGCCGAAAGCGAAGTCAAACGCGTGCGCAGCTTGGTCATGATTGAGCTGCACGGGCTGGTATTGGTGCTGGCGTTCGCAGCGCTGATGGCGCGCGGGATCGGAAGCTAATTCACCACGGTGTGATCGCATCGCCCAGGCGTTGGCCCCAGCCGGGTCGCTGCACGGCGCTGATCTGCCCGCGCCCGCCGTAAGAGATGCGGGCTTCGGCCATTTGCGTGTGATTGATGGTGTTGGAGGAGGTGATGTCTTCGGGGCGAATGACGCCTGAGACAGTAAGTTCGCGCACTTCGCCATTGATGCGCACCTCTTGGCGGCCAGCGAGCACCAGATTGCCGTTCGGCAAACGGTCGACAATCACTGCCGCCACTGTCAGTTCGATCTTTTCCTCGCGGTTGATCGCGCCGGTTCCGTTATGCGTGGATTGCGATTCCGCGTTGACCATTGTCTCGGGATCAAAGAGCTGCCCGACGGCGCTCTCCAAGCCAAAGAAATTCGTGACGCCAGCTGATGTTGACCCCGACCGCGTGCGGTTCGAGGTGTTGGAGACCTCTGCCTTATCGTCGATCTCGATCAAGACAGTCAGGATGTCGCCGATGCGCGAGGCACGCTGATCGTTGAAGAACGAGCGTGAGCCCGCCCGCCACAGTGAACTCGGCGCGGCTGCTTCGTACACAACAGGTTCAGGCTGGGGCATGGTCTGTTGGTTCCCGCCGGTCAACGCTTGCGGCGTGCCGACGGGATGCAGCTGCGGCGGCCCAAGCCCGCGCTGCGCTGCTGAATAGGCCGCGCCCGGCACGGCAAGTGCGTCGTGCGCTAAATCGCCGGCATTTACATTGGCGCATCCTGTCGCGCCCGCAGCTAGCGCGATAAGGGCGATGCGGCGCATGAAGAACTCCTGTTTCATGGCGTTGAAGCGCGCGCAGCGCCGGGGCCGGTGACGATGGCGTCGATTGGACTGCGTGCGGAGGATGGGTTGGCGAAGCGCACGCTTTGTCCAAGCGATCCATTGTCCATCGCGTGCGTTCGCAAGGAAATGAAGACGCCGCCGGTTTGGTACGACACGGTTACAGCGTCTCCGCGCCGTACGATCGCTTCATTTGCGCCAAAGGGAGTGGCGATGCCGTTTCCGCGTGAGTAGGTCATGGCGCTTGACGGCGGCAACGTGGCGCGCATACCTCCAGGGCGAACGACGCGTACCTCGCCCACGCCGGAGGGCGGTGTGAACTCAAGCCCTGCCGCTGACGCGAGTGCGGTCAACATCGGCATTGATAGAGTTGAAACCTGACCCGGCGGCGGCGCGGGCGCAATTTCACGCGCGGCGATATCGCCCGCGCCGTCAAACACATCTCCCAGCGTGATGGCGGGGCCGTTGGCCTCGATGCGCGTGCGCAGCGTGACGGGATCGGCCAACGCCGCGCCCGCCACCACAGTGAAGCAGACAAACATACAGAAGGTGCGAAGCATCATGGCCCTCAGCGCAATTGGGTTGTCGATTGCAGCATTTCATCGGCGGCAGTGATGACGCGAGCGTTCATTTCATATGCGCGTTGCGCGACGATCAGTGCGGAAATCTCCTCAACCGCGTTGACGTTTGAGAGTTCGAGAAAGCCCTGCATCAGCGTGCCAAAGCCGGGCGAACCGGGGGTTGCCACGTTGGGTGAACCAGACGCAGGCGTCTCCAGAAAGAGGTTGTCGCCGATGCCTTCCAGGCCCGCTGGATTGATGAAAGTGGCGATTTCAATCTGGCCAACCTGGCTCGGTGAGGCTTGGCCCGTAAGCGTGACTTCAACCAAACCGTCACGCGTGATTTGAATGGCCGTAGCCTCTGCGGGCGCTGTGATTGAGGGCTCAAGCGCATAACCGTCGGCGGTGACGATCGCGCCGTCGGCATTGACCGCGAGATTGCCGGCGCGGGTATAGGCCGTCTGACCGGAGGGTAGCGTGATTTGCAGGAAGCCGCGGCCATTGATGGCGAGATCGTAGGGGTTGCCGGTCTGGCTGATGCCGCCTTGCTCGGTCACTCGTCCCACCGCGTCCGCGCGCACGCCAACGCCAAGCTGAATGCCAAGCGGCACAATCGCGCCAGATGACGATGAGGTCGAGCCAGGGCGCTCCATGTTCTGGTAGAGCATATCCTGGAATTCAGCACGCTGGCGCTTGTAGCCCGTGGTGTTCATGTTCGCGATGTTGTGCGAAATGACATCGACGTTGAGCTGCTGTGCTTGCATGCCGCTGGCGGCGATGGAGAGTGCGCGCATTGTCGGGGACTCCTAGCGGCCGAGCCGCTCAATCGCGCGCTGACGCAAATCATCCGCACCCGAGACGATCTTGGCTGCGGATTGGTAAGCGCGCGAAATTTCAATAAGGCGTGTGAGTTCGATCACCGGGCGGACGTTCGACCCTTCAAGCGCGCCTTGCACGACCACGCCTTCGAACGTTTCCGATACTTGAGCTTGCGCGTCCCAAAGGTTGTCCCCGACCTTTAAGAGCGCGCCGGGCGCAGCGAAGCTCGCCACGCCGATGCGGCCGGCTTCGACGCCGGCCACCCGTATTGCGCCGTCGCGCCCGATCACAGGGCTTTCACCCTGCGGATCGAACGCGATCGGCGCCCCCCCGGAGTTGAGCACGGCGCGCCCATCGCTGGTCACGAGCCGTCCTTCCCCCGTCAATGAAAACGCGCCGTCGCGCGTGTAGAGCGGCCCCGAAGGGCCTTCGACCATGAAAAAACCGTCGCCCTCGATCGCAACATCCAGCGGATTGCCAGTCATGGCGATCGGCCCTTGGCGCATGTCGCGCATCAGGGCGACATCGCGAACAAAACGAATGTCGCTCGGGTTTGCTTGGGCGTGAGCCGTTGTCGCGTCAGCCTCCGCCAACACCAAGCCATCGGCCTTGAAACCCGCAGTGGCGACGTTGGCGAGATTGTTGGCGGCGACATCCATGCGTCTTTGCAGCACTCTTTGAGTCTGCAGGCCGAGCATGAGGGCGTTATCCATCGCGGTTAACCATGCAAAGGTCGGGCCAAAGGCTAATCGCTTGATTTAGCGGGTGCGGCGCGGGCGCGCATGGTAAACGCAGCAACCGTTCTTGCCTGGGATGCCGGCAAGTTTTGCCGAGTCTGCACCAATCCTTAACCAACGCTTGCGCACCAAGGAGGGGTAAACCTGCAGGCGATTCCGATATGTTTGGGAAGTCGAAGAAAAAGAAGAAGGGCGAAGAGCCCGAAACTGAAACCGAGGCGGAGGGCGCAACGCCTCCCGCTGAAGGCGAAGGTGAGGGCGAAGCCGGCGAAGGCCAGGCCAAGAAGAAGCTCTCAGGCAAGAAGCTCATCTTGTTTATCGTGTTGCCAGCAGTGCTTGTGCTCGGCGGCGGCGGCGCTGCCGCCTACATGCTGTTCTTCAAGGGCGGCGGCGAACAGCACGCCGAAGCCGATGCCGGCCACGAAAAAGCCAAGGGCGGTCATGGCGGAGCGGAAGAGGGCGCTGGAGAGGCCATTCCCGGTCCCAACGGCACCACCATCACGCATGGCGAGGGCGTCGTGTTCGTGGCTCTGCCTGAAATGCTTGTGAACGTCACGGGCGCCGATGGCCGGCCGGCCTACCTCAAATTGCGTTTGACGCTCGAAGCGCCCGACGAAGAGGCCGTGACCGCGCTTACCGAACATATTCCGCGCGTCAGTGATCAATTCAACGGCTTCCTGCGCGAATTGCGCACCGATGATCTGGCCGGTTCCGCAGGCGCCTATCGATTGCGGCTTGAATTGCTGCGGCGGGTCAACCTGGTGGTTGCGCCTTCACGGATTAACGCCGTGCTAATCGAAGAAATGCTGGTGCAGTGAGATGAGTGGGGGAGCGGTTGCGGCGGACACTCAGGCGGACGGTGCGGATTGGGAAACCGCCGGGCCCGCTGCGCCCGAACAGGCCCAGGTAGTTGAGCGGATCCTCAATCAGGACGAGATAGACAGTCTGCTCGGGTTCGGCCTCGGCGATGAGGACGAGAGTTCGCGCAGCGGCGTGCGCGCCATCATCAATTCGGCGCTGGTGTCCTACGAGCGCTTGCCGATGCTTGAAATCGTTTTCGACCGCCTGGTGCGTCTGATGACGACGAGCCTACGCAATTTCACCTCCGACAACGTTGAGGTCAGCCTCGATCAAATTACCTCGGTGCGTTTTGGTGATTACCTCAATTCCATTCCGTTGCCGGCGATCATTGCGGTTTTCAGAGCCGAGCAATTGGACAATTTCGGCCTCGTCACTGTCGATTCCAACCTGATTTATTCTGTCGTCGATGTGCTTCTGGGGGGGCGACGCGGGACGGCCTCAACACGTATTGAAGGGCGCCCTTACACAACCATCGAGCGTATGCTGGTCACGCGCATGATCGAGGTGGTGCTCGCCGATGCGCGCCAAGCGTTCGCGCCGCTGACGGAAGTGAGTTTCTCGCTCGACCGCATTGAAACCAATCCGCGCTTTGCCGCAATAGCCCGCCCGCCCAACGCGGCCATCGTCGTGAAGTTGCGCATCGACATGGAAGATCGCGGCGGGAGGCTCGAACTCCTGTTGCCCTACGCGACACTAGAGCCGATTCGTAAAATGTTGCTGCAGCAATTCATGGGCGAGAAGTTCGGCCGCGACAACATCTGGGAAGGCCACCTCGCCAGCGAGCTTTGGAACACCAAGCTCGAAGTGCGGGTGCTGCTTGATGAAATGTCGCGCCCGCTGCGGCAAGTGCTCGACCTCAAAGTCGGCGACACCTTGCTGCTCGATAAGGCGCCGGAATCGCCGGTGGTTTTGAAGTGCGGCGCGGTTGAATTGTCGAGCGGGAGCGTCGGGCGAATGGGGCATGCGCTGGCGGTGCGCATCGAACGACCGATCACACCCGCGACGCAACAAGCCATGATGAAACTTGGAGGCAAGAAATGAGCCCGATCACACTAACATTGGAAATCGCGCTCGCCTTGATGCTGGGCGCGTGCTTGTTTTTCTTCTGGCGGCTCGACCGCAAACTTGCCGCGCTGCGCTCGGGTCAAGATGGCGTGCGCGCGGCGGCGAGTGAGTTGATGCAGGCAACAGCGCAGGCGGAGGCTGCGGTACGGTCGCTTCGCGTGGCGGCGCAGGAATCAGGCCGCGACCTGCAGGCGCGCATAAATGACGCGCGCGCCACCGCCGATCGCCTTGGACTCGGGGCAGGGCGGCTACGCTCCAGCGCCGATGCGCGCGGGCGGCTCTAGTGCAATTGTTCGCCCGCAATCCGAAATCGCCGACGACGGGGTCGGTTCGCCTTTTGCCGGCGGCGATGGCCACGCTTGCGGCGTTGCTTGGACTGAAAGCGGTGGCGATGGCCGAGAGCGTGGCTGAAACAGCACCCGCCGAGCAGGTCGTGGCTGAGCATGCCGAGGCCACAGCGGCGACGGCGGCCCCGCCGAACCAGTGCGCACCGGCGACGCTCGCGGAGATGGCGGGCCTTAGCCAATCGGAAGTTCAAGTGCTGCAAGCGTTAGGCGCGCGCCGCGAGACGCTCGACCAACGCGCGGCGCAGGTTGAAACGCAGGACGAGTTGATGCTCGCCGCCGAGCAGCGCCTGGACCAGCGCCTCACCGAACTTCGACAGCTCGAAGCCACCGTGAACGATCTGCTCGGTCGGCTCGACGAATCTCAGGAGCAGCGTTTGGCCAGCTTGGTTGATGTCTATCAACGTATGCGCGCCAAGGACGCCGCCACTGTGTTTGACGGTTTAAATGACGACGTGTTGGTGCAGGTCGCGAGCCGGATGCGTCAGACAAACCTGGCTGAAGTCATGGGGCGCATGGACCCGACGCGCGCGCGCGCGCTCACACAAATGCTCGCCGAGCGCGCCCGACCGCCAACAGGCGGCGGTGATCTCTTGTCACGTGCGCGCGCGGGAACTGCACAATCAGGCGGCGGATAAACCTCAGCTTAACTCGGCGCCGCCGAGGATTTGGAGAGAAGCGATCTCGCGATCATGAAGTCCTTGCGTTCTCCCTTGGCGATGGCCGCTGCCGCCATCATCGCCGCGCCGCCCGCGGTCGGCCAGCCGATGCAGCTTACGCCGCCGGCTGTGGAGGTCGCCGCCGTCGAAGCGCCAGCGCCGCCGCCCCCAACGCCGTCCGCGAGCGAGGCCCCCGAGGCGCTTCGTGGGCCGTCTCCTTTGCCGGCGGATCTGAACCTGGCGGTCGCGCCTCCACCACCACCGCCGCCACCGCCAGCTCCGCCCCCACCGCCCCCATCCCCACC
>CXWL01000489.1_pt1 | contig 83144 bp, 86 predicted proteins | sample 590931 | NCBI WGS metagenome assembly CXWL01 (sample SAMEA3498368, study PRJEB10139) | groundwater metagenome | biome: water well; material: biofilm material | place: Germany | collected 2015-04-27
TCCTTCACCAGGTGCTTGATGTCGATGCGCGCGGCGAGCCACCCCAGGCCGAAGAAGATCGGCAGCCCGGCCAGCCACCAGTATTCGAATTCCATCAGTTCGCCTTGCTCAACCTTCGGCCGCCGGGGGTTGCGTGGCGGCGGGCAGGTTGCGTTCCTTGCCGGCCGGATCCGCCCGCCGCAGGCGGGAGATTTCCCTGCGCTGCGCCAGCAGGGTGCCGGTCATGGCGACCAGGCCGAGCACCGCGCCGGCGGCGAAGAACGCGAGCAGCAGCGCCACCAGCGGCGCCTGCCACGCGAGGTCGAAGTAGAAGCGCAGCGTCACCGGGTCGGTGTTCTTCGCCGCGAAAGCGAGCAGGACGACAAACAGGGCGAACCGGATCGCCCAGGTAACAATCCTCATGTCAGTGCCGCGTGAGCGCGGCTACTAGGACGCCTGCCGGCGCGGCGGCGCGACCATGGTCGCGTCCGGGTCGAGCGCATCGACGCGCTCGCGCAACTCCTTGCCGGCCTTGAAGTGGGGCACGTACTTCTCCGGCACGTGCACCTTCTCGCCCGACTTCGGGTTGCGGCCGACGCGCGGCGGCCGGTAGTTCAGGCCGAAGCTGCCGAAGCCGCGGATCTCGATGCGATGCCCGTTTAGCAGGGCATGGGTCATCGCATCCAGGATCATCTTCACCGCGTACTCGGCATCCTTCGCCACCAGCTGCGGATAGCGCTGCGCCAGCCTTGCGATCAATTCCGACTTTGTCATGGCGACCCCCTCCACGTATCGTCAGGACGGCCCGGTTATTCCGGCGTGTTGGAATTGCTCTTGTCGAGCTTGGCCCGCAACAGGGCGCCGAGGTTGGTGCTGCCCGCGGCACTGGCCGCGTTCTCGGTGCGCAGCTGCTTCATCGAGTCGGTCTCCTCTGCCATGTCCTTCGCCTTCACCGAAAGGTTGATCGAGCGGTTCTTGCGGTCGACGTTGATGATCATCGCGGTCACCGAATCGCCTTCCTTGAGCACCTTGGACAGGTCCTCGACGCGGTCGCGCGAGAATTCGGAGGCCCGCAGGTAGCCCTCGGCGCCGCCGATGTCGATCACCGCACCCTTGGCATCGACCGACTTGACCGTGCCCGTCACGACGCTGTTCTTCTCGTGGCCGGCGACGAAACTGGTGAACGGGTCGCCCTCGATCTGCTTGATGCCGAGCGAGATGCGCTCGCGCTCGACGTCGATCGACAGCACCGTGGTCTCGACCTCGTCGCCCTTCTTGAAGTTCTTGACGGCTTCCTCGCCGGTCAGGCTCCAGGACAGGTCGGAGAGGTGCACCAGGCCGTCGATGCCGCCCGTGAGGCCGACAAAGACGCCGAAATCGGTGATCGACTTGATCTGGCCCTTGACGCGGTCGCCCTTCTTGAACTCGCGCGCGAAATCCTCCCAGGGATTCGGCAGGCACTGCTTCATGCCGAGCGAAATGCGGCGCCGCTCCTCGTCGATCTCGAGAATCATCACCTCGACTTCGTCGCCGACCTGCACCACCTTGGACGGATGCACGTTCTTGTTGGTCCAGTCCATCTCGGAAACGTGCACCAGGCCCTCGATGCCGGCCTCGACTTCGACGAAGGCGCCGTAGTCCGTAAGATTCGTGACCTTGCCGAACAGGCGCGTTCCCTGGGGATATCTCCTGCTTATGCCGACCCAGGGATCCTCGCCGAGCTGCTTCAGGCCCAGCGACACGCGGTTCTTCTCGGCGTCGAACTTCAGGACCTTGGCGGTGACCTCGTCGCCGACGTTGACCACTTCGGTCGGATGCTTGACGCGGCGCCAGGCGAGGTCGGTGATGTGGAGCAGGCCGTCGATGCCGCCCAGGTCCACGAACGCGCCGTAATCGGTGATGTTCTTGACGATGCCCTTGACCACCGCGCCCTCGGACAGCGTCGCGAGCAGGTGTTCGCGCTCGGCGCCCGCGGTTTCTTCCAGCACCGCGCGGCGGGAGACGACGACGTTGTTGCGCTTGCGGTCGAGCTTGATGACCTTGAACAGCATGGTCTTGCCCTCGAAGGGCGTGGTGTCCTTGACCGGGCGCAGGTCGACCAGCGAGCCGGGCAGGAAGGCGCGGATGCTCTTCGCCATGACGGTGAGGCCGCCCTTCACCTTGCCGGTGATGACGCCCTCGATCTTCTCGCCGGTCTCGAGCGCTTTCTCGAGGTCCATCCAGGCCGCGAGGCGCTTGGCTTTCTCGCGCGACAGGCGCGTTTCGCCGAAGCCGTCTTCCAGCGCCTCGATCGAGACGCTGACGAAATCGCCGGGCTTGACGGTCATCGCGCCGGCGTCGTCCTTGAATTCTTCCAGCGCAATGAAGCTCTCGGACTTGAGTCCGGCGTTCACCACGACGAAATTCTGGTCCATGCGCACGACTTCTGCGGTGATGACCTCGCCGATGCGCATTTCCTGGCGCGTCAGGCTTTCTTCGAACAGGGCCTCGAAGGACTCGGGGGCGGGAGCGGACTTGGGTGCTGCTTTGGAAACTGCGGGGGAAACGCTGGCCATTGAGTGAGTTTTAGAAAAACCTTTTACTGCCGAGGGCTTGCGATCAGCGCCCCGGGTTGCGTTGAAAACGGGAATGCCTTGTCAGGCCCTCCCACCGGTCCTTTCCCGGTACATCTTCATGACCTGGTCGACGACTTCATCGATCGTCATGTTCGAGGAATCGAGAGACACCGCGTCGACTGCCGGCTTGAGCGGCGCCACCTCGCGGGCGGCGTCTCGCTTGTCCCGTTCCTCCAGAGCACTGGAAAGGGCCGCGAGATTAGCATTGTTTCCCTTGTCTTTCAACTGCTTATACCGGCGCTGGGCACGGACTTCCGGACTGGCCAGATAGAACACCTTCAGCACCGCGTCCGGGAAGACGACCGTCCCCATGTCGCGTCCTTCCGCCACCAGGCCGGGGGGCTTGCGAAAGGACTTCTGCAGGCCGAGGAGCGCGCTCCGGACCTCCGGAATGGCGGCCACCACGGAGGCCCGGATGCCGACGGACTCTTCCCGCAATTTATCCGTAACGTCTTGTTTATCAAGAAATATAAGGCCATCCCTGAATTCGACCTGGAGATTTGCGGCCGTGGCTACCGGATCCGTCCCTCCGGCCACCGCCACCAGCCGGTAGAGCGCCCCGCTCTCCAGGTAATGGAAACCCAGGGCTGCGGCGACCCGGCTCGCCACGGTGCCCTTGCCCGACGCCGATGGCCCGTCGATGGCGATCACCGGGATGCTCATTGCGTGATGCCGGCGAGCGCGGCGAAGTATTCGGGAAAGGTCTTGGCCACGCATTCCGGGTCATTGATCGTCACCGGCACCCCGCCCAGCGCGGCGAGCGAAAAGCACATCGCCATGCGGTGGTCGTCGTAGGTATCGATGGCGACGCCAGGATTGAGTTTCACGGGCGGCGTGACCTTGAGGAAGTCGGGCCCCTCGACCACGGCGGCGCCCAGTTTGCGCAGCTCCGTCGCCATGGCGGTGATCCGGTCGGTCTCCTTCACCTGCCAGCTGCCGATGTTGCGGATGACGCTTGGCCCATCCGCGAACAGCGCCGCGACCCCGGCAGTCATCGCGGCATCCGGAATATGGTTCATGTCCATGTCGACCGCTTTCAGCCGGCCCGCGGAGGACACCTCGATCCAGTCGTCGCCGTACTCGACCTTCGCGCCCATTTTTTCCAGCACCCCGGCGAATTGCACGTCGCCCTGGATGCTGTCGCGCCCTACCCCCACGACCCGCACCGGCCCGCCCGCGATCGCGCCAGCGGCAAGGAAATAGGAAGCGGAGGACGCGTCGCCCTCCACGTAGATCTCCGCCGGCGCGAGGTAGGACATGCCGGGTACGTCGAACGAGCGCGAGCCGTTGTCGCGGACCTCGACGCCGAACTTGCGCATCATGTTCAGCGTGATCGCGACATAGGGCTTGGAAATCAGGTCGCCGTCGACCACGATGGTGCCGCCGCCCGCCAGCGGCAACGCGATCAGCAGGCCGCTAAGGAATTGCGAGGAAACGTTGCCGCGCACGTGGATGTGCCCGTCCACCTTGATCCTGCCGGGATGGATCGCCAGCGGCGGGAAGCCCTCCTTGCCGACATAGTCGATGCTTGCGCCGATCGAACGCAGGGGTTCCACCAGGTCGCGGATCGGCCGCTGGTGCATGCGCGGCACTCCCGAGAGCCGGTATTCGCCGCCCGAAAGCGCCAGCACCGCGGTCAGCGGACGGAAGGCCGTGCCGGCATTGCCCAGGAAAAGGTCCTTCTTGCGGCTCGGGATCGCCCGCGCGCCGGTGACCGCGATGTCGGCAAAATTTCTGCTGTCGATCGCGATGTCGAGCTTCTGCAGGGCGTCCAGCATCACCCTCGTATCGTCGGCATCCAGCAGTCCCTTGACGCGCGTCACGCCCGCGGACAGCGCTGCGAGCAGCAGGACGCGGTTGGAGATGCTCTTCGAGCCCGGCAGGCGGACGGTACCGGCGGCACGGCGAATCGGTTCCAGTCCGATGGCCTTCACTGGAACTCGCCGTTCAGCCACTTTTCGCGCGCCGCCCGCGCTTCGGCGAACAGCTTCTCGAGGGCCTGGGCGTCGCCCGCCTCGAGCATGCGGCCGATGGATTTCAGTTTTTCCTCATACAGGCGCAACTCATGCAGCAGCCGGTCGCGATTCGCCACGCAGATGTCGCGCCACATTTCCGGATGGCTGGAAGCGATGCGCGTGAAATCGCGGAAACCGCCGGCGGCGTAGCCGAACAGCTGGGCCGAATTGGGCCGCTGGCTTACGTCGCTCACCAGCGCGAAGGCGAGCACATGCGGCAGATGGCTGACGGCGGCGAACACCTCGTCGTGCTCCTCCGGCGACATGCGCGAAACGCGCGCTCCCGTGGCGGCCCACAGCCCGGAGACGGCCGCGACATCCCGCTCGCTGTTTTCCACGAGCGGCGCGATGACCACGCGGCGGTCGCGAAACAGCCCGGCCTTGGCCGCTGCCGCGCCGCTGTGCTCCGCGCCCGCGATCGGATGCGCCGGAATGAATTGCGCGATCTTCGCGCCCAGCACCGCGCGCGCCGCGGCCACCACGTCGCGCTTCGTGCTGCCGGCGTCGGTGACGAGCGCCCCGGGCCTGAGGACGTCTTTTATCTCCAGGAGGACGTTTTCAAATTGCGCGACCGGCGTTGAAATCAGCACCAGGTCGGCCTCCTTGACGGCCGCCGCGGGGCCCTCGGCGATCGAATCGATGATGCCGCGCTCCAGCGCGAGCTTCAGGTTGGCGGCGCTGCGCCCGACGCCCACGACGTGGCCGCAGAGCCCTTTCTCCTTCAACGCCAGGGAAAAGGAGCCGCCGATCAGGCCGACTCCGATGATCGCGACTCGCTCGAGGAACATTAGTCCTTCAGGCTGGCGCCCAGCGCGGAAAGCAGGCGCTCGTTCTCCTGCGCCGTGCCGATCGTAATGCGCAGGTGCTCCGGCAGCTGGTACACGCCTCCCACCGGGCGCACGATCACGCCGCGCTTCAGCAGGCGCCGGAAGACTTCATTCGCCTTGCCGACGCGCACGGTGATGAAATTCCCGTGCGAGGGAATCCATTGCAGGCCGAGCCGCGTCGCGCCCTCCTCGACCTGGCGCAGGCCGTTCAGGTTCTCGGCGAAGCTGCGCGCGACGAACTCCATGTCGTCCAGCGCCGCGGTCGCCGCGGCCAGCGCGATGCTGTTGACGTTGAAGGGCTGGCGCACGCGATTCATGATGTCCGCCACCGACGGCTGCGCCAGCGCGTAGCCAACGCGCAGCCCCGCCAGCCCGTAAGCCTTCGAAAAGGTCCGGGTCACGATCAGGTTGGGATGGCGCTTCAGCCATTTCACCGTTTCGCCCTTGAGTTCCGGCGACAGGTACTCGTTGTAGGCCTCGTCGAGCACGACGATGACCCGCTCGGGCACGCGCTTCAGGAAGGCCTCGATGGCCTCCGGCCGCAGCATGGTGCCGGTGGGATTGTTCGGGTTCGCAACCCAGACAACGTAGGTCTCGTCGTCTATCGCCGCCAGCATCGAATCCAGGTCGTGGCCGAAGTTCTTCGCCGGCACCGCGATGCCGCGCGCGCCGCGCGCCTGGGTCGCCAGCGGGTACACCGCGAAGCAGTGTTGCGAATACACCGCGGAGCGGCCTGGCCCGAGGAACGCGAGCGCCACCAGCTCGAGCACGTCGTTCGAGCCGTTGCCGAGCACGATCGCGCCCATGTCCACGCCGTAGCGGCGGCTCAGGGCGGCCTTCAGGTCGTGGCCGTTGCCGTCCGGATAGCGCGCGACGTCGCCCAGCGCCGCCTCGATCGCGGCGCGGGTACGCGGGCCGATGCCGCGCGGGTTCTCGTTGGAGGCGAGCTTGACGATGTTCTCCTCCTTGAGCCCGAGCTCGCGCACCAACTCCGAAATCGGCTTGCCGGGCTGGTACGGCGCGATCGAGCGCACGTACGACGGGGAGAGTTCACAGGGATCCATCTGCATGGCGGTGCCTCAGTTCGAAGCGACGGGGTAGGACCCGAGGATCTTGAAGAACGGCGCGCGCGACTTGAGTTCGCCGATCGCGGCGGCGACCTTCGCGTCCGCCTGGTGGCCCTCCACGTCGATGAAGAACACGTACTCCCAGCGCGCCGAGCGCGCCTTGGCCGGGCGCGACTCGATGCGCGACATGCTCACGCCGTTCGCGGCGATCGGCGACAGGAGCGCATGGATGGACCCGGGCTTGTTCTCCGCGGACATGACGAGCGAGGTGCGGTCCCGGCCCGTCGCCCCCGGGTCGACCTGGCCGAGCACGAGGAAGCGCGTGGTGTTGTTCGGATCGTCCTCGATGCCGCTGCCGAGCAGCTTCAGGCGGTAGAGCGCCGCCGCGGCTGCTCCCGCGATGGCGGCAGCGCCTTTCTCTTTCGCCGCGCGGCGTGCCGCTTCCGCGTTGGAGCCGACCGGGATGCGCTCGGCGTTCGGCAGGTGCCGTCCGAGCCAGCCGTTGCACTGCGCGAGGGACTGGGCATGGGAGTAGATCCTCTTGATCTCCTTCATGCCTTTCGTTCTTGCAAGCAGGTTCTGCTTGACCCGCAGGTCGATCTCGCCGCAGATCCTGAGCGGCGTCGTGAGCAGCAGGTCGAGCGTGCGGCCGACCACGCCGTCGGTGGAATTTTCCGCCGGCACCACGGCGAACTGGCAGGCGCCGGACTCGGCGCTGCGGAACGCTTCATCGATGGATGCTGCCGGCTCGGCCCCTACGGCATGGCCGAAATGCTGGCGCACGGCCTGCTCGCTGAAGGTGCCCTGCGGCCCCAGGTAGGAGACGCGGATTTCCTGCTCGAGGGCACGGCAGGCGGAGATGATTTCGCGGAAGACCGCGGCGGCCGACGCCGCCGGTAGCTCTTCGCCCTTCGCCCCGGCGATGCGCCGGAGAATCTCGATTTCGCGCTCGGGACGGTAGACGCGCTTGCCGTCCTTCAGTTCCCCCACCTTGCGCACCACTCCCGCGCGACGGTTGAGCAGCGCGAGCAGCTGCGCGTCGACTGCGTCGATCTCGCGGCGCAGCGAGGCGATTTCCGTCTCGCTCTTGTCCTTCCGGCTCATTTCTCTACGGGCAGGTAGCGGACTGCGAGGACGCCCTTGATCGCGCACAACTCCTTGATCACGGCGTCAGGCACAGGGCTGTCCACGTCGACCAGGGTGTAGGCCATGTCCTTCTTCGACTTGTTCAGCATGTTGTGGATGTTGATCTTGCGGCTGCCCATGGCGTTGGAAATGCTCGCCAGCATGTTCGGCACGTTGGCGTTGGCGATGGCCAGGCGAAAGGGCGACTCGCGCGGCATTTGTGCGTTCGGGAAATTCACCGCGTTCTCCATCGTTCCGTGCTCGAGGTACTCGCGCACCTGGTCGGCGACCATCACCGCGCAGTTGTCCTCGGCCTCGCTGGTGGAGGCGCCCAGGTGCGGCAGCGCCACCACGCCGGCCTTGCCAATCAGGTCGGCCGAGGGGAAGTCGGTCACGTAGCATCGCAGTTGCTTCGACACCAGGGCCGCGAGCGCCGCCGCGTCGTCCACCACCCCGTCGCGCGAGAAATTCAGCAGCACCGAGCCCGGCTTGAGCAGCTTCAGGTTCTTCGCGTTGACCAGGTCGCGGGTCTTCTCGACCAGCGGCACATGGAGACTCACGAAATCGCTCGCCCTAAACAGTTCGTCGAGCGAATTCGCCTTGCGTACCTGCGAAGGCAGGCTCCAGGCGGCGTCCACCGTGATTTCCGGGTCGTAGCCGACCACGTTCATGCCGAGGCGGATCGCCGCATCCGCCACCAGGCTGCCGATCTTTCCCAGCCCGACCACGCCCAGCGTATGGCCCGGCAGTTCGACTCCCGCGTAGGCCTTCTTCCCGGCCTCCACTTTTTTCTCTAAATCTGAATCTTTTGAATTCAAACACCTAACAAAATCCAAGGCAGGACCCAAATTCCTCGCCGCGATCAGCATGCCGGCGACCACGAGCTCCTTGACCGCGTTGGCGTTGGCGCCCGGCGCGTTGAACACCGGCACCCCGAGCTTGGAGAGTTCCGCGACGGGAATGTTGTTCACGCCGGCACCGGCGCGCCCCACTGCCTTGAGGTTGGCGTCGAATGTCATCTCGTGCATGTCGGCCGAGCGCACCAGGATCACGTCCGGCGCCTTCGATTCCTTCAGCACTTCGTAGCGCTCCGCCGGCAGGCGCTTCAGTCCCACCTGCGCGATCGGATTGAGCACCAGCACTTCGAGCTTCTTTCCCGTCTTAGCCATGCTTCGCCTCGAACTCCTTCATGTATGCCACCAGCGCCCGCACGCCCTCCACGGGCATTGCGTTATAGATCGACGCCCGCATGCCGCCCACCGAGCGGTGGCCCTTCAACTGCACCATGCCGAGCTTTTCCGCCCCTTTCAGGAACGCGTCATCCAGCGCCGCATCCTTGAGCGTGAACGGCACGTTCATCCGCGAGCGGTCCTTCCTATCGACCGAATTCGCGTAGAAACCGCTGCCATCAAGGGCATCGTAAAGCAGCTTCGCCTTGGCGATGTTGTGCCGTTCGATCGCGGCAAGGCCGCCCTGCGCCTTCAACCACTTGAAGACCAGGCCCGCGATGTACATCGCGTAAGTGGCCGGCGTGTTCAGCATCGAATCGGACGCCGCCTGCTGCTTGTAGTCCATGACCGAGGGCGTGCCCTTCTGCGCGCGGCCCACCAGGTCCTCGCGCACGATCACGATGGTCAGCCCGGCCGGCCCGATGTTCTTCTGCGCGCCGGCGTAGATCAGGCCGAATTTCGAGACGTCGAGCGGGCGCGACAGGATGTGCGACGACGCGTCCGCAACCAGCGGAATATTGCTTTGGGGGATCCAATTCGCTTCCACGCCACCGATCGTCTCGTTCGAGCAGTAATGTAGATAGGCCGCATCGCCTCTTATCTGAAAAGCATCTTGAGAAGGGAAATACGTAAATCCCTTGTCTTCAGAACTCGCGGCCACATGGACATCGCAATAGGCCTGCGCTTCCTTGACCGCCTTCTTCGACCATTCGCCGGTGACGACGTAATCTGCCTTGCCCTTGCCGGCAAGCAGGTTCATCGGGATCTGCGCGAACTGCAGCGTCGCGCCGCCCTGAAGGAACAGCACCTTGTACGACGGCGGGATGGCCAGCAGGTCCCTCAGGTCCTTCTCCGCCTCGGCGGCGATCGACATGAATTCCTTGCCGCGATGGCTCATTTCCATCACGCACATGCCGGTGCCGCGCCAGTCGAGCATCTCGTCGCCGGCGCGGGAAAGCACTTCCTCCGGCAGGACCGCAGGGCCTGCGCTGAAATTGAATATTCTGGACATCAGTGGATGGTTGGACCTTCTGAATCGGGCGGCGTTTCCCCGGGCGACGGCTCGACGTGCTCGCCTCCGCCGTTGCCGTTCCCGCCCTCATTCCCGTTGCCGTTGCCCTCTTCCGCCTTTTCCTCGATGCGCGCGATGCCGGCGAGCTTCTCGCCTTCCGAGAGCGCGATCAGCGTCACGCCCTGCGTCGAGCGCCCCATCTCGCGGATCTGCGCCACCGCGGTGCGGATCAGCACGCCGCCGGTGGAGATCAGCATCACTTCATCGTGGTCGTCGACCAGAACGGCGCCGACCAGGGCGCCGTTCCGGTCCGAGGCCTGGATCGCGATCATGCCCAGGCCGCCGCGGCCGTGCCTGGTGTATTCGGAGATCGGCGTGCGCTTGCCGTAGCCGTTTTCGGTGGCGGTGAGCACGGTCTGCTTCTCGTCCTTCGCCGCCAGCATGCAGACCGTTTTCCAGCTGCCGCCTTCGGGCAGGCGCATGCCGCGCACGCCCGTCGCGGTGCGGCCCATCGGCCGCACGTCCTCCTCGTGGAAGCGGATCGCCTTGCCTTCCGAGGAGAACAGCATCACGTCGTAGTTGCCGTCGGTCACCGCGACGCCGATCAGGTAGTCGCCCTCATCCAGGCCGACGGCGATGATCCCGGAAGGCCGCGGGCGCGAGAAATCGGCGAGCGGCGTCTTCTTCACCGTGCCCTGGGCGGTCGCCATGAAGACGAAATGGTTCTCGTCGAACTCCTTGACCGGCACCACCGCGGTGATCTTCTCGCCTTCCTCCAGCGGGAACATGTTGACCATCGGCTTGCCGCGCGAGGTGGAACCGCCCTGCGGCACCTCGAACACCTTGAGCCAGTACAGGCGGCCGCGGTTGGAGAAGCACAGCAGGTAATTGTGCGAGTGGGCGACGAACATGCGCTCGATGAAATCGTCGTCCTTGGTGGTCGCCGCGGTGCGGCCGCGCCCTCCCCGCCTTTGCGCCCTGTAGTCGGCCAAAGGCTGCGACTTGACGTAGCCGCCGTGCGAGAAGGTGACCACCATGTCCTGCGGCGCGATCAGGTCCTCGAGCGAAATATCCTCGGCGACAGTGACGATCTCGCTGCGGCGGCGGTCGCCGAACTCCTCCTTGACGTGCTTCAGCTCGCCTTCGATGATCGCCGCGATGCGCGCCGGCTTCTCAAGCACGTCGAGCAGGTCGGCGATGGCCAGCATCACCTCCTTGTACTCGTCGCGGATCTTGTCCTGCTCCAGGCCGGTGAGGCGCTGCAGGCGAAGCTCAAGGATGGCCTGCGCCTGCTCCTCGGAGAGCCTGTAGCCTTCCGGCTTGAGGCCGAACTCCATGCCCAGGCCTTCGGGACGGTATTGCCCGTGCCCGCCGGCCACCCGGGCCAGCATTTCCTTCACCAGGTCCGAGTTCCATGAACGGCCGAGCAGTTCGCGCTTCGCGTCGGCGGGCGACGGCGCCTTCTTGATCAGCTCGATCACGTCGTCCACGTTCGACAGCGCGACCGCGAGGCCCTCCAGGATGTGGCCGCGCTCCCGCGCCTTCTTCAACTCGAACACCGTGCGGCGCGTCACCACCTCGCGCCGGTGCGAGATGAACGCCTCCAGCAGCTCCTTCAGGTTCAGCACGCGCGGCTGGTTGTCCACCAGCGCCACCATGTTCATGCCGAAGGTGTCCTGCAGCTGGGTCTGCTTGTAGAGGTTGTTCAGCACCACCTCGGGCAGCTCGCCGCGCTTCAATTCGATCACCACGCGGATGCCCTGCTTGTCGGATTCGTCGCGGATGTCCGAGATGCCCTCGAGCCTTTTCTCGGTGACCTGCTCGGCGATGCGCTCGAGCAGCGATTTCTTGTTCACCTGGTAGGGCAGTTCGTCGACCACGATCTGCTGCCGGTCGTTCTTGCCCGGGATGTCCTCGAAGTGGGTGCGCGCGCGCATCACCACGCGGCCGCGGCCGGTGCGGTAGCCCTCGTGCACGCCGGCGATGCCGTAGATGATTCCCGCGGTGGGGAAATCCGGGGCCGGCATCAACTTGATGAGCTCCTCGATCGCGCAACCCGGTTCATGCAGCACGTGCAGGCAGGCGTCCACCACTTCGGACAGGTTGTGCGGCGGGATGTTGGTCGCCATGCCTACGGCGATGCCGGAGGAACCGTTAAGAAGAAGGTTCGGGATTCTGCTCGGCAGGACGGTGGGCTCACGCTCCTTGCCGTCGTAGTTGTCGACGAAATCGACCGTTTCCTTGTCGATGTCGGCCAGCAGCTCGGCCGAGAGCCGCTCGAGGCGGCACTCCGTGTACCGGTAGGCAGCCGCGTTATCGCCGTCCACGGAGCCGAAGTTGCCCTGGCCGTCGACCAGCATATAGCGCATGGAAAAATCCTGTGCCATGCGCACCAGCGCCTCGTAGGTCGCGGTGTCGCCGTGCGGGTGGTACTTTCCCAGCACCTCGCCGACCACGCGCGCGCACTTCACGTAGGCGCGGTTCCAGACGTTGTTGGACTCGTGCATCGCGAACAGAACGCGCCGGTGCACCGGCTTCAGGCCGTCGCGCACGTCGGGCAGCGCGCGCCCGACGATCACGCTCATGGCGTAGTCGAGATACGAGCGGCGCATCTCCTCTTCGAGACTGACCGGGATCGTTTCCTTGGCGAAGGGTTCCATTGCGGCTCTTGTTTTTCCGGGGCTTGGAGGGGCCGTTACGTAAAGAAAAATGCGGCGCAAAATTCAGGTGAAATTTTATCATGCGGCGCGGTTAAAATTGACCGCAATTCTGTGTCTAAAAGCAGCCTCATCTGTCCCCGCTGGATCATCCCGGTCGAGCCCGCGGGCGAGGTCCTGGAGAGCCATTGCGTCGCCGTGCGAGATGGCCTCGTCGAGGGGATACTGCCGCGCGCCGATGCCGAAACCCGCTTTTCCTCCTATGAGAAGGTCGAACTCGGCGAACACGCGCTGATTCCGGGGCTGGTCAATGCCCACACGCATGCCGCGATGTCGTTGATGCGCGGCATGGCCGATGACCTGCCGCTGATGCGCTGGCTCGAGGAACATATCTGGCCCACCGAAATGAAGCATGTCTCGCCCGCCTTCGTGAGGGATGGCACGCTGCTCGCCTGTGCCGAGATGCTGCGCGGCGGCGTCACCTGCTTCAACGACATGTACTTCTTTCCCGAGGCGGCGCTCGAGGCGGCCCAGGCCGCCGGCATGCGCGTATCGCNNGGCATGCGCGTATCGCTGGGCATGATCGTGTTCGACTTCCCGTCCGCCTACGGATCCGATCCGGACGACTACCTCGCCAAGGGCCTCGCCCTGCGCGACCGCTGGCGCGAGCACCCGCTGGTTTCCTTCTGTCTCGCGCCGCATGCGCCCTATACCGTCTCGGACGCCACCTTCGGCAAGATCGCGACACTGGCCGGGGAGATCGACGTGCCGGTGCATATCCACCTGCACGAGACCAGGGATGAAATTGCGCGCTCGCTCGCCGAGCACGGCGTACGCCCGGTAGAGCGCCTGCGTCGCCTCGGCATCCTTGGACCAGGCCTGATCGCGGTTCACGCCGTCCACCTCGACGAAGCGGAAATTGCGCAGCTCGCACAGCATGGCGCCTCGGTGGCCCACTGCCCGTCGTCCAACCTGAAGCTCGCCAGCGGCTTTGCGCCGGTCGCAAGGATGGCCTCGGCAGGCATCAACGTGGCCATTGGAACCGACGGTGCCGCGAGCAACAACAGGCTCGACATGTTCGAGGAAATGCGGCTCGCGGCGCTGCTCGCCAAGGCGGTCGCCTGCGACGCGCAAGCCATGCCGGCACATGCGGCGCTGCGCGCCGCGACCCTGGGCGGCGCTGCCGCCCTGGGCATGGACGCGCGCATCGGCTCCATTACGCCCGGGAAAGAGGCCGACCTTGCCGCCGTGCGCCTGTCCGGGCCGGAGTTGTCGCCCTGCTACGACCCCGTTTCGCACCTTGTCTACGCCGCGGGGCGCCACCACGTGAGCGACGTCTGGGTCGCCGGGCGACGCCTGTTGCAGGAGGGACACTTCCCTGATTCGGCGCCTGATTTTCCCTTCAAGGCCTTGGACACCCGTAGCAAGTTGTGGCAGAATACTTTGAGGACGCGTACAGGGTCTTGATTCCATAAATTAATCCGGAAACGTGCCAAAACGTTCCGGAAATCCAGCGAGGGGAACGCATGAGCAAAAAAACTTGGATGCCGCTGCTGATCGCCGCAGGACTTGCCGTTTCGGCAATGCCGTTCACGGCGTCTGCGCAGTCGAAGCAAGGCTACTGGACGCAGGGCGCCGAAGGTCCGGTCTGGAAGAACGCGACCGGCCTGTGCTGGCGTTCCGGCTACTGGACTCCCGCCATGGCGATCGCGGAATGCGACCCCGACCTGGTGAAAAAGCCGGCGGTAACGCCTCCCCCGCCGCCGCGGCCGGCCGCGAAGCCTGCGGCCAAGCCGAAACCCAAGCCCGCGCCGGTGGCCGAGAAGGTCACGCTTNNCAAGCTCGATGACCTCGCCACCAAGGTGAAGGCCATCAACCTCGAAGTCGTGATCGCGATCGGCCACACCGATTCGATCGGCAGCGACGCCTACAACCAGAAGCTGTCGGTGCGCCGCGCCGAGTCGGTCAAGGCCTACCTGGTGTCGAGGGGCGTGGAGCCGAACCGGATCTACACGGAAGGCAAAGGCGAGAAGCAGCCCGTCGCGAGCAACAAGACGGGCGATGGCCGCCAGAAGAACCGCCGCGTGGAGATCGAGGTCATCGGCACGCGCAAGAAGTAAGCGAGCCTCACCGCTCTCGAAAAGCCCCGCTCCGGCGGGGCTTTTTGTTTATGGCGACCCTACGGCACAACTCGGATCCGGCCGAGCTCGCGAAGTTCGGCGAGCTCGCGCACCGCTGGTGGGATCTGCAGGGTGAATTCCGGCCCCTGCACCAGCTCAATCCGCTGCGCCTGGGCTGGATCGACGGCCTGGCGCCGCTCGCAGGCAAGCGCGTCCTGGACGTCGGTTGCGGCGGCGGCATCCTGTCCGAAGCCATGGCCAGGCTCGGCGCCAAGGTCACGGGAATCGACCTCTCGGAAAAGCCGCTCAAGGTCGCGCAGCTGCATCTGCTGGAGAGCGGCCTGAAGGTCGATTACCGCCTCGTTTCCGCTGAGGATTTTTCGATCCGGAACGAAGGGCAGTTCGACATCGTTACCTGCATGGAACTGCTGGAGCACGTACCGGATCCAGCGAGCACCGTGGCTGCCTGCGCGCGGCTCGTCGCGCCTGGCGGCCGCGTATTCTTCTCCACCATCAATCGGAACCTGAAGTCATACCTGTTCGCGGTCGTCGGCGCGGAATACCTCCTGAAGATGCTGCCGAAGGGAACGCACGACTACGCCAGGTTCATCAAGCCCTCGGAATTGTCGCGCTGGTGCCGGGATGCCGGCCTGAACTCGCTGGAACTGAAGGGCATGACGTATAACCCGGCGACCGACCAGTACCGCCTCGGCGCCGATTGCGGCGTCAATTATTCGCTCTGCTGCGCAAGGGAAATCCAGGAACATGACAAGAATGAGTGACGTGCGCGCCGTCCTGTTCGATTTCGACGGTACGCTCGCGGATACCGCGCCGGACCTGGCGCGCGCGCTGAATCGGCTGCGCGTCGCGCGCGGCCTGGCGCAACTGCCATTGGAACGCCTGCGCCCACACGCGTCCTCGGGGGCCCGCGGCCTGCTCGAGGCGGGCCTCGGAATCCTGCCGGACCATCCGGAATTCAACGCGCTGCGCGACGAATTCCTGAAGTACTACGCCAGCGCAATCTGCGTCGAAACCCGCCTCTTCCCCGGCGTGGAGGGCCTGCTGCAGGAAATAGAGAAGCGCGAACTGCGCTGGGGTATCGTCACCAACAAGTCGGCGCGTTTTACCCGCGAAGTCGTCGCGGCGCTGGACCTGGAGCGGCGCGCTGCCTGCGTCGTCTCCGGCGACACGACGCCGCACCTCAAGCCCCATCCTGCTTCGCTGCTGCATGCAGCGAAGGAGCTGGCGCTTGATCCCGCCGCCTGCGTCTACCTTGGCGACGATCTGCGCGACATCCAGGCCGCCCGCGCCGCCGGCATGCGCTCGGTCGCGGTCGAATGGGGCTACGGCGTCGGCCTGCCGGCCTGGCAGGCCGACGCCATCATCGCGCGGCCGGCGGACTTGATCCCGGGCCTCTGAACCCCCATATGGGATAATGGTTCCAGTCTTACTGTCCGAAACGGGGGCGACCTGGTTTCGACGCAGGTGTTGAAGCAGCACAGGGCATGCCGAGGACCAGAGCCCTCGTTAATCCATCTGGAAACACTCTAGACGCCAACGACGAGCGTTTCGCTCTCGCCGCCTAATACCGGCGAGACGCTGCACTAACCTGCTGGCGGGTTAGGCCTCCTAAAAGAGGTGCAGCGTCATTCACACCAGCCTCTCTCCCGGGCTTGGCCGCTTGGCCCGGGGGATCCGTCGAAGCGGCTAGCCGAGGATCAGCCTGCCGGTTGGCGGGTCCGACGCGAAGCTCAAACAACCAGGCTAAGCATGTAGTCCTGACTGTGGATGACTTGTGGACGCGGGTTCGATTCCCGCCGCCTCCACCACCTATTTGTTCTTTTTTTTCCACTCCTCGTAACGCGCCTTGGTGGCGGCATTCGGAGGATAAGTGCCTGGCAACGGGAGGCCTGCCGCAATCTCCTGCTGCACGAACTCTTCGAGCTTCTCCTGCTCGAAGGTGTCGATGGCGACCTGGTCCGCGATCCCGGCGGGAACGACGATCACGCCTTCGCCGTCGCCCACGATGACGTCCCCCGGGTACACGGCAACGCCGCCGCAGGCCACCGGCACGTTGCTTTCCACCGCGTGCTGGGTGATCAGGCTGATCGGTGCCGCCGGCGCCTTGCAGTAGACCGGGAACTCGCGCGCCGCGATTTCGGGCGTATCGCGCAGCCCGCCGTCAGTCACGATCCCCGCTACGCCGCGCACTTCCAGGCGCCGCAGCAGGATGCCGCCGGCCGAGGCGGAGCGCGCGTCCTCGCGGCAATCGATCACCAGCACGCTGCCCGGCGGCGCAATCTCGATCGCCTTGCGCTGCGGGTGCTCCGGGTTGTCGTAGACGCCGATGTGGTCGATGTCCTCGCGCGCCGGGATATTGCGCAAGGTGAAGGCCTCACCCACCATGGTCGGCGCTTTTGGCGTCAGGCGCGAAACGCCCTGCAGCACCTGGTTGCGCAAGCCGCGCTTGAAGAGTTGCGTGGATAGCGTCGCGCTGGAGCAGGCCGCCAGCTTGCGGCGTGTTTCGTCAGATAGTGGCATTTCCTATTCCTGGAAGATGAAATCCGGTCCGATCTCGGCGATGTTGCGCGCACCGCAGAGCTGCATCGTACGCGTCAATTCGTCGCTCAGAATCTCCAGCGCGCGCCGCGCTCCCACCTCGCCGCCGGCGCACACGCCATAGTAGGTAGCGCGGCCGATCATCACCCCTTCCGCGCCGCGCGCGAGCGCCTTGAAGACATCGGAGCCGCGCCGGATGCCGCCATCCATCAGCACCGAAGACCGGCCGCCAATCGCCCGCACCACCGCCGGCAACGCATCGAACGAGGCTACTTCGCTGTCCAGCTGCCGCCCGCCGTGATTGGAAACGATCACACCGTCGCAGCCGGCGGACACGGCGATCTCGGCGTCTTCCGGGCGCACGACGCCCTTGATCAGCAGCTTGCCGGGCCAGACGCCGCGCACGCGTTTGATGACCTCCCAATCGAGCGCGGCATCCTGGTTGCGCCCCACCGAGGAAACGATATTGCGCGTATCGGCATTCTTGTCCGCCATACCGGCGAGACCCTCCAGCGCCGGTACGCCGCGCAGCAGCATGTCCAGCGCCCAGGCCGGGCGCGTGGCGAAATCGAGCATGTTCTTCGGCGTAAAGCGGAAAGGGATCGAGAAGTCGTTGCGGAAATCACGCTCGCGCTTGCCGCCCACCGGCAGGTCCGCGGTCACCATCAGCGTGTCGTAGCCCGCCCGGCGCGCGCGCTCGATCAGGCCGAAGGTGAATTCGCGGTCCTTGAAGAAATAGGCCTGGAACCAATGCCGGCCGGGCGCAGCCTCGGCGATCTTCTCGATGCTCGCCGTCGCCGTGGTCGACAGCGAATAGGGGATGCCGAAGGCCGCGGCCGCCTTCGCCACCGCGATGTCGCCGCCGCGCCAGCCGAAACCGACTGCACCCGTGGGCGAGATGGCGATCGGCAGCTTCGCGGCTTGTCCAAGGATGTTGGTTTCGGTGTTGACCTGCGAGACACCGACCAGCACTTTCCGGGTCAACCTGACCCGCTCGAACGCCGCACGGTTCTCCCGCAGCGTGCCCTCGTCCTCCGCGCCGCCGTCGATGAAATCGAACACTGCGCGCGGCAGCCGGCGTTTCGCCGCCTGCCGCAGTTCCTCGATGGAAAACGCCCTCATAATCCTCCCCTCGTGCATTGTAACCATCGCCCGTCCCGGATAACCCGTGCCCCTGCCCCATAGCCTGAGGGCGTTTCGCCACCGGGATTTCCGGCTCTACTTCGCCGGGCAGGGCATCTCCCAGACCGGCACCTGGCTGCAGATGATCGCCACCAGCTGGCTGATCTACCACCTGTCCGGTTCGGCGTTCCTGCTCGGCCTCGCGGCCTTCGCGCAGTTCATCCCGATGCTGGTGCTCGGCCCCTTCGCCGGCGTTTGGGTCGACCGGCAGAAAAAGCGCACCGTGCTCCTGATCACACAGAGTTTCGCGCTGGCGCAGGCAGTGGTGATGCTCGCGCTGGTCGCCTCGGGCCAGGTGGAGCCCTGGCAGCTGATCGTCGCCAACCTGGTGCTCGGCATCGTCAATGCGTTCGATTCGCCCGCGCGCCAGTCGCAACTGGTCGAGCTGGTCGGCGGCAAGGAGGACCTGCCCAACGCGATCGCCTTCAGTTCCATCCTCATGAACGGCGCGCGCTTCGTCGGCCCGATGATCGGCGGCGCGGTGATCGCGGGGCTGGGAGAAATCTGGGGCTTCGGCCTGAACACCTTGATGCGCGGCGCGGTGATCATCGCCCTGCTGCTGATCCGCGCCGTGCCGCAGCAGACCGAGAAGGCGACGACCGGGTGGCGCGAGCAGCTTGCGGCCGGATTCCGCTATGCCTACGGCTTCCTGCCCTCGCGCAGCGCCCTGCTGCTGCTCTCGGCCGTGAGCTTCTGTGTCCAACCCTACCAGTCGCTTGCGCCCTACTTCGCGCGCGACGTGTTCCACGGCGGCTCGGAAGTGCTTGGGTACCTGATTGGCGCCGGCGGCTTCGGCGCGGTTTCAGGCATGGTGCACCTGGCGATCCGGCCCTCGATACGCGGACTGCTTAGCCAGATTCCCTTCACCGCGGCGACCGCAGGCGCCGCGCTGATCGTGTTCTCGTTCTCCAGCTCCCTGTGGGTCGCCCTGCCGATGCTGTTCCTGGTTGGTATGGGATCCATGATCACCGCGGCCTCGACCAACACCGTACTGCAAACCATCGTGGAAGACCGGATGCGCGCCCGCGTGGTCTCGATCTACATGATGTCCTTCCTGGGCGTGGCGCCGCTGGGGGCGTTGAGCGCCGGCGTGCTTGCCGAAAGTATCGGCCCGCCAGCGACCCTGGCCCTGGGCGGCGCCCTCGCGGTTGCCGCCGCAGTCCTCTACTGGATCAATTTGCCGAAAATCCGCGCCGCGATCCGTCCGGTGTACGAAAAATTGGGTATCGTTCCGCGTCCCGACGAATAATTCCAAGGAGCAGCAGACGATGGCGACTTTCCTGGTGGCGCACGGCGCCTGGTCCGCTGGCTGGGCCTGGAAGAAAATGCGGCCCCTGCTGCGCGAGCGCGGGCACGATCTGGTCACGCCGACGCACACGGGCCTCGGCGAGCGCTCCCACCTCGCCTCGCCGGACGTGGATCTCGATACCCATATCGCGGACCACCTCGGCGTGCTCGAATTCGAAAACCTGCGCAATGTCATCCTCATCGGCCACAGCTACGGCGGCATGGTCGCCACCGGCGTCGCCGACCGGGCGCGCGAACGCATCGCCAAGCTCGTCTATATCGACGCCTTCGCGCCCAGGGATGGCGACAGCGTTTTTTCCCTCACGCCGGATCGAAGGGCGGCGATGCTTGAGGCCGCCGCAAAGACCGGCGACGGCTGGAAACTACCCGCCAATCCGATGCCGCCTGATACTCCCGGGGCCGACCAGGCCTGGGCAATGCCGCGCCGCATGCCGCAACCGATCAAGACCTTCGAGCAGAAGCTGCGCCTGCGCAACGGCGAACTGACGCTGGCACGCCACTACATCTTCTGCACGCGCATTCCGCCCGACGACCGCTTCCGCCCGTTCTACGCCCGCGCGAAGCGCGAGGGCTGGGGCCACGACGAGATCGACGCCAGCCACAACCCCCATATCACCGCGCCGGAGGCGTTGGCTAGCCTGCTAGATAGAATCGCAGCGGAGTTGCCGCAGAGATAGTGGATTTTGAGAGGGCGAACTGTCGAAAGATGAATGGAGAAGGCTATGGACGCTGCAAGTGATCCGATCCTAGTCGAATACTTAGCGTCTGGAATTCCGGATGCTGAACAGATTCTTGCTGGAAATTACGTCCCGCAGACGGCCATGCAGTGGTACGCGAAGGTGCTATTTATATATCGCCGGCTGTATGGGCCCGAGTCCGCTCCTTACAAAGAACTGATCGCGATTCGCGAGGACCTTGCAAGGAAAACTGCGGATCCTGCTCAGATTAGGGCGAAGATGAGGGAATTTTTTAGTTTAGTTACATTTCTTCGCGTTGGTGCGGCTTCAGCATCATCCGTCACAGTGTCGCGCCCTAGCGTTCTGCCCAGCACTAATCGCGTCTTTGTAATTCACGGGCATGATGAGCTAAACACGCTCAGACTGCAGACAATGCTGAAGGACCAATTTTCACTCGACGTGGTGGTGATGACCGCAAAACCCGGACAGAGTCGGCCGATAATTGAAAAATTCGAGGAGAACGCAAGAAATTGCAGCTTCGCGTTTGCGCTATTTACGCCTGACGATCTAGTTGAAAAGGTCAAGGAAAAATATCATCAAGCAAGGCCAAATGTAATTTTCGAGACAGGATGGTTTGTGGGGCGCCTCGGCAAAGAGAGAGTGATGATCTTGCTGAAAGAAGGTACAGATATTTATTCGGACTTCGACGGGGTGTCTCGTGTCCAGTATAAAGATGACGTCAAAGACGCATTCCTCCAAATTCAAACGGAGTTAAAAGCATCAGGTCTGGCCTAGAGGGATTGCCGAGCGTCGAAATCAGCAGGGTAGAGGTCAAATCACGCCGCAGCGGCATGCAGCCTTACGCCCAGGGCTTGTACCAACTTGAGCAAGGTGTCGTAGCGCGGCTTCGCCCCGGGCGCCAAAGCCTTGTAGAGGCTTTCCCGGCCGAGTCCGGTGTCGCGCGCAAGTTGCGACATGCCACGCGCACGGGCCGCCGTGCGTACCGCTTGCAGAAAGACATCGGGGTTGCCATCTTCCAGCGCGGCGCTGAGAAATTCCGCCATTGCCGCGTCATCGCGCAGATAGTCGGCGGCATCGAACGGGGCCAGGCTGAGGCCGACTTTTGTTTTGGCTTTAGCTTTGATCATGAATCACTCCTTAGGCAACAATTTCAAAAGCTGCTTTGCACGCTTGATGTCCCGTTGCTGGCTCGCCTTGTCGCCTCCGCAAATCAGCACGTACATAACCTTGGCACGACGCGTGAAGTACACCCGATAGCCCGATCCGACATGAATGCGCATCTCGGAGATACCCTCGCCGACCGGCTCGCAGTCACCAAAGTGGCCGATGACGGCGGCGTCCAGCCGTTGCGCGATTCGTGCCAGCGCTACACGATCACGTACATCTTTGAGCCACCTATCAAACTCCGCGGTCCGGAGCAGTGTATTCATCAGACGTAGTGTATCCTTTCGGATACGATTGTACAATCAAGTTCGCATCGCGGTCTCTTCGGCACTGGCATACTTCGCCGACACTCGAATGGAAAATCAACAATGAGCGAGATGACGGGCGCCGAGGCGATGGTGCGGATGCTGCAGTTGCATGGCGTGAAGCACATCTTCGGCTTGTGCGGCGACACCAGCCTGCCGTTTTATGACGCGCTATTTCGCCTCGAGCACGGCATGCAGCACATCCTGACGCGCGACGAGCGTTCCGCGGCGTACATGGCGGATGGCTACGCGCGGGTCAGCGGCCGCGTCGGCGTCTGCGAAGGCCCTTCCGGCGGCGGCGCGACCTACCTGCTGCCGGGTATCGTCGAAGCAAACGAGAGTTCCATTCCGGTGCTCGGCATCACGACCGACATCGCCACCACTTCGCGCGGCCGCTATGCGCTGACCGAACTGGACCAGGAAGCGCTCTACCGGCCGCTCACCAAGCGCACCGAGGTCATCGACCGCGCTGACAAGCTACCCGAAGCCGTGCGGCGCGCATTTCGCGCCATGACGACCGGCCGGCCGGGCGCGGCACACCTCGGCCTCCCATTCGACGTGCAGAACGGCCAAGTCGCCGAAGCAAGCGTCTGGGCTGATGCCGAACTCGGCCGCTTTCCTTCTCATAGAACTTCACCTGAAAAGGACACGATTCAACGCGCCGCGATCGCGCTGGCTTCGGCGCGAATGCCGATCTTCGTCTGCGGCGGCGGCGTGGTGATTGCCAACGCGGAGGAAGAACTGGAAGCGCTGGCAACGCTGCTGGGCGCGCCGGTGGCGACTACGGTCAGTGGACAGGGCAGCCTCGCGGAAGACCATCCGCTATGCCTCGGTGTCGTCGGCAGCAACGGCGGCACCCTGCCCACGCGCGAGGCGCTGTCGCAGGCGGACCTGGTGGTATTCGTCGGATGCCGCGCGGGTTCGGTGACCACCGAGCGCTGGCGCTACCCGGCGCCCGGCACACGCGTGATTCACATCGATGCCGATCCGATGGTCATCGGCGCGAACTACCAGACCGAAGTGGCGATCACGGCCGACGCCAAGCTGGCACTGCAGGCATTGCTGGACGAGTTGACGGTGGTGTCGCAGAAGGACGGCGCGGCGCTCGTAAGCGTCTCAAAGGAAAGGAAATTATCGGAATTTCGCGCCCTCGCCCTGAAGGACGAAGTTCCCATCCTTCCTGAGCGCATCGTGGCGACGCTGCAGGAAATCCTGCCACGCGACGCGACGGTGGTCTGCGATCCGGGCACGCCCTGCCCGTACTTCTCGGCGTTCTACGAATTCCGTGAGGCGGGCCGGCATTTCATTTCCAACCGCGCCCATGGCGCGCTCGGCTATTCGATGGCCGCCGGGGTCGGCGCGCATTTCGGCCGTCCGCAGACGAAAACGGTCTCCGTGATGGGCGACGGCAGCTTCGGCTTCACCGCAGGAGAGCTCGAGACCATCGTCCGACTCAAGGTGCCGCTCATGATGGTGGTGATCTCCAATAGCACCTACGGCTGGATCAAGGCAGGACAGAAAACCGGCTTTGGCCAGCGCTACTTCTCGGTGGATTTCTCCCGCACCGATCATGCCCGGGTCGCGGAAGCGTTCGGGGTGAAAGCATTCAAAGTGGATAGTCCGGAGAGTCTGAAACCAGCGCTCGCCGCCGCCGCGGAATACGGCGGCCCGGCCCTCGTGGACATCATCGCCCAACCGCTGCACGAAGCACGCGCGCCGGTCAGCGAGTGGGTGGCCTGAGGCAGGCATGTCGGAGACGATCCTCGATGCGGTCCGGCGCCATGCCCGGGAGCGCGGCGGGAACCTCGCCTATCGCACGCCGGCGCGAAACTGGACCTTCGGGCAGCTTGACGAAGCGTCGAACCGGCTGGCACAGGGCCTGAAGGGTCTTGGGATCGGCGCGGGCGACCGTGTCGCCTGCCTGACCAAGCAGACCGTGGACTGTGCCGTGCTGGTGCTCGCGGCAAACAAGATTGGCGCCGTCTGCATGCCTGTCAACTGGCGCCTGGCGCGGCCGGAAATCGAGTACATCGTCGGCAACGGGCAGGCGAAGCTGATGATGGCGGATGCCGCCTTCGCCGCCGCGGACGGGAATATCAGGACTTTTGTCACTGAGGAGTTTGCCGCCTGGTACGGAGACTTCGGGCCCGATGACCCGGGCCACCAGCCGGGCGCGGACGAAACGGCACTACAACTCTATTCTTCGGGCACGACCGGCCTGCCGAAAGGCGTGGAATTGACGCACCGCAACCTGATGGTCGCGATGGTGGAGGCGGTACCCGACGCCATTGGCTACCGCGGCCCGCCTGACGTGATGCTGAACGTGCTGCCGACGTATCACATCGCCGGCATCGGCGTCGCGCTCCTGACTGCCTCGAAGGGCGGCATGAGCGTGCTCTACCCGGACTTCGATCCGGCGGCGGCGGTCGCAGCGATCGCCGAGCACCGGATCACGCATGCCTTCCTGGTGCCGGCGATGATCCAGTTCATGCTGCAGGCGCCCGGCGCCGCCGAAGCGGACTACTCGTCGCTACGCGGCATCTCCTACGGCGCCTCGCCGATCCCCGAAACGGTGCTGGTGAGTGCGATGCGCACCTTCAAGTGCGGCTTCAGCCAGGTCTACGGCCTGACCGAGACGACTGGCGCAATCACCCGCCTGGCGCCCGAGGACCACGACCCCGAAGGACCGAAGCAGCACCTGCTGCGCTCCGCCGGCAGGCCGATCGACGGCGTCGAGCTGCGCGTGGCGGACACCGCCGGCCGCGATTGCGCCGAGGGCGAGGTCGGCGAAGTCTGGATCCGCAGCGCGCAGAACATGAAAGGCTACTGGGCCAACCCCAAGGCGACCGGCGAAGCCTTCTTCGAGCGCCGGCCGGATGGCCTGGGCTGGTTCCGGTCGGGCGACGCGGGGTTCCTGCGCGAGGGCTACCTCTTCCTCCACGATCGCATCAAGGACATGATCATCTCGGGCGGCGAGAACATCTATCCGACCGAGGTCGAAAACGCCCTGATGCAGCATCCCGCGGTGGCCGATGGCGCTGTGATCGGCGTGCCGGACGCGAAATGGGGCGAAACGGTCAAGGCCTGCGTGGTGCTGAAGACCGGCGCGAAGGCGACGGAGGGCGAGATCATCGAGTTCATGCGCGGTCGCATCGCGCACTTCAAGTGCCCGAAGTCCGTCGACTTCATGCAGGCGATTCCGCGCAACCCAACGGGAAAGATCCTGAAGCGCTTGTTGCGGGAGCCTTACTGGGCGGGAAAAACGCGCCGGGTCAACTGAGTGCTGCGAGTTGCGCCGGGTTGCGGCGCCTCAAACATGCGCGGAACGGTCCGGGATCCCGGAATCCGTTCCGCGACATGTTCTATCCCCTTAGGGGGAAGCTAACTACTTCTTTTTTTTGCCTTTTTTCTTGGCTTTTTTCTTGGCCATTTGAGGCTCCTTATAAGGTTGGAGGAACTATCACGCCTGCGCCTGCCTTGCGGCGAGCGACAAGCGATCCAGGCGCTGGGACAAACCCTGCGCCATGAATTCGGAAACGAAGCGGAAGAAGGACTGAAGGAAGCGAAGAAGCGGGCTCGAATGCCTGAGCCAAAAGCGCGATGAAGCGGGCTTACAAAACGCTACGCGTGACCTTGATCTAGGCAACGCTGCGATATTTAGTGATATGCACGGATGTGATTAATACACCTTTGCGCAAAAACGTGCAACTTTGATGTCGTGAGTTGGACGAGAGGTCGGCATAAAATCCGCCGATGGACAGCCAAGAGATTCGTTATGAAGTGCGGGACCGCGTCGCAACGGTCACCCTCCATCGCCCGGAAAAGCTGAACGCCTTCACCCGCCGCATGCGCGACGAGCTGATCGAAGCGTTCGGCAGCGCCGACGCCGACGACGGCGTGCGGGCGGTGATCGTGACTGGTGCCGGGCGCGCTTTCTGCGCCGGCGCCGACCTTTCGGGCGGCGGCGCCACCTTCGACTACGCGAAGCGCGACGATGCCGGCGAAGACGACCACCGCGATGGCGGCGGCCGCGTCTCCCTGTCCATTTTCGCCCTGAAGAAGCCGGTGATCGCGGCCATCAACGGCCCCGCGGTCGGGGTGGGCGCGACCATGACGCTGCCGATGGACATCCGGATCGCCTCCAGCGCGGCGAAGTTTGGCTTCGTATTTGCGCGCCGCGGCATTGTGCCGGAGGCCTGCTCGAGCTGGTTCCTGCCCAAAGTGGTCGGCGTCAGCCGGGCCGCGGAATGGCTCTACACCGGGCGCGTGTTCGGGGCCGATGAAGCGCTTGCGGGCGGCCTGGTGTCGCGCGTGGTCGAACCGGGAGACCTGATGCCGGCGGCGCGGGCGCTCGCGCGCGAGATCGCGGACAACACGTCCCCGGTGGCAGTGGCCCTGGCGCGGCAGATGCTCTGGCGCATGGCCGGCGCCGACCATCCGATGGAAGCCCACAAGGTGGACTCCCGCGGCATCTTCTCCATGGGCGCCTCGCCCGACGTGAAGGAAGGCATCGCCGCCTTCCTGGAAAAGCGCGCACCGCAGTTCCCCATGAAACCGAGCACCGACATGCCGGCTTTCTATCCCTGGTGGGAGGATCGCCCGTTCAAATGAAGGTGGCCGTTCTCGGGGCCGGCGTGATCGGGGTGACCGCCGCCTGGTATCTGCGGCAAGACGGCCATGACGTGCGCGTACTGGACCGGCGGGAAGGCCCGGGCCTGGAAACCAGCTTCGCCAACGGCGGCCAGGTCTCTGCCAGCCACGCGTTGCCCTGGGCCGCTCCCGGCGTGCCGCTGCAGGCCCTCAAGTGGATGCTGCGCGAGGATTCGCCGTTGCTTTTCCGCCTGCGTGCGGACCCGGCCCAGTGGCGCTGGGGACTTCAGTTCCTGCGCGAATGCACCGCGCAACGGTTCCTGGAGAACGCCGCCCGGCTGAAGCGGCTCGGCCTCTACAGCCAGGCCGCACTGCACAAGCTGCGACGGGAAACCGGCATCGCGCACGACCAGGTCGAGCGCGGCATCCTCGTTTTCAGTACAGACGCAGGCAAGGCCAGCGAAAACTGGAAGACGCCGGACGAGTGCATCGCAATCGAGCCCGCTCTCGCGCCCCTGAAAGAGCGGCTTACCGGCGGAACCTGGTACCCGACCGATGAGTCCGGCGATGCGCACAAATTCACGCTCGAACTCGCGAAGCGCTGCGTCGCGAATGGCGTTCGCTTCGAGTTCGGCGTTGATATGAAAGGATTTTCCGTCGATGGCGACCGCATCGCCGGCATGAAGACAGCGGCCGGCGCGCCGATCGAGGCCGATGCCTACGTCGTGGCATTGGGAAGCTACAGCCCCCTGTTTACTCGCGGGCTCGGCCTGGATCTGCCGGTCTACCCGCTCAAGGGCTACTCGGTGACGATGCCGGTCAAGAAGCCCGCCGCGGCGTGGACGACTTCGCTTTCCGACGAAGCGCACAAGCTGGTCCTGTCCCGCTTCGGCGATCGCCTGCGCATCGCGGGCACTGCCGAGCTCAATGGCTACGACACCAGCGTCAACAGTGTGCGCTGCAATGCGATCGTGCGGCGCGTCATGGACCTGTTCCCGGACGCCGGCGACCCTTCAAGGGCCACTTTCTGGGCCGGCTTGCGGCCTGCAACACCCAGCAACCTTCCCCGCGTCGAGCGCACGAAGTATCCGAACCTCTTCTTGAACACCGGGCACGGCACCCTGGGATGGACCCTCGCCTGCGGTTCGGGCCGGATCCTCGCCGACCTCGTCGGCGGGCGGCGGCCGGAAATCAGCTAGCGGTCGATCGCCCTCTCCGGCTTCAGTCAACGATGAAGAGCCTGGCGCCCTTCTCCGCATAGGAACGGTGCGCTTCGGCATTGTCGGCCACCTGGTAGCTCATTCCCGCCTTCAAGACGAACTTCCTCCCATCCTCGAGCTCGGTGTGCAGCTCCCCTTCGATGCACAGCAGGATGTGGCCCTTGACGCACCAATGGTCCGCCAGGTATCCCGGCGTGTACTCCACCATGCGTACGCGGATGCCGCCGAAATGCTGCGTGCGCCAGTAGGCCAGGCCGCGCTCGCCCTTATGCTCGGTGCGCTCGACTTTCGACCAGTCGGTGGTGCCAAACGGGATTCCTGACAGCTTCACTGACAACTCCTTTGCGCTTGAAAGCTTGTAAGCATGCTCATGGTCACTATGGCAGAATTTCCCGCATGGAATCCAGTAACCGCAAGGACGCCCCTGTCGAACGTCGCGTCGCGGCGCTCGAGACCGTTCTCGAGGCACGCGGCCTCGAGCCGGGGCCTTTCGTCGACGCGCACATACGCACCGCGGAGGAAGACTGGGTGCCGAAGAACGGCGCCCGCGTGGTCGCCAGGGCCTGGACCGATCCGGCCTTCCGGCAGCGGCTCCTTTCGAACGGCCGTGAAGCGGTCGCCGAACTGGGCTTGTCCATGCCGGCCCACCACCGACACCTCGTGGCGCTGGAGAATTCGGCCAAGGTTCACAACGTCATCTGCTGCACCCAGTGCTCGTGCACCGCGTATACGATCATCGGCCTGCCGCCCGACTGGTACAAGGATTTCGAATACCGCGCGCGCGCGGTGCGCGAATCCCGTGCCGTGCTGCGCGAGATGGGGCTAGACCTGCCGCCGGACATGGAAATCCGCGTCTGGGACACGTCGGCCGACACCCGCTACATGGTGCTGCCGCTGCGGCCCGCGGGCACGGAGGGCTGGAACGAAGAGAAGCTCGCCTCGATCGTCACCAAGGACGCCATGATCGGCGTCGCCAGGCTCTAGGTTCCGGCCATGGACGGCATGCACGATCTGGGGGGAAAGCAGGGCTTCGGAAGCGTGAAGCATTCACCGAAAGCCGAAGTCTTCCACGCCCATTGGGAAAAGCGCTCCAACGCCCTGCTCGCCTTCTCGGTCAAGCAAGGCTGGCTCAACATGGACGAGTACCGCCACGCGATCGAGCGCATGGAACCGCGCCACCACCTCGCCGCGGGCTATTACGAACGGCAGTTCACGGGGCTCGTCACCCTGCTGGTCGAGAAGGGCGTCGTCTCGCGCGAAGAACTCGAGCGCATCGCGGGCGGCACGGTCCCGCTCTCGCTCCCGAGTGCGCCCGGGCGCCCGAACGCGGACACGCGCGAGCGCTTCAAGCCGGGCGACAAGGTCCGGGTGAAGCAGGACTTCATCCCCGGCCATATCCGCATGCCGGCCTACATCCGCGGCAAGACCGGCGACGTGGTCGCCGAATCACCGGCCTACCCCTTCCCCGACGCGCACGCCCACGGCGTCAAGGCGGCAGACGAGCCCACCTACGACGTGCGCTTTCGCGCCGAAGAGCTGTGGCCGAATGGCGCCGACCCGGCGTTCGTACACGTTGGGGTATTCCAGAGTTATCTGGAGCGCGCCGATTAGGCGGAACTACAGGATCCGGTTGAACCAGAGGATCGAGAGCAGGCCGGCGAACAGCGTGAAGAGCGCAGCGGCGGCGGAAAAGAGCGCGGTAACCTCGGTTTCCTTCTTCTCGAAGCTGAGCCTCGAGTTCAGGGTTTCGTAGACCTTTTTCAGGTCGGCGGCGGAGCCGGCATGGAAGTACTCGCCCTGGGTCATGGTAGCGATCGTTTTCAGGGTCTCTTCGTCCAGCCGCACGCGGAAGGACCACCCCTCGAAGCCGATGATCTCGCCGGAAGTGGTGCCAAAACCGACGGTATAGACGCGCACGCCGCGGTCAGCGGCCAGTTTCGCGATCTCGATCGGGTCCGGCCCTGTGGTGCGCTGCCCGTCGGTGAGCAGGATGACGACCGCGGAGTTGTAGGAGCCCGGCGGCACCGGCTTGAAATCCTTTTTCGGGTCCTTCCTGCCCTCGCCGATGGGCGCGTTGCGCGGCGCGTCGCGGCCGAAGATCGCCGTGCTGACGTCGAAGCCCGCATCGGGAAACAGCGTCGCGAGCGACACGATCAGGCCGCTGCCCGTGGCCGTGGCGCGCTGCAGCTGCATGCGGTCGATGGCCGCGTAGACGGCCTCGCGGTCGTTAGTGGGCGTCTGCACCAGCGTCGCGGTGCCCGCGAAAGTCACGATCCCGACCTGCGCTTTCGCGGGAAGGTCGGCGACGAACTGCTTGGCGGCGGCCTGCGCCGCTTCGAGCCGGCTCGGCAGCACGTCCTTGGCGCGCATGCTGCCGGAGGCGTCCAGCGCGAGGACGATGGTCTGCTTCTGCGACGGCAGGACGATGGTGGCCGAAGGCCGCGCCATGGCGAAGATGAGGAGCACGAGCGCGAGCAGGAACAATGCGGGCGGGACATGGCGGCGGTACTTCGAGCCGACGCCCATCGCTTCCTTGATCATCCCCAGGTTGGCGTAGCGCACGGCAAACCGGCTCTTGCGCCGCAGCAGCCAGACGTACAGGCCGATCAGCAGCGGCAACAGCGCGAACAACCAGAGCAGTTCGGGCCACGCGAAGGTCAGGGCTTTCATGCCACTTTCTCCAGATGTCTGGGCATGCCGCCGCCCGCCGCCAACCTGCTGCGGCGCTTGCGCAGGTCGGCGAAGCGCATCAGCGCATCGACCAGGTCGCCGTCGGTGGAGAGCTCGAGGCAATCCACGCCGGCGCGCGAAAGCGCCAGGCGCAGCTCCCGCTCGCGCCTTTCCGCCACCGAGGCGAAGCGCTTGCGGAATCCCTTGTCGTGCGTGTCGACAAACAGCTGCTCGCCGGTCTCGGAGTCCTGCATCACCAGCATGCCCATGTCCGGCAGTTCGCGCTCCAGCGGATCGTAAAGCCGCACGGCCACCACCTCGTGGCGCTGCGACAGGTGCGCCAGCGGCTCGGCCCAGCCGGGCTCGCTGAAGAAATCCGAAACGATGAACACGATCGAGCGCCGCCGCATCACCTGGAACGCGGTGCGCAGGAACTCACGCAAGTCGGTTCCTTCAGATCTCGGCAGTTCGGAGCGCGACAGCAGCTTGTGCAGGATGCTCAGCACGTGGCGCCGCCCGCTGCGCGCCGGGATCACGGTGTCCACCTGGTCGCCGTAGAACAACGCCCCGACCCGGTTGCCCTGGCGCGTCAGCAGCCGCGCCAGCACCGTGATGAACTCGGTGGAGACGGAGCGCTTCCTGTTCTCCGAGCCGAAATCGATCGACGGGCTGAGGTCGAGCAGGAACCAGGCCGTTACCTCCCGGTCTTCGTGGAATTCGCGCACGTACGGCGTCTGCAGGCGCGCGGTGACGTTCCAGTCGATGTGGCGCACGTCGTCGTGGTACTGGTACTCGCGCAGGTCGGCGAGGTCGAGGCCGGTGCCGCGGAAGAGCGTGCGGTAGTCGCCGTGCAGCATCCCGTCCAGGCGGCGGATCACCGTCCACTCCAGCCGGCGCAGGACCTTCTCCGGGCTGCTGTTAGGCTTGCGCGGCGAAGCTGACATGGTTTTCCAGCGGCTTTTCCGGGGCCGGAATCTTCCGCAGGAAGCGGTGGATGAGCTCGTCGGCCGTGATCGCCTCGGCCAGCGCTTCGTAGGTCAGCACCAGCCGGTGGCGGAAGACGTCCGGCACCAGGTCGATGACGTCCTGCGGCAGCACGTAGGTCCGGCCGCGCAGGTGGGCGAGCGCACGGGAGCCCTCGATGAGGTGGATCGGCCCGCGCGGACTGACGCCGAACGAAAGGAACTTGGCCAGGTCCGGCAGGCCGTGCTGCGCCGGATCGCGCGTCGCCGAGGCCAGTTTCACCGCGAACTTGATCAGCGAGGGATCGACGTACACCTTGCGGCATTCGCCCTGCAGCGCGGCAAGCTCTTCCGTGCTGCTAACCGCGGCGACCGCGCTTTCGCTCCCGGTGACGCGCTCGACGATGACGAATTCCTCCACCTCGGTCGGATAGCCGACCAGGACCTTCATCATGAAGCGGTCGACCTGGGCCTCCGGCAACGGGTACGTTCCCTCGGTCTCGATCGGGTTCTGCGTCGCCATCACGAGGAAGGGCTCGGGAACCTTGTGCGTTTCGCCCGCGATCGTCACCTGGCGTTCCTGCATCACTTCCAGCAGCGCGCTCTGCACCTTGGCCGGGGCGCGGTTGATTTCATCCGCCAGCAGGAGGTTGGTGAACACCGGCCCGAGCGAGGTCGAGAATTCGCCCGTCTTCTGGCTGTAAATGCGCGTCCCGACCAGGTCGGCGGGCACCAGGTCAGGAGTGAACTGGATCCGCCGGAACGTGCCGCGGATGGTGCGCGCCAGCGTCTTCACGGTGAGCGTCTTGGCCAGGCCCGGCACGCCTTCGACCAGCAGGTGGCCCTGCGCCAGCATCGCCACCATGACGCGCTCCAGGAAATGGTCCTGGCCGACGACGATTTTCTTGACCTCGTAGAGGATTTTTTCCATTGCTTGCCTCGTTGCTTGTCGCGGTTAGAACGGCGGCACGCCCACCGCCATCGCGGCATTCTCGATCGGCACCGCAAAGCCAATGCCGATGAACACGCGCTGCTGGGTCGGATTCAGGATGCCGGTGACGATGCCGACTACTTCGCCGGATGCATTCAGCAGCGGGCCTCCCGAATTGCCGGGGTTGGCCGCCGCATCGAACTGAATGAGGTTGGTCAGGATGCGCTTTCCCTCCGGGGAGCGATACTCGCGCTTCAAGCCGGAGACGACTCCGGAAGATACCGAAGGACCGATGCCGAAGGGAAACCCGACCGCCGTGACGTGGTCGCCCGGCGACAGGCCGCTGGTCGATTGCAGGGTGGCCGCCTGCAGGTCGTCCGGGATGGCCTCCGCCTTCAATACCGCCAGGTCGTCCTCGGGGCGCGTGCCGGTGACGTGCGCGTTGCTCTCCATCCCGGTCTCGAAGGTGAGGCTGATCCGCTTCGCCCCGGCCACCACGTGGATGTTGGTAAGAATGGTGCCGTTGTCGAGGATCACCACGCCGGTACCGACGCTGCCTTCGATTTCGCCGCCATCCGGGCCGTCCATGAACGCGCGCACGCGGACGATGGAGCCGCGCACCGCCTCGTAGGCCTTTGTCGCGCTCGACGGCAGGGGTACCGTCTGCAGGGCGCTGGCCACCGCCGTGTCGATGTCCTCCTGCGTGAGTTGCTGGCGGGCCGGCGCGTTGCCCCACTGGAACAGCACGAAAACGAGCGCCGCCAGTCCGGGCATCGCGGCAAGCCCGGGCACGCGGTACTTTCGGAAAGACTCCTTCAGCCTCGATCGCAGCGCCACCTTCTTCACAACAGGAACGGGCGCGGCCGCCACTGCCTTCGCGCGCGAACTGCTGTAAAGGGAGGCGCGTTTCATCCGGCGATGGCCATCGCCTCTGGCTGGCCGGCGCTTGCGGCGCGCAACGCCGTCCAGACGCGCTGCGGCGACGCCGGCATGTCGAAGCGCTTCACGCCGCCCTGGCGCAGCGCGTCCATCACCGCGTTCATCAGGCAGGGCATGGACCCGGTCACCCCGCCTTCACCTACGCCCTTGGCGCCCAGCGGATTGGTCGCGGTCGGCACCGCGTGGTCGATCACGCTCAGCCCTCCCACCAGGCCCGCGCGCGGCATGGCGTAGTCCATGAAACTGCCCGTGAGCAACTGGCCGGAAGCATCGTAGACGGTCTGTTCCGAGAAGATATGCCCCGCTCCCTGCGTGACGCCGCCCTGCATCTGCCCTTCGACCACCTGGTGGTTGATGATGTTGCCGACGTCGTCGCAGGCGACGTAGGACTGGATCTCGCACTCGCCCGTTTCCGGATCGATCTCCACTTCGGCGATGTGGCAGCCGTTGGGAAACGTGCCGGGCACCTTCGGGCGCTCCCTGAAGTCGAGGTCGAGCCTGCCCTTGAACTTCCTGGCAAGTTCTTCAATCCGCACCTGGCGATCCGTGCCCTTGATCCTGTAATTGCCGGCGACGAACTCGAGATCCGCTTGCGCGCTCTCCAGGTCGTCCGCAGCGAGCGCCAGTCCGTTCTTCACGATTTCCTGGGAGGCGGAGAACATCGCGCTGCCCAGGCCGTGCAAGGTGCGAGAGCCGCCGGTCGGGTTCGCGGTGAGGTCGAAATCCGGTTCGGCCGTGCGCAGGCGGACTTTATCCATCGGCACGCCGAGCACGCCGGAAACGATCTGCGCAAAGGTCGTCTCGTGGCTCTGGCCGTGGTTGTGGGAGGCCGTGCGCAACGTCACGCCGCCGTCCTCTTCCCAGGTGATATGGGCCTGGTCGTAGGGCGCGAAACCGCCGGGTGCCGTCATCTCGATGTACGTGGCGATGCCGCGGCCGCGCAGGCGGCCTTTCGCTCTTGACTGTTGTTGTCTGGCAGAAAATCCAGACCAATCAGAAAACGAAAGCGCCTTGTTCATCACCCCTTCAAAATCACCGCTGTCGTACTCGAAGCCGCCGGCCAGCTTGTAGGGCATCTTCGCTTTCGGAATCATGTTGCGGCGGCGGAACTCGGCCGGGTCCATGCCGATCTCGTGCGCCGCTTCGTCGATCATGCGCTCCAGCGCGTAGGACGCGACGGGACGGCCTGCGCCGCGGTAGGCCGCAGTGGGAATGGTATTGGTGAGCGCCAGCCTGCCGCGCACGTGCACGGCCTGCACGTCGTAGACGCCGCAGTTCACGTTCACCAGGCCGATGGTATTGACCACGGCGCCGGTAAATACGACGTAGGCACCGAGGTTGGAAAGGTAATCGAAGCGCATGCCGAGGATGCGGCCATCCTTGTCCAGCGCCAGTTCGCCCGCATGCACGATGTCGCGCGCCTGCTCGTCGCCGAGGAACACTTCCGAGCGCGTGCCGATCCATTTCACCGGGCGCCCGAGTTTCTTCGCCGCGAACAGCAGCGCACCGTATTCCGGGTAGGCGTTGAAGCGCACGCCGAAGCCGCCACCTACTTCCTCGGCCACCACGCGAACCTTGTCCGGCGCCACGCCGAGCACTGCCGACAACTGTCCACGCATCGGTCCGACGCCCTGCGTGGTGCCGTGCAGGAAGTACATGTCCTTCGCTGGATCGTACGATCCCATGGCCGCGCGCGGCTCCATGGGATTGCCGACCACGCGCGTGTGATAGGCGCGCAGCTTCACGACTTTCGCCGCCTTGGCGAACGCCGCCGCGGTCGCGGCCGCGTCCCCGCCTTCGAAATCGAGCAGCAGGTTGCCGGGCGCGCCCGGGTGCAGCTGCGGAGCGCCCGGCTCGAGCGCCTGCGCCGCGGAGGTCACCGAGGGTAGCTCCTCGTAATCCACCATCACCGCCTCGGCCGCGTCCTGCGCCTGCGTCGCGGTCTCGGCGACGATCAGTGCGACGGGCTCCCCGACATGCCGCACCACTTCATGCGCCAGCGACAGGCGCGACGCCGGCTTCTGATCGGAGCCGTCGCGCCACTTGAACGGCGCCGCGGCTGGAATCGGCTTTAGGCCCGCGGCCACAAGTTCCGCGCCCGTGATCACCGCAATCACGCCAGGCATGGCGAGCGCACCCGAAGGGTCGATCGACAGGATCTTCGCGTGCGGCCGGTCGGACCTGAGGAAGTGGCCCGCGGCCTGGTTCGGGAGGGTCCAGTCGGAGACATAGCGTCCCTGCCCCTTGAGCATGCGCCCGTCTTCGAGCCTGCCCTTGTATCCGCCGCCAAATGAAGTCATGGCGGGAATTCTATTGAGTTTCGCTACGTTTTGGAGAGCGCGATCAATATGCTGCAGGGCGCATAGTCGAGCAACGACGCCCCGACCGAGCCCTTCCACCAGCGCGCCGCCCAGGAGGTGCTCTGATTGTGGCCGATCACGATGACGTCGGCCCCGGTCTCTTTCGCGGCGCGGCAAATTTCCTCGACCGGCTCGCCCACCGCCAGGTGCCCCGTGGCCTTGAACCCTTTGTCGGTCAGGCTCTTTATGCCCTCGTCAAGCACCGTTTGGGTGCGCTTTTTCTCCTCCTCCAGCAGCTCCTCAGGCACGAAGCCCTCGGTGAGGAACAGGCTGGGCGGCATGCTCGCCACGGCCAGGAGGTGCGTTTAGGCATTCAGAAAACCCGCGAGGTCGGCAGCTTCGAACAGGGCCCGCTTGCCCTCCGCCGAACCGTTGTATGCGAGAAGAATCTTGCGATACTTCATGCGCGCCTCCGTCGGATTACTGCTTGAGGAGCAATCCTACCCGCTCTATGGTCGCACGCTCGGCCTTCAACGTGTCGGCCGCCCATTTGGCGTAGTCCTCGCTCGACTTGTACCAGTAGACCTGGTCGAACTGCGCCAATGACTTCATATGCTCCGGGTCGTCGAGCGCTTTCCTGAAGGCATCGTGCAGAAACCGCACCACCTTGGGATCCATCCCCTTCGGTCCGACCCAGCCGTAGGGCGAGTACGAAACGATGTCGATTCCCAATTCCTTCGCCGTGGGCGCGTTCCACTTGGTGCGCTTTTCGCCAAAAGTCACGAGCAGCCGAAAAGCGCCTGCGTCCACGTGGCGGCCCCATCCCGTGGCATCGGATTGCGCCATCACGTGGCCTCCCATCAAGGCCTGGGTGGAATCAGCGTTGCCCTTGAATGGCACGTGCAGGAACTGGACTCCGGCCTTCATGCCGAGTTCCTCCATCAGCAGGTGAGGCGAAGTGCCGTTGCCGGTGGAGCCGTAGGAAAGTTTGCCTGGATTGGCCTTTGCGTAGTCGATCAGGTCCTTGAGGGTCTTGATCTGGGAGTCGGATTTCACCACCACGCCGAACGTATAGCCGGTGATACCGATGATGTAGGTGAAATCCTTGATCGGATCCCACTCCACCTTCTGGATGTGCGGCACGCGGAACGCGCTCACCGGCATCTGCGCCAGCGTGTAGCCATCGGGCTGCGCCGTCTTCGCCATGGTGGTCGGGCCGAGCAGCCCACTGGCGCCCGGTCGATTCTCGATCACAATCGATTGCCCGACATACTTCGATGCGATCTGCGCGTATTGCCGCATGTGCGTATCAGTCGAACCGCCCGGCGGCCAGGGGCAGATCAGCGTGATCGGCTTGGCCGGAAAGGTCTGCGCCAGCGCCGCAAGCGGCGCCGCGAACGAAAATACCGCTGCAATCACGCAGGCGACGGTGTTCGCCGTCTTGAGCGTCGTGGCCTTCATCGAGTTCTCCTCCTTGCGTTGGTCGAAGGAATTATATCCTCTAGAATTGTTCCTCCATGCTCGATATTCATCGCAGTGACCTGGTCGCCGGGGTGGCCGGCAGCGGCACCATGGGGCGCGGCATCGTGCAGGTGCTGGCGCAGTGCGGCGTGCGCACGCTGGTGTTCGACGCGCAGGCCGGCGCCGCGGCCAAGGCGAAGGAGGCCATCGGCAAGTCCCTCGCCGGCATCGTGGCAAAGGGCCGCGTTACGCAGGCCGACGCGGACGCCACGCTCGCGCGCATCGAGATCGTCGATTCGCTGGCCGCGCTCAAGCCCTGCCATGTAGTCGTCGAAGCCATCGTCGAGCTGCTGGGGCCCAAGCAGGAACTGTTCAAGGCCCTCGAGGCGGTGGTCGCGGAGGACTGCATCCTCGCCTCCAACACCTCTTCGCTTTCCGTGACCGCGATGGCCTCGGCCTGCGCCAGGCCCGGGCGCGTGGTCGGCTACCACTTCTTCAATCCTGTTCCCGTGATGAAGATCGTCGAGGTGGTCGATGGCGAGCTGACCGAACCCTGGGTCGGCGACGCCATGGTGGCCCTGGCGAAACGCTACGGCCACAAGCCGGTGCGCTGCAAGGACACCCCCGGTTTCATCGTCAACCATGCCGGACGCGGCTACGTTCCCGAGAGCCTGCGTGTGCTGCAGGAAGGCATCGCGGATTTCGCCGCCATCGACCGCATCCTCGTCGACGCGGCAGGCTTCCGCCTCGGGCCTTTCGGATTGCTGGACCTCGTCGGCCTCGACATCGCGCACGGCGTGATGAAGTCGATGCACGGCCAGTACTACGGCGAATCGAAATACACGCCCTCCTACCTCTCGGATCCCAGGGTGGCGGCCGGATTGCTGGGTAGGAAGACCGGACGCGGCTGGTACAAGTATGGCAAGGACGGAGTAGCGGAAAAAATTCCTGAAATCCCCGTGCCGAGCGCCAAACCCGGTTCCGTATGGTGCGTTCCGGAGTTGAAGGACTTCATTTCGAAATTCACGAACGTCGAGAGCAAACCCGGCCCTGACACGATTTGTCTCGTGGCCCCCCTGGGGCATGACGCCACTTCAACCGCGATTCAAATGCAATTGAAGGCGGAAAATACAGTTGCTCTCGACCCACTCTTCGGCTTCACGAAGCGCCGCACGTTGATGACCACGCCGGTGACGAAGCCCGAAGTCCGGGATGCGGCGCACGCGTTGCTGGCCTCCGATGGCGTGCCGGTGTCGGTGATCCGCGATTCCGCGGGTTTCGTCGCGCAACGCGTGGTGGCGCACATCGTCAACGTCGGCTGCGACATCGTGCAGCAGCAGATCGCCTCGCCGGAGGACCTGGATTCAGCAGTGATGCTCGGCCTCGGGTATCCGAAAGGGCCGCTCGGCATGGGCGACGCGATCGGCGCGCCGAAGGTCCTCGCGATCCTGGAAGCGATGCATTCGTTCTACGGGGAACCCCGCTACCGACCCAGCCCGTGGCTGAAACGCAGAGCTCAGTTGGGCATTTCTTTACTTTCAAAAGAATCCTGATAGGCAAAAGGAAATCAAATGCTAGATGCATACATCTATGACGGCATCCGCTCCCCCATCGGCCGGCATGCGGGCAAGCTCGCCGGCCTGCGGCCGGATGACCTGGCCGGCGAAGTCATCGCGGAAGTGGTCAAGCGCAATGCGGTCAAGCCCGAGGACATCAGCGACGTGATCCTCGGCTGCGTCACGCAGGCGGGCGAGGACTGCCGCAACGTGGCGCGCTTCGCCACGCTGATGGCCGGGCTGCCGCCGACCGTGCCCGGCGTGACCGTGAACCGCCTCTGCGCATCTGGCCTGCAGGCGGTGACCGACGCCGCGCGCGCGATCACGACCGGCGAAGGCGATCTTTACATCGCCGGCGGCGTGGAAAGCATGTCGCGCGCGCCGTTCGTGATGGCCAAATCGGAATCGCCCTACTCGCGCGACGTGAAGCTGTACGACACCACCATCGGCTCCCGCTTCACGAACCCGCGCTTCAAGAGAATGTACGGCGACCAGGCCATGCCGGAAACCGGCGACAACGTGGCCAAGGAGTTCGGCGTCTCGCGCGAGCAGGCTGACGAATTTGCCCTCGCTTCGCAGAAGAAGTACGCGAAGGCTGAAGCAGAGGGATTCTACAAGGGTGAAATTCTTGAAATAAAAATCCCGAATAAAAAACGCGATGCCCCTCCAACAGTCGTCGCGCAGGACGAGCACCCGCGGCGCGATTCGACCATGGAGTCGCTGGCCAAGCTCAAGGCGCTCTACGAAGGCGGCGTGGTGACGGCGGGCAACGCTTCCGGAGTGAACGATGGCGCGGCGGCCCTGATCGTCGCAAGCCGGGCCTGGGGCGAGAAGAATGGCAAGAAGCCGATCGCGAGGATCCTCGCCGCCGCCTCGGCCGCCGTCGAACCGCGCATCATGGGCGTAGGGCCCGCCTACGCGATCCCGAAGGCGCTGGAGCGCGCCAAGCTCTCGCTCAAGGACATGGACATCATCGAAATCAACGAGGCCTTCGCCAGCCAGGTCCTCGGCTGCCTCGCGCTGATGAAGGTGGACTTCAAGGATCCGCGCGTCAACCCGAACGGCGGCGCCATCGCCATCGGCCATCCGCTCGGCGCGTCGGGCGCCCGCCTTGCGCTCACGGTTTCTCGCCAAATGCAGGAAAGCGGCAGCAAGTACGCCGCGGTGTCGCTCTGCATTGGCGTCGGCCAGGGCCTGGCGGTGATACTGGAGCGCTCGAGCTAGTACGTTCCCCTGAAAGCGTCGGACCCCGGCACGTAGCGCATGTTGGTGACCTCAGGGTTGCGATTGACGAGCGGGCGGCCGTACAGCGGATGCGTCATGCTGCGCACTTCGTGCTCGACCTGGAAGAGTTTCCGGCTGTCGACCGGGTCGACAATCCACTGGAAGCGCCATTCGTTCTGGTCGGTCTCCATGGAGATCAGGCTGCGTTTCTTCAGCCATTCGTAGCCCGTCGCGAAGTCCGCGATGTAGATCTGCAGGTGATGGCCGTCGTAGTCCGGCAGCTTCACTTCCGTTTCAGTGAAGATCAATTTCTGGTTGCGGCCGACGGAAACGATCGCCCGGCCGTTCTCGGCCCTGGCCGGGGCCTTCATGACTTGATCGTAGAAGCGCGCGATTCCCTCCGCGGTGCCGGGCGGCACGTCGAAGTCGACGTAAACGAGGCCGAGTTCGGTGCGGGGAAATTCTGACGAAGGCGCATGGCACCGAATCCGGTTGCCCCATGGACAGGTGGCCTCTACCGTGTCCCCCTTGTCCCACCACGAGAACCGGGTTTCCTTTTCCGGCACGATGCGCTTCATTTCCTTGCCGGCGAACTCCAGGTTCTTCTTCAGCGCCCCGAGGTCGGGCACGACGAAGCCGACGGTGCCGCGCAGGACCTCGGGCCTGGGCGCCGGTCCGCGGCTGGGCAAGTGCACCTGGGTGCGGCCGAAATTCACCCACATGTTCTCGAGCCCCATGAAAATGTAGGGATCGCGCGTGCCGCCCAGGCCCACGACGTAGAACAGCGTCGCCAGGCGCTGGTCGTTGATCAGGCAGTTGAAGTGCTCCAGGAGCACGATGTTGCCGACGGTCTGGGCCGTGCGGTCGAACTGCTTTACCTGGTCGGGTGCGTTCATGGCGCTAGTTTAATCGACGATAGAATGTACTCCCAACGAGAGGAATTGCCATGAACGCCCCCGACCAGCGGAAATCCCGCGCCCAGTTCGCCTGGGACGACCCCTTGCTGCTCAGCGACCAGCTGAGCGGCGAAGAGCGCATGGTGCGTGACGCCGCCCGCGACTATTGCCAGGACAGGCTGGCGCCGCGCGTGCTGGAAGGCTTCCGCCACGAGAAGACCGACCCGGCGATCTTCCCCGAAATGGGCGCGCTCGGCCTGCTCGGGCCGACGATCCCGGAGCAATATGGCGGCCCAGGCATGAATTACGTCAGCTACGGCCTGATCGCGCGCGAAGTCGAGCGGGTCGATTCCGGCTACCGCTCCATGATGAGCGTGCAGTCCTCCCTCGTCATGGTGCCGATCCACGAATTCGGCAACGAGGCAACGAAGCAGAAGTACCTGCCGAAGCTCGCCAGCGGCGAGTGGATCGGCTGCTTCGGCCTCACGGAACCCAACCACGGCTCGGACCCGGCGTCGATGGTGACGAGGGCGAAGAAGGTGGCCGGCGGCTACAGCCTGACCGGCTCGAAGATGTGGATCTCCAACTCCCCCATCGCGGACGTTTTCGTGGTCTGGGCAAAGGATGATGAAGGAGCCATTCGAGGATTTGTCCTGGACAAGGGATCCAAAGGCCTCTCTGCCCCGGCGATCCACGGCAAGGTCGGCCTGCGAGCCTCGATCACCGGTGAAATCGTCATGGATGGCGTGTTCTGCCCGGAGGAAAACGCCTTTCCCGAAGTGCGGGGACTGAAGGGTCCGTTCACTTGCCTCAACTCGGCGCGCTACGGCATCGCCTGGGGCGCCCTCGGCGCGGCGGAAGATTGCTGGCACCGCGCGCGCCAGTACGTGCTCGACCGCAAGCAGTTCGGCCGGCCGCTCGCGGCGAACCAGCTGATCCAGAAGAAACTCGCCGACATGCAGACCGAAATCACCCTCGGCCTGCAGGGCTGCCTCAGGCTCGGGCGCATGAAGGACGAAGGCACCGCGTCGGTGGAGATCACTTCGATCCTGAAGCGCAATTCCTGCGGCAAGTCGCTCGACATCGCCCGCATGGCGCGCGACATGATGGGCGGCAACGGGATTTCGGATGAATTCGGTGTCGCGCGCCACCTCGTCAACCTGGAGGTGGTGAACACCTACGAAGGCACGCACGACATCCACGCCCTTATCCTCGGCCGCGCCATGACCGGGATCCAGGCGTTCAGCTGACAGGCGGGGCCCGGGTCGCCATGCTGCGCACGGCCACCCTGTTGCTGGCACTGGCGGCCGGCTGGGCGCATGCGCAGCAGAACCAGCCCGCGAACGGCCTGTTCCTCGTCGCCAAGCCGACGCTCACGGATCCCAATTTCGCGCGCACGGTGGTGCTCGTGACGCAGACCGAGGACGGCGGCACGGTGGGCGTCATCGTCAACCGGCCGAGCACGCTCGGGCTGTCGCAATTCCTGTCCGGGGAGTTCGAGACGCGGAACTACCGCGACCCGATCTTCCTCGGCGGCCCGGTGATGCGCCAGGCGATCGTCGCCGTGGTCCGCTCCGAGGCCCCGCCCGCCGCCGCGGCGTTCCACGTGCTGAAGAACCTTTACCTGACGATGCACGCGGACAATCTCAAGCTGATGCTCGGCAACCCCGACGCCCGGTACCGGCTCTACGCCGGCTTCTCCGGATGGGCGCCGCGCCAGCTCGAGAGCGAATTCATGCGGGACGGCTGGTACATCCTGCCGGCGGACGAGGCGACAGTGTTTCGCAAAACTACCGACGGCATGTGGGAGGAACTGGTGACGCGCGCCGTGTCGCGCGGCCCCCGCACGCACGATTCAGGCGTTACAATATTCGCGAAATGGTTCGCAACGTGCGACTGTTGATTGCCCTAGCCTTTCTTGCCTGTGCGGCGCCATGGGCGCCCCCCGCGCTCGCGCAGGATGACGATGCGGCGATGCTGCTGGTGGCGCATCCCGCTTTCCGCGATATGGACTACCGGCAGACGGTGCTGCTCGCGGCGCCGGGACCCAATGGCGGGCACGTCGGCGTGATTCTCAACCGCCCCACCCGGCGCTCCCTCTCCAGCCTGTTTCCGGAGCACGAGCCGTCGAAAAAGGTGATGGACCCGGTGCACTACGGCGGCCCGTTCTCCCGCGGCGCCCTGGTGGCTTTGGTGAAGACGGACGCGGCCCCCGGCGTGGGCACGGTCCAGGTCATGAAGAACCTGTACATGGCGTTTCGCGTCAACACCATCGACCAGGTCATCGAATCCAGGCCGAACGACGCGCGCTACTACGTCGGCTATGTCGGCTGGCGGCCGGGCGAGCTGAAAACCGAGATCGACCGCGGCATCTGGTCGGTACTGAACGCCGACCTGGATGTAGTCTTCCGCAAGGACATGGAAGGCCTGTGGGAGGAAATGCTGCAGCAGACCCGGCGAATCCGGGCCGGAGTTGAAGTTCCTCCCTACGCTGCAGCCTTCACGGGCCCTCTTTCAAAAGTCATTTTCGACCCGCGGTAATCCGCCCGGATCGTGTCCTTGGGCGCGAAGCGCCCCTCCAGGATCGCCTTCGCCAGCGGGTTCTCGATCTGCGACTGGATCGCGCGCTTCAGCGGCCGCGCGCCGTAGACCGGGTCGAAGCCGGCCTTGGCGATCTCCGCCACTGCGGCGTCGGATACCTCGAGGCGATAGTCCAGTTTCGAAATTCTTTGTTCAAGAAGCTTCAATTGGATTCGCGCAATCGACTTGATGTTCTCGTCGGCGAGGGCGTGGAACACCACCACCTCGTCAATTCGGTTGACGAACTCGGGCCGGAAGTGCGTCTTCACCTCGGCCATCACGGCGAGCTTCACCAGGCCGTAGTCGCTGCCCGCCATCGACTGGATCATCTGCGAGCCGAGGTTCGAGGTCATGACGATCACCGTGTTCTTGAAATCCACGGTGCGCCCCTGCCCGTCGGTCATGCGGCCCTCGTCCAGCACCTGCAATAGCGCGTTGAACACGTCCGGATGCGCCTTCTCGACCTCGTCGAACAGGATCACGGCATATGGCTTGCGGCGCACCAGCTCGGTGAGCTGGCCGCCCTCGTCGTAGCCGACATAGCCCGGCGGCGCGCCGATCAGGCGCGACACGGAGTGCTTCTCCATGTACTCGGACATGTCGATGCGGATCAGGTGGTCCTCGGAATCGAACAGGAATCCGGCGAGCGACTTGCACAGCTCGGTCTTGCCGACGCCGGTCGGCCCGAGGAACAGGAACGACCCGTACGGCCGGTTCGGATCCGACAGGCCTGAGCGCGAGCGCCGGATGGCGTCCGACACCAGGCGCACGGCTTCTTCCTGGCCGACCACGCGTTCGTGCAGCCGGCCCTCCATCTTCAAGAGCTTGTCGCGCTCGCCCTGCATCATCTTGGAAACAGGGATGCCGGTGGCGCGCGACACCACTTCGGCAATCTCCTCGGCCCCGACCTGGGTGCGCAGGAGCTTTGCCTTCACCGTCTTCTTCTCGCCGGTCTCCGCTTTCTTCAACTGCGCTTCGAGACCTGGAATCCTGCCGTACTGTATCTCCGACATCTTCTGCCAGTCGCCCTTGCGCTTGGCTTCCTCCATCTGCAGCTTCAGCTTCTCCAGCTCTTCCTTGACGTGCTGGCTGCCGGCGACCTGCGCCTTTTCGGACTTCCAGACTTCCTCGAGGTCGGAATACTCTTTCTCGAGCTTCTGGATCTCGCTCTCGATCAGGGAAAACCTCTTCCTGGAGGACTCGTCTTTTTCCTTGCGCACGGCCTCGCGCTCGATGCGCAGCTGGATCAGGCGCCGGTCGAGCCGGTCCATGGACTCGGGCTTGGAATCGATCTCCATGCGGATGCGCGCCGCCGCCTCGTCGATCAGGTCGATCGCCTTGTCGGGCAGGAAGCGGTCGGTGATGTAGCGGTTGGAAAGCTCGGCCGCGGCGACGATCGCCGGGTCGGTGATGTCCACACCGTGGTGCAGCTCGTAGCGCTCCTGCAGGCCGCGCAGGATGGCGATGGTCGCCTCCACCGAAGGCTCGCCGACGAGCACCTTCTGGAAGCGGCGCTCCAGCGCCGCGTCCTTCTCGACGTACTTGCGGTACTCGTTCAGGGTCGTCGCGCCGATGCAGTGCAGTTCGCCGCGTGCGAGCGCCGGCTTTAGCATGTTGCCGGCGTCGATCGCGCCCTCGGCCTTGCCGGCGCCGACCATGGTGTGCAGCTCGTCGATGAAGACGATGGTGCTTCCTTCGTCCTGCGCCAACTCCTTCAGCACCGACTTCAGGCGCTCTTCGAACTCGCCGCGGTATTTCGCACCCGCAAGCAGGGACGCCATGTCGAGCACCAGCACGCGCTTGCCCTTCAGGCTCTCTGGCACTTCGCCGTTGACGATGCGTTGCGCCAGGCCTTCGACGATGGCGGTCTTGCCCACGCCGGGCTCGCCGATCAGCACCGGATTGTTCTTGGTGCGGCGCTGCAGGATCTGGATGCAGCGCCGGATCTCGTCGTCGCGGCCGATGACCGGGTCGAGCTTGCCCTGCTCGGCGCGCTCGGTCAGGTCGAGGGTGTACTTCTTCAGCGCCTGCCTTTGGCCTTCATCTGCCTGTGAGGACACGTTTTCTCCACCCCGCATCTGTTCGACCGCCTTGTCCAGGCTCGGCTTCGCCAGTCCGGAAGACTTCAGCAGCTTGCCCGTCTCCCCCTTGTCCGCCGCGCAGGCGAGCAGGAAGAGCTCCGAGGCGATGTACTGGTCGCCGCGCTTCTGCGCATCCTTGTCGGCGACATTCAGCAGGTTGCCGAGGTCGCGGGAGACATGCACTTCGCCCGGCGTGCCTTCCACTCTTGGAAGCTTTTGAATGGCTTCCAGAAGATTCCTTTTCAAGGAGTTCGCGTTTCCACCGGACTGGCTGACCAATCCAGCCACCCCGCCATCTTCCTGGCCCAGGAGCGCGAGCAGCAGGTGGGCTGGCTCGATCTGCTGGTGGTCGCGGCCCAACGCGAGGCTCTGGGCCTCGGCAAAGGCTTCCTGCAGCTTGGTGGTGAACTTGTCGAATCGCATTTCCCGGTCCCTTCAGTGCTCTACCCTGCTCCAGATGGGGACAAATCCGCACGATTCAAGTGCGAGGTCATATTCCCCTGCGCGGGATCAGGCCAGGACCTTGTAGCTCGCAATCCCCAGCAGCGTAGCGACGACGGAGCCGAACAGGTGCGCTCCGGAATGCACCGCCGCCGCGCCGTAGCGGCCCGCCATCAGCAGTTCCACGGATTCGGCCGAGAAAGTCGAGAAGGTCGTCAACGCGCCGAGGAAGCCAGTGATGCAGGCAAGCCGCCACTCCGGCGCCATTGAGGCGTTCGCCGAGAAAAAAGCGACCGCGACCCCGATCGCATAGCCGCCGCCGATATTCGCCGCCAGCGTGCCGAGCGGAAGATTCGGATTGGCAGGATTGAGCCAGGCGGACAGGCCCCAGCGCAACCAGGCGCCCAGCACCGCCCCGATCGCCACCGCGCCGAATCCGGCCACATTCATGCAAGTATGACCGGCGAGGTCATCGCCACCGCTCCGCCGCCTTATCGTCGGCGGCTTTCGCCTCTACCCAGCTCGCGCCCCCGGCGGTCTGTTCCTTCTTCCAGAATGGCGCCTGGGTCTTGAGATAGTCCATGATGAACTCACAGGCCGCGAAAGCGTCTCCCCGGTGCCCGCTTGCCACCGCCACCATCACGATCTGGTCGTTGGGCTGGAGCGCGCCGTAGCGGTGGATCACGGCGCAGTCCAGTACCTGCCAGCGCGATTTCGCTTCATCGACGATCTTCGCGATGGCACGCTCGGTCATGCCGGGATAGTGCTCGAGGGTCATGGCGACGTCGCGCACCAGGCCGGTAAACGTGGCCACGGCGCCGATCTTCGGGTTTGCGGAAATGGCTTTTACTTCCGCCTGAAGGTCGAAATCTTCCTCCTGTACCGAGATCCTCATCCGCCGGTCACCGGAGGGAAAAACGCCACTTCGTCGCCCGCCTTGATCGCGGCCGCCGGCTGCGCCATGTCCTGATTGATCGCGGCCCTGAGGAGGGTCTTTTCAGAAAAAGAATTTTCATAAACGCCGCCCCGGCTCCTCAGGTGGCTGCGCAAAGCAGCGACCGTAGCGACGCCCGCGGGCAACTCGAGCTCCTCGGCGTCCTTGCCGACCTTTTCACGCACGCTGGCGAAAAAAAGAACCTTGATCTTCACTATCGGTACAGCTCCGAATAAGGCAGGAAACGGACGCGATCGCCCTTGCGCACCGCATGCAGGGCGGGATTGTCCACCAGACCATCGGCCCAGGCGGTAGACGTCAGCACCGCCGAGTCTTGCGTCGGGTACAGGTCGAGGCCTCCTTCTGAATTCCATTTTACGCGCAGGAATTCGCGCCGCGCATCGGGCTCCGGCCAGTCGAAATCGGCGCGCGCATCGATGGCGCGCGGCGCGACGTCCGCAACGCCCTGCATTCTGAGGAGAAAGGGCCTGACAAATATCAGGAAAGTCACGAAACTCGAAACGGGATTGCCGGGCAGTCCAATAAAAAAGGAATTTGAAACCAAACCAAAAGCCAAAGGCCGGCCCGGCTTCATGGCGATCTTCCACATCAGCAGCGACCCTTCGGCTTCCACGGCCGGCTTAACGTGGTCCTCGTCGCCCACGGACACGCCGCCCGAAGTGACGATGACGTCGTTCTCCGCGGCCGCGCGCCGAAGCACGTCGCGCGTCGCATCCAGCTTGTCCGGGACGATGCCGTAGTCGCGCACCTCGCAGCCGAACGCGGCGGCGAGGCCGTTGAGCGTGAAGCGGTTGGAGTTGTAGATGCGCCCCGGCGGCAGCGGGTCGCCCGGCATCACCAGCTCATCGCCGGTGAAGAACAGGCCCAATCGGAGCTTTCGATAGACCGGCAGCGTCTTGATGCCCACCGAGGCGGCGAGTCCGGTGTCCTGCGGTAGCAGGCGCTTGCCCGCAGCCAGCACCAGACCGCCTTTGCGGATATCGCTGGCGGTGAGCCGGATCCACTCGCCTTTCTTCGGGACTTTCTGAATCGAAACCGCATCCCCTGATACCGAACAATGCTCCTGCATCACGATCGCGTCGGCTCCAGGCGGCACTGGAGCACCCGTGAAGATCCGTGCAGCCGTTCCGGGTTCGAGCGGCTTGCCGACGGACCCCGCAGGAATACGCTGCACGACTCTCAGATTTTTTTCCAGGGAATTCAAATCTGATAGCCGAACGGCAAAACCATCCATGGCGCTGTTGTCCATCGGCGGCACGTCCATGGTAGAGGTCTGCGGCCGCGCGAGCACGCGCCCCGCCGCTTCCAAAGTCGGCACCTGCTCAATGCCCTCGACCGGCCTGGCGCCCGCCAGCAACTGCGCGAGCGCCTCATCCACAGAAAGCAATCCCCTGTTCATGCGAGCTTCAGATGACCGAGAATGAAGGCGGCGATGGCTTCGTGTGCGTTCAGATCGAGCTGCGGCAATTTCGTTTCCAATCGAGTGTCACTGGCGACGGCGACGATGTGCGGATCCTTCGGATGGAGGAAGCCTTCGCCCGTCTCGGCGCGGTACACCTCGAGCTTGGGGATGGGCGCGAACTTGTAGCCCTCCACGATCAGCAGGTCGCAGACAGAGAAGTGCTTCACCTGTTCCTCGAACGACGGTTCCTGTTCACCGCGCAACTCGTGCATCAGGACCCAGCGTCGCGACGAGGTCACCAGCACCTCGGTGGCGCCCGCCGCGCGGTGGCGGTAGGAATCCTTGCCGGGCACGTCGATGTCGAAGCTGTGGTGCGCATGCTTGATCAGCGAGACGCGCAGCCCGCGCTTGACGAACAGCGGGATGAGCTTTTCGATGAGCGTCGTCTTGCCGCTGCCCGACCAGCCAGCAAAACCGAAGGTTTTCATTGACCGACGAAGGTTTTCAATGAGTCTTTAGGCGGTTGCACCGCCGCAGGAGCTTCCCGCCCCCGCGGTGCAACCAAGGCAGTGATCGCCGAATTGTATCGGGCGTTTCACCACCCTGTCGAAATCGAAACTGAAGATGCTCAACGCCCTGCCGCCCGCGTCCACAGCGCCCATGTCCAGCATCTGGTTGAAGTCGCAGTCGTACATCCGGCCCTCGTGGTCCACGCTGATCAAGCTGCGGCACATCACGCTCTGCGCCGCCGCCGGGTTGAAGGCGGCAAGCAGCTTTTCCATGTACGCCTCGTACTGCCCAGACTTGTCCAGGTGCAGCTTGAAGCGGTTGATCGGCATGTTGGTCATGGTGAACAAGCCGTTGAAGACCAGCCCGAACTTGTCCTTCAGCTCGCGCTTGTAGTCCGCTTCCAGCCCCGCCTGCGCCGCGGGCAGGTACGGCCCGACCGGGTTGTAGACGAGATTCAGGACGAGGCCGCTGCCCTCGGCACCGTAGCCCACGGCGTTGAGGCGCTTCATCGCCTCCATGCTCTTCTTGAACACCCCGGAGCCGCGCTGCGAATCGGTGAAGAACTCCTGGTAGTACGGCAGCGAGGAAATCACCTCGACGCGGTGCTTGGCGAAGAACGCCGGCAGGTATTCCTTGCTCCCGCCCGTGACCGGGTGGCCGTCCAGTTGCACAGTCAGGTTGTGCCGCACCATGACGTGCTTGCCGAGCGCCACCGCTTTCTCGACGAAAGCATCGAACCCTGGATGCAACTCCGGCGCACCGCCCGTGATGTCGAGCTTGGTGATCTGCGGATGACGCTCCAGGATCTCCAGGCACTTCGCGATGCCCTCGGGCGCCATCGCCTCCGTGCGGGCGGGCGATGCGTCCACGTGGCAATGGCGGCAGACCTGATTGCACATCTTCGTGATGTTGACCTGCAGGGTGTCGATCGACAGCGGCGGCAGGTCCTTCGCTCCCAGGGGAAAACGGCGGAGAAGACGCGCGTTCAAAGCACCAGCTTCCTCAGGTGGTTCTGCATCTGCACCGAGTGCACCAGCGTAATGCCTGCCTGCATGACGGCGGCCACGTGCACCGCCTCCATCATCTGCTCCGGATTGGCGCCCGTCTCCAGGCACTGCGTGGTGTAGGCGTCGATGCAGTAGGGGCATTTCTGCGCATGCGACACGGCCAGCGCGATGAGTGCCTTCTCGCGCCTGGTCAGCGCGCCGTCGGTGCCGGTGACGTTCCCGTAGTACTTGAAGAAGTCGTCGGCGAGGGCCTTCGCGTGTTGGCCGATGTCACCGAACTTCTTCAGGTCTTCGGATTCGTAGTAGTTGCTCATCTGGACTCCTTGAGGAAGGCGCAATCTACACTAGGACCATCTTGCCGCCCGCGATCCCAAGAACCACCGCCAGCACCTGGCGGATGATCGGATTCGCGAAACGCCGGCTGCCGTACTCCGCGCCCAGCCAGCCGCCGATCAGCACCGCCGCCATCAGCCACCCTGCATAGTCGGGCGGGGGGGCCGGATTCCTTACAAAGCCCGCCGCGAGGGCTGACAACGAGTTGACGAGGATGAACGGCGCCGCGACCGCCGACGTCTGCTTCGTGCCGGCCCAGCCGAACAGCAGCAGCAACGGGCTCAGGAATATGCCACCCCCTACGCCGGTCAGGCCGGAGAGGATGCCGAGAACGGCCCCGATCACCATGGCGAGCGCCACCGGCAATAGGCGCGCCGGGCGCAATTCTTCGCCTGCGCGGGCGCTCCACCAGAGCTGCCAGCCCGCGTAAAGGAGCACCAGCCCGACCAGCATCTTGTAGGCGGTGCCCGGCAGCGTGATCGCACCCCCGAGGTAGGCTGCGGGGATCGAGATCACGGCGAACGGCCAGAAAAGATTCCAGCGGAAATGCCCGGCGCGCCAGAACTTCCAGGTCGCCAGGGAAGACACCAGAACATTCAGCACCAGCGCGATCGGCCGCATCTCGGCGGGCGCGATGCCGGCAATGGCCATGGCCGCGATATAGGCAGAGGCGCCGCCGTGGCCTACCGATGAATACAGGAATGCCGCGACCAGCATGCCCGCAGCAAGCAGGGCGACGAGCGAGGGGTCTGGAATCTGCACCCACGCTATATACCACGGAATATAACGAAGTCAGGCGCGCTTACCGGCCTTGCGCAGATGGGCGGCGTAGCGCCGCAGGTCCCCGGCGATCGCGGCCGACGCCTTCTCCTCCATGCCGCGGAATGCGGCCACCAACTGCCCCCCGAACGGAGTCACCCGCGCCCCGCCCCCTCGCTTGCCGCCGATCGCGGTGGTGACGACGGGGCCGCGGAACGTTTCGTTGAGCGCTTCCACCAGCTGCCAAGCGCGCCGGTACGACATTCCCATCTCCCGCGCCGCGGCGGAGATCGAACCCGTACGCGCGATACGCTCGACGAGTTCGGCTTTCCCCGGCCCCATGGCGGCGGTGGACCCGCCCAGCACGCGCAACGTCAATCCCTTGTAACGTGTCATCTCAGTCCGGCAGGCGTTTGACTTCGATCTTGCTCAGCCATTTTACGTGCCGGAACCCGGAGCGCTCGTCGGCCAGCGACACCAGCGAGATCCGGCCTTCTCCATCCCGCCGGATGTCGGCTTCCTCCAGCAAGTCCACCAGCCGCACACCCGCGTAGCCGCGCTTTTCGACCATGCCATGCTTGCGCGCCAATGCTCGCAGGTTGTCCACGGACAGCGCCAGCTCTCGCTTGACCTCGCCGGATACCAAAACGCGGTCGCTGACCAGTGACTCACGCTGCTGCGCCTGCGCCGGCGTCGTGGCCAGCGCGAGGAGCAGGAGCCACGCCCTCACTTGGCGTTCGGGAAAAACAGCTGCTCGCCGCCGATCTTGTATTCCGCGATGGCGCGCTGGCCCTCGGCGGAAACGACCCAGTCGATGAAGGCCTGACCAAAATCCTTCTTCACATGCGGATGCTTGGTCGGATTGACCAGGATGATCCCGTACTGGTTGAAGAGGCGCTGGTCCCCTTCCACCGAAATCACCAACTCGCCGCGGTTCTTGAACGACAGCCAGGTTCCCCGGTCCGTGAGCGTGTAGGCGCTCATACCTGCCGCGGTGTTGAGCGTCGGGCCCATGCCGGAACCCGTATCGCGATACCAGGGGCCCTTGTCCTTCGGGATGTCGACTCCGGCCGCCTTCCAAAGCTCCAGTTCGGCGAAGTGCGTCCCGCTCTTGTCGCCTCGGGAGGCGAACGGCGCCTGTGCGGCCTTGATCTTCTGCAGGGCGGCGACCGTGTCCTTGGTGCCTCCGACCTTTGCCGGATCTGATTTCGGACCGACCAGCACGAAATCGTTGTACATCACCTCGAAGCGCCGCACACCAAAGCCCTCGGCCACGAATTTCTCCTCCAGGGGTTTCGCGTGGACGAATACGACGTCCGCATCGCCCCGCTTGCCCATGTCGAGCGACTGGCCGGTACCGAGCGCCACCACCCTCACCTGGAAGCCTGTCTTCTTCTCGAACAGCGGCAGCAGGTGCTTGAACAGGCCGGACTGCTCGGTCGATGTCGTGGATGCGACGGTAATGAAGCCTGTCTGGGCTTCCACGTAAAAGGAAAGCAGTAACGAAAGCGCCAGCGCCAATCTCTTCAAACCCATGGAAGTTCTCCTTTGACGAATGCCGCCGCTTCCGCGGAGGCGGGTTTCCTGAAGAAGTCGTCCACCGGCGCGCGCTCGACCAGCCGCCCCTGGTGGATGAACAGCACTTCGTCGCCGAGCCGGCGCGCCTGGCCGAGGTTGTGTGTCGACATGACAATCTTTGTGCCCGATGCGTCGAAGGCTTTGATGACATTCTCGATTTCGCGTGTCGCACCCGGGTCCAGGTTGGCGGTCGGCTCATCCAGGAACAGGACCTCGGGATGCAGCGCCCAGGCGCGCGCGAGCGCGAGGCGCTGCTGCTCCCCACCCGAGAGCACGCGCGCCGGTTGATTGGCAACGTCGGCAAGCCCCACTTCGCGCAGCGCGTCCAGCGCCTGCCGCTCCCGCCCGGCGGCAGGAACGCGTGCGAGTTCCAGCGCATAGACGATATTGGCGAGCGCCGAGCGGCGCAGCATCACGGGCCGCTGGAACACCATCGCCTGCCCGCGACGCACGCGCTCCGGATCCTTCCCGTGCCAGGCGACTTCGCCCGACGTGGGCTCGAGCAGGCCGTGCATGAGGCGCATCAGCACGCTCTTGCCGGCGCCGTTGGCGCCGAGGATGATCGTCGCCGGCCCCGCGTCGATCGTGGCGGAGACGCCGTCGATGATTGCCTTTCCGCCCACGGCAAAGCGCAGGTCGCGCAATTCGAGCGGCAGGATGCTTCCCGAAACCGCCATCAGCCGTAGCGCCGCTGCGCGGCCTCCTTGATGAGATGGGCCGCCGCGTTCAGCGCGATCACCAGCGCGATCAGCACGAAGCCGAGGGACAGCGCGAGCGGCAGGTCGCCTTTCGAGGTTTCCAGCGCGATGGTGGTCGTCATCACGCGGGTGACGCCATCGATGTTGCCGCCGACGATGATCACCGCGCCCACTTCGGCAAGCGCCCTGCCGAGCCCGGCCAGGACCGCGGTCACCAGCGAGAATCGGATGTCCCAGACCAGCGTCAGCGCGGCGCGCAAGCCGCCAGCGCCAAGGGAACGCAGCTGCTCCTCGTATTCGACCCAGGCGTCCTCCACCGACTGGCGGCAAAGCGCGGCGATCAGCGGCAGCACGAGGATGGTCTGCGCGATCACCATGGCCGGGGGCGTGAACAGCAATCCCATCGGGCCCAGCGGACCAGCCCTCGAGAGCAGCAGGTACACGATCAATCCCACCACCACGGGCGGCAATCCCATCAGGGCATTCAGCAGCACGATCAGTACGCGCCGCCCCGGGAAGCGGCCGACCGCGATGGCTGCCCCCAGCGGCAAGCCGAGCAGCGAGGCCAGCGCGACGGCCGACAGGCTCACCGCGAGGCTGAGCGCGACGATGTCGATGAGCGTCGAGGCCATTATGTTTGCATTTGCATATCAAAGGGCTCAACATCAGGATATTCGAGCAGCGATTGGGTCATAAATAGGCATGACTCTGCATATCGGTCCAGATATCGACCTGAAGACGCGCTGGCTCGCGGGCGACGGGCTGTCGCCCCGCCATGGCCAGGCCTTGCTCGGCCTGCTCCTCGCCCTCTCGCGCGCCGCCTCTTTGCGCGAGGCCGCGAACGCCGCCGGGCTCTCGTACCGCCATGCCTGGGGGCTGCTCGGTGCCGGCGCGCGTGCGCTGGGCGCACCGCTGGTGGACATGCAGCGCGGCAAGGGGGCGCGCCTCACCGACTACGGTCGCAAACTCCTGGAGGCCGACGCCCACGTCAGGACGGTGCTCGAGACGCAGGTGGAGCGCCTGCGCCGGGAAGTCGGGGAGATGCTGGCGACGGCCGCGCCCGGACAGCAGGCACGCCTGTCGCTGCAGGCGAGCCACGACCTCGCCCTGCCGCTGCTCGCCAAGGTCTGCGCCCCGCGCCTGCGTCTCGATATCGCGTTTCGCGGCGCGGACGAATGCCTTGCGGCGCTGGCGCGCGGCGAATGCGACCTGGCCGGGTTCCATGTCGCCGACGCCCTGCCCCGCGCCGCCGCGGCGGCTGCCGCACTCGGACGCTGGCTCGATCCCCAGAAGCACCAGTTACTCCACTTCGTCTCCCGGGAACAGGGCATCATCGTTCGCCCTGGCGTGCGCGTGCGCGGAGTGGGCGATCTGGCGCGCCCCGGGCTGCGGTTCCTGAACCGGCCACCGGGCGTGGGCCCGAACGACAACGTGGACCTCGCAGTGGCAGCCGCAGTCGCCGACGGCCGAGCCGAAGCAGGCTTCGGCCTGCGAGCCGCCGCGGCGCGCCACGGCCTCGAATTCGTCCCGCTCGCGACCGAACGCTACTACATCGCGCTGCAACGGCGGACTTTTCGGGAAGCGCCTCTGCAGTTACTGCTCGCCGCCATGCGGAGCCGGGATTTCATGCTGGGCGCGGCACAACTTCCGGGCTACGACGCATCGAGCGCCGGCACACGCGAAGCCCTTACGGCCGCGCTTGCCTGGCTGAAGCAGCCGCGACCGAGGAAACGGGCAGCTTGAAGGGGAAGTCTTTTCTCTCGGCATACGCCGAGTAAAAGTGGTCAAAGATGCGAACCGCCTCGGCGAGCATTGCATCGTCATTGCGGGCTTTTTCCTTCACTCCCTTGAGGACGGTTTCCAGGCCTTTCGCGTCTGCCGCAGGCGCGCCGCCGACGTCGAGGAAGTGCACGGAGGCGCCGATGGCGGCGAGGGCCGGGTCCTTGTCCAGTCCAAAGGTCTCCATGAGAACCTCGAAGGTCACCCGGTTTCCGACATGCGTGAATTCAGCGCCGTCGAAGTCATATCCGACCGCCTTGCGCGGCAGGTTGCTGGGACGATCGAGCCAGGCGAACCGCGCAGCCGGATCGATAAATCGCTTGATGAGCCAAGCGCTCGCCAGGCGGTCCACCCATGGATCCTTGCGTGTCGCCCAGGTACGGGACTCGTATTTCGCCCGGTCAGCCGGCCGCAGCCGCCGGCGGGATACGCGCGGTTCGCCCTGCGCATAGATCGCCCGGTAGCCTCTCTTCAGCGTCGCGATGGCGTCCGTTGCCTGGGTTCTCGCCGCACCCGGAAAGAAGTCAATGGCGGCAAGCCTGTCGAACTGGCGCTGCAGCCGGCCGACACTAGTTTGCGCCTTGCGCGGACCGAGCCGTCGAAGTGGCGCACGTGCGTCCTTGATTTCTCCGAGCAGCGCGGCGTAGTCGAGGCTGCGGTCGAAAAGGCCGCGCAGATGCGCCCGCTGCTCGTCGGTCTTGAGATGCAACTCGACCCTCATGGCAAAGCCACCGCTGGCACGGATGTCCGATTCGACCTCCCCGAGTGCGGCGTTCGCCGTCGCGCTTGCCGGCAGGACATAGACGCCGTCACGCAGCACGCCGCAACCCAACTCTTTCAGGGCGCGCCACGCGCGCATGCGGACGGTGGAGTTGCGGGCCGGCAGGCTGAGGATCAGCGTATCGAGAATAGTCATTTTGTTATAAATATCACATATTAGTGATAAAATATAGCCACACCGCGTAGACGCGACTCGCGCGCCGGACTAGGCTCCTCCGCAGACCACTTGAGGAGCACGCAATGAAATATCAACTGAAGCAGATCCATTGCCGTCCCTGGACGCTCAGCGGCCTTTCGCTGAAGCTTATCGAGAGCCACTATGAGAACAACTACGGCGGCGCGCTGCGGCGCCTGAACGCGATTACTGAGCGGCTGGAATCACTGGATTTTTCCAGCAGTTCGGGCTACGTTATCAACGGGCTCAAGCGCGAGGAACTGGTCGCACTCAATTCCACGCTGCTGCACGAACTCTATTTCGCGAGCATGGGCGGAGAGGGCAAGGTGACCAAGGCCATGACCGAAGCGCTCGCCCGCGACTTCGGTTCGGTGCACCGCTGGCGCTCCGAATTCTCCGCCATGGGCTACGCGCTCGGAGGCGGCTCGGGCTGGGTGCTGCTCACGTGGATGCCGCGCGACGGCCGGCTGATCAATCAGTACGCGTCCGACCATGGCCAGGCAATCGCGGGCGGTGTGCCGATCCTCGCGCTCGACATGTACGAGCATGCCTACCACATCGACTTTGGCGCGAACGTCAAGGCCTACGTCGACACGTTCCTGCGCAACGTCGAATGGAAAGCCGTCGAGGAGCGCTTCGAGGAAGCGGCCAAGGTAGCTCCGCCGCGGCAGCTGCTGCAGCCCGAATTCGGAGACATCCAGGGTGTTGGCGTCGAGGAAGTGCAGGCAATGCTGGCCGAAGGCAAGCCGCTGCAGCTTATCGACACGCGGCCGAAGCATTTCGTCTCTCGCCAGCTGGACATCGCCGACGGAGTTACCTGGCGCGACCCGGAGCGCGTTGGCGAGTGGATGGACGAACTGAAGAAGGACGAGCCGGTGGTGGTCTACTGCGCCTACGGCTTTCACGTCGGGTGCAAGACGGCGATTGCGCTGCGCGATGCCGGCTTCGACGCGCGCTACATGAACGTCGGTCACTCGGGCTGGAAGGCGGTTGGCGGCAAACTGAGGATGCAAGCGCAATGAATGCATCCATATCGCCGGCCGAACTCCATGCCCGCCTGGATTCCGGCACGCCGCCCATCGTCATCGACGTACGCAAGACACCGACCTTCCGCAGCGCGCCAGACATGATTTCAGGCGCGTTGCGGCGGGACCCTGCGGCAGTGGATCAATGGGCCGGCTCGCTTCCTCAAGCGAGCACTGCCGTCGTCTATTGCGTGCACGGCCACGAGGTGAGTCAGAACACGGCCAAAGCCCTGAGGGAGGCCGGGATACCAGCGCAGTTTCTGGAAGGAGGCATCGAGGAAGGATGGCGGACGAGCGGCGGCTCGCTCGACCGGAAGGCGGCGGATGCAAGCACGCGCTGGGTGACGCGCGAGCGGCCGAAGATCGACCGCATCGCCTGCCCCTGGCTGGTGAAGCGTTTCATCGATCCAGAGGCCGAGTTTCTCTATGTGCCGGCCCCGGACGTGAGGAAAGTCGCAAGCGAGCGCGAGGCGGTGCCCTACGACATCCCGGATGTTAAGTTCACGCATGTCGATGATCTCTGCAGCTTCGATGCCTTTATCAAGCAGTTCCGGCTGAATGATCCGGCACTGGCCGAACTCGCCCTCATCGTGCGCGGCGCCGACACCGGCAAGCTCATGCTCGCGCCGCAGTCAGCCGGCCTCGCGGCGGTTTCCCTTGGTTTATCTCTTGTTTTCAGAAATGATCTGGAAATGCTGGAGAAAGGATTAACCGTGTACGACGCGCTCTACGCCTGGTGCAGGAAGGGTAAGGACGAGGTCCATACATGGAATCCGGACCTGTACAGGTAAGTTTCCGCGAGGCGCTGCGCGTCTGGCTGAAGATCGGCTGCCTCGGTTTCGGCGGGCCGGCGGGCCAGATCGCGCTAATGCACCGCATCCTCGTCGACGAGAAGAAGTGGGTCGAGGAGTCGCGCTACCTGCATGCGCTCAATTTCTGCATGCTGCTGCCGGGTCCGGAGGCGCAGAAGATCGCCACCTACGTCGGCTGGCTGCTGCACGGTGTGCGAGGCGGGCTGGCGGCGGGAATCCTGTTCGTCCTGCCGGGGGCGCTGATCATGCTGGCCGTCAGCTTCCTTTACGTGCTGGGCCGCGGCGTGCCGGTCGTCGAAGGCGCGCTGTTCGGCATCAAGGCGGCGGTGCTGGTGATCGTGGTCGAGGCTCTGATACGGATCGGCCGGCGTTCGCTGAAGACGCGCTTGCTGGTCGGGCTTTCGGGCCTCGCTTTCATCGGCATCTTCTTCCTGGACCTGCCGTTTCCCCTGATCGTGGCTGCCGCCGGATCAGTGGGATACCTCGTCGCCCGGACATCTCCCGCCCTGCTCGGGATGAGGCCGGGGGAGCAACATTCGGCGGCTACCGCGCCCGGACGATGGCGCCAGGCGGTAGCCGCCTTTGGGATTGGCCTCATCCTTTGGTGGTCGCCCGTGGCACTGGCAGTACTCATGCTGGGCGCCAACCATGTGATGGTCGACATCGGCCTGTTCTTCTCCAAGCTGGCGGTGGTGAGTTTCGGCGGCGCCTACGCCTTGCTTTCCTACATGGCGCAGCAGGCGGTGGAGACCTATGGCTGGATGACGGCGCCGGAGATGGTGGATGGCCTGGGCTTGGCTGAAACGCTCCCCGGGCCGCTCATCAAGGTGACGCAGTTCGTCGGATTTCTCGGCGCGTACCGCGCCGCCGATCCGGTATCGCCGGTCGTAGCGGGGATCGCCGGCTCGGCGCTGGCCACCTGGGTGACGTTCGTGCCGCCGATGCTGCTGATATTCGCCGGCGCGCCGTTCGTCGAGCAGTTGCGCTCCAACCACCGGCTTTCGGGCGCGCTCGCCGCGATCACGGCGTCGGTGGTGGGCGTGATCCTCAACCTCACGCTCTGGTTCGTGCTGCACGTGCTTTTTGCCAAGGTCGTCGAAATGCACACGGGGCCGCTGCGCTGGTATGCGTTCGACCCGATGACGCTCGACCTGAAGGCGGCGGCGCTTGCCGCGCTCGCAGCCGTGCTGGCCTTCCGCTTCCATCTCGGCCTGATCCAGATGGTGGCGATCATGGCGTCTCTCGGAGTCGCGGTACGATTGCTGCTCGGCCCAACCTGAGCGAGGAATATCCGTGGCAGCCTACGTCATCGTCGAAGTGAACGTCACCGACCCGCAGCTTTTCGCCGAGTATGCGAAGGACGTGCCCGCGAGCATCGCTGCCTACGGTGGAAAGTACCTGGTGCGCGGCGGCGCGACTGAGACGAAGGAAGGCGGCTGGGCACCCAAGCGCGTCGTCCTGCTGGAGTTTCCCTCGATCGACCAGGCGCGCAAGTGGTATGACTCGCCCGAGTACAAGCCGCTGCTCGCGATGCGGCTCAAGGCCGCGAGCGCAAAGCTGATCCTTGTCGAAGGCGTTTAGCCCGTCCGACTTCGTCTACCTGGCCCGGGCGATCCGGGATTTCGGCGACGGATTCGTCGCCATCCTCCTACCGGTGTATCTCATCGACCTGGGAATGTCCGCCGTCGAGGTCGGCGTGGTGGCGACCCTGGCCCTGCTGGGCTCGGCCCTGCTGACCCTCGCGATGGGCTACCTGGGTGCCCGCCATGACCGACGCGCCTTGCTGCTCTGCGCGTCCGTGCTCATGGCGGCGACCGGCGTTGCCTACGCGGCTGCGAGCGATTACGCTGTCCTACTGCTGGTTGCGTTTGTCGGCACCATCAATCCGTCCGGAGGCAGCACGAGCATCTTCGTGCCGCTGGAGCATACGGTGCTGTCGGGCGCCGTCGCGCCGGCGGACAGGACTCGCGCCTTTGCGCGCTACAGCCTGATCGGGGCGCTCGCCGGCGCGCTCGGGGCGCTGGCAGCCGCCCTGCCGGACAGCCATGCCCTGCTTGGCCTCGGCAGGCTGGATGCCATCAGGATGATGTTCTTGGGATACGCCGCGCTCGGCGTGCTGGGAGGCCTTGCGTATGCGCGCATCCCGCACCGGCCACCAGTGGAGAATCGCCCGCCCGCCGCGCTTGGTCCGTCTCGCGGCATCGTCTACAAGCTTGCGGCATTGTTCAGCATCGATTCGTTCGCCGGCGGCTTCGTCGTGCAGTCGCTGCTGGCGCTCTGGCTGTTCGAGCGCTTCGAGCTGTCGCTCGCCGCTGCGAGCCTGTTTTTCTTCTGGACCGGCGTGCTGTCGGCCTTCTCATTTCCGGTCGCCGCCTGGATCGGCTCGCGCATCGGCCTGATCAACACCATGGTCTTCACGCACATCCCGTCCAGCCTTTGCCTGATCGCCGCCGCGTTCGCCACCTCCCTCGAATGGGCGCTGGGGCTGCTGCTGGTGCGCGCCGCGCTTTCCCAGATGGACGTGCCGACGCGTTCTTCCTACGTCATGGCGGTGGTGACGGAAGCGGAGCGCCCGGCGGCCGCCAGCGTGACTGCGGTGCCGCGCAGCCTGGCGTCCGCGGCGAGCCCGGCATTGGCGGGCGCGCTATTCGCTGCGGGGTACCAGGTGCTGCCGCTGCTTCTCTGCGGCGGGTTGAAAATCGCCTACGACCTGCTCCTGCTGGCGGCCTTTCGGAACGTCAAGCCGCCGGAAGAAGAGCGCTAGCAAAGCTACTTCTTGCCGGACGTGCTCGCCGCGGTCTTGGAAGCCTTGGGCTCGACGATGCCTTTCACCTTCTTGTGGTTGGCGACCGCCTTGTCCATGTACTTGGTGTTCAACTCGCCATCCTTCGCCTTGGCGGCGGCGGCTTTTTCGGCCTCAGCCGATTTTTCGGCGTCGGTTTTCGCGGGTGGTGGCGGCAGCTTCGCCTGTACGCCGGCGAACGAGCCGATACCGAGNNGAGCCGATACCGAGGCCGGCTGCGAGCGTGGCGGCTATCACAAGTTTCTTCATGGTCTCCTCACTCCCCCTCAATGCTGTGTCTGTGGCGCGGCGCCGGCTTTCGGCGCGGCAGTCGTCCCGGTCTTGCCAGCCTTAACATCCTCGTACCAGTACTGGTGATGCTCCTTGGCCCAGGTCTCGTCCGTCACTCCATCGCGCATGTTGCCGTACGCCCCCTCCACGCCGACGGTGCCCATGTAGATGTGCCCCAGGCCGGCCGCGATCACCAGGACGGCGGCCACCGCATGCACCACGCTCGCCTGCTGCATCGTGGCGCGCACCTGGTCGAAGTTCGGGAATAGGAGAATCAGGCCGGAAACGCTGATGATCAGGCACAGCACCACCACCCCGCCCCAGAACCAGGCCTTCTCGCCCGCGTTGAAGCGTCCGGAAGGCAAGTGCTCTCCCTTGAACATTTTCCAGCCGTTCATGAGCCAGTTCAGGTCGCCCTTCTCGGGCAGGTTGTCCTTGATGTACATGACGATAAACACCAGCAGGCTGGCGATGAACAGCGGCGCGACGAAGTTGTGCAGGTTCTTGGCAAGCGAAGTGAGCCATGCGAAAAGCGTGTAGCCGATGACCGGCAGCAGCACGAACTTGCCGAAAAGGATGATCAGCCCGGACACGCCCAGCACGCAGAAGCTGATCGCCATCACCCAATGCGCCCAGCGCTCGGCAATCGTGAATCGCTCGACCATCCGGCCGGTCGGCTTGTCGTGCAGCTTGATCGGTCCCTGCGTGAAATAGATCGCGGCGATGACCGCCATCACCAGCACCACCAGCCAGCCGCCGTAGAAAATGATCGGGCCGTTCCTGAATTTGCGCCAGGCCTCGCCGGCCGTCGTCATGCCATCCTGTCCGGGGAAGCGCGCCTGCTGCTGCACCAGAACGCCGGCCTCCCTGCCCGGTACGCTGGTGTAGTTGGGCTGCCCGGAGCGAACATCGCGCCAGACCTCCGAATTATTGCCCGGCTGGTTGACGCTGCGTTGCTGCTGGTCTTTTGCCAGTTCCTTTTGCGCCGGCGTCTGCTGCGCGCCGGCAGGGAGCGAAAACGCCAGAGCCAGAGCAAGCAAACCCGTCATGCGGAAGAACGTATGCATGGACCTGCTCCTTATTGATAGATGCGCCGGTCCTCGTGCTGCGCGAGCTGGCGCTTCTTGATCTGCTCTTCCCAGCTCGTACGATCGCCCTTGGCCCATTTCGGACCGCCGGCGATCGGCTCGTTGCTCCAGGCAGCCGTGTCGCGCCTGACGGTCTGCCCGGCCTGGCGCTCCGGCGAGGTCACCTGCTCGACTTCCATGCAGCCTGACGTCAACAGCACGGCTGCCGCCAACAGGGCGCGCTTCATGATTTCTTGGCTGGCGCAGCCGGCGCCGCGCCACCCTTCGGAGGCTGGCCGTAGGCGCTGCCCCAGCCCCAGGCCTCGGCACCCTTCGAGCCACGGCGCGCCACGCGCTCGCGATAGATGTCGGCGATCACGTCGCCATCGCCGCCGAGCAGGGCCTTGGTCGAGCACATTTCCGCGCAGGCCGGCAGCTTGCCTTCCGCCAGGCGGTTACGGCCGTACTTCTTGAACTCGGCATCGCTCTTGTCCGCTTCCGGGCCGCCGGCGCAGAAGGTGCACTTGTCCATCTTGCCGCGCAGGCCGAAAGCGCCCGCCTGCGGGAACTGCGGCGCGCCAAACGGGCAGGCGTAGAAGCAGTAGCCGCAGCCGATGCACAGGTCCTTGTCGTGCAGTACCACGCCGTCGGCGGTCTTGTAGAAGCAGTCCACCGGGCACACCGCCATGCAAGGCGCGTCCGAACAATGCATGCAGGCCACCGAGATCGATTTCTCGGCGCCGACCACGCCGTCGTTGATGGTCACGACGCGGCGGCGGTTGACGCCCCAGGGCACTTCGTTCTCGTTCTTGCATGCGGTGACACAGCCGTTGCACTCGATGCAGCGCTCGGCATCACACAGGAATTTCATTCTCGCCATGGCTCTGTCTCCTTAAGCCTGGAACTTCGCGACTTCGCAAAGCGTCGTCTTGGTTTCCTGCATCATGGTGACGCGGTCGTAGCCGTACGTGGTCGCCGTGTTCACCGCCTCGCCGCGCACGATCGGCGCGGCCCCCTCCGGGTAGTAGGGCAGCATGTCCTGCCCCTGCCACCAGCCCGAGAAATGGAACGGGATGAAGCAGGTATCGGGACCAACCCGCTCGGTCACCTGCGCCTTGACCTTGAGCTTGGCGCCCGAGGGCGTGCTCACCCACACGTACTCGCCGTTGCGGATGCTGCGCTGCGCGGCGGTCTTGGGGTTGATCTCGACGAAGTTGTCCTGCTGCAGCTCGGCCAGCCACGGATTGGAGCGCGTCTCCTCGCCGCCACCTTCGTACTCCACCAGCCGGCCGCTGGTCAGGATCAATGGGTACTTCTTGTGCATCTCGTCCTTGACCGCCTTCAGCTGCACCGACTTGAACAGCGTCGGCAGGCGCCAGAGGGTCTTGACGTCGTCGTGCTGCGGATACTTCTCGACCATGTCCGGGCGCGGGCTGTAGAGCGGCTCGCGGTGCTGCGGGATGCCATCCGGGAAGTTCCACACGACCGCGCGCGCCTTGGCGTTGCCGAACGGATGGCAGCCGTGCTTCAGCGCGACCCGCTGGATGCCACCCGAGAGATCGTTCGCCCAGGTCTTGCCCTCGGCTTCCTTCTTTTCGTCCTCGGTCAGGTCATCCCACCAGCCCAGCTTCTTCAGGAATACGTGGTCGAACTGCGGATGGCCGGTCGTGATCTCGGCGCCCTTCGGGTGCGAGCCATCCTCAGCCAGGAGGTTGACACCGTCCCGTTCCATGCCGAACAGCGCGCGGAAATTGCCGCCGCCGTCCATAACGTGCTTGGAATTGTCGTAAAGGTTGGGCGAACCCGGGTGCTTGATCGCCGCAGTGCCGTAGCAGGGCCAGGGCAACCCGTAATAGTCCCCGGTCATGTCGTAACCCGTCTTCGCATCCTTGCCGCCTTTGCAGCGCAGCGTCTTGACGTCGAACAGGTGCATGTTGCGCATGTGCGCCTGAATGCGCTCGGGCGACTGGCCGGTATAGCCGATGGTCCACGCGCCACGGTTGATTTCGCGCAGCGTATCTTCCATCGACGGCTCCTCGCCGCCCTTGCCCTTGACCAGCTTGATATTCTGCTTGCCGTCGCGCTTGCCGATCAACTGGTCGCCGAAGCCGAGCTTCTGCGCCAGCTGGTACATGATCATGTGGTCAGTGCGCGATTCGAAGATCGGGTCGATCACCTTTTCGCGCCACTGGATCGAACGGTTCGAGCAAGTCGCCGAGCCTTCGGTTTCCAGCTGCGTCGCCACCGGCAGCAGGTAGGCGCCCTCCTTCTTCACCATCGCGAACATCGCCGCGCTGGCCGACGGATAGGGATCCAGCACGACCATCAGGTCGAGCTTCTTCATCGCTTCGACCATTTCCAGGCCGCGCGACTGGCTGTTCGGCGCATGGCCCCAGAAGAAGATCGCGCGCAGGTTCGGTCCCTGGTCGACCGCTTCATTTTTCTCCGTCACGCCGTCGATCCAGCGCGACACGGTCATGCCGGGTTTCCCCTGCATGCCGGGCGCATAGCGATCGGCGATGAACTTCGGATCCACGTTCCAGACCCGCGACCAGTGCGCCCACGAACCCGGCACCGCGACCGGGTAGTAGCCCGGCAAAGTGTCCGGATTGGGGCCGATGTCGGTCGCGCCCTGCACGTTGTCGTGGCCGCGGTAGATGTTGCAGCCGCCGCCCGAGCGTCCGACGTTGCCAAGCGCGAGCATCAGGATATTGGAGGCCCGCACGATCGCATTGGCATTGGTGTGCTGCGTCTGGCCCATCGCCCAGATGATGAAGCCGGGCCGGTTCTCGGCCAGCGTCTTGGCGATGCCGTGGATCTCGGCCTCGCTGCAACCCGTGGCCTCGGTCACCTTGTCGGGCGTCCACTTGGCCATCACTTCCTTCTTCACATCCTCCATGCCGTAGACGCGGTCGTGGATGTACTGCTTGTCCTCCCAGCCGTTCTTGAACACGTGGTGCAGGATGCCGAACAGCAGCGGCACGTCGGTGCCGGAGCGGAAGCGCACGTACATGTCCGCCTTCGCCGCGGTGCGCGTGTAGCGCGGGTCGGCGACGATCACCTTGCAGCCGTTTTCCTTGGCATGCAGCGTGTGCAGCATCGACACCGGGTGCGCTTCGGCCGCGTTCGAGCCGAGGAAGAACAGCGACTTCGAGTTCTGCTCGTCGTTGTATGAATTGGTCATCGCGCCGTAGCCCCAGGTCTGGGCAACGCCGGCGACGGTGGTGGAGTGGCAAATGCGCGCCTGGTGGTCGGTGTTGTTGGTGCCCCAGAGCGAGACCCACTTGCGCAGCAGGTAGGCCTGCTCGTTGTTGTGCTTGGAGGAGCCGACCACGAAAAGCGCGTCCGGCCCGCCCTTTTCCTTGTCGTCACGGATCGCCTGCAGTTTCTTGGCGATCTCGTCGTACGCGGTATCCCAGGAAATCCGCTTCCACTTGCCGCCCTCGAGCTTCATCGGGTATTTCAGCCGGTGCGAGTCGTGCGTGATGCCGTGCTCGCGGATCGAGGCGCCCTTGGCGCAGTGCGCACCGAGGTTGATCGGCGAATCGAACACAGGCTCCTGGCGGATCCAGACGCCGTCCTGCACCACCGCGTCGATCGCGCAGCCCACGGAGCAATGCGTGCAGACGGTGCGCTTGACCTCAATCTTGCCCGCGGTCGCGTCCTTCGCCTGCGTTTCGCCGATCATGCTGAACGGCAACTGCGAGGCGACCACGCCGGCGCCGGCGCCGAGGCCGGAGCGCTTGAGGAAGGTGCGGCGGTCGATGGTCTTCGCCAGCACGCTGGACAGGCCCTTCGAAAGCCTGACCTGCGAAGTAACGCCTGCGTTCGCTTTTCTGGTGAGCAGCATGGCTGCCTCCTAGACCTTGGTGGTGCGGTAGTAGTTTTCGATGTGCCCGCTGACCTTGTAGCCGCTGGTCGCGCGCTTGTCCTTGCTGCCGGAGGCCGACGGCGACGCGGCGTTCTTGCCCACGATCGCGGCGGCTGTCGCAGCGCCACCGGCACCCACCGTCAAAAGGAAATTCCTGCGCGAGAGGACTGCTTTTTTCTGGCTCATGCCTGCCTCCTGTTTATTGCGTCCGGCCCTTGCACCAAATCGGGGCTCGCTTATGTAATCCTTTGCAAGTTACCCCTCTCTTACTCGTTGATCAAGAGTGGAAAACGGCCCAACCGAAAATAATTCCCGACTGCACCCAATCAGTTGATAGCGATTCTCAAACAGGAACCTCAAAGCATTCCAAAAGCTTCGTGCTCCAAGTCGAAAAAAGCGCGCGCGAACACGGCGACGCGACGGTAAAAAACAGCTTTGGGGGAAGCGGTTACCGCATCGCAGAACGCGACGCCACCGCGAAAGATGAAACGCTCGAAGAAGCCTCTTTGCTCTTCGTCCGATCGATGTTGCGCCGCAATAGCAAATCGCATGGTTTCGCAGATGCCGGCAATGTGGTCCTCCGGTTCATTGACGTTCTCGCGTCGCGCCATCCCCCAGCGGATCAACTGCTGGCGCAACTCGACCAGCGGATTGTCGGTGGCGTACTTGATGGTGTAGTGCGTGAGGTAAGGCGTGACCTCCGACCTGCCGGTGCCGACGAACAGCTCGGTATGCTCGTTCTCAAGCCGCACCGGAAACGCCGTACGTGCCGCTTCGACCAGTTCGCGCCAGGCAAGCGCGATCGGCTCCCCGCTTTCCTCGAAGGCCTGCGAATGCAGGATCTGGCCCAGCACGCCTTCGTCCGGCGCCGCGTAGAACAGCCGCGCGATCAGGCCGTAGATTCCCGCACGCGCCGCGTCTTCCGGCTGCAACTCCAGTTCGCTCATTTACGGCCGGTGTAATCGAAGATCGAGGGCTCGTCCTTCGAGCTGGCCATGTCGATGACCCGGCAATCGCCGCACATCTGCAGGCGCTTCAGGGCGCCTCCGGTGGCAAACATCGAGTGTGCACCCAGCTTGCCGGTCATGCTCTCGACCATGCGCCGCGTGCCGAATGGATTGCCGCAGCGCACGCAATTGAACGGCTCGGCTTCGTTGAGTGTCACGGGCTGTTTTGCTTTCTCATCCAAGGACAGCCTTGGAACAAGAGCGATTGCGCTTTCCGGGCATGTCTGTTCGCACAGGCCGCATTGCACGCAGTTGCGTTCGATGAAGCGAAGCAGCGGCGCCTCGGGCGAATCGAGCAGCGCGGCTTCCGGGCATGCGCTGATGCAAGCCTTGCAGAGCGTGCAGGTCTCCTTGTTGACCGTAATCGCGCCGAACGGCGCTCCAGCAGGGAGATCGATCTTTTCGTCTCTAGTTCTGGACAGGAAATCGAAGGCGAAATCGAGGGTTGTCCGCTTCTCCGTCGAAAGGTTGAAGGTTGCCGCTTTCTTCACAGTCTCGGCAGGCAGCAGGTCCCAGAGGGCTTTCTCCGAGCAATCGACCACCATGAAATGCACGCCCTGGTAGCCCAATCCCTGCAGCACCGCCTCGGCGTACGACATCTGCTTCTTCAGCGCCGCGATGTAGCCATCGGGCTCGCGTCCCGTCGCCAGTACCGCGACCTGGCTTGCGCCGTACGCGATGGCGCCGAGCATGAAGTCGATGCCGATCGAGGCGATGTGGAAGCATTCGAAGGGGATGACGCGCGCGGGCAGGCCGCGACCGGCGCCCTTCGCGCCAAGGCCGTGGGCGCCGAAGCCCGCCTGGCGGCCAAGCGCACGCAATGCTTCGCGCCCGCCTTCCATGTCGTGCAGCAGCATGCAGGCGTCGCTTCCGCCCGCCTCGCGGTAGACCTGCAGCAGGGTCTTGAGGCGCGCGCCGAGATCCGACATCCCCGGGTAGGCGTAGGTCATCGCGCCCGAAGGGCATACCGTGGCGCAACCGCCGCAACCGGCGCACAGATGCGATTCCACCTTCACATGGTCGCCATCGGCACTGATCGCGCCGGTGGAGCACACGTCCAGGCACTGCGTGCAGCCGGTCTTGCCCGAGCGCCCGTGCGCGCAGATCCGCTCGCGATACTGCGTGAAGCGCGGCTTGCTGAATTCACCGACCATCGTGGACAGCTTCTGCGCCGCCAGCGCCTGCTCGAGCGGATCGGCGCCGGGTGCGGCATAGCCCTGCGGCAGGTCGGGCATGCCGATCAGCGGCTGGCGCGACAGGTCGAGCACCAGGTCGAAGCGCTCCTTGCGCGCCGCCGCGCTGCGCGAGAAATCGATCGCACCGATCGCGCCGCAGGCCTTGACGCAGGCCCGGTGCGACTTGCACTTGTCCAGGTCGATCTGGTAGCTGAAGTCGATCGCACCCTCCGGGCATGCGCGAACGCAGGCGTTGCAACGCGTGCACAGGTCGAGGTCGATCGGGTTGTCCTGCACCCACTCCACCTCGAAAGCGCCCAGCCATCCCGAGATGCCGGTCACCTTGCCCGACCAGACCGGATAGCTGCGCTCGCCAGGCTGCTCGCCTTTGCCCTTGCCGGTCATGAGCACGCTCACTTCCAGCGTCGGCGCAATGCGCGCAGCCCAGTCGAGCGCCGCGTCCGACGGGCCGATGATCAGTAGCTGGCCACCCGACTTGTAGTCCACCTGCGCCACCGGCTGCGGCTCGGGCAGCGCGGCGGCTGCGAGCAAGGCGGCGATCTTGGGCCCTGCCGCACCGCCTTCTGCCGACCAGCCGGCGAATTCGCGGATATTCAGAAACGATATTCTTGCCTGCGACTGCACGGCCGAGGCGAGTTCCGAGAACAGCGGCGCTTCCTGGGTGCAAGCCACGATCAAGTCCGGATCGGCCAGCGAGGACTGGAACGCGCCCGCCTCCTTGCGGCACAGCTCGCGGTGCACGGTGAGCGGCTGCTCCGTCTTCAACGCCGCGGCGAGCCGCTTCGCGTCGAGCGGTATGGTGCCGTTGCAGGAGCAGAGCTTAAGCGTCTTGCTTTCCAACGGGATCCTTGAGCTGCGGCGTCTCGGGCTTCTCAATTGGCGCCTTTGGTGTCTTTTCTACTTCTTCGAATAACAGCTTCTGGGCGTGATTGAGCGTCTTGAGCATTTCCATCGGGATTTTCTCGCCCACGGTCCAGTCCTCGGAGTAGGCCTCGTAGGGATCCGGAATGTTGAAATGCGCGTCGGAAAAAAGCTTTTTCAGTGCGGCGCGGCGCGTTCCGGCATCCACGTTCGGCGCCATGAACGGCTTGAAATCCGATTCGGGCGTCAGCCCTTCGACGGGCGGCAGCGGCGCTGCAGGCGCTGCAGCCTCCGCTTTCTGCGGCGGCGCGGGCTTTTCCTCGGCCTGTTCGATTTTCCGCCGCGACCAGCGGTCGAGGAAAGCTTCCTGGTCCTTGCTCTCCTCGTTCATCGTTCGACCCGGTCCTTCGGGTGCACAAAGGAACGGGGCCTGATGCGCTTTTTCGGCTCGGGCCGGTAGTTCTTCTCCACGTACTCGCCGACCCAGGCAAAGACCGCCGGCGGCATCGTCACGCTGTCCACGGAGTTGCCGCCATCCAGCCAGCGCCCGCCTTCGTAATAGCTGGCGGTAATCTGCAGCGGTATGCCACGGTCGCTCGTTTCGTCCATGCGCCACAGCACGAAAATTCTCGGCGAGCCCGAAGATACATTCAGGTAGTAACCCTCCGCCTCGTCCCGGTGGATAGTCAGCTCGAACCCCGGATAGAGCCACTGCGCGACCGCGGGTTGATCCACCAGCTGGCGCGGCTCTCCCGCGTCTTCACCGGACTCGAGGACCGCCCACGGCTCCCAGACCACGCTTTCCCAGCGATTCTGAGTGACCCGCCTCTGCATGATCACCGCGAGTGTTTTCTTCGGCTTTTCCATGATCTGAACAACGCTTCCTATTCCGGACGAACTATACTGCTATATCATCGTCATGGTCCCCCGAAGCACCAATAAACCCATGCCGCAAAAGGTTATTTCCATCCGGCCGGAGTCCCGTCCGCCGGGGGCGAAAGCCCCCCGCTACGACGGTCTCCTGCTTGCGGACACGCTGGGCCGCTCCATGCGCGACCTGCGCATCTCGGTGACCGACCGCTGCAACTTTCGCTGCACTTATTGCATGCCGCGCGAGGTCTTCGGCGCGGACTACAAGTTCTTGCCGCACGAAGCGATCTTGAGCTTCGAGGAAATCGCGCGCCTCGCCGGCATCTTCGTCGGCCTGGGCGTGAAGAAGATCCGCCTGACCGGCGGCGAGCCGCTGCTGCGCAAGGGCCTGCCGGACCTGGTCGCGATGCTCGCGCCGCTCGGCGCGGATCTCACGCTCACCACCAACGGCTCCACGCTCGTGAAGCATGCGAAGGCGCTGAAAGACGCCGGGCTGCACCGGCTGACCGTCAGCCTCGATTCGCTCGACGAAGCCACCTTTCGCGCGATGAACGACGCCGATTTCCCGGTCGAGAAGGTGCTCGATGGCGTTGCCGCCGCGAATGACGCGGGATTCTCCCAGGTCAAGATCAACATGGTGGTGCGGCGCGGCGTCAACGACCACCAGATCGTCGAGGCGGCGCGCCACTGGCGCGACACGGGAAACATCCTGCGCTTCATCGAGTTCATGGACGTCGGCAGCACCAACGGCTGGCGCATGGACGATGTCATTCCCTCCGCGGANNGCTGGCGCATGGACGATGTCATTCCGTCCGCCGAGGTGGTGCGCCGCATTTCCGAGGCCTATCCGCTCGAGCCGGTGGACCCGAACTACACCGGCGAAGTCGCCGAGCGCTGGCGCTACCAGGACGGCGCGGGCGAGATCGGTGTGATTTCTTCCGTGACGCAGGCCTTCTGCCGCGACTGCAACCGGATGCGCCTTTCCACCGAAGGCTCGCTCTACACCTGCCTGTTCGCGCAGCAGGGACACGACCTGAAGTCGCTGCTGCGCGGCGGCGCCGACGACGACGCCATCCGCGACTCGATCGCCGCAGTATGGCGCGCGCGCGACGATCGCTACTCCGAAGTGCGCACCGCCGAGACGGCGAAGGTTCGCAAAGTGGAAATGTCCTACATCGGTGGCTAAGAACTACCGCCCCCTGCTCACCAACGCCGCCCGCCCCGCGACCTACGAGGTGGAGGCCTTCAACGAGCGCGGCGAAATGGTGCCTACCTCCATCGCGGGCGAGCATCCGCTGACGCTCTACCTTGACAAGCGCGAACTCGTCACCCTCATGACGCTCGGCCACGCGCCCGAAGCGCTGTCGATCGGTTTCCTGCGCAACCAGCGCCTGGTCGCCGCAATCGAGGACATCCTCGCGGTGCAGGTGGACTGGGAAACGGAGTCCGTGGCCGTCACCACGAACGGCAAATCCGACATCGGGGAGAAAACCCGGAGGAAGACCGTCACCACGGGCTGCGGCCAGGGCACGGTTTACGGCGACCTGATGGAGGAAATCGGCAGCATCAAGCTGCGCGACGACGTTTCGCTCGCGGACGCCGATTTGTTCACGCTTGTCGAGAAGGTGCGCAAGCACGAGACCATCTACAAGCAGGCCGGCGCGGTGCACGGCTGCGCACTGGCCACGCTCGATGGAGAAATCCTGATGTTCGTCGAGGACGTCGGCCGCCACAACGCGGTGGATGCAATTGCCGGCTTCATGTGGCTGGAAGGCATCGACGGTTCGGACAAGGTTTTCTATACGACCGGACGGCTGACCTCCGAGATGGTCATCAAGTGCGCGCAGATGCGCATCCCGTTCCTCGTCTCGCGCTCCGGCCTGACCAAGATGGGCCACGACATCGCGCATCAGGTCGGCCTCACCATGATCGGCCGCGCGAGCGGGCGCCACTATCTCGCTTTCACCGGCAAGCAGCGCCTGAAGCGCACGGCGCCGCAATCGACAGCGGTCGCCTGAGTGAACGCCGGATAAATGCTTCCGCAGCTTTCCTCGGCGCAGGCCGCCGCGACGCCCTGCGAGAACGTGGCGCAGTGGTGGCCGCGGCATCGCGCCATCGCGCGCGAGCATTCCGACCCGATCCACCAGGCGATCGTCGGCGGCTTTGTCGCCGACCGCGTCGGCTGGGCCTTTGCGTCCGGCTACCAGGCGGCGCTGCGCGCGCTGTTTCCGGATGCGCCCGCCGACCGCATCTGCGCCCTGTGCGTCACGGAGGTGGACGGCAACAGCCCGAAGGCCATCAAGAGCTCCTTAACCAAGGCTGGCGGCGAATGGACGCTCGAAGGCTCGAAGAAATGGACGACGCTTGGTCCGGAAGGCGCGCTTTTCTTCGTCGCTGCGCGCGACGAAGCCGCGTCCTCGGAGCGGGCGAGCATTCGCATAGCGCGGGTGGCTTCAAATGCCCAAGGGCTGAAGATCGAGAAAATGGCGGCGACGAACTTCGTCCCGGAGGTGCCCCATGCGCAACTCCGATTCTCGGACCTGAAGCTGGACGAGGCTGCGATCCTGCCCGGGGACGGCTACGAGCAGTTCGTGAAGCCGTTCCGCACCATCGAGGATATCCATGTCCAGGCCGCCGTCCTCTCCTACCTCATGCGCGAAGGCCAGCGGCTGTCGTGGCCGGAGCACTGGCTGGAGCGCCTGTCGGCGCTCCTTGCCGCGCTCGGAAAGCTCTCGGACATGCCTCCATCTCATCCCGAGACGCACATCGCGCTCGCCGGTGCGCTGGCGATCGGCGCCGGCCTGGTCAGCGAAACGGACGAATTCTGGAAGCGTTCGGCCACGGATCCGGCCGCCTTGCGCTGGTGGCGCGACCGGGAACTCCTGAAGGTCCCCGCCAACGCCCGCGAGCAGCGCGCCCGTCGGGCCTGGGAGCGGCTCCGGGCATAGGCAATTTACCTACTGCAGGCGTGGTGCATTCTCCGCGTCACCGCGCAGCGCCACTCGCCTATCGTCCCGGGTTGACCCGATGAAATACTCCCTCTTTCAGGACACGCGACCGGGCAAGCGTCCCTACAACGAGGACCGCCTCGGTTGCTGGCAGCGCGAGGGCGCCCTGCTCCTTGCGGTGGCCGACGGCATGGGGGGGCATGCGCACGGCGAAGTCGCCGCGCAGATTGCGGTGGACCACCTCGGACAGGCATTCGCGAATGCAGCCAGACCAACGGTGGCGGCACCTGAGCAATTTCTAAGCGGCGCGATTCGCCAGGCGCACGCCCAGATCCTGGAGCAGGCGCAGCGGCGCAATCTGGGCGATACGCCGCGCACCACGATCGTCGCCTGCCTGGTGCAGGATGGCCGCGCGTGGTGGACGCACGTTGGCGATTCGCGCCTGTACCTGATCCGCAAGGGCCGCGTCGCCACGCGCACGCGCGACCACACTTACGTCCAGCAACTGGTCGACAGCGGGAAAATCCGCGAGGAAGCGGCGGAGAACCATCCCGACCGCAACCGCGTCATGCGCTGCCTGGGCGGCCCGCAGGCTCCGGAGATCGATCAGCCGCAGAGCATAGCCCTGGAAAACGACGATGTCCTGCTGTTGTGCTCGGACGGCCTGTGGGGGCCGCTCACCCAGCGCCAGATCCTGATCGGCCTGATCGGCCGGGAGCCGGCGCTCGCAATGCCCGAACTCATCGCGCTCGCGGAAGCGCGCGCCGGCGCGCAATGCGACAACATTTCAGTGGTCGCGATGCATTGGCAAGAGATAGAATCGGCAACAGCTTCGCGGCAATAACGGGGGATAGCGGCGCATGAGCGGCGTTGAACTGCAACGCGACGGCCATCTGCAGGGGGACATTCCGGCGCCGACGCAGGCGGCCGGAACGCCCGGGCCCCTGCGCATCCTCGCCGTGGAGGATTCGCCGTCCGACTACGAGTACCTGCTGGCGGTACTGGGAGGTTCCGGCCGGCACCTGGTTTCGCGGCGCGTCGAGGACGAGCAGAGCATGGCCGCCGCGCTTGCCGAAGCCGATTGGGATGCCGTGATTTCCGACAACAAGCTGCCTCGCTTCAGCGCTACCGGCGCGCTCGCGACGCTGCGGCGCTCGGGCAAGGACCTGCCCTTCATCATCGTCTCCGGCACGATCGGCGAGGAGGTGGCGGTGCAGGCGATGCAGGCGGGCGCGGACGACTACGTCATGAAAAGCAACCTGCTGCGCCTCATGCCGGCGGTGGAGCGCAGCATCCAGGCGGCGGAATCGCGCCGCAAGCGCCGCAAGGCGAAGCGGATGCAGCGCGAGAGCGAAGAACGGCTGCAGGCAGTGGCCTCCAATTTTCCGGGTGTTGTTTTCCAGTTGCGCTACGACCAGCGCCGGCGGCGCTTCACCTCGGGATTCTTCAGCGCCGGCGCTGAACGGCTGATGGGCGTTTCGGCCGACGCGCTTGGCGACACGCCGGAAGTCTTTTTCACGTTCATCGGCGCCGCGGACCGATCGAGCCTGGAGCAGGCTGTGGTCACCGGAGCGCAGCGCGGGGAAACGATCCGCTGGGAAGGCCGCCTGAAGTCGCCGCCCGGCAGCGAGCCGCCCTGGGTGGAGTTGTGCGCCACGCCGCGGCCGCATTCGGGAGACAAGGCGGGCGACAGGGAGATGCTGATCTGGGAAGGCGTGATCATCGATGCCACCGCGCGCAAGCGCGCGGAGCAGAAGCTGATCGAGTCTCAGGAGACGCTGCGCGCGGTGACCGTGCACCATGAGTCTGAAATCGAAGAGGAACGCGAGCGCTTCGCGCGGGAGCTGCACGACGAGAGCGGCAGCCTGCTCACCGCGCTCAAGATATCGATCGCCAACCTCGCCGGCAAGCGTGACCCGGGGGAAGAGGTGGCGGCCGCCATGCGCCAATGCACGGAACTTGTCGATGCCGCTGCGCAGAGCGCGCGGCGCATCGCCCTTGCGTTGCGCCCGCCGGTCCTCGATTCCGGCATCGTCGAGACCGCGCGCTGGCAGGCGCGAGAGTTCGAAAGGCACACCGGCATCCACTGCAAGGTCTCGAGCAACGTCGCCGAATGCGACCCCGGCCGGGCGCAGACCACCGCGCTGTTCCGCATCCTGCAGGAAGCGCTCACCAATATCGCCAAGCACGCCGGCGCCACCGAAGTGGATATCCAGCTGTTCGCGGACGGCGCGGAGGTCACTCTGGAAATTCGCGACAACGGCAAGGGCCTGCCGGAGACGCAGACGGCCCGCCCTGACGCGTTCGGACTGCGCGGCATGACGGAGCGCGCGCGGGTGCACGGAGGCTGGGTCGAATTTTCCAGCCAGCCGGGCAAAGGCACCACCGTGATGGCCGCGGTGCCGATGGCGGCAGGTAGCGAAGACGCGGCCGGGGCATGATCCGCATCCTGATCGCCGATGACCATCCGCTGGTACGCACGGGGCTGCGGCAGATCCTCGCGCGGCACGAGGACATGTCCGTCCTGGGGGAAGCCGAGGACTACAACGGCATACTCGCCCACCTGCGCGACTCCGAGTTCGACGTGATGCTGCTCGACGTTTCGCTGCCGGGCAAGAACGGCATAGAAATCCTCAAATCGCTGCGCGAGATCCATCCTTCACTGAAGGTGCTGATCATCAGTACGCACCCCGAGGACCAGTACGGTTTGCGCGCGCTGCGCGCCGGCGCCGCAGGCTACCTGACCAAGTCGATCTCCCTCGAGCACCTGGTCGAGGCGGTGCGCGAAATCGCCAAGGGCCGCCGCTACATTAGCCGCGAACTCGCCTCCCTGCTGGCCGACAGCGTCGGCCGCAAGGACGCGGATGCGCCTGCCCACGAATCACTTTCCGACCGCGAATTGCAGACGCTGCGCCTGATTGCCGCGGGGCGCAAACCGGCCGACATCGCCAGCGAGCTGGCGCTCAGCCCAAAGACCGTCAGCGTCTACCGCGCGCGCATCCTCGACAAGCTGGGCCTCAAGAGCAACGCCGAGCTCGCGCGCTACGCGCAGCGCCACGGGCTGGTGGACTGAAGCCCGGGCTAGACCCGCGGGTCATACCCGATACGCCAGGCGCAGCCCGCCCCAGTGGCGGCCATTGACGTAGATCGGCGCGGAGGCATCCTTCATCATCACGAATACCCCGCCCCCCATGTCCCTGCGGTAGGTCTGCAGCAGGAACCCGCGGGTATTCTGGCCGGCCCCAAGGCCGGTCCGGTCGTTGAACATGCGCCGGTTGCGGCAGTTCGCGGTATTCCACAGGGGATCCGAGCCCTGTGGCTGGGAAAATTTCAGGTTGTGCGTCGGCAGGTAGCCGTTGACGTCCACGGACGCGGAGAACACTACCCTCTCGTCGAACTCTAGCAGCGGCTCCTGGATCGAGGGCAGCAGGCGATCCGTCGCCGGGAGACAGCGGGACAGATATTGCATCGGGTTGGTGCCGGGCACCGGAACGTAGTCCCGGTCGAACAGGTCGCTTTCCGAAATCTCGCCGGCGGCGACCGCCGCTTCGAACAGCTTGCCCGCGCGCGCGGCGCCATCCTTGACCGCATTGATGAACTTGGAATCGGCCGACTCGGCCCCGGTCGCCGCGATCAGCTGGATCACCGTTTCGGAAGCCGAAAGCAGGTTGCCGATGCGCGCCCGGGCCTGGTCGAAATTTTCGCTGGATTGCGCGACCCCCTCGGCGAGCTCGTCAACGCGTTCCGCAAGCGCCGCGCATTGGGTCTCTATGGCCTCGGTGGAGTCGGCGATCCGGCCCACCTCGGTGTCGAACGACGTCATCGCGCGGCCTGCGGTGTCGATCACCGCGCCGATTGCCTGCGTGCCTGAGCGCACGCGCTCGGCGCGGCGCATGTTGGTCGCGCTTTCGGCCACCACGACGTCCGCACTTGCCGTGAGCCGCACCATCGACTCCTCGATCTGTCGGGTCGCGTCGGCCGTCATTCCCGCCAGGTTCTTCACTTCCGCGGCGACCACGGCGAAACTGCGTCCCGCGACACCGGCGCGCGCCGCCTCGATCGCGGCATTCAGCGCCAGCAGATGCGATTGGCGCGCAATGCGCGCGATGCCGCCGGTCACCTCGGCGACGTGGGACAGCGTCTGCCGCAGGCCCAGGATTTCGCGCTCGATGGCGGCAACCCCTTCCACCATGCTGCGAATTTCCTCGAGGGAAACCTCGGCGGTCTCGCGCGAGCCCGAAACCTCGGCGCCGGCACGCCGCGAGACCTCGCGCGCTTCGCGCGCGGCGACCGCGATGCCATGGTTGCCGCTCGTCGTGGCCGCGGCGGTCTCGCGCAGGTCGCTGCAGACCTCCGCCTGGCGCTTGACGCGCGCGGCCACCTCCTCGACATGCCCAGCGACGTCGCAGATCTCGATGCCGAGCTTGCCGGCCTCGTCGGCGATCTCGCCGATGACTTCAATGTTGCCGTCGGACCGTCCCCATCTCCAGAGTTTCATGATTGCATTCCCTCCCCCGTTGCACGCTCACTTGACCGGCAGCCTCCCCAGGATCTGCCTAAGTATCGATCGCAGGCTCTCGACCGCGACCGGCTTGCTAAGATAGCCGTTGGCGCCCAGCGACAGGCCGCGCACAACGTCCGACATCTCGGCCCGCGAAGTCACCATCAGCACCGGGATTGCGCGCATTTTCGGGTGCTTGCGAATCCGGGAAAGTATCTGCAATCCGCTGACATTGGGCAATTCGACGTCCAGCAGGACCACGTCCGGCAGGCCATGCTTCTTCAGCAGCGCCCCGAGCCCCGCGGCGTCGAACGCGCCGTGGGCCTCGAAGCCGTCGGTGGTGAGGACCTTCTTCAGCACCGCGTTGGTGACAGGTTCGTCCTCGACGAACATGACCTTGTTGCCGGGCACGGCATCGCCGGCGGCGAAATTGCGCCGCGCGATGGCCACATGGAAACCTTCCGCCTCAAGCTTCGAGGTGCCGATCTTGAAATCCGGGTCCAGTACGACTTTCTCGGCAGCAGCTTCCTTCGCCACGGGCGGGGCCTTCGCGGAAGCCGGTTTCACGGCTGGCGGCCCTTCCACCGCAGGCGGAAGCTTTTCGGATTGCACCGCGGCATTGGCGAAGTGGACCGTGAAATCCAGGTCGAATTCGTCGGCTGCGGCGCCCATGACCGGCTCCGTCAGCCGCGCGACAGTTCGACCAGCCGCGCGCTGATCTCGCCCAGCGGCAGCACGTCGTGAACCGCGCCAGCGGCGATGGCCTGCTTCGGCATGCCGAAGACGACGCAACTCGCTTCATCCTGCGCGATGTTATGGGCGCCCTTCTGGCGCAATTCGAGCATCGCCTGCGCGCCATCGGCTCCCATCCCTGAAAGCATCACGCCAATGCACTTGCCGCCCGCGGTCTGCGCCGCCGTGCGAAACAGGGGATCCACCGAAGGCCGGTGGCGATTCACCGGCGGCCCGTCGGAAAGCCGGATGGCGAGGCGGCCCTGCCTGCGCTCCACCAGCATGTGCCAGTCGCCGGGCGCGATGTAGGCGCTGCCGTGGGCCAGGATCTCGCCGTCCTCCGCTTCCTTCACCCGAATGCGGCATTGCGTGTCGAGCCGCTGCGCGAAAGTGCGGGTGAATCCGCCCGGCATGTGCTGTGCGATCAGGATCGGCGGCATGTCCTCCGGCAAGGGCATCAGCACTTCGCGCAACGCCTCGACTCCGCCGGTCGAGGCCCCGATCACGATCGTCTTGTCGCTGACCGGCCCGGAAGTGCCCGCCGGAAACGCAACGGGCGCAGGGGGCGCGCTCCTTGCGACGGTAGCCAATGCGGCGCCGCGGGGCGGCAGCGTCTTGTCGCCGACAGGCGTGCGCGCGACCCGGCGCGACACCCGCGCAGCCGCGGCAGCGCGAACTTTGTCGGCCACCTCGTCGGCATAGGCAGCGAGGCTTTCGGCATCGCCGGCGTCCGGCTTGGCGACGAAATCCACCGCACCCAGTTCCAGCGCCCGCATCGTCACTTCCGCGCCGCGCGCGGTCAGCGACGACACCATGACAACGGGCAGCGGCCGGATGCGCATCAGTTTTTCAAGGAACTGCAGCCCGTCCATGCGCGGCATCTCGACATCGAGCGTCAGCACGTCCGGCGTGGCGGTCTTCAGCCGTTCGATCGCGGCGATGGGGTCGCTCGCGACCGCGATCACGGTCATGTCGGTCTGCGAATTGATGGCGCGGCTCAGCAGCCCGCGAACCACCGCGGAGTCGTCGACCACCAGGACCTTGATCTTGGTCACTTCCTGCCCTTTGAAAACAGCTCGAAATCCCCCGACGCGGTGACCTGGTTCATGCGCTCGAGGTAATTGTGCTCGCGCTGGCCGACGGTGTCGTTGCTCAACGAGCGCAGCTTTTTCACCAGCACCTTGCCGGTGCGCGGGAAAAAATAGACCTTGCGCGGCCACACATCGTAGAGATCGCGCGCCACTACCGGGATGCGCTCCTCGCGCAGGAAGTCGAGCACGAACTCGCCGTTCTGGTCGCCCACGTTCAGCGTGTCCAGGCCGTCGAGCACCTTGCCTCCGCCGAACACCTTCGCGACCAGCTTCGGGCGCGCCGCGCCGAGCTTGACGACCTGGTTGATGAGCAGTTCCATTGCGTACACACCGAGCCGCGCGGAAACGGAAGCCACGTCCTCCGGAGCGCGCGCCTTCCCCGGCAGCATGAAGTGGTTCATGCCGCCGACGCACGCCGAGGCGTCCCAGAGGCAGGCGGAAACGCAGGAACCGAGCACAGTCACGATCATCACGTCGCGCCGCGCCGCATAGCACTGCCCGGGCAGTATCTTGATCGCCTCGAGCTGGAAGCGCGTATCGAAATAACGGGCGAGGACCGGCGCGTCGGTCATCGCGCGCGCCCCCTACGAGGCGCGCGGCGAATCGATTGCACGCCGCTCATAGGCCGTCTTGCCGCAATTGCGCAGCGCCGCGTGCCCGGTGGCGTAACTCTCCGAATGGCCGACGAACAGCAGCCCGCCGGGCCGCAGCACATCGATGAAGCGGTCCAGCACCTGGCGCTGCGATTCCTTGGAGAAGTAGATCATGACATTGCGGCAGAAAATGACGTCGAAGCGCTCGCCCGAGGGCCAATCGTTTCCCTGCAGGTTGCATGGCGAAAATCTTACCATCGCCTGCAGCTCGGGCCGGACCATGATGCGCCCCTCGTTCGTCCCGACGCCCTTCAGGAAGAAACGCCGCAGGCGCTCGGGCTGCATGTTCTCGGCGGCCTCGAGCGCGTACGATCCGCGCTGCGCGCGATTCAGGACCTCGGTATCGATGTCGGTGGCAACGATCTCGGCCGGGCAATCGGCCTCGCGCAGCACGATCGCCGCGGAATAGGGTTCCTCGCCGGTCGAGCAGGCACTGCTCCAGACCCGCAGCCGACCGCCGCCCGGCGCATCGCGTCGCCGCGCCGCCGCGTAGGAGGCCAGCATCTCGAAGTGATGGCCTTCGCGGAAAAACGAAGTGAGGTTGGTCGTCAGCGCGTTCACGAACTGCCCGCGCTCATCGCTGTCCGGCCGCTCGACCAGGTCGAGGTACTCCCCGAAGCTGCCGGTCCCGGTGCTGCGCAGGCGCCGCGCCAGCCGGTTGTAGACCATGTTCTCCTTGTGCTCCGCCAGCGCGATGCCGGCGAACCTGGAGATCAACTCGCGCACCCGCCGGAAATCTCCCGGCGAGAAGGGATATTCCCGCTGCGCATTGAAGGTATTGGCCGCGGGTTTCATGGAATCAGGGATGCAGTACGGATGAAGCGCGAACAGCCCTAGAACTCCTCCCAGCCCTCTTCCTTGGCCTTGCCGGGCTTGGAAGCCTGCTTCGGCAGCGCCCTTGGCGCCTCCCGGGCCACTTTCGCGGCTGGCGCAGGTTGCGGCGTCGCCGGCCCCGCCGCCTGGCGCGCCCCCGGCGCTGGCGCCGGGACGGCGCCCGCCTTGCCCCTGTCGGCCAGCTTGAAGCTGCCCACCGCGCGCGTCAGCGCCGTTGCCTGCTCCTCCAGCGAGGCNNCCACCATCGCCGCGTTCTGCTGCGTCACCTTCTCCAGCTGCTGCACCGTGTCGCTCACCTGCGTCAGGCTCTGCGACTGCTCCTGGCTCGCCGCCGAGATCTCCGCAATCAACCCGTTCACCCGCTTCACCGACTCCACGATCTCGCCCATCGTCTTGCCCGCCTCGGCCACCTGCCTGGAGCCCGCGTCTATCCTGCCCACCGAGTCCGAGATCAGCTGCCGGATCTCCTTCGCAGCCGCCGCCGAGCGCTGCGCCAGGCTCCTCACCTCCGAGGCCACCACCGCGAAGCCCCGCCCCTGCTCCCCCGCCCTCGCCGCCTCCACCGCCGCGTTCAGCGCCAGGATGTTCGTCTGGAACGCAATGCCGTCGATCACCCCGATGATGTCGGCGATCTTCTTCGAGGACTCCGAGATCCCCGACATGGTGCTCACCACCGCCCCCACCGCCTGCCCCCCGCGCGCCGCCACCTCCGAGGCCGCCGAGGCGTGCGCGCTCGCCTTCTTCGCGTTCTCCGCGTTCTGCGAGACCGTGGCCGTCATCTCCTCCATCGACGCCGCCGTCTCCTCCAGGCTCGAGGCCTGCTGCTCCGTCCTGCTCGACAGGTCCGCGTGCCCCTGCGCGATCTCCGCGCTGGACACCTGAATCGAACCGGTCGCCTCGCGGATGTTGCCGACGATCGGGCGCAATTGCTGCTGCATCCGCGCGAGCGCGGACATCAGGCTGGTCGAATCCTTAGCCGCAAGCTTGGCATTTTTCGTCAGGTCGCCCGCAGCAATGCCGTCGGCGAACGCGACCGCGTCATCAGGTTCGGCGCCGATCGTTTTCATCACCTGTCTCACCGACCACAACAGCAGCCCGGTAACCACCGCCAGCACAGCGAGCATGCTGACGCTGATGGTGCCGAGCACCATGTCGCGGGCCGCCACCACCGAATCGCTCCGAAAACCGGATTTCAGCCGCCCCACGGTCTTGCCGGAGGCATCTTTCAACTCCCTCTCGATCAACAGCAAGCCCGCAGTGTCCTTCGGGCTCGCAGCGATGTCCGCGGTCAGCGACTTGCCATCCGCATCGAAGAACTCCGCGAATGCCACCTGCTTGTCGCGCGAGAGCTCCTTCACGAACAGGCCGAGCGCCGTCAGGTCATAGTTGGTTATGTAGGGCACGCCGACCGTGGCGACGAACTCGATCTTGCGCGCCGCCTGCTCCTCGAATGCCGCCGACAGGTGGCGCCCCATCAACGTCGCGCCCACCGCCACTGCGCCCGCCATCACCAGCACGGACAAGGTCAGCGTTGGCGCCAGCAGCCGCGCACTCAGGGATTTGAAGTTGGCCATGCGCGCCGCCTCAGAGCTTGTCGACCTGCACGGCCTTGCCTCCGCGCACGACGGTGAGGAACACGTCCTTCGCGCCCTGGTGGTTGGTCGCCGAGAAACCGACTTTCAGGCCGCCGAGATCGACGTTCAACGACTCCAGCGCGCCGAGGAAGCTGGCGCGTGTCGGACTGGCGCCCGACTTCTTGAGCGCTTCCACCAGCACCGCGGCGTCGACATAGCCTTCCAGCGATCCATAGTTAACCGGGCCGCCCTTCATGTCCTGAACGTACTGCTTGACCAGCGGCGAGCCGCTATCGGGCGACGGCATGACCTGGGTGATGTAGACGCCATCGCCGTCGGCGCCGGCTTCCTTGAGGAAGCCGGCGGTGCCGATGAACGACACGGTCATGAATTTGGACTTGATCCCCTGCGCCTTCGCTTTCTTGATGATCGCTGCGAGGGATGCGTAGGTGCCGATGAAAACCACGCCGTCGGGGTTGGCAGCCTTGATTTGTGCGAGGCCCGCATCGACATCGAGCGTATTGCGCTTGTAGCGCGCCTCCGCCGCGACCTTCATGTTGCGCTTGTGCAGCGCGCGATTGACCCCCGCCTTGCCGGCTTCGCCGAAAGCATCGTCCTGGATGAAGAGGGCGATCGACTTGGCGCCTGCGTCCTTGGTGAGGCGCTCGACCATCAGTTCGGTCTCGTCGAAGTAAGAAGCGCGCACGTTGAACACCAGCTTGTTTACCGGGTTGCGCAGGAATTCGGCGCCGGTGAACGGGAACAGGTAGGGCACGCCGGCTTTCGAAGCGAGCGGCACCGCTGCCGCCGACGTCGGCGTGCCGACGTAGCCGAACAGCGCGAATACCTTGTCCTGCTCGATGAGGGCCTTGGTCGCGGCGGCAGTCTTCTCCGGCTCGTAGCCATCGTCCTTGCTCACCAGGACGATCCTGCGTCCGTTGACTCCGCCTGCGGCGTTGGCGCGCGCGAGAAAGGCGTCTGCGCCTGCCTTGAGGTCGGTTCCCAGCCCGGAGGCCGGGCCACTCAAGGCATTGGCCATGCCGATGCGGATTTCCTTTTCGGTGACGCCGTCCTGGGCGAGGGCCGGAATCCCGGCCGCCGCGAGCAACGCGCCCGCGCCTGCACCCAGCAATATGCGACGAATCGAGTTTGGTCTATGGGTCATGTGATCCTCCTGGTGGAAAGTATGCGCGGCCCACGGCCGCGGCGAAAATCAAAGTTTGTTCGAGAGCACTTCCTCGTTTTGCTGCGCTGCACTGCTACGGGCTTCGGCAACCAGCTGCATGTCGCGGCTGTTCATCAGCTTCTCGATGTCCAGCAGGATCAGCATGCGTTCGTCG
>CXWL01001529.1_pt1 | contig 82954 bp, 73 predicted proteins | sample 590931 | NCBI WGS metagenome assembly CXWL01 (sample SAMEA3498368, study PRJEB10139) | groundwater metagenome | biome: water well; material: biofilm material | place: Germany | collected 2015-04-27
TTAAAAGAAAGATTATTTTTTGCTGCAAGCTCATCAACAGCATTTTCATCAAAATGAATTGAAGGGATAAATGCACTAAGTAAATTTTCTCTTTCTTCAAACCCTTCGAAACCAATCATACTTAATTCAGCAATAAGCAAATCAGATTGCGCTGAAGAAATATTTTGAAATTCTATTTGAATGTATTGACTCATACTTCAAAACTAAAAACCCTGATTGCTCAGGGTTTCGTTATTAATTATTGCCTTCTTGCGGAGGTGTTTGTTCCTGTCTCGGTTGCCCCTGCCCATCAGGCTTTGGCATCAAAATTTTTCTAGATAATTTGAACTTACCGGATTTAGGGTCTGTACCAATCAATTTCACTTTCATCACATCGCCTTCATGTACCAATCCTTCCAGAGTTTCCAATCGTTTCCAGCTTACTTCACTGATATGCACCAATCCCTGCTTACCCGGCATAAATTCTACAAATGCTCCAAATGGCATGATTGATTTTACAACGGCTTCATAAACATCACCTACAGATGGTACAGCTGTAATTCCTTTGATCCAGGAAACAGCTTTATCAACACCTTCTTTCTTAGTACCAAAGATGCTTATCTCACCCATGTTATTTTTCTCTTCCAGGTTGATAGTAGTAGTGGTCTCTCTCTGTATTTCCTGTATCACTTTACCACCTGGCCCGATTACTGCGCCGATAAATTCTTTATCAATAAACAATTTCACCATTCGTGGTGCATGTGGCTTCACATCATTTCTTGCCTGGGGTATAGTCTCATACATCGCATCGAGAATATGCAGGCGGCCTTCTTTAGCCTGTGCTAATGCTTTACGCATTACATCCATGCTAAGACCGTCCACTTTAATATCCATTTGCACACCGCAAATACCATCTCTTGTACCAGTTACTTTAAAGTCCATGTCTCCAAGATGATCTTCATCACCCAGGATGTCAGTCAAAACTGCAAATTGACCCTCTTTGCTTATCAATCCCATTGCAACACCAGATACATGCTTAGGAATTGCTACACCAGCATCCATCAATGCCAGCGAACCAGCGCAAACAGTTGCCATCGAAGACGAACCGTTTGATTCCAAAATATCACTTACCACCCGAACGGTATAAGGAAAATCTCCTCCCGGCATCATTTTTTTCAATGAACGCATTGCCAGGTTACCATGACCTACTTCACGGCGACCAACACCTCTCATCATCTTCACCTCACCGGTAGAGAATGGAGGGAAATTATAGTGTAAATAGAATTTAGAATAGTCAGAAACAGCGGCACTTTCGAGCAAAGTTGAATCTAACGGAGTTCCTAAGGTAACCGTAGTAAGAGATTGAGTTTCACCTCTTGTAAACAATGCTGCACCATGTGGAGAAGGTAATACGTCCACTTCCATATTCAGGGGGCGAACCTCATCCAGTTTACGGCCATCCAAACGAACCTTGTCGTTCAGAATCATATCCCGGACCACATAGTATTGCAGGTCGGCATAATATGTCTTAGCCCATTTTTTTATATCTTCTGGCAGGCTTCCCCCTTCTTCCTTAATGTATTCTTTTCTCAGGTAATCCATCAGTTCTTCCTGGATAGCAGCAAATTTGTCTGACCGGTCATGTTTAGCCAAAGCACCTTTCGCTACTTCATATACTTTTGTTTTTGCAAAAGCATTTACTTTCTCCCGTAGTTCTTCATTATGCAGCGGCTTGGCATATTCTCTCTTAGATGTTATTCCTTTTAATGCCCTCAACTCTTCTTGTGCTTTTACCTGCACCCGGATAGCATCATGAGCTACTTCAATCGCTTTGATAAGGTCTTCTTCCTGGCATTCCTGTCCCTCACCTTCCACCATCATAATATTCTTATCAGTAGCTGCAATGATGAATTCAAAATCAGCTTTCGCTAATTCGCTGCGGAAAGGATTTACCACATATTGTCCGTCGATGCGGGCAACTCTCACTTCAGAAATAATTTCCTGGATAGGGATATCAGAAACAGCTAATGCGGCTGATGCGGCCAGGCAAGCTAAAGCATCAGGCATAATTTCAGGATCGCTGCTTATCAATGTAACCAGCACCTGTACTTCGCACAAGTAATCTTCCGGAAACAAAGGACGAAGAGCCCTGTCTATCAAACGGGAAGTAAGTATCTCATAGTCATTCAACCGGGCTTCTCTCTTGAAGAAGGAACCGGGAATACGGCCAGCAGAAGCAAATTTTTCCTGGTAGTCAACTGACAATGGGAAAAAGCTTTGTCCTTCTTTTGGTTCTTTATTGGCAACAACTGTTGCCAGGATAATACAATTGCCCTGACGAACGGTTACTGAACCATCAGCCTGGCGGGCCAAACGGCCTGTTTCTATGATAACCTCACGGCCATCACTTATAGTAAATTTTGATTGTAAAGGTTGTGAAAGCATACGTTTAGAAGTTTGAGGTTTGAAGTTTGAGGTTAGTCAGCATCCAAACTATTAAGATTAATTTTTGTACCCGGCAGCATTACTGCTATTGAGCTTTTGTTGCATCGCACTCTTGTACGTTCTGCTTACCTGCCGGTAGGCAGGTTCGCTACTGAGCATTTGCAAAGAGCAAGAAAGCCACGAAAAAATTCTGATAGTCTAAAAACAGTTATTCCCAACATCCGGAAGACATTGGGAATAGCGTATATAAATTATGAGTTTCAAATTGATAATGAAACATAGAATTTAAAGACCTTCCCCAAAGTCCTCCGCCAGCTGCGGAGATTCAAGGGCTTTATTTTCTGATTCCAAGTTTCTCAATCAACTGACGATAACCGGTCAGGTTATTTTTTTGCAGATAGTTAAGCAAACTTTTACGCTGACCAACCATCTTCATCAATCCGCGGTGAGTAGAGAAATCTTTTTTGTTTTCCTGTAAGTGACTGCTTATCTGGCTGATCCTTTCAGTCAGGAGGGCAATTTGACCTTCGGTAGAGCCGGTATTAGCAGCGGCACCTGCATACGTTGTTAAAATTGAGGCTTTTTTTTCTTTCGTTAATGGCATCTTTTTTAATTTTTAAATTTCATCCGATTTTTTTCATCTTATTTTTAAGACGGCAAAGGTAAGGCAGATAAGGCTAACAGCAAAGGCTTTCAGCCCTTTTTTTGACCATATTTAGGTTCATTTCTGTTGATTTTCAGGCCATAGCTATAATTTTACTGCATGGAATTATCTCAAGACACAAAAAACATCCTTGGCCTACAGTTACCTACCGACCCGAGATGGGTAAACCTGGCTCAAAAATCTTTAGCAGAAATCCTGACCGACCATGCTTATTGCGAGCAAAAAGCTGCTACTACCTGCATATCACTCATTCAGCGGTATAGCGAAAGGGAAAAAATGGTAGCCGGGCTCTCTCCAATCGTCACAGAAGAATGGGGACACTTCAGGTTGGTATTGGCAGAACTTCATAAAAGAAACTTGAAATTAGGGAAGCAACGTAAAGATGAATATGTAAACGCCTTATTACTTTTTCAACGAAAAGGCGGGCATATCAATGACCGCTTTCTTGACCAGATGCTAACCATGGCATTGATTGAGGCCAGGAGTTGTGAACGGTTCAAAAGACTCAGTGAAGGATTGAATGATGAATACATGCAAAAATTCTACCGCCGCTTTATGGAAAGTGAAGCGGGCCATTATACACTGTTCATCGAACTTGCTGAAACCTATATTGACAAAGAAAAAGTCCGTAACCGGTGGAAAGAATGGCTGGACTATGAAGCCGAAATTATACAAACCCTGGAAGCACGGGGTGACCGGATACATTGATCATTTTTTCTTTTTTAATTTTTCATCCATTTCGTTTGGGCCATAAATCCTGGCAAAGAAAATTTCCAAACCAATTTTTATTCTGATGTATTCAGCAACAATAACTCCTGTAACTGCACCAATAATTAATAATGGAATAAAAAAATCTATTGAGTCAATCCAGAGTGCCAGCATGCCAAAAAAGATAACAGGTGCTGCAAAAGCATGTAACCAGTAAATAATTCTGATAAACCACATAGAAATCAGGTTTGAGAGAAATAAACTAATTCATCTTTCAAATCCAGGAAAGGAAATTCTTTCTGTAGTGCCTTCGCTTTTTCAAAATGAGCCATTAGAAATTGCTGATGAGCATTTGTTTCCGGTTGAAAGGCCTTGTGTTTTCTTGCAATAACAATCTTCTTGACTTCCTCCATTAGTTGCTGTGATTCCTCATTGATACAGGACTTAGCAAATTTTTCCAGCACAAATTCAGTAGCCGGATAATTAGGGTGTACTAAATCAATATCGTAAAAACGGTAATCCCGCAACACATCAATCACCAGTTCATACGCTGGGAAATAATAAGCCGGTTCAAATTTTGTATCAATATAGTGTATGGATTCAATCAGCCTGGCTTTACTGCGGTTATTTTCCACCAGCCCATCTCTGATGTGCCGGACAGGACTTACAGTAAATATGAATTTCAGTTCGGGATTAAACTCTTTTAGTCGTTTCAGACAATCTTCCAGCATTGATTGTATGACATCAACCTCAAGCATTTCTTTTGTAAACCAGTTAGCCGGAGCCCGGTGGCAATTGGCAACCCCGTCGCCAATACTTTGCGAAGCAGCATCAGCATGGTCAGTCAACCGGTAAGAAAAAGAAGACCCAAGCGTTATTATCAGCCAATCGGCTTGTTTCAGAAATTCATGTGCTTGTTGCTGCGATTCGTTAATGATACGAACAGCCTCTCCTGAACTGATATTTGAAAAACGGCTATGATGCTGCCAGCTATTCCATACTTCGTTCAGTTGAAAGAGGTCTGCTTCTGCATATTTTTTATTCTCAACATAAGAGACCAGGCTTTTGCAAACAGCATCAGGACCAAAAAGAATTCCATTTGGGTTTTGCAGAACAGAAAATTTTAAATTGCCAAGGGCATTGCCAATATGTTCTGTAAAACAGGAGCCAACCAGCATAATTTTATCCTGGTAATAAATTGGTGGCGCCAGTTTCTTCAAATCAATATTCAGCATCAAATCCATAATACATCAAATAAAAATTTCTCCCGCAATGCGAAGGCTTTCAGACAATGCTTCTTTATTCAATCCGCAGAGCAGATTCTGTTGTTCAAAATAATCTATCATCAATTCGCTGTTCATGTTCCCTACCAATTCATCGCCGGCCATCGGGCAGCCACCGATTCCTTTTAAAGCTCCGTCAAATCTTTTGCATCCTGCTTTTACCGCAGCTTCTAATTTTTCCTTCCAGTTCTGTGCTGTGGAGTGGAGATGGACGCCAATTTCTGTTCCGGGTAATGAATCAACAAGGTATTCTGTCATATCATACACTTGTTCAGGAGTTGCCACACCTACTGTATCAGCAAGAGAGATGATACCGATATCCATCGACACTAATTTATTTACCCACTCAAAAACTATTTCTTCTGAATAGCGGTCACCATAGGGGTTCCCAAAACCCATCGAAATATAAACAACGAGTTGTTTGCCAGTTTTGATACATAGATTTTGGATCTCCTCTACCCTGTCAAGTGATTCTTCTATAGCAGCGTTAGTATTTCGTTGCTGGAATGTTTCAGAAACAGAAAAAGGGAAACCGAGATAAGTTATTTCATCAAAGACAGTTGCTGCTTCTGCTCCTCTCATATTTGCAACGATAGACAGCAACTTTGAACCACAAACCCCCAATTCCAGGTTCCTAATCACATCTGCGGTATCAGCCATCTGCGGTATTGCTTTCGGCGAAACAAAACTGCCAAAGTCAATGGTATCAAATCCCACTTTCAGCAACGCATTGATGTACGCTATCTTCTTTTCTGCCGGAATTAATTTTTTCCAGCCCTGCATGGCATCACGGGGACACTCGACCAGCTTTATACTCTTCCGTTCATTCATTTCATTCTTTGTTTCATCACTTCATATAAAATGATTCCGGTGGCAACCGAAACATTGAGTGATTCAAAATCCCCCATCATGGGGATCTTTATTTTTTCATCACAAATTTTCATCAATGCAGGATAGATGCCATTGTCCTCGCTGCCCATTACAATAGCACAGGGTTCTCTCAAATCAACTTCTGCAATGGTTTTAGCCGCCATCATTTCCGTGGCAAATACTTTTATACCATTCAAATGCAAATCGTCCACGGCTTTCATCAGACTGTTTACCCGGCAAACAGCAATTTTTTCCAGTGCCCCGGCTGAAGTGAGTATCGCATCTTCATTCAAAGCCCCTACCCCTTTATCCGGAATGATGATGGCATGCACACCGGTACAATAAGCTGTCCGGGCTATGCCTCCGATATTTCTTATATCCGTAATGCCATCAAGAATAAGGAATAAAGGGGCTTCTCCGCTATCGATTATGAATGAAATTACTTCCTGCAAATTTTGATACTGCACTTTGGCTATCTGTGCCACACATCCCTCATGGTTAGTTACATTAAAACTATTCAGCTTGACAGCTGGCACATAATTAAGCGGTACCCCATACTGCGCAGCCAGTTTTTTTAATTCATTCACATCGGCCCCCGCTGCTTTTCCATCAAGGTATATCCTGTCTAACTGCTGCCCGGATTGTAATGCTGCAATAACTGCACCCCGTCCAATTACAAGGGTGTTTTTCTTAGGCCTGTGTTGTTGTCTGAAATTTCTCACTTATCAAAATTAAGGTTTTGCCACAGAGGCACTGAAACACTGAAATAATAAACCCCGAATGATTCTCCAATCTTTCGGGGTCTTCCTAAGTCCCCCTGGGGGGATTAAGGGGGGGGTTATTTCAACCCAAATGCTTTTTTCACTTTCCCTGCATAATCCAACTTCTCCCAAGTAAATAACTCCACCTTCTTTGTTACTTTTTTTCCATCGGGAGAAGTAAATGTCTTTTCAACTATTTCCGGCTTGCGGCCCATGTGGCCATATGCTGCTGTTTCGCTGTATATAGGATTACGAAGTTTTAATCTTTGCTCAATAAAATAAGGGCGCATATCAAATACACTCTCAACTATTTTACTAATTTCACCATCGGTCAGTTTTACTTTGGAAGTACCGTAAGTATTTACATTAATGCTGGTTGGCTGTGCCACACCAATGGCATAAGAAACCTGCACTAATATCTCACTACATACGCCGGCAGCCACTAAATTTTTTGCAATGTGCCTTGTAGCATACGCTGCTGAGCGGTCAACTTTAGAGGGGTCTTTTCCACTGAATGCGCCACCACCATGTGCTCCTTTGCCCCCGTAAGTATCTACGATTATCTTACGACCAGTCAATCCGGTATCACCATGCGGCCCGCCAATCACAAACTTACCCGTTGGATTAACATGGTATTTGATATCAGTATTGAACAGCTTTGCATATTTTTTATACTTAGTTTTTATTCTTGGAATAAGAATATTGATAACATCATTTTTAATTTTTGCCAGCATTTTAGCTTCAACATCAAAATCATCATGCTGGGTTGATATTACAATTGCATCAATGCGTACAGGCTGGTTCTTGTCATTGTATTCCAGCGTTACCTGGCTTTTAGCATCTGGGCGCAGGTATGGCATTTTAGAATTCTTTTCTCTGCGGATGGCCGCTAATTCTATCAGGAGATTATGTGCCAGGTCCAGTGCAAGTGGCATATAATGTTCTGTTTCATTGGTAGCATAACCAAACATCATTCCCTGGTCGCCGGCACCCTGTTCTTCCTTTTTTTGGCGAACAACCCCCTGGTTGATATCAGATGATTGCTCATGAATAGCAGATAATACACCGCAACTGCTTGCCTCAAACATATATTCACTTTTAGTATATCCAATTTTACGGATAACGCCACGGGCAATTTCCTGTACGTCTAAGTAAGCCTTTGACTTTACTTCACCGGCCAATACCACCTGGCCTGTTGTAACCAATGTTTCACAGGCAACTTTTGATTGCGGATCGAAAGCAAGAAAATTGTCAATCAATGCATCAGAAATCTGATCAGCTACTTTATCGGGATGTCCTTCACTTACAGACTCCGATGTAAATAAATACGGCATGTATTAAAATTTTGAGGTGCAAAGATAAGGGGGTAAGCACAATGAAAAAAGCCCACCCCTGTAAGTTGATGGACTTTTAAACATATCTTGATAACCTCTTTATAGTTTTGAATATACTATCCTCAAGCGCATCCTTTTAGCAGGGTTTATATAACTGCCGCCTGCAAAAATCACTCTTCCATATGCCACCCTGTCTGTTACATATACCTGGTTAATTCTTTTAATGCCGGGTGAGTAAACGAATGCCCTGACCGGAGAGTAAAGTCTTAGTTTATAATTGGTATTCCTGGTGGTAACCATATTCTGTACATACCTTGAAATATTGAAACGGTAGGTACTGTCAGATTTTAAAAGTCCCCCGAATGTTGCAATGTTATAGGTAAAAAAAGAAATATTGTCTGCAATGTTCATATCTATATCAAAAGTAGAGGCTGTATCCCCTGCGCTATTGATCCTGTCCAGGAACAGCCCGATTGGATGTACATAAATATTATCCTGGGGTGTACGTAACGGGGTAGCTACTATTTCAGCCCTGTGAATAACAGAATTTCTAAAAGTATCTAATCCTGGTATTCTTAACGAAGCGAATGACCCGGGAATACTTTGCAGTAATATTTTATCATCATTTGGCAGACCATTCGCCAGGTAAGAACTCCAGGTGCCACCAGGTGTCCGTCTCACAATATTTGCCTGGCCACCGGAAAGATGAAAAAACTCGGCAGCAGTGGTATCCTTAACCCCATTTTTGGTAACCCTGAAATAAACTGTAAGTTTTGTTTTGCTAATATCAGTGGGAGAAAAATAGGCAAGTGCATTACCTGAATGGTCGGGTTTTACAGCAAAGCCCCTGAATAAGCTTTTAAAAATTGAGTCGTTTCTATACCCCCCATTCGCAGAATTAGTGGTATCATATGCTGCCAGTCTTACCCCCAATTGATTGCTCAAGGGAATACGGATGATGTTTGCAAGCCGGGTGGTGTCCCTTTTCCTGATATGAAGAATAGAATCGCTTAGTTTTTTTATCTGAAATGTTTTCGAACCCAATTGAGGCCCGGTAGTTACAAAATCCGGGTTGCCGTACTTATAAAGTGTGGTATCATCAAAACCGGCATTCTGTGCTATTTCAAAAACCCTGACAGTCTGAAAACTGTTTGTATCCCCATAGTGCCCCTGGTAAGACAAAGAGAGTATTACCGAATCAATTTCTACAGAGTCTTTATTGATAAAAGGATAGTACATGGCGCCAGGGCGGCTGATATTAAAATAAGCATCCCCATGCGTTGCGCCAAATTCCGGGTCGCTGCTGATATGACCGAGGGTTAAATCATCATCAAAATATACTTTAGTGGTATCTGCAAAAAGCTGGTTATCCGTTTCAATATCCAGAAAAGTTTCAAAAGTATTAATATTATCAATCGGCGGAATTAATCCACCGCCCAATTCGGTCAGTTCATTAATTTTTTTACAGGCAGATAATACGATAGCAACCAGGGCTATGATTGCTATGAATGATAAAACGGGATGTCTGTTCTTCACAAGAAAATATTACAGGGTTATGATTGTTGTTTATTCAGGCTTCCTTAAATTTCAAAGGCCATTAATACTCATTTCATTACTTGCCCGCAAGGTCGCCATACAGTTGTAAATAGTCTGTTAAATCTCCTTCCGGATTATACAGTAATGTCTTCTTTCCCCGCACTTTAGAGAACTCATCCACTAATTTTTTTTCTATTTTCTCTGCCCCGAATGTAATGGCATCTGCAAATGTTGCGCCGCCACGGAACATAGCCGTGTTAGTGGCATCTTTATATAATTCCAGGTCTTTTTCTTTCAAGGAAGCATGAATCAATGCCTTCTTCACAAAGTCGCCCCCTAACTTCTCTTTAAACGTATTTTGGCCAATGGTATAAACAATCTTACTGTGAGCAAAAACAGGCTCTTTCTTGTAAACTGTTTTTAAATAAGCAGGGATAAGTCCTGTCATCCAGCCGCTGCAATGAATAATATCCGGAGGCCATCCAAATTTCTTTACTGTTTCCAATGCCCCTTTGCAATAAAAAATTGTGCGGAGCCCATTATCATCATACCATTTTTCCTGTTCGTCATGAAAAATGAATTTTCGTTTGAACAGGTCTTCATTATCTAAAAAATAAACCTGTAACCTTGCACTCGGAAGGGAAGCCACCTTAATCTGGAGCGGCATATCTTCATTATCCACGGAAACATTGATACCCGATAACCTTACTACTTCGTGCAGGCGGTGCCGGCGTTCGTTGATAATGCCGAAGCGGGGCATAATACAGCGAACTTCAAAGTTATTGTCATTAGCTTTGATCGCCAGTTTATTCGCTATCTCAGAAAAATCTGTCAACTCCAGGTAGGGAGACATTTCGTTGGCGATAAATAAAATTCTTTTCTTTGCTGACATGTGTTCCGTTTAATTTATATCCCTTCCGCAAAGACGGGACAGGTTTGGTTAAGGCGGGCAAAGGTAGTTATTTTACGCTGAACCGGGATGGTTAACATGAACTTAGGCTTTAACGGGTTACTAATATGATCTTATTTAAAAAAACAGCAGACCTCCGCAAATGGCTTGATGTTCAGCAAAAAAAAGCGAATGCAATTGGTTTTGTACCTACTATGGGGGCATTACATGCCGGGCATATTTCTTTGGTAGAAATGTCGAAAAAGAACAATCCTGTCACTGTTTGCAGCATATTTGTAAACCCCACCCAGTTCAATGACCAGCAGGATTTTCAGAAATATCCCATCACTTTAGAAAAAGACATTGCTATGCTTGAAGCTGCGGGTTGCGATGTATTGTTCCTGCCTTCAATAAATGAAATGTACCCGGATGATATATCCGGAAGGGGCGTAAAGCCAGAAATGCAATATGACCTCGGTCATTTAGAAAATGTACTGGAAGGAAAATTTCGTCCGGGTCATTTCCAGGGAGTTTGTATGGTGGTACACCGCTTGCTTGAAATAGTGCAGCCCGATAATTTATACCTGGGCCAGAAAGATTACCAGCAGTGTATGGTAATAACAAAGCTGATTGAATTAATACAGCAGGATAAAAAGATAAAAGTAAACATCTGCCCCACCCTTCGTGAAACATATGGCCTTGCTATGAGCAGCCGGAATATGCGGTTATCAGAAGATGAACGGAAAACAGCGGCAACTATTTACCAAAGCCTCCGGTTTATTAAAAAAAATATTCAGCCGGGGAACCTTGCTGAATTAAAACTAAAAGCCCGGGCCATGCTTGAAGAAGCAGGTTTTGAGGTTGACTATGTTGAAATTGCTGATGCAGCAAACCTTTCAGTCGTTAATGACTGGGACGGGAAGGAAAGACCGGTTGCCCTAATAGCAGCATCATTAAATGAAATCAGGCTAATTGATAACATGATTTTAAAATAAAAGGAATTGGGAATTAGTAATTTGGCGTTTTACATTTACAAAATTATTCCATTTTAAAAACCCTGGTTCCTCATTGCAAATTACTTAAACAACCCATGAACAAACGACTCCGCACCATACTTCAATACAGTTTTTTTTTGGGGCTGGGCATTTTTTTGGTCTGGTGGTCGGTAAAGGATTTAACTACCAATGATAAATCCCAGATAAAAGAATCATTGCAAACGGCCAGGTATTGGCTGATACTTCCTGTATTCGGCATCCTCTTTCTCAGTCACCTGATAAGGGCCATCCGGTGGAAGTTATTAATAGAACCACTCGGTTACAATCCATCCACTACCAATACCCTGTTTGCTGTTTTTATCGGTTACTTAGCCAACCAGGCCGTTCCCCGTTTGGGTGAAGTATTAAAATGCACCGTACTGGCCCGGTATGAAAAAGTACCGGCAGATAAGCTGATTGGCACCATCATCCTGGAAAGAGTGATTGACGCCATTACCTTATTACTTGTATTTGGTATCACACTGGCCATTCAACCGGATATTTATTCGCAATTGATTGATACTATTTTCAATTCAAAAAACGAAGGTGCAGATCATAAAACAGTTTCTTCTTCATTAGTATTAGCAATCCTTGCAGGAATCGTCATCATTGCCCTGGCTGTATGGATGATAAAGAAGAAAAAAAGCTTCAGCGACCTTGTATTCTTATTTAAAAGAATAGGAAAAAGCATCTGGCAGGGGCTTAGCGCCATTCAGCACCTGAAAAAAAGATGGCTGTTCATTTTTCTCACCATCAGCATGTGGACATTATACCTTGCCGGTGGCTACATTGGTTTTATGGCATTGAAAGAAACACAGCATTTGGGTATCAATGAAGCTTTTACTGTGTTATCTGCGGGCAGCATTGGCATGATTGCCACACCGGGTGGCATAGGTGCTTATGCTTATCTTTTGCAAAAAACAATGCAGGTATATGGATTAAATGAAGGCATTGCCCTGGCATTTGGCTGGATATTATGGCTGGCGCAAACCTCCGTTATTCTCATTGGTGGTTTAATTAGCTTTATTACTATTCCATATTATAACAAAAACAGGCAAAGTGAAAAGAGCTGACCTTGTACCGCAAAAAATCTTTACTGCTGCACAGATTGTGCAGAAACTTGCGCAGTGGCGGCTGCTCAGCAAAAAAATTGCTTTTACCAACGGTGTATTTGACATCCTTCACCAGGGACATATATTTTCCCTGTCACAGGCGGCCAAAGAAGCTGATTATTTAATTGTGGGGTTGAATTCTGACGCATCTGTAAAAAGACTGAAAGGAGAAAGCCGGCCGGTGAATGATGAACAGTCAAGAGCTTTGATTTTAGCTTCCTTGCTGATGGTGGATGCTGTGGTATTATTTGAAGAAGACACCCCGCTTGAATTGATAAAAGCTATCATGCCTGATGTGCTGGTAAAGGGGGGGGATTATACAGTTGAACAAATTGCGGGGGCCAAAGAAGTGATTGCAAATGGAGGCCGGGTGGTTATTAACCCAATTCTGGATGGGTTTTCAACTACAACAATTATTGAACATTCAAGAAAAGTTGATTAAACATAATGAAAGCTCTTCGTTTAATATTCTTTTTGACATTCATCCTTCTTTTGGGTTCCTGTTCTCATCGATTAATGGCTAAGGAAGTGTTTGCTAAAGTTGAAATTGGCATGACGGTAAAAGAAGTAAAAAATATTTTAGGCGACCCTGCAGAGACCAGGACAGGTATTGATACTGGTTTTGTTTATTTCTATTATTTATATAATGATACATGGGCAAAAAATTATTCTTCTGTGTATTTTGATAAGAAGGGCTTTGTGTCTCTTACATCTTATGAAAGTCCCGGTTAAAATTTATTTCCCATTACTAAATAAAACTAAATAACCAACTTGTACCTGCTTTCTTAATTTTACTTATCCGAAAACCGAACGCATGGCACACCACGACAAACGAAAAACAATTGCCCGTGACATCAGCTGGCTTTCTTTTAATGCAAGGGTGCTGCAGGAAGCAGCAGACCAGACTGTTCCCCTCCGTGAACGGATAAGGTTCCTCGGTATTTTTTCAAATAACATGGATGAATTTTTCCGGGTACGGGTGGCTACACTCCGGCGAATGATACAGTTTGGCAACAAAGCCAATATGCACCTGGAAAATAACCCCCAGCAGATTATTGATGAGATACAAATGACTGTGCTGAACCACCAGGGTGAATTTAACCGGATATGGGAAGAAGTGATGAAAGCATTGAACAGTCAGAAAATATTCTTACGGACAGAAAAAGAGTTAAATGCAGAACAACAAAATTTTGTCCGGGATTATTTTGAAGAAGAAGTAAGCTCCGATGTTATTCCCCTGATGATTGAAAACATCCCTGAGTTTCCGATGCTGCGGGATAAATCCATATATCTAGCCGTAGTGATGTGGAAGAAAGAAAGTGCACTGAAAAAGAAATATGCACTGATAGAAATACCGAGCCGCACACTGGGCAGGTTTGCCATACTGCCCTCACCACCGGAAGAAAGCCATATCATCCTGCTGGAAGATGTGATACGTTTCAACTTACCTGATATATTTTCTTACTTCGGCTACGACCAGTACCAGTCACATATTTTTAAAGTAACCCGGGACGCTGAAATTGATATTGACGAGGATGTTTCCACCGACATCATCCAGAAAATAGAAAAAGGAATTAAGAACCGCAGAAAAGGAAAACCTGTTCGTTTTGTATATGACCGGGAAATGGATCCGGGCCTGTTGGAATACCTGGTCCGGCGGCTCACCCTTTCTAAAAAAGACAACCTGATACCCGGAGGCCGTATTCACAACTTTCGCCACTTCATGGATTTTCCGGAACAGGTATTTAAAGAAAAACGTCACCGCAAAAAACCATTCGATCATCCATTGCTTACGGTTCGCCGTGTTACTGATGTGATTTTAGAAAAAGATGTGATGCTGCATTTTCCTTATCACTCTTTTTTACCATTGATTGATTTAATCCGCGAAGCTGCATTCGATCCGGATGTTACGACTATAAAAATCACTTGTTACCGGCTGGCCCAACAATCAAAAATCATTAATGCCCTTATCAATGCTGTCCGCAATGGCAAGGAAGTAATTGTAATGCTGGAGTTAAGGGCAAGGTTTGAAGAAGAAGCAAATATAGAATGGAAAAACAGGCTGGAAGAAGAAGGCGCCAAAGTGCTGATTGAAATACCCAACATGAAAGTACATTCGAAAATTTGTGTTATTAAAAAGAGGACCAAAGACAACAACTTTCTCATGTATGGTTTTGTAAGCACCGGCAACCTCAACGAGAAAACATCAAAAGTATATGCCGACCATTGCCTGCTTACCTCCAATCAAAAAATAATGGCTGATGTAAACCGCATGTTCAATTACCTGGAACAACCTAAAACAGGCGCCAGCTTTCTCCGGGACTGCAAGGTCATTATTCCCAGCCCGGTGTTTGTAAAGAAAGAAATGTTGAAACTGATTGATGAAGAAATAAAACAGGCAAGAAAAAGGAAACCGGCAGCCATCACTTTAAAAATGAATTCGCTGAGTGACGAAGAGATGATTCAAAAATTATATGAGGCGGCAAGGGCCGGTGTTCAGATCAAATTAATTATCCGCGGTGTATTTTGTATGCTTACTGAGAATAAAAAATATGAAAAACCTGTCCGGGCCATCAGTATTGTTGATGAATACCTGGAACATGCAAGGGTGTGGGTATTTCATAACAGGGGCAAAGAGAAAGTTTTTATATCTTCGGCCGACTGGATGGTTAGAAACCTTGAACACCGTGTGGAAGCCACCTGCCCTGTCTGGAATGAACAACTAAAACAGGAGCTGAAAGACATTCTTGACATCCAGTTACAGGATAATGTGAAAGCAAGGTGGCTGGATAATGAACTGAGCAATGAATATGTGAGAACAACAAAAAAGAAAATCCGATCACAGGTAGAAACCTATAACTACCTGTACAAAAAAACACAGACAAACCGTGAGACTGGCAGCCATTGATATTGGAAGTAACGCAGCAAGATTATTAATAACAGATGTAATTTCCGGCCCGCAGGGTGTTAGTGAATTTATTAAAGCAGTACTCGTCCGGGTGCCGCTGCGCCTGGGTTTTGATGTATTTGATAAAGGGGAAATATCTCCTGCCAAAGTTGAAAAAATCATCAAAACAATTAAATCCTACAAACTTCTATTAGATGTGTATGAAGTAAAGCACCTGAAAGCCTGTGCCACTTCTGCCATGCGGGATGCTGCCAATGCCAGCGACATCATTAAAAAAGTAAAAGCAGAAACAGGCATCCTGATTGAAGTGATCAGCGGACAGGATGAAGCTTCCTTTATTTATGAAAACCATATTGCCGAAAATATGGCTTCCGGCGAGTCTTACTTATATGTGGATGTTGGTGGCGGAAGCACCGACATTACTTTCTTCAGCGACGGCAAATTAATTTTCAAAGAATCTTTTAATATAGGCACTATCCGTTTACTGAAAAACCAGGTAACTGAAGCAGCCTGGGATGAACTAAAAGAATTTATCCGTGTCAGGACAAAAGGGTACCACCATGTAACTGCTATTGGCTCCGGCGGCAACATCAATAAAATATTTTCCATTTCAAAACGCAAAGAGGGCAAGCCGCTGACACTTGATTTGCTGAGAGATTATTATAAAGAATTCAGCAGTCTCTCCCTTTCCCAACGCATCAGCCTGCACAAATTGAGAGAAGACAGGGCAGATGTAATCGTTCCTGCCCTGCTTATCTATATTAATATAATGCGATGGGCCGACGCAGAAGAAATTTTTGTTCCTAAAATAGGCCTTGCCGACGGGTTGATTCACAACCTGTATGAGGAAGTGAGGCTGAAGGAGATTGAGATTTAGAGAATTGAGAAAAATGGCCCCGATAACAACCGGGAGAAAAATTACCTGAACTTTACATTAAAGAGGCAGCATGAGCGTAAATAAAGAAATCAAAAAAGTCACTACCAATACGCTTCAAAAAATGAAAGCTGCCGGTGAAAAGATCACTATGCTGACAGCTTATGATTTTTCTTTTGCAAAAATCATTGACGGCGCAGGTATTGATGTGATACTGGTTGGCGACTCAGCCTCCAATGTAATGGCCGGACATGAAACAACCCTTCCTATTACATTAGACCAGATGATATACCATGCTTCATCTGTTATCCGCGGCATTCACCGCTGTTTGGTTGTTATTGACCTGCCTTTCGGTTCTTACCAGTCTAATTCAGACATTGCATTGGCTTCTGCTGTCCGCATTATGAAAGAAACCGGCGGACATTCGGTGAAAGTGGAAGGTGGTGAAGAAGTGCTGGACAGTATCCGGAAAATTGTTTCTGCCGGTATCCCTGTCATGGGGCATTTAGGGTTAACACCCCAATCCATTTATAAATTCGGCACCTACACAGTAAGGGCAAAAGAAGAAGATGAAGCTAACAAATTGAGAAAAGATGCGAAGCTGCTTGAAGAAGCAGGATGCTTTGCCATTGTATTAGAAAAAATTCCTGCAGCACTCGCCAAAGAAGTTTCTGAAAGCCTTACGATTCCAACCATTGGCATTGGCGCTGGCGGCCATTGCGACGGGCAGGTATTGGTAATGCATGACATGCTGGGCATCAATACAGAATTCAAACCCCGCTTCCTCCGCCAATACCTTAATATACATGAACAGGCCACTGCTGCCATTCAGCAATATATTAAAGATGTAAAAAGCGAAGGCTTCCCCAATGACAGTGAACAATATTAAAAGAAATGAATAACTAACAGATATTGGTTCATCTCATATCAATAACCCCTTAAGCAGCCAACGGCCCTTTTATCCATCATCTTTTATCTGTTCACTATTATCCCTTTCCTACCTTTGTTCCTTCAATAAAATGCTATATGGATTTTCTGAAAACCCTCAGGCTGGAAGCAACAAATAAAGGTGCAGGTACCGGTACCCAATGGATAAACCCGACAGGTGAAACAATTGATTCCTTCTCCCCTGTTGATGGTAAAAAAATTGGCTCCGTTACTGCTGCCGATAAAACAAGCTACGAAGCCGTGATTAAAAAAGCAGAAGAAGCTTTTCCCACATGGCGGCTGATGCCTGCACCCAAAAGGGGCGAAATAGTAAGACAGGTTGGTGACGAATTAAGAAAATATAAAGAACCACTTGGCAAATTAGTTTCTTACGAAATGGGCAAAAGCCTGCAGGAGGGTTATGGAGAGGTGCAGGAAATGATTGACATCTGCGATTTTGCCGTTGGCCTGTCAAGGCAACTGCACGGATTCACCATGCATAGTGAACGTCCCGGTCACAGAATGTATGAACAATATCATCCATTGGGTATCGTTGGAATTATTTCTGCTTTCAACTTTCCGGTAGCGGTTTGGAGCTGGAATGCTATGCTGGCATGGGTTTGTGGTGATGTATGTGTTTGGAAGCCTTCAGAAAAAGCTCCATTATGCGGCGTGGCTTGTCAGAACATCATCGCTGATGTATTTAAAAAGAATAATGTTCCTGAAGGTGTTTGCGGGTTAATCGTTGGTGGCCGTGAAGTGGGTGAATGGATGGCAGCCGATACAAGAATTCCATTGGTTTCTGCCACTGGTTCTACAAGAATGGGCAAAGCTGTTGGTGCCACTGTTGGTGCTAGATTGGGAAGGGCCTTATTGGAATTGGGCGGCAACAATGCCATCATCATTTCAAAAGATGCTGACCTTGACATTGCCATCCTTGGTTCATTATTCGGGGCAGTGGGCACTGCCGGGCAACGATGCACTTCTACAAGAAGATTAATTATTCATGAAGACATTTACGAAACGGTAAAAAATAAATTGGTCGCTGCCTACCAGCAACTCCGCATCGGAGACCCGCTGGATCAAAATAATCATGTCGGTCCGTTGATTGATAAAGATGCGGTTCAACTATATCTTGATGCTATTGAAAAATGTAAAGCCGAAGGCGGCAAATTTATTGTTGAAGGTGGAAAATTAACCGGTGCGGAATACGAAAGCGGTTGCTATGTAAAACCCTGCATTGCCGAAGCACAACCGGGATATAAAATTGTACAGCATGAAACTTTTGCCCCAATTCTCTATTTATTAAAGTACAAAACAATTGACGAGGCTATCGCCATACAAAATGAGGTGCCGCAGGGTTTATCTTCTTCTATTATGACACTGAACCTGAGAGAAGCAGAACAATTCCTCTCTCATGCAGGCAGCGATTGTGGTATCGCCAACATAAACATTGGAACCAGTGGTGCAGAGATCGGGGGTGCTTTCGGCGGTGAAAAAGAAACAGGCGGAGGTCGTGAAAGTGGCAGCGATGCATGGAAGGCTTATATGCGCCGGCAGACCAACACTATTAATTACAGCACTTCCCTGCCATTGGCACAGGGGATAAAGTTTGATGTGTAATAATTCCCAATAATTGATTGAAAACAATAAACAGGCAACTAATTATACTTACCGTCCGTCAAAAAAATATTAAACTACCATTACCAACAGCTTTTTTTTGTGTAAAATGTATGAATGGTAATCTGTATTTTTATGCCTGTACCAATTTTGCAGTATAAAACCCAACACATGAATATTTCAATGAAACGTACCTATCTGCTTGCTATCTGTGGTTTAGTCTCTTCAGCCTTATTTGCACAAAAAGACGATGTGCCAAAAGGCTGGCATATGATGGATAAAGCTACCACCGGTTACTATGGCCTCAGTGTTGACAAAGCCTACGGGTTTGTCAAAACAAAAAAACTAAAAAGCAAAACGGTTATCGTTGCCGTTATTGACTCGGGTATCGATTCAACACACGAAGACCTTAAACCTGTGCTTTGGAAAAATCCAAAAGAAATTCCGGGTAATGGTATTGATGATGACAAAAACGGTTATGTGGACGACATTTACGGCTGGAATTTTCTTGGCGGCCGTAATGGTAAGAATGTTGAACAGGATTCTTATGAAGCCGCACGGGTCTATCATAAATTTAAAACCAGGTACGAGGGAAAAGAAACAGATCCAAAAACATTGACCAAAGATGAAGCATTTGAATACGAAATGTGGAAGCGTTCAGAGAAAGAAGTAGCAGGTAGCGATTCAAAAACAAGCGGCCTTGAACTCATTTTCCTGAAAAGAGCATATACCGGCTGCCTGAAAAGCGACAGCATCCTGCGCAAAGCAATGCAGAAAGAAAAATACACCGGTAAAGAACTTGGCGACTATACCCCCACTGACCCCGAAGTAAAAAAAGCAAAGAATTCCATCTTCAGCCTCATGTCCGGCAATGATGCCCTGGAAACTACCAACGAAGAATTTCTCGAAGGCTTTGGTGATTATGTATCCGGGGAAGAAAAAAAAGCAGAAGCCGGTAACACCCCCCCTCAAACTTACAGGGCTGATGTGGTGAAAGACAACTATAACGATTTCAACGATAAATTTTATGGCAATAATGATGTAATGGCCAGCAACAAATCTGCCTTGCATGGCACCCACGTTTCCGGCATCATTGCTGCAGTCCGCAATAATGGTAAAGGAATGGACGGCATTGCCGATAATGTAAAAATAATGATGCTGCGTGCCGTACCTGATGGTGATGAGCATGACAAAGACATTGCACTGGCCATCCGCTATGCAGTTGATAATGGTGCATTGGTCATCAATATGAGCTTTGGTAAAGGTTTCTCCCCTGAAAAAAAATGGGTGGATGATGCCGTAAGGTATGCAGAAAGCAAAGGCGTATTATTAGTACATGCAGCAGGTAATGATGCAAAGAACATTGATACCACGTTCAATTACCCCACACCCCTTTTTCTCGATAGCAAAAGGCCCAACAACTGGATTACCGTTGGTGCCAGCGGCGACCCCAAAGCAGGTGGCCTCACCGCCAATTTTTCCAACTATGGAAAAACAGAAGTAGATGTATTTGCACCCGGAGTAAAAATTTATTCTACCGTTCCGGGTGGCAACACTTATCAAAACCTGCAGGGTACCAGCATGGCTTCTCCTGTTATAGCTGGTTTGGCGGCATTCATTTTAGAATATTATCCTAACCTCAGCGCAGCACAGGTAAAAATGGTGATAGAGAAATCATCCCAAAAACCTGTTGACAAAGTAAAAGACCCCGGCACTGATGAACTGGTACCACTCAGCGACCTTAGCCGTTCCGGTGGCGTTGCAAATGCTTATGAAGCCATCAAATTAGCTTCCACTATTAAAGGCGAAAGAAAACCAGCCCCGGTAAAGCCCGTTAAATCTACCGTGAAGCGAAAAGTGAACGGATAAGATAACACAATAAACTGTTTGTTAAACCCCGGCTTCCCCCGGGGTTTTGATTTTACTAATCCTTATAGAAAATATGAAAAAGTTGGGTATTTTGCAACTTCATCAGCATCATTACCCCAAATAGAAAAAATATGAAACACATAACTTTTATAGCCCCTTTACTTCTGGCCGCAGCAGTATTAGCGGGATGCGATAGCAAATCTTCAGAAGAAAAAACAGGAACACAGCCCGTAACCGCACCAGTTAGCACAGCCACTACTGCCCTTCCACAAAACAATGCTGCTACTACAACCCAAAACAGCACTGCTACCCCGGCAGCCCCAATAATAAATACAATACCGCAACCGGTAAACACTGCTGCTGCAGCCGCTGGTATCAACCCTGCACACGGGCAACCCGGGCATAACTGCGATATTGCTGTAGGTGCCCCGTTAAACAGCAAACCAGTACAACAACCAACAGTAGTACAACAGCCGGTAATTAGCACAACAACACAACCGGCACCTGTAGTTACTAAGATAAATACTTCACAAACCAATAATGCAGTAACTGCTGCCACCGGGCTTAACCCCGAACATGGTAAGCCGGGGCACCGTTGTGATATTTCTGTAGGCGCACCATTAAATAGCAAACCGGCTCAACAACCAAACATGGTTCAACAACCAGCTGCAACAACTGCCCCGCAACAACCTTTTATTTCGGATGCTCAAAAAATTACCCCACCGGTTATTACATCTGCAACCACAACAGTTGCCGAAGGCATGAACCCTGAACATGGCAAGCCCGGGCATCGTTGTGATATTTCAGTGGGCGCCCCGCTTAACAGTAAGCCAAAACAATAAAAAAGATATGGCCCGTCCCGATTTATCAAGGGTACCCGGATGGTACCATAGCTACATCAACCAGGTGCAGGAAAATGATTTAATGAAGGCAATGAAAACACAAACTGTTTCATTCATTAAATTTCTAAAAAAGCTCCCGGCTGAAAAAAGAAATTACCGCTATGCTAAAAATAAGTGGACAATAAAAGAACTGCTGCAGCATATCATTGATGCTGAAAGGATATTTGCTTACCGGGCACTTTGTTTTGCCCGTAATGATACTACTCCCCTCCCCGGCTTTGATGAAAATAGTTATGCCGGCAATGCAAAAACTGCCAAAAGGGACTGGTATGATATGCTGGAAGAATTTAAAGCTCTCCGGAAATCAAATGAGTTGCTCTTTGGTTCTTTTGATAAAAAACAATCCGACAGTACCGGCACCGCCTGCGGCAAGCCTGTTTATGTACTGGCCATCGGCTTTATCATTGTTGGCCACATCAATCACCATGTAAATGTGATAAAGGAAAGATACCTGGCCCGCTAAAGAGGAAAAAATTATCTATACCAGGGAACCGCAAAACCTAATTGGCCAGAAAAACAACAACCCCCTTTCGGGGGTGTTGAGTAAATGTATTTCTATAATAGATTGGGTGCAGCAGGTTTCCTTAAAATCCCTTCTTCACAGGTTCTTCTTTTGTATTTCCCTTCACCATATTCTGCTGGCCAATCATGTCGTTTATCACTTTCACGGTCTGTTCCAGGTAAATGTCTTCCTGTAAGCTTTTTATCCACTGGTTGAAACGATCTTTTTTGTTCTTGTCATTATCCCAGCGGTTCACTTCTTTCGGCAAAGCAGAAACATCCAACAGGTCTTTCAGCTTCATCAATGTTTCCAGTTGCCTGATAGTTGTCCTGATGGCCTTTTGTTCATTGCGGTGTTTATCAATCTGTAAAGAGTATTGCTTGTCATTTTGTTTTGACAACCAGTCGCTGCTTTCTTTAATTAATTTAAATGTTGCATCACTCTCCAGCCGCTGGCTGGCCAATTGTTGAATCGCTTTCAGGTCATAACCGGCACTCCAGTTTGAATAAGCTGCTTTATTGATCTCGTCCCATGGTAATGCATCGGGATCATCCTTCTCCCTTACTTTCAGGTATTCCAGGTTATCCGGCAAAATAATGTCTGAATAAACGCCTTTAAGCTGAGTAGAGCCCCCATTGATGCGATAAAATTTCTGTAATGTAAGCTTCACTGTTCCCAGGTCGGAATTGGACATGGAGAAGCCATTTTCATCCAAACCAATATTACGCTGCACCGTTCCTTTACCATAAGTGGAAGTGCTGCCGATAATAACCCCACGGTTATAATCCTGTATAGCTGCCGCAAAAATTTCAGAGGCCGAAGCGCTGAACTCATTTACCATTACTGCCAGCGGACCTGTGTATAATACATTACGATCTTTGTCTTTTAATATACTGGCTTTATTGTCCCGGTCTTTTACCTGCACTATCGGGCCTTCGTTAATAAACAAACCCGCCATTTGTACAACATCGTATAATGAACCGCCGCCATTATTGCGAAGGTCAATTACAATACCATCCACCTGTTCTTCTTTCAGTTTGGTTACTTCTTTGGCTACATCTACATAGCTACGGGCACCATTAGGGTCCTCAAAATTTGCATAAAACTCAGGCAGGAAAATGTAGCCGATTTTGGAGCCGCCATTATTAACAATAGCACTCCGGGCATATGTTTCATCCTGTACAATTTTATCCCGGATAAGTGTTACTACTTTTATTGTGCCATCAAGTTTTTTTATCGTTAGCCTTACTTCTGTTCCTTTTTTGCCCCGTATCACTTTTACCGCATCTGTCACTACAAACCCTGTCAGGTCAACCGGCTCTTCTTTTCCCTGTGCCACTTTCATGATTACATCCCCGGTTTGAATTTCGCCGGACTTATAAGCAGGGCTGCCTGTCAATACACTGCTCACTTTAATGTTTCCGTCATCATATTGCAGCGATGCGCCAATGCCGTAGAAAATGCCGCTCATTTCTTCATCAAAATATCTTTTATCTACCGGCGGGAAGAATTCGGTGTGCGGATCCATTGTGGTGGTGATGGCATTTACAAATACATTGAATTTGTCATCATCCGTAAATTTGAAACGGAAGCGTTCAAAAGTCCTGTCCATAATCCGCTTTACCCTCTCACGGGCATCTTTCTCCAGTTCTTCATCGGTCTTAACTACAAAGCCTTCTTTGCCTTTATTCTTTTCCCTGGTATCTAATAAATCCACATATCGCTCCAGCGTCATGAATTTCAGTTTCTTTCTCCAACGGTCTTTTCTTTCTGTACCGGTAGTTGTATAGTTCAGTTTATCAGCATCCAGGTTTACATCTTCATCTGCCGTAAAATCGAAGGGTTTTGCCAGCACTTCACTATACGCTGTTGCCGATTCTTCCATCCGCATATTAAAAATTTTACCGGCAGCCAGGAAGAATTCAACCGGTGAGCCTTTTATTTCATCGTCAATTTTTGTTTCAAATTTTTTCAAAGCATCCATGTCGCTTTGCAGGTACATGTTCTTGTCGGGATCAAGGTCGCCAATAAATTTTTTGAAAATTTTTTTGGAGAAAGCATCATTAATGTCCTGTGGGCTGTAATGGTACTCCGACAGCATTTCGCCAACTAACTTCAAAATCTGTTCATACCTGGAAGGAGGGTTAGTGGAAGTGTTGCGGGTACCGGTTCCCATTGTCTTAAAAGCAAAAAACGAACCTGCTACTACCATCAAAATCACAATAGGAAATCTTTTCATATTCAAAAGGTATTTAATTGCATTGGACATAATCCAAAAATAACGCAAAAACGCTGTTTTTCTTGTCTTTATGGCCTTTTAACAAGGGTTTTTGATGAGTGGAGAATCAACAAATGCCCCATTTTTTCAGAAAGTCCTGAACCACATGGCGAAAATGAAAGACTCCGTTTCGCTTTTTGCGAAACAGAGTCTTTTGGGGTAACCAATGGGGCTCGAACCCACGACCCTCAGAACCACAATCTGATGCTCTAACCAACTGAGCTATGGCTACCATTTGCGAGGGACAAAAATATAGAAAATCACGCCTTGTACCAAAACCAGATTTTGAACAAGGCATTGCTTTCAGTTTCTTTGCACTTCTTATAAAAAATGAACTACTGGTTATTAATACTGATCCCCCTTATCTCAGCTTTTATCGGGTGGATTACAAATTGGGTGGCAATAAAAATGTTGTTTCATCCCCGTGAGCCTAAAAAGATACTGGGTATTACCTTCCAGGGAATTTTTCCAAAACGACAAAAGCAGTTTGCTGAAAAATTGGGAAAGCTTGTCAGCGCCGAGTTCCTTTCCTTTGATGATATTGAACAAAAAATAAGCAACCCGGAGAACCTGAAAATGATTATGCCGATGGTAGAAAATCATATTGATGATTTTCTGCGCAACAGGCTCAGTAATGAAATGCCCGTCATCAGCATGTTTATTGGTAATAAGACCATTGAAAAACTCAAAGAAGCTTTTATGAAGGAAATAGAACTTTTATTTCCGCAGGTGATGAAGCAATATGCGGCCAAACTAAAAGATGAACTTGACCTTGAACATATTGTTATTAAAAAAGTAGCCGCTTTTTCTTCCGATAAACTGGAAGAAGTACTCTACCAGATAATGTCTAAAGAATTCAGGTTTGTTGAAATTATCGGAGCAGTAATCGGGTTCATTATTGGACTTGTCCAGGTAATTATTACCCAATTAACCACCTGATTTTTTTGAAGGGGTGAGTAAGCCGGGCTTTTCCATTTCCATATTTATCGAACTGCCGTTCATCAAGTTGTCACAAAAGTGTCAGCAAGTTCAAACAGCTTTGCACGTCTAACCAATAAATTCTTATAAATGAGAAAGATGATCCTGGCCTTATCCCTTGTTTTAGTGTCCCTTATAACATATTCACAGTTTCCGCCCGGCGGTGGAAACAGGCCTGGTGGCGGCCAGATGCCAACCGGAAGATTTTATGGTAAAGTGGTGGAAGCTAAATCAGGAAAACCCATTGAATATGCCTCTGTCCAGTTGCTCCAGAACAAAATGGATACTGCTACCAAAAAAAGAAAAGAAACGGTGATAGCAGGAATGCTAACTAAACCCAATGGTGAATTCAGCCTGGAAAATATACCGGTAATGGGGCAATCCAAATTAAGGATTACCGTAGTTGGCTATAAGGCTTTTGAACAAACGGTTTCTTTCAATATTAAAATGAACGGTGGCAACAATGGCGACATGAGTGCTATGCTGGGGGCATTGGATAAAGACCTCGGCAACGTAAAAATTGACTTTGATGAAAAATTGCTGGAAAATATAACTGTAACCGCAACTAACCCCGGTTTAAAATTAGGCATTGACCGTAAGGTCTTCAATGTAGAAAAAAATATTGTTTCGGCTGGTGGCACTGCGGTAGATGTAATGAAAAATGTTCCTTCGGTTAGCGTTGACCTTGATGGGAACGTAACTATGAGAAACAATACCCCCCAGGTTTTTGTAGATGGCCGTCCAACTACACTGAGCCTCGACCAGATTCCGGCAGATGCTATTGAGAGTGTTGAAATAATTACAAACCCTTCTGCCAAGTTTGACGCCTCAGGCGGCACAGCCGGTATTCTGAATGTGGTGTTGAAGAAAAATAAGAAGGTAGGGTATAATGGAAGTATCCGAACAAATATTGACTCAAGAGCAAAGATTGGGTTGGGCACTGATTTGAATATCCGCCAGGAAAAAATAAATTTCTTTGTAAGCGGCAATTTCAATCAACGTAAATCTATCAGCACAGGAACTACTGATCGCCTTACTTACGGAACCCCCAACAGCCAGTTATATCAAACTGACAAAAGCACTATGCAGGGTAATTTTCGCTTTGGTCGTGCCGGCTTTGACTACTTTATTGATAACCGTAATACCATTTCGCTTACAGGCAATATGGCAAAAGGGGATTTTAAACCAGGTACTTCCAGCAGCATGGAAACATACCTCTCAGGTACACCAACTACAGCATCATTGGCTGAACGGTTTTCTAATTCAAAAAATACTTTCCAGAATACAGGAACAATGCTGAGCTATAAAAGGAATTTTCCAAAATCCGGACAGGAATTAACAGCTGATGTAACCTATAACAGCAGCCAGAGTTTTAATTCTAACCTGATAAAAACAGATTCATTGGATTATTCAACTAAGAATGTGGTGAAAACATCATCTCAAAGACAGGATGGTAAAGGCACTTTTGAGAATTTTGTAGCCCAGGCAGATTACAGCAATCCGCTTGGCGAAAAATCAAAATTAGAAATAGGTGGCCGGGTAAGTATCAGAAATGTAGATAATAAAAATGATTTTTATTTCATCAGTCCGGCAGGTACTGAAATTCATAACCCCCTTGCATCCGTAAATTATAACAGTACAGATAAAATATATGCTGCCTACACCACTTTCTCCAACCAGGTCAAAACTTTTGGATACCAGTTGGGATTAAGACTGGAAAGTTCTGACTACCAGGGCCGCCTGCCGGATAAGGGGCAGGTATTTAGTATCAAATTCCCGGTAAGTCTTTTTCCCAGCATTTTCCTGAGTAATAAAATGAAGAACGACCAGGAAATGCAGCTGAACTACACAAGAAAAATTAATCGTCCTAATTTCTTCCAGTTGTTTCCTTTCACTGATTATTCTGATTCACTCAACATCAGTCGGGGCAACCCCAGCCTGAAACCTGAATTCACCAATTCAGTTGAATTGTCTTATCAAAAAACATTTAAGAAAAACAAGGATAGTTTTCTTGGTTCGATATACTATAAGAATACAAACGATCTTATCTCCCGTTTCCAGGTGCAGGAAGTAATTCCTGATACTATTCTTGTGAATACCTATATCAATGCAGCATCAAGCTATGTAACAGGACTGGAATTGATCTTGAAAACAAAAATGACCAAATGGTGGGATATGACGACCAATATGAACCTGTTTACCTCAAAGATCAACACAGGCATTGCCGGTCAACCCGAACAAGAGCAGTTTGCCAGCTGGTTTGGGAAATTAAATAACACTTTTAAACTCTTTAAGAATTTCACCATGCAGTTGTCTGGTGAATATCAATCTAAAACCATATTACCTCCCGGCGGAAGTAGCAGCAGTGGTGGCGGTGGTGGCCGCGGTGGTATGTTTGGTGGTGGTGGCATGTATGGCCAGGCCACATCATCGCAGGGCTTTGTCAGGGCTAATTATTTTGTGGATGCTGGTTTCCGCTACGAGTTCCTCAAGAACAGGCAGGCATCGGTTTCCCTTAATATCAATGATATCTTCAGGAGCCGCCGTTCTGATGTTCATTCTGAATCACCTTACTTTACCCAGGATGTATTCCGCCGCCGCGACCCGCAGGTGGTGCGGCTTAACTTCAACTGGAGATTTGGCAAGTTTGACGCCAACCTCTTCAAACGAAAAAACAACAAGAACCAGGGAACTGACGGCATGGATGGTATGAATATGGGACAGTAAGAAGGTTAATTGGGAATTAGGAATTTGGAGTTTTACATTTACAAAAGTTTTTTCAAGTTGAGAACCTAATTCCTAAATCCCTCTTTTCTGTTGAAGCGTATTTACTTTACTGTCACCAACGATCTTACTTACGACCAGCGGATGCACCGTATTTGCGGCTCACTGGCCAAAAATGGCTATGCAGTTACGTTAGTCGGAAGAAAGTTTTCTTCCTCCCTCCCAATTACTGATACTTCACCGGATCCGGGACAATTCAGGCAAAAGAGGATCCGCTGCTGGTTTACTAAAACAAAATGGTTTTATGCAGAATACAATATCCGGTTATTCCTTTTTCTGTTATTTAAAAAAATGGATGCCGTTTGTGCCATTGACCTTGATACTATTCTTCCCTGTCTTTACATTTCCCGCTGCAAAAGGATCCGCCGCATCTATGACGCCCATGAATTATTTACTGAAATGAAAGAAGTAATGACCCGGCCAGCAGTTCAAAAAACATGGATGAAGATTGAAAAAAAAGCTGTGCCAAAATTCAAATGGGGATACACCGTAAGTGAAAGCATTGCTGAAGAATTTAACCACCGCTATCAGGTGGATTATAAAACCATCCGGAACGTACCGGTATTGCAATCACTGGAAGAAACAGAGCAGGCAGAAAGATTTATCCTTTACCAGGGCGCAGTGAATGAAGCAAGGGGGCTTGAATACCTGGTACCTGCCATGCAATGGATAAACAGCAAATTAGTTATTTGCGGCGATGGCAATTTCATGCAACAGTTAAAAAACCTGATTAGTAACTATAAACTGGAAGAAAAAATTGAACTGATGGGGATGTTATCGCCGGACAAGCTCAGGGAGGTTTCACAAAAAGCATACATAGCTGTAGCGGTGCCGGAGAAAGAAGGATTAAATCAATACCTGGCACTTCCCAATAAATTATTTGATTATATCCATGCCGGCATTCCGCAGGTAACAGTAAACTATCCCGAATACCGGAAAATAAACAAACAGTTTGAAATAGCAGTGTTGCTGGACGACATTTCTCCCCGAAAAATTGCTGAAGCTATAAATAATTTGCTGACCGATGATGTTGTGTACCAAAAACTGAAAAATAACTGCAGGAAGGCAAGGGAAATTTTAAACTGGCAGCAGGAAGAAAAAAAATTGATACATTTCTATCAATCTGTTTTTAAGAAATGAGGAAACACCCCGCCAGTATTATTCAATACTTATACTGGCATTATCACTCACCCTGCCCCTTTCAGTTCGAATCATCCGGGCTGGAAATTTCTGCACCACAATATAGTCATGAGATGCCATTACAACAGCAGTGTTATAATCTTTCGCTATTTGAAAAAGCAATCCCATTATCTCGTCTGATGTTTCGGGGTCAAGGTTGCCGGTAGGCTCGTCTGCCAGTATCAGTTTGGGGGAATTTAATAATGCCCTTGCCACATCTATCCTTTGCTGCTCGCCGCCGCTCAGCTCAAATGGCATTTTAAACCCTTTCGATTTCAATCCTACTTTATCCAGTACATCCATTATTTTTTCGTTCATCAGTTTTTCATCTGTCCAGCCGGTAGCCCGCAAAACAAATTTCAGGTTATCATTTACATTCCTGTCCGTCAGCAATTGAAACTCCTGGAATACCACTCCCAGGTTGCGGCGCAGGTAAGGGACTTTTTTCCAGTCCAAATCCCTGAGATTGTATCCGGCAACAGTGGCTTCACCTTCTGTAAGTGGCAATTCGCCATACAATGTTTTCAGGAGGCTTGACTTACCTGTACCGGTTTTCCCTACGAGGTACACAAACTCTCCTTTATTTACTGTCAGGTTGATATCTTGTAAAATAAGATTGTTGCCCTGGTAAATATTGGCATTATACATTTCGATGATTGGTTCTGACATTCGGGATGGTTTGCTGCAAAATAAAGGAAAGAACGGCTACAAATTCAGAAAAATCTCTTTTAACTAAACATTTAGTTGTTTAACTAAGAAATTAGTTTTAGCTTCGGTTTCATAATTGACACATATGAAACCACTGACAAAAGCAGAAGAACAAATAATGCAGGTGTTATGGATGCTGAATCAAGCATTCCTGCGGGAGCTGGTAGAAGCAATGCCAAATCCCAAGCCCCATCAGAATACAGTAGCCACTCTTTTAAAAATTTTGGTAGAAAAAGAATTTGTAGCCGTAGAGGTTTTGGGAAGACAACACCGCTACTCTCCCCTTATTTCAAAGCAAGAGTACTCCGGCAAGAGCATTAAGCAACTTGCCAAAAACTACTTTGAAGGTTCTTTCAGTAATGTAGTGTCGTACCTGGTAAAGGAAAATAATATTTCCGTGGAGGAACTTGAAAGCCTGTTGAAACAAATTAAGAAACAACAAACCCAACAGAAATGAAAGAACTGGCCTACTATCTGTTGCAGGTGATTATCACTTCCGGCATCCTTTACAGTTATTATCATTTTGCACTACGGAATAAAAGATTTCACCGGTACAACCGCTTTTACCTGCTGGCTGCTACTGTTATAAGTATCACCATCCCTTTTCTGAATATCCCTGTTTATTTTACACAGTCAGAAACTGAGTCATCGTTTGTATTGCAAACACTTACTGTCATTTCATCTGCCGGCAGAGAAGAACCGGTGGTAGCCATCACTAACTCCCAATCTTATACAAATTGGCTTACATGGGAAAATCTATCCTCGTTATTTTATATTCTCATTGCTTCCCTTGTACTGCTTCGCATCATATTCTCACTTCTTAAAATCAGGAGAATTGTAAAGAATAATCCCGTTGAACAATTAGATAAAATCCATTTTGTGAATACCACAGAACCCGGCACCCCTTTTTCTTTCTTCCGCTGGCTGTTCTGGAATAAAAAAATTGAGTTGCAATCTGAAAAAGGCGAGCAGATATTCCGGCATGAATTGTTTCATATTGAACAGAAACATAGTTGGGACATCATTTATATGGAACTACTTACTGTCCTGTTCTGGATTAATCCTTTCTTCCATCTGATAAAGAAAGAAGTAAAAGCCATCCATGAATTTTTGGCCGACCAGTTTGCCGTAACAGAAAATAAAAAATGGCAATATGCTGAACTGTTGCTGATGCAGGCATTAAACACCAAACAACAACTTGTCAATCCTTTTTTTCATAACCAGATAAAAAGACGTATAGCTATGATTACCACATCTCAAAAAACAAGTTACCAGTATCTGCGAAAGCTGATGGTGCTGCCCATTGCTGCAATAACAATTGCATTGTTTGCATTCAGTTACAAAAGCGAAAAAGCTGATAATATGTTCCTGGAAAATGATAAACTATTTACTGTTGTAATAGATGCCGGTCATGGGGGAAAAGATGCCGGAGCAATAGCCCCGGACGGTACAACCGAAAAAGATATTGTGCTGGCAATTGCACAAAAAATAAAAATGCTTAACAATAATGAAAATATAAAAATTGTACTTACAAGAGAGGACGATTTCTTACCCGCAGTACAATCAAGAGTTGAAAACATTGCCAGGAATAAGGCCGACCTTTTCATTTCCCTGCATGTAAATACAGGGCCAGCCCCAAAAACTGAACGAAGCGGTTTTGAATTAGTTATAACAAAAAAGAATAACCCCTTTGAACTTGAAAATAAAATACTGGCAAATATTTTGCTGAACTATTTCAGTCAGATATATACTGTAAACTGGAACATTTTGCAAAGAGAAACAGGAATATGGGTACTGGATAATGCCCCTTGCCCTTCTGCCCTAATTGAATGCGGATACCTTACAAATGATAAAGACCTTAATTATATTAAAGACTTTGCTAACCAGGATAAAATTGCTATGTCTCTCTTACAGGCTATTGACCAGTTTCTGATGCAAAGCAAAAGCGATGATTGGGAAGAAAGAAAGAAAACTGTTGCAGATACCATCCAACCAAAAATAAACTCAGCCATTGACCCGGTATCAGGCGAAAAATACCTGACGATAGATGGAAGAAAAATAACCGGAATTATTGTTGGAAAAGAAACAAGCCAATATGGTCTCATATCTGAAGGAAGTATGATCCTGCTTTCAAAAGAACAATCTGAAGAAATTAAGAGCAAATATATAGAGGTAATTAACCGTCTATTAGTGAAAGGAGAAATTATAATTCAGAATAACGCAAATGATAAGGTCTTCGACAAAGTTGAAATCGAACCTTCCTTCCCTGGTGGCGCTGCTAAATGGAGACAGTATCTTGAAAAAAATTTAGACGCATCAGTACCTGTTAAGAAAAAAGCCCCTGATGGGGTTTATACAACAGTCATTCAGTTCATTGTTGACAAAGAAGGTAAAATTTCCGATGTAAAAGCACTGACAAACCATAGATACGGAATGGAAGAAGAAGCGATAAGGGTAATTAAAAAGGGACCGAAGTGGGAACCGGCAATACAAAATGGCCGGGTAGTTACAGCCTATAGAAAACAACCGATAACATTTGTGATAGGTAAAGGGAATAAGAATTTTCCTGCTGTTGTTATGGATGGATCATCCCAAAACACAAATAATAAAACTCCTTATTATTCGATCGGTGAATGGGATAATTCTCTGTTAGTCATTGATGGTAAAGTTATAGGGAGATTGAAAGAAAACTCGGAAAATGCGGGTCTGGTTAATTCTGTGCATATTACTGTGTTGGGGTTTAAACCTGCTATGAAAAAATACGGAGAACAAGGCAAATATGGAGCTTGGGAGGCATATACCTTAAAAAGTAACGCAGAAGATTATAAAAATGATACGGCATGGGGAACAGGTAGCATTAACAGAGTATTTGACAAAACCGAGGTTTCTCCTTCTTTCCCGGGCGGTGATCCTGCCTGGAAAAGATACCTTGAGAAAAATGCTAATGCTCTTGTGCCTCTTGACAGCGGTGCATCTGCCGGAGTATACAAAGTCGTTGTACAGTTTATTGTTCATGAAGATGGTTCTTTATCAGACGTGAAGGCTCTCACAAATCATGGGTGTGGGATGGAAAAAGAAGCAATGCGAGTGATAAAAATGGGGCCAAATTGGATACCAGCAAAGCAAAATGGGCGCATCGTACATGCTTATGTACAACAGCCAATTACCTTTCAGATATCAGAAGACCCCGACAAACCTTCAACTGAAACCCAAGGGACTAAAACAGGAAATGGTTCGAATAAAACTCCAAAAATCACATTAGCCCAGCTAAAGAGTTCTACACCCCTACAATTAATGCAATTGCCTGAAGGCACAAAAATTGTAAGCTTTACATTTACTATCGATGATAACAGAGGTGGAATTCTTGAATCTATGGATATCGGGAGTAAATTTTCAGCAAAATCAAAAGCCCTGATGAATATTGTAAAAACCAATACCTACATCACTATTGATAATATTAGAACAATGCAAGGGGGAATTGTGAAAAAAGATCCTTCAAAGGCTTACTTAATAAAAGATTAATATGCCAATGTGGTGGTAGAGTTTTCAATCACCAACTCCTTCCTCTCACTCTCCTCCACCCTGCCAATAACCTGTGCATCCACGCCAAACCCTTTTGCTACATTAATAATTGCAGAAGCTTCTTTTGCATTCGTATATATCTCCATCCTTGTTCCCATATTAAACACCTGGTACATTTCCCTGTCATCAGACTTGCTGGCTTCCTGTATTAATTTAAAAATAATAGGAGGTTCAAATAAATTATCTTTTACTATCCTCACATTCTCCGGCACATATTTCAAACATTTGGTTTGCCCTCCGCCGCTGCAATGAATCAAACCATGAATAGCATCAAAATGATTTTCTAATAATTCTTTCATCACCGGGGCAAATGTTCTGGTAGGGCTTAATAGAAGCTGGCCAATGGTAGTTGCCCGTTGGCCGTCCATAACATCATCTGTTATTTTATACGGGCCGATATAAACTACCGATTCATCTAATGTTGTATCATAACTCTCAGGAAATCTTGCACCGTATGTTTTATGCAACACATCGTGCCGTGCACTGGTCAATCCATTGCTGGCTAATCCACTATTGTATGTAGATTCATAATTAGCCTGCCCATATCCCGCCAATCCAACAATCACATCGCCGGCTTTTATCTTTTCATTGGTGATGAGTTTTGATTTGGGCCATCTTGCTGTCATTGTACCATTCACGGCTATGGTTCTTACTACATCACCTACATCTGCAGTCTCACCACCCATAAAACTGATATTGACACCAAAGCCTCTCATGGTATCAAAAAACTCCTGGGTGCCGTTAATAACAGCTTCCAATACTTCAGCCGGGATCACATTTTTATTGCGGTCTATGGTTGAAGAAAAAAGTAGATTATCATAAATACCCACACAAAGCAAATCATCAAGGTTCATTACAATGGCATCCTGGGCTATTCCTTTCCATACAGACACATCGCCTGTTTCTTTCCAGTATAAATAGGCAAGAATGCTTTTGGTGCCGGCTCCATCAGCATGCATCACATTCACCCAATTATCATCGCCACATAAAACATCCGGATAAATTTTACAAAAAGCATTTGCATAAAGCCCTTTATCCAGGTTTTTGGTAGCGGCATGCACTTCTTCTTTCTGGGCAGAAACCCCTCTTTTACTATAAAGGCTCATATTAATAATTACCCGGCAAATTTAGAGGTTCCCTGCCTGACAGCAGGCAGGAATTTTCAATGCCCGATTATCCCTGCCTGCTTATTTGCAGGAATTATCAATTAGTTTTGCCCCTCCAATTATGCAAGTACACTACGATATAGAAAACCTGCCCGTATTCCGAAATGCCATTATTACTATCGGCACTTTTGATGGTGTTCACATGGGCCACCGCCAGGTTATTGACAAATTAAAAGCTGAGGCAAAAGCTATTGACGGGGAAACGGTCATCATTACTTTTCATCCGCATCCCCGTAAAGTAGTTTCTTCCACCATTTTGGGCATCCGGCTTATCAATACACTGGATGAAAAAATTGAATTGCTGCGACAATTAAACATTGATCACCTGGTAGTAGTTCCTTTTACAGATGCTTTTGCCAATCAGCCGGCGGAAGATTATGTGGAAAATTTCCTGATTGATAAATTTCATCCGCATACTCTCATTATTGGCTACGACCATCGCTTTGGCCGTGACAGGCTGGGTGATTACCGCCTGCTGGAAAAAGATGCGGTCAAATATAATTATCAGCTAAAAGAAATACCCAAACACATACTGGAAAATATTTCCATCAGCTCCACCAATATAAGAGAAGCCATCCTGCACAGCGATATTGGTACTGCCGATAAATTATTGGGCTACGAATTTTTCTTTTCGGGAATTGTAGTGCATGGAAATAAGCTGGGCAGGAAACTTGGCTACCCTACCGCTAACCTGAAAGTAACTGATGAGGAAAAAATTGTTCCCGGCAACGGTATTTATGCTGTGTATGCGCACCCGGAAGGCTCTCCTGAACGGCTGAAAGGCATGATGAGCATTGGTTTTCGCCCAACAGTTGACGGAAAGAAAAGGGTCATTGAAGTAAATATTTTCGACTTCGACAATGAAATCTACGACCAGACATTAAAAGTATTTGTAAAGAAATACCTGCGGGAAGAAATAAAGTTCGATGGGCTGGAAGCACTGGTAAAACAAATGGACCAGGATAAAATTGACAGTTTGAAAATTCTGTAGCGAAGAAAGTCACCGGCTCATACATAGTAGCCCATGGCGGGCATTTTGATGAACTATCAACTATGATCTTCTCTTAATACTTTATCTTGAATTCCAAGGAAGAAGGGTCTTCAAAGAACTCATCAATATTGGCACTAATTGTTACTTTCATTTTATCCTCCGACAATTTTACATTTTTACCTTCGGCCTTTGTTGCCGGGCGGGGCAGATTAATAACATAGCTGGCCTTCATCACAAGCCCCATTGAAGCAGCCTGCCTGACGCCTTTCAGGTATTCATCACTTTCTACTCCGGCATATTTCTCTTTGTTCACTTTTTTTGTCAGTTCTCCATTGGAAAACTCAAAAGTATAGTAATCATCAAACGAAGAAGCTTCAGGCATCTCTGCACCCATTGCCGGCCCTTCTGCCATCTGGTCTTTCATTGATTCAGCCATTATTTTACCAGACAATTTATTAAAAGCAGGTATCTCCGCAGGTGCTGAAAATGGAAAAGCAAGATTGGTTAAAAATTTCTCCTCTTTCAGGTTCATATTTATCCTCAATGTACCCTTTCTTGCCATTTCTCTTTCTTCAGAGCTAAGGCTTGTTATGCTGTCGGCCTCTTCTTGCATAGATATAGTAGAATCAATTACTTGTTCTGAGGCCTTCTCGATTTCGGCACCGCCCCCATTTTGTTTTGCCATTCCTATCAGGGCACTCATGTCATTAGTATTGCTAATGGTACCGCTGCCATCATCATTCAGGGTAATTTCCTGGGTAGTTTCCAAACAACCTGCCAGCAAGAGGGTACAAACAGTAAGCGCCGATAAAATAAATTTTCTCATTATTCAAAGTTTATTGAGCAAAAAGATGAAACCTTTTTAAAAAAAGTTGCACAAAGAAAGGGAATTTAAGACTCTCCATAACTATCCGGGTAATTTTAATTTCAGGACATCATTTTCACCAGCATTTCCTTCATCAGGGATGCATCCCCGGTGTTAGTGCTGTTTACTCCCACACTTTTCAGGTTATATTGATGAAGCAATAACAGGGCTTTCTCCACTCCCGGATAGGTATAGAGTTTAGCGGCCAGCAGATAGTCCTTCATAAAATATGGGTTAACCCCAATGGCAGTAGCCATCGTCTTTTCATCATTCGTTCCGGTACCGAAAATCATAAATACTTTACTGAAAAAACTATACAGCGATGGCAGCACTAATTGTATTGGAACTGCTTTGGGATTAGCTTCAAAATATTGAATGATGCAAATGCTCCGGGCCAGGTCTTTTGCAGCCAGGGCAGATTGCAGTTCAAAAACATTATATTCTTTACTTACACCAACGTATTGCTCGATATCATCTTCCGTAATATTGATCCGTTTGCCAAGGTTCACCGAAAGTTTATCAATCTCATTTTCAATTCGCACCAGGTCGTTGCCAATATGTTCTACCAGCAACGCCAATCCTTTTTGGGTAATGGTCAACCCTTTTGACTGAAGCAATTCCTGTGTCCATTGGGGTAGCTGATTGTCATACATTTTTTTTGTAGTAACCAGAACGCCTTTTTCTTTTACTAATTTGGCGAATTTCTTCCGGGCATCCAGTTTTTTTTCTTTATAAGAAACCACAAAAACGGTCGAACTCAATGGATTTTCAATATATGACTCCAGTTTTTCAACATCCTTCATCTGTTGTGCTTCTTTCAGCAGCACGACCTGCCGTTCGGCAAACATCGGGTAACGGCGGCAGGCATTTACCACATCAGCCCAGTTGGCATCCTTACCATAAAATATTGAAAGATTGAAAGAGTTTTCACTTTCATTCAGAATGTGGTGCTCGGCAAAGTCAACCGCCTTATCAATGAAATACTCTTCCTCGCCTTCCAGCCAGTACACCGGCTTAAAGCTTTTCTTTTTCCAGTCAGAGATTATCTTTTCCACACTCATAAAATGCTAAGATACAGGCTTTGACCCTTGCTATTCCACAAAATAGTTACAATGCTGATAAATAATCAGCTTTTTTCTGGCACGGTTTTCGGAATTTTGTGAGCCGGATGTTAATCCATGCAAGTCAGGAAATTTTTAACAGGATTCATCCCCCATGGCAACAAAAGCCGGCCTAACTTGCGGCCGCTTTCAAATTCGACAAATGATTCTTAACTTAAACGTCAAATTTAAAATCCCTTTGTATGACAGACACTAATTATCCTTCAGCTACAGGTACGCCGCAAAGCCAACCGTCAAAAAACAAAAACACCAAAAACATAATGATTGGTCTGTTGGCAGCAGCCCTGCTGGGCACCTGGGCTTACCTGCTGATTGAAAAGAGTAAAGCTGAAAAAACAGAAACTACGCAACAAGCAACAATTACCAAAGTAACAAATGAAAAAAGTGAGTTGCAGAACAATTTCGATGGAGCCCTGGCCCGGCTGGATTCCTTAACCGGTGCCAATAATAACCTCAGTGGAGAAAATGCACAGTTGAAAGCACAGTATCAAAAGGACATCGAAGCTAAGAAATCGGAGATACGAAAAATACTGAACGATAGAAATGCAACAAGGGCAGACCTCGCAAAAGCCAATGCAAAGATTAATGATCTCAATAGCCTGATTACAACATATGAGTCAGAAATTTCAAGACTCACCGGCGAAAACCAGGAGCTTACAACAGCCAACACAACATTAAAGCAGGAAAAATCTGACCTGGAAACAAACCTGGCAACTACAAAAACAGAAAAAGAAGACCTGGAAAAAACGGTGGACGTAGCCTCTACCTTCAGCGCCTCCAACATACAGGTTACACCAGTAGATGAAAAGAAAAGTGGTAAGGAAAAAGGCACCACTACTTCTAAAAGAGTGGACAAACTGGTAGTGTCATTTGATGTTGAGAACCGCATTGCTAAATCTGGTCCGGCTGATATGTACCTGATAGTAACTGCCCCTGATGGAAAAATAATTTCTGAAAATGGCAGCGTATTGAATACCCGTATTGATGGTGATAAAAATTTTACCGCCAAAATACCTGTTGAATATGTACAGGGCCAGCGCAAACCTGTGCAATTCCCCATCCGGCAGAGTGATTTTCAGACTGGCAACTATAAAATTGAAATCTATCATAATGGTTTCAAAATCGGTGAAGGTGTAAGAAGCCTGAAAAAAGGCGGCTTATTCGGTTAAAATGATGTGACTCCTTAAAAAAACCGCCTCCGTACGAGGCGGTTTTTTTATCTGTGTAATCCGTATCCTGTATTTTTTCATGTTCATTTGTGTGTTTTAGTGGCCAACAAAAATAAACTGCATCAGCAACATTTTAATCTGTGGCAACACACTTAACCACATCTTGTACACATATTCCCAGCCTGTATTCCTAATCCGTAAAAACTGCAACACAATACAGTAATTTTGATGCGAAGTAAATCATTGAACCCATGCCCAATAATTATTTGTGCCGGTTGGCCTTACCGGTTGTTTTAATTCTCGCAGGTATATCCGTAACTGCACAAAATAATATCAAACCAAAATACAGCAACTCTACCATTTACACCGGCATTGAAGTTGGCTCCAAGGGTGTAAAGCTGAGTGTCATAGAAATTGGTAAAAATGCCCAAACCAGCGGCGCATTTAATATTCTCAAAGACACATCCGTCAATACTGATTTCATCTCATTTTCCGAACCCACTTTTCAGGCCACCTTAAATAGTCTTTGTGGTTTATACAGCACTGCCCTCAGCGAATATAAAATACCTGCCAAACGCATCTTTACTGTTATCAGCAGCGGTGTAAAAATGCAAGCTGAAAAAGATACCAAACTGGCCTGGGTCAACAGCCTCATCGATTCATTCAGGGTGAGGATAAAAGAACCCGAACGCAAAGTTGAATTAGTGGATGTAATGCTCGAAGGAAAACTCTCCCACCTCGGCATAGTTCCTGCTGCAAGGCGCTACAGCACTTTTCTTATAGACATCGGCAGTGGCAACACCAAAGGTGGTTTCTTTCCTTATGGAAACACCAATGACTTCAAACTTTTTCAGTTAAACTGGGGTACCAAAAGCACTTTCAATGCCGCTGAAAAAAATTGTGGTGACGATAAAACACTTCCCACCTTTAATAAACAACTCAGCCGGGTGCTTGCCGGTGCCGAACATTCAGAAATTATTTATGCAGTAAATTCCAGCGGAGCCTATTCGGTTAGCGACAATATTGCCGTAAGCGGCGGAATTGCCTGGGCTATCTCCACACTCCTTCACCCGGAGTTGATAGACAATTCTGTCATTTCCGTCAGCTTTGCCGAAGTAGTAAAGTTCAGCGAAAAGCTATATAAAAACTATGAAGCCCTTACACCCTCTTTTCTTGCAGGCAATGTTAACAGGACAGCCGAAAAAGAAGTAATCATAAAAGAAGTAACAAGGGTGCAAAAAGTGTTTGACCAAAAATCATTAATCGCAGGCACCGGCCTGTTACTAAAAATAATGAGGCAGTTTGAATCTGCTTTTGAAACCAAAAGTTTTTACCTTGTAAAAAATGGGCAGGTAGGCTGGGTATCAGCTTATGTGGATCAGAATATTGAGAAATAGTTTATTTTTCAGGTTTTCCACAATGTGAACTCTTTTTCGCTGCAATAATCCTTCAATTACTTAGTTTGGCTCTGTGAAAGATACTAAGTCACTCCTGCTGGGTATGTTATCCCTGGGGCTGGTAGGCACCTGGGTCTATCACCTCTACGACAAAACCCAGTACAGCCAGCGCAGAACAGAAGTTTACATCAAAGATTCCATCGCCGTAGCACAGGGCGTTCAGGATTCATTGCAAAAACTATACGCCCATACTATCAACAATCTTGAAGCGGGGTTAGACTCTACCAAAAGCACCGCCGGGTTATTACAGGGAGAGCTAAGTACAAAGCTTGCCGAAATCAACAGGCTCAGAACAGAAATCGCCGCTATCCTCAAAAGAAATAATTTCAAAAAAGAAGACCTTGACCTGGCCCGCAAAAAAACTGCAGAGTTGCAGCAACTCGTAGCAGAACTCCAAAACAAAAATACCAGCATCGAAGAAGAAAAAAAACAGATAACAGCCGTACTCGACAAAGTGAACGTACAGGTAAAAGACCTAGAAGGCAATGTGCAAAAGCTCGGCCAGGAAAATAAAGTACTCACCGAAAAAGTAAACCTTGCTTCCGCTTTCATAGCCTCCGGATTAAAACTGTCGGCTGTTATGGTAAAAAATAATAAAGAACAGGAAACTAACCAGGTAAAAAAAACCAGCAAGCTCGTACTCTCCTTCACCGTGCAAAACAATGTAACCGATTATGAAAACGCTGATATTTTTGTTGTCATCACCCGGCCCGATGGCTTTATCCTGAAAAATGAAGATGTGTGGGAAGCCACTACTATCAACCTGCAGAATGGAAACCGCATCAATTTTACCCGCAGGGTACGTTTTGAATACCATAAAGGAGATGCTAAGCAATTACTTTTCACCCTCAATGCCGAAGAATACCTCAAAGGCACTTACACACTGCAGGTTTATCACAACGGATACATGATCGGGCAAACGATGAAGACGTTGAATTAATTGATGTTTTTTGTTTGCCGGTGCCGGCAATAGTATTTTTATTCTTCATTCCTTTATTGCTTCAGCAATTGCAGGTTCAGGTGTTGCCTCAATAAAATAGGCTTGTGCTTATTATTTTTCCTGGCTCCGTCCGCTTCTGCTCCCGCTGCGGATAATTAATACCAGCAATATTATCAGCAACAGGCCGCCAGCTGCCGTAAAATACCAGTACTCACCGGTAAGCTTACTGAACAATCCCTTTATCCTGCTATCAGGCGAAACAGTGAGTGCTTTTCTCAATGCATCAAAATCAGCATCGGCAGTAATAGCCTGAAGTTTACCGGAAGCCAAATTAAATTCCTGCCCGGCAGGCACTGCATTAGATACGCTTTCGGTAATTACATCCGGGTGGCCTTCATAGTTTTTGAGTACAAATGTTCCGTTTGTACCCAGCACAATACCTACTACGGAACGCAGCCTCACCATTGCTACAGGCTTCTCTCCACCGGTTTTGGAAGCAGCAAAAAAATCAATCAGCTGTGCAAGGACATTTCCCTTTTGTGCAGTTGACAACAGGAACTTAACCGCCACTTTTTCTAATTTTGTTTCTGCTTTTTCCGTACCCTTTTCACTCAGTTGGCCCAGCTTAAACTGAACTACATCCCCTTCTCCGTTAATACCCTCAGCAGCTGAAATACCAAGGCTTATTTCAACATTCATGTCGGGGTAAGTTTTATCCACAGGGAATTCCATCACGGCTACTGTTCCGTCAATAAATTGTACTATCATCCTGGCTCCAACGGGTATTTTAAATGAACTGCCCAATGGAAAAAACCTTGCTCCTGAACCAGCTTCTAGTAGAACACCACCCACCATGGCCTTTTCGAATTTACCATTTGCCAGCGGATATACTTTAAAATGATTCCGCACTTTTATTTTAAATGTGTCTGTTACCTGTTGGAGCTTATTGTCTTTTTTTGAAAATACATCCACCTTTGTAACATAGCACAACAGGGCATTGGCGGGCAGCATTTGCAGGTAATTTGCATTAATACTGCTAAACTCCAACTCCAGCAGATTGTCGTCTTCTACCAGGTTAATATTATAAGAAGGGCCAAAAACAGCACCCCTGTCATTGGGGTCGGTAGTCTGGTAGCTATATTGATTGGTACTTCCCTGTTTGTTATAATCGTACATCATGTCTGTGTTAGGAACAAACACTTTCACAAGGTCAGCCTTTTTTATAATGTAGTTGTCGTCCAGGTAATCAACTTTTATTGCCAGGGGAAAAGCTACTTTCTCTTCAATTGCGTAATCATACCCCAACCTGCAGGAAATGGTATAGGGGATTTTTAAATTTTTCCCGTCACCGGTAAATGATGCGGTCGTAGTCTCCTCGTCACGGGTCATTTGTATGGTGCCACTCATTTTCGGTGCCCCGTTTTCAATCACCACATTACCGCTGATAACGGTGGTTATTTCCCAACGGGTGTCCATCACCTCTTTCTCATAAATACTGAACATAAGTATCCCGTTGGCCTCAAAAGTATTGGTACCTTCAGTCAACTCTCCTTCAGCGCTGCCCGTTATATCCACATAGTTGGTAGCCCGGGTTTTCTCTTCCCTTATTTCAATATTCATTTTTACTTTCACCTCTTTCTTTTCATTGATTAATATGGTAAAGTATTTTTCACCGCTTTCTTTATAACTAAAGCTACCGGCTTGATTTAATTTAAAGTGGCATTTATATTCTCCGGCAAGGGTCTGTGCTTTTGTTAGTACAGCACAAAAAATCAGGATAATTGCAAGTGTTAGTTTTTTCATAACTGGCTTGTTGTTTTGTACTGCCGTACGGCAGGGGTCAGCATTATTGCAGGGGAGTATGTTGGCAACACTGAAGCCTTCCCCATTTATATAAAAATACACCGGCTGCAAAACAACTTTTATGATTTTGAACAGTCGCTGTAATAAAAATGCATAGTGTGGGACGATTGGTTAATTTAAGCTGTCGCTTAAGTATAGCTACCTGAGTGCAGGTGATGACAGCTATATACACTTGTGCCTTTCAGCATTTAGAAAAAAATAAGGTCCCGCCAGGGGCGGGACCTTTATACTTAGTATAACCCTGTTCGCTTAGTTGAGATTAAATCCGTAGCTGATGTAGTACAAGCCACCCACTGCAGGACTACCAAAACCAGTACGATGATAGTTATTTCCGAGGTTAGTTCCACCTACACGAAATACACTCTTCGTACCAACCGGACGATAGCTAACTTGTGCATCCACCCAGCCAAAATAAGGCAATGTTCCTTTCACAAAAGTTCCTTCATAATAGTTATTATCCTGCCATTTCATCATCACATTAAAACCAATGTTATGACAAACATTATCATTTCTCAACCCAATATTGAATCTGTACTTGGGTGAGTTGAAGAAAGTAACAAGGCCGACTGGTGCGTCTCTTAGTTGGTCAGAAAACACATTTGCTGTAAGGTAATAATTCTTAAATGCATTATAATCAAGACCTATACCCCAGCCGATAGCTTTCACAGCATCTGGTGAGTTTTGTACATAAGAAAGATTAGTAGTACTGAACGGGGAAAGCAAATCAGTAGCAACACCTGTTTTTGCCTGGCCAACTACTGTTGTAGCTAAGAAATCCTGGTAGCGGCTGTAATAAAGATATGCATCTACCATCAACTTTTTCATTATAATGCCCTTATAACCAATTTCAAAGGATTTTACAGTTTCAGGCTTCACTTGTTTATAAACAGTAGGCACCAGCGCAGCAGTGCCACCACCACCGCGGGCTGCAATGATACTGGCAGCCGTATATCCCTGGAATGGAACCGTATTCAATTTATAAAAAGCCTGGAACTCAGGAAGACATCCAATCAATACAGCAGTTCCTGTAGATAGGGCAATGTACTGGTTCTGCATTGTTGGAAAACGGTAAGCTGTCTGGTAAGACAATCTTACAAAATTATCTTTTGCAACTTTAATTAAGCCGGTAAAACGGGGGGTAAAGTTGCCATCAAAGTTTGTTTGCTTATCATAACGAACAGAACCGCTCAGCGTCAGCACATCATTAAGTAATTTTTTACGAAACTGAACGTAGCCACCGGTTTCACTCACTTTAATATTTCCACGGTTGGCAATTTTTGCATAGCCAATCAGCGTATCCGTGTTATCAGCAAATAAAGTTCCCTGGGAATTCAGCACATACTGTTTCCACTGGATACCTGCAATTATTTCTATTTTATCAGAGAATTTACCGGCGTCAGATATATTCAATTGCCCTTCACCAGCCCAAAGGTCAGTTTTATCAAGGAACTTGGCACCGCCATTTTTAATAGGTGTAGTTCTTACTTTCTTTAAAGCAGCAGCATATGCAGCTGAGCCAGGTATAAGTCGGCCTACATCAGCCGCTGCACGGGAACTGGTATGCAGACTAAAGCTGCTGGGAGGAAAGCCTGCAGCACCACTTTGGCGCATCGTTTCTGAATAGGTAAGCATATACTGTGTTATCCACGAAGTGGCAATGGTAGGAAGACCACCGCTTGTATTCAGCGTAGGCTTCCATCCTTCATTTACAAAAGCCCCTGCCGCAGAAGCGTTATATGATTCACCGGCATTTTCCTGTGTAGTATACCCTCTTAAAAACCAGTTTTTAGACCTTAGCTCTAATTTATGCTGTGCCATTTTCAGGTTGCGCAGGGAATAACGGTCAGCACCGGTATAAACTGTTGTACCATTACCAATATAAGAATTCCATGAAGCTTCAAGATTTGGAGTAATCTTATAATGCAATGCACCAACAAATTTTACATTCAGGTTACCATAATCAACAAGATGCTTTTCTTCATAACCTGTTCTTGTTACATTATTCCTGGCACGGTCTGTAGCATTTGAACCAAAATAACCCCTTGTATTTGCCATGTAGAATGGCAGGTAGAGTTGTGCGGCTTGTTGTATTGCCGGAACTGGCGGTAAAAGACCTAAAAAGCCGCCTATCTGGGCATTTGATGGATACGTTGGGTTACCAATGGCACCAAAATAAGCATTGGCTGTATTATTAAGATTAAGAAGGCCGCCTGTGGACTGCAGCACACCGCCATTAATAGTAGCCTGTAACAATTGCGACAGGGCAGAGAGGTTTACACTTGTTTCATCACCATAAGTATTGATACCATTATAGTCTGATGTATTGGCACGGTTGCCGCCGGCAACTCCAAACAAACCTGTCTGATCTATTCTTTTATTTCTGTAATCTTCGGCCTGCCAGTCACTGCCTTTTATGATTTCGGCAGAAAGTTTTATAGCGAACTTATTTCTAAAAGCTTTCGCCCAACGGAAAGACCAGTTATAATAAGGTGCTGTGCTGCGCTGACGGCTATCCACATGCATCATACCCTGCTTAATATTATAGCTTAAGCCGGTGTATTTGAAGGGGCTTTTACTGTTGATCAGCACTGTACCATTCATACCACCTGACCCGTAGAGGGCAGATGAAGCGCCGGGAAGGATTTCAATATTGTCAATATCAACATCAGTCAAACCTATAACACTACCCACAGGAAAGTTAAGACCGGGAGCCTGGTTATCCATACCATCAATCAATTGAATCAAACGGGTATTACCGCTGCTTACAAAACCACGGGTAGTAACAGTGCGGAAACTTAAACTTGCAGTATGCACATCCACCCCTTTCAAGTTGCCAATAGCTTCATAAGCACTTGGTGCGGCTGTATTTTTAAGCGCAGAACTGCTCAACCGCTCTATCGAAACAGGAGACTCTAATATTTTTGTTGGTACACGGTTGGCAGAAATTACTACTTCCTGACCCATCACTGTATTAACTTTCAAGTCAACACTCAGGGGTTGGGAAGCATCGGAAACAGTAACTTCCTGGGCGTCATATCCACCGGTAGAAGTAAACACAAGTATTACTGGCAATTTTGCCACTTTAATGCTGAACTCACCGTTGGGATTGGTAAAGGTGCCATTGCTGGTGCCCTTTACAGTTATAGAAACTGCAACAACAGCTTCTTTAGTAGATCCGTTACGGACAGTCCCTGAAACAGTAACTGTCTGAGCATTAGCAGCAAACGAAAACAAAGAAACCATCAGCCAGGCAGCCAAATAGCGGTAGCTTTTTCTCATAATAGGGAGATTTTAGTTTTGGAATTTGACGGAAAAATAAGCATTGTAAAGTTTATCTAAAAATTTAATTTTTAAGGGAAAAGCCCGCCTGACCATAATAAGATAAAATATTGTAGTCGGGCAGGGATAAATTGTTGAAATCTTAAAGCAACCCGGATTGGCTTATTGATTGCCCACGTCTTACTTTCGAAAAATGAGTGGCTTTTCATTCCCAAACCAGACGGCCTTTTACCGGGGTAAAGTTCGTGATGTTTACTCCATCGGAAACGACTGGCTGGTTATGATTGCATCCAACCGTATATCGGCTTTTGATGTTATTTTACCCCGTCTTATCCCCTATAAAGGACAAGTGCTGAACCAGATTGCTGCTTATATGCTGAATGCCACCCGGGATATTTGCCCCAACTGGATGGTGGATGTGCCGGCACCCAATGTTTCTATTGGTAAAAGATGTGAGCCCTTCAAAATTGAAATGGTGGTAAGGGGAAACCTGACCGGCCATGCCTGGAGAACCTATGCGGAGGGAAAAAGGATACTATGTGGCGAGGCTATGCCGGATGGAATGAAAGAAAATGACTATTTCCCCGCACCCATCATTACACCCAGCACCAAAGCCACCAAAGGGCATGATGAGGATATTTCGGCTGAAGAAATAATAAAAACAGGACTGGCCTCTGTAGATGACTGGAAAATTTTATCGGAATATGCTCAGAAGCTTTTTACAAGAGGGAAAGAAATTGCAACCAAACGTGGGTTGATTTTAGCAGATACTAAATACGAATTTGGTAAAATTGGCGACACCATTTACCTGATGGATGAAATTCATACCCCCGACTCATCAAGGTATTTTTATGCTGATGGCTTTGAAGAACGGCAAGTAAAAGGCGAACGGCAAAAACAACTGAGCAAAGAATTTGTACGAGAATGGCTGATTGCTAACAATTTTATGGGTAAAGAAGGACAAACCGTTCCCGAAATCAGTGATGAATGGGTGGACACTATCTCAAAAAGATACATTGAATTATATGAAAAAGTGATTGGGAAAAAATTTGTTCCGGAGGAATTAAGTGATAAAGAAACATATCAACGGATTATCATCTCGCTAAATAACTTGTAATAGTGCTCACTCATCGGGATTAAACTGCTTTTCGCCGAACAGTGGATTTTGGGCAGTAAAATTTTTATTTCTTTATAAAAAATATGAAATGAAGGTACTTTTTATAGGTGCCTCCGGCATGCTCGGCAAACCGGTGGCACGGGAGTTAATAAAAGCAGGGTTTGAAGTAACCCTGCTGGCAAGAGATATTAATAAAATGCAACAATTATTCCCCGGCGCCAAAGTGCTGCAGGGTGATGTGTTCGATGTAGAAAGTTTGAAAAAAGCTTTTGCCGGCCAGGATATTGTTTATATGAATCTGTCCGTTGCACAATCATCCAAAAAAAATTACCCGCAACCCGAAGGGGAAGGATTACAAAATGTAATAGCTGTGGCGGGGCCTGCAGGGATAAAACGGTTAGGCCTCCTGTCATCATTGGTTAAAAACTATGAAAGTATGGACGGTTTTAACTGGTGGCCGTTTGGTATAAAGCATAAAGCTGTTGCCGCCGTCAAATCATCTGGTATGGCCTATTCAATCTTTTATCCGTCCACTTTTTTTGAGTCCCTGAGTCACCAGATGAAACAGGGTAGCAAACTGATGCTGGCCGGAAAATCTGAAATGCCGATGTGGTTTATTGCAGCAGAAGACTATGGAAAGCAGGTAGCAAAAGCCTTTGCTATTGCCGGGGATAAGAACCAGGAATATGCCATTCAGGGATTGGAAGCACTTACATTTGATGAGGCTGCAAAACTTTTTGTTGAAAACTATAAGGATCCGATAAAAATTATGAAGACGCCAATCGGGTTGATGAAATTCCTTGGAATATTCAGCCGGAAGATGAATTATGTCGCCAACATTTGTGATGCAATGAATAAATACCCGGAAAAATTTGAAAGTGAACAAACCTGGAAAGAGTTGGGGAAGCCTGAAGTTACTTTGCTCAATTATATAAAAAGCCTTTAACAAAAAAGCTGCCCCGGTATTACCGAAGCAGCCTGTTCAACACTTTTAATTTTTTATTTCTTAAAAATTGCGGACTTTTTAAACTCTCTTTTTCCGCCTTTTCCATCAGGGCCTTTTCCATAAGGGCAATAAAAGTCAAGTGCATCCTGTGCTTCCGTATAACTGAGCCAGTAATCGGTAACACTACCGGTAAAAACAACCCCGGTTGAATAATTATACATATCCCTTGTACCAGGGCTGCTGAAGTTACCATACACAATGCTTCCTTCGTAAGGTTTGTAACTGCCGTAGGCCCTAACGATGTTGAAACCATAGTAAGTTTCAATTACATAATAGCTGCAATAAGTATCGCTGTAAACTACTTCACCCTGTTCCTTCGAAAGCCAATAATTTTCGCCGCTCCCGGAATTCTGATTTTTAACGCAGCTACTGAGAAAGATGGTGACAGAAAGTACCCCGATAAATAAGGGAGCTGATAAAGTAAATTTTTTTTTCATGGCTTAAGTTTTTAAATTATTAAAAAAATGTTCTGCATACCAACAATGATAAGATTGTGCCAGACCGTGCCAGCATTGATGCAGGTTTTGTTAAAATCATTTAAAAAAGAGATATTCACCTTGTAAAATCACCGGCATGGGGATCCTTCATTCTGTTCTGTTGTCCTTGTTCTTGTTGTCTTCATCAGTACAACTTGTCCCGCCCATACGGGAAGAGCATTATTTGATTGCCGGCACTTACGATTCCCCAAAAAGTGAAGGGATATATGTTTATAAATTCAACAGTATAGATGGTTCGGTGAGGGAAATAAGCCATATTAAAACTTCCAATCCATCTTTTCTTACCCTATCTCCCGACAATAAATATGTGTATGCTGTAAACGAAAATGCAGATAGCACCGGCAAAGGTGGAAGAGTAACTTCTTTTTCTTTTGATAAGAAAAAAGGGATACTCACTCAACTCAGTCAACAGTCATCTGAAGGAAACCACCCGTGCTACATCAGTGTTGACAAAACCGGGAAATCAATAATAGCCGGGAATTACAGCAGCGGAAATTTTGCTATTCTTCCTGTTTTAAAAAATGGGATACTTGGAAAAGCCAAACAGGTAATACAACATCAAGGCTCTGGCCCTGATACTGGACGGCAGAAATCGCCGCATGTGCATGCTGTGTTTCTTAAAAAAAATAATTATGACTTGTATGTCCCTGACCTGGGAATTAATAAAATAATGACTTACCGCTTTGATGCAAAGACCGGGAAAGTTTTTCCTTCCAAAGCAAAATTTGTTGCCCCATCCGGTTCCGGGCCCCGGCATATTGACATTCATCCCAATGGTAAATATGTGTACCTGGTAGAAGAGCTGTCGGGCTCAGTTGCAGTTTTTAAAGATTTGGGCAACGGTGCTTTACAGGAAATTCAAACATTATCAGCATTGCCCTTAACCTATAAAGGCCCTGCCGCCGGCGCCGATATTCATATATCTCCTGACGGGAAGTTCTTGTACTGCAGCAACCGTGGACTATCCAATACAATTGCTATTTTTTCCATTGATGCAAAAACAGGAATGATAAAATTAATAGATCACCAATATACTCTCGGCGAGAAACCCCGCAACTTTAATTTTGACCCGACAGGTAAATTTCTGCTGGTGGGGAATCAAAATAGCGATGAGATTGTGATATTTAAAAGAGATTTAAAGACAGGTTTACTTACTGATAGCGGAAACAGAATTGCTATAGGCAAACCGGTTTGTATCAAATGGATACCTGCAAACTGATTACTTCAGATTTTTCAATCTTATTTTCGCCTTATTAAAAACATTTCTCCCTTTATCAATTCCCGCCCTAAGCTTCTTTTGCTCATCTGCAGGCAGATGAATAAAATCAAAACATTCCTTACTGCATGTACCTTCCATCTTTTCTCTACAGGTATCACACTGGATAAAAAGTAAATGACAGGCATCATTTACACAGTTAACATGAGTGTCTGCAGGTTTTCCACATTGATGGCAATGCGAAATGATTTCTTCAGTAACCCTTTCCCCAAGCCGCTGGTCAAACACAAAATTTTTCCCATGAAATTTTATATCCAATCCTTTTTGTTTGGCCTGGTTTACATAGTTGATTATTCCGCCTTCTAAATGAAACACATTTTTAAACCCTTTGTACAGCATATATGCCGAAGCTTTCTCACAACGGATGCCACCGGTGCAGTACATAATAATATTTTTGTTCTTTTCTTCTTTCATCATATCAACTGCCATAGGCAATTGTTCCCGGAAAGTATCAGAAGGGACTTCAATCGCATTTTCAAAATGCCCTACTTCATATTCATAATGGTTTCGCATATCAATCACCACGGTGCCCGGGTCATTGGATAACAGGTTGAACTGCTCTGCATCCACATATTTGCCCCTGTTGGCCATATCGAAACCAGGATCGCTGATACCATCAGCCACAATTTTATTCCTGACTTTTATATCAAGCACATAGAAACTTTTTCCATCATCATCCACTGCAATGTTCAGCCGGAGGTCTTTTAAAGGTTCAATCGAATACAAGTAAGACTTTAATGCTTCAAACTTCCCTGCAGGTACACTTAGCTGTGCATTAACACCTTCATGAGCCAGATAAATCCTTCCCATCACAGCAAGTGCTTTGAGTTGTTTATAAAGTTCGTCCCGGAAAACCGGCGGCTCTTCAATTTTAAAATAACAGTAAAAGGAAATGGTAATTCTTGGCGTAGGGTCGTTGAGAATAAGTTCTTTCAGCTCCTTACGGGAGATACGGTTGTGTAGTTGTGCCATGATGTTTAAATTTTATCCTGCCCTTAGGCGGGATCCAGTTGCAGGCTGGACAAAATTCTAAAGCAGGCAAAGATACAAATTCAAGGAAATTTTATGGCCAATCATCTCCCCTTCTTCCCGACACCATGCTAAAGCCGATACGAATACCATTTTGCCAGGGTTTACCATTCAGGTAAGATTGTACAAAATCAACCCGGAGCTGTTTGAAAATATTATCCAGGCCGGCAAATATCTCGTAATAGTTTTTGCGGCTGTTAATATAGAAGCCATTGCCGCCGACAACTAAATAAAGATTCAGCTTTCTTAAACCGGGGATTTTATTGGTCAGGAACCCATTGAAGTTATGTTCAATATGTGCCAGTACATAAAACCGTGAGATATTGCTGAACTGGTAGATAGGTAATAACTGGAAACTGTTGAGATACTCCGTAGCCAGCAGGGAGACATTACCATTGAAGTGATTATAATCCGGCACCTGTATATTACTGCCCGTATCAATAAACCCACCTATACCTAACCTGTACCGCAACTTGCCCTGCAAACGAAAGGTAATACCGTCCGTAATGCCAAGCTTCCATTTGCTGAATTTTTCATCACTTCCAAATAGGTTTTTAAACCCCTGTGTGTATTGAAAAGAAAACACCGGGTAGTCAGAACCGATATTGATTTTCCGGTCTGGCATTTCGATATAACGGGTATGGGGTTGCCATGTAAAACCAATCATTGTTGTAAATGCCTGGTGACGCATTATATTCTCTGAAATTAAATCATCCGGGTAATTAGCAGTGTATTCCCTGTTTGGCTTATCCCGCCAGGTATAATTGGTCCTGTTATCAAGCGGCATCCTGTCCTGGTATTGAAACCCGGTAACAAATGAAAAACCATTTCCCATTCCTTTACGAAAACTTCCCCTGAAATAAATGGCTTCATAACTTTTTATCCTGTTCCTTTCACTCTGCAGGCAGGAAAGTGTATTGCCCCGCTGACCAATTGGGCTATTATTATTGAATTGAAAAACCCTTTTACCGCCGGACAGGCTTATTGATGTTGCATATTTTTTTCCGAAACTGTACCTAACAGAAAGATGAGCATTGAAATGTTTATTGGTAAACCCATAACGAAGAGTGGGGGCAATAGAAATACTTTTTCGACCAGAGCTGGTAGTGTCCAGTCTTTTTATCCATGCAAATGAAGGGCTGGCCACCCAACCTTCTGCCGGGTTAAAGCTGATTAGCTCAAACAGCGATGGAAAACTGGTGGAAGCCCGTTTTCTTTCCGATTGAAATGTTTGCCCCAATAAAAGAACATTGGTCAATGTCACTTTGTTCCTGATTCTGGCCAGTGAATCAAGATATTTAGGGTTTTTCCTTGCCAGTTCTAAACTATCCTTTCGTTTATAATCTTTTTCTTCCTCCGCCATCAGCGGAACGGGTCTTGCTTTTTCCCAATAATCATCCGGCCTTTTGTTGGCACTGTCAGTGTATTTTAAAATGGTGTTATTAAAAGTCTTCTTGTCAAAAATGGGTTCTGCATTAAAATCAGAATATATATTTACAAAACTGCCGTAGGCATCAAAGCCAAAAATTTTAATAGCCGGATAAATAACCTGGCTGGAAATATACCATACCTCTTTATTCAATGGACGATACAATTGCTCAATTCTCAACGTATCTGCCAACTCCAACTGGGATGCTTTGGTCAGCAGCAACTGAACCGAATGTATCAGCCAGTCATCAACTACTATATCAATGTAACCGTTGAAAAGTGGTTCATACTTTCTTTTGGGTATCACCTTTATATGTGAAATTTCCCGGCCATCTTCAAAAAAAGTGCCTTCTAATTTGTAACGATAAAAATTCAGGGCATTTTCAGCGATGGGCGAAACAAATCCCCGTGGGTTCAGGTTATTCCCTATAAATACGTTGTTAGAGTAAAAGGAAAAAAAATTGGGGGCACTCAAACCAAATCCATCGCTTTGTCCGCTTACTTTGGATGAAATGACTTCTATCTTTTCTTTACCTGGCTTATTAACAGAGTACTTCGAAATAGTTTCAGACAGGTAGAGCATTTTTTGCTTACTGGTATCGCCGTCTTCAAAATCCACTTTTTTTCCAAAAAATTTATTAGGATAATTTCTTACCCTCATTTGTCCTTTTGTATATACTTCGCACTGAAATTTATCCAATTGGCTCTCGTAATAAGTTCTTTTCTTAATAGCATTGCGGATAACCTGGTATGCGGGGTCTTCACCATTTTTTACAACTACCTCACTCAATGTCATTTCCTGCAGGGTAAGAATAAAATTCAACTCAATATCGTTATTGGCAACTGTAATTTTTCTTTCTTCCTTCTTATATCCAACATACTGGCAAACCAAAGTGTATTGTCCCGGCTCCGGTTTCAACGAATACTTCCCTTCGCTGTTGGCATTGGTGCCTTTATTGTTCTCTTTAATAAAAACAGAGGCATAAGGCAATATCTTACCATTATTATCTGTAACAATGCCTTTTATCTTTTGAGAGTAAGATAAGAGTGAAAAAAATGAAAGTGCAAGAATGAAAAGGATTTGTTTCATAATATAGTGGTGCGACAAGATAGCGCCATCAAATGATTTTTTGTGCCATCCCTGCCGGCTGTTTGGAAACATTTAACATCATTTGCCGGAAGAACGAAGAAAACTGCCACTCATAGCAGCCATGCCAGCAACCAAACCACCAATAAGTCCTGTTAGTAATATCAGTATTATTGCATTACCCCCTAAAGGAAGCACAGATGCAATTTTCTTTGATAACACTCCGTTATTCTTCATATCTATCCACCAGGCGAGGCCCGCCCATAAGAGAAATACACCAAGTAACCCAGAAAGAAAAGCTTTTCCTGATTTCTGATGCACCAGCAAGGCAACTAACAAAGAAGTAATGGCTATGCCCCACCAGGGAAGAAACAAACCGCTGATAAAAGCCAGTACTGCTGTCAGAAGTATCGCTACTAAAAATTTCATACAATTATTTTATAATTTCTAATCCCGTAATTTTTTTAAATCTTTCGGCCCCACCCACTACCTACTTCCTACTTCCTGCTTCCCGCTACCCTTTTGTAAACTTCATCGTCCACTTTACATTTTTATCAGTCCTGTCTCCTTCCCGCATAAACCAAAGTTTATTGTATTTACCGGCGACCCAGTTGTCAATATAATCATCATAATATTTACTGCCGGGGTTACCGCTTTGTCCGCCGGGATAAACACCATATGCTTCAGTAGGTGTAGTTAATTGTACAATCATTCTCCAACTGGGGCCGTGGCTATGGGTAACTGCGTTCACAATATTCCCATTACCTCCCACATGTAAACCCGGCCTGGAAAACCCCTTTAAATCTTTTATCAGGTGATACACAGTAGGGTTTTTAAATTTTGTCCAGTCAAGCTTTCCTTCGGCTTCTGTTTTAGTCAAATTAACAGAGGCCTTTTTTAAGGCCGCAGTAACTACATCAAAGAGTGTTTCCTTTTGAGTGGTATTAATATTATCAATAAACCTGAATGCTGAATCTTTTTTCAACAGCTCCATTGTTGTTTGTTCTTCCGGCCAGGGAGATGTGGGATTTGTTCTGGATAAATCATCTTTCCAGATACCAACTTCCAAACTATCCCACCAGCATTGAAAAACTGTTTGTCCTTTGGAGTCAGGTGAGGCCAGTAAATCCCAGTTCTTTACCAGGTCAAGATATTTTTGTTCAGCAGCATTCAGTTCATTTTCTTTCACAAATTTCAGCAATATGCTTCTTGAATCTTCTGCCAGTGTATTGAAATAATTATTCTGCAAGGCCATCATATCTGCTGGTGTGATGCCGGACATAACGGCTAACCTGTTTTCAATTGTAATAGCCCTTGGTGTTAAATAACTGCCGGGAATAAAATACGGGTAGGTTGAATCAGCAGGCCGCTGGTTGGCACTTTCCAAAAATCCTCTTTCAGGATTTTTGCTGTGCGGGTTTTCTGCCTGGGGAATAAATCCCTGCCACATATAGCTGCTGTCTTCCCCCGGCATTATATACAATCCCTGCCTGTTCCACCGTGCCGGAAATTTTCCCTGCTGCCAGATAGCTATATCCCCTGTTTTAGAAGCAAATACAAAATTTTGCCCGGGACAAACGAATGATTTGATAGCATCAGCATACTCATCATAATTTTTTGCACGGTTCAACTTATAAAATGTAATCGCTTCATTGCTGCCGTCATGCGCCACCCAGCGAACGGCAAGGTTTCTTTTGTTGGATAACTCGTTGGAAAAACTTTCATCAAACATCACCGGGCCAAAGACAGTATAGGCAACGGTATCTATAACATCCTTGCCGCCTTTCACTTTTATGGTTTCTACTCGGCGGGTTGTTTTTTCCCACTTGCCATTAAACCAATATTCTTGTTTGTTATTATCTTTAAATTTTATTTCATAATAATCTTTTACATCCCTTTGTGCATTGGTAACGCCCCAGGCAATGCTGTCATTAAATCCAATAACAATAAAAGGGCTGCCGGGTAATGAAACACCGTAGGTATTGCTGGTGGGTGTTTGCAATTGCATTTCGTACCAGATAGAAGGCAGTGAGAGTTCAAGATGCGGGTCATTGCACAAAATTGGTGAACCGCTTTGTGTTTTGCTGCCAGCTACTACCCAGTTATTGCTTCCATTATTAATATCAGGTTTTGAAATTTCGTGGGCAGCAATGGTTTCTTTGTTACCAAAATATAATGAGTCGGCAGAAGCAGGCTGCACAGGAATAATCCCCGGTTTATCAAATGCAGTCCCTTGGGGCACTATTGGCACAAGTGAATCATGCACCTGCGGATACATCATTTTTAATTCGTCCGGGATAAAAACAGACTTAGCATTGGTGTTTGCCAGGTCCTTTTCGGTGCCGGATGAAAGATTTTTAGCCATCATCTTTAATAATAAAGCTGTGCGGATATTGGCCCATTTTTCCGGTTTAATATTGAGGAGTTTGTATTCTACCGGCCATTCACTTGCTTTTAAGGAATTGATATAAGCATTCACCCCATTAGTATAAGCATCAAACAATGCCTTTGATGCCGGATCCTTCTCAATTTCTTTCATTGCATTTTCTGCGGCATACAGCATCCCCAGCCTTCTTTGTTCTTTGTCGAAATTAATGGCTTTTTTGCCTGCCATCTCACTGGCACGGCCCTCTGCGGCTTTGGTTTGTAAATCCATTTGAAACAACCGGAACTTTGCATGCAGATAACCCTGGATGAAATACAGGTCCCCATCATTTTCTGCAAATACATGCGGCACTAATCTTTCATCAAAATAGACTTCTGCTTTTCCTTTTAAATCAGCAAACGACAGGTCAGCGTCAAAATCCTGGCCAGCAGGTTCGGCATTCTGCCAAAAACCATGTTGCGGACTTAAAAATTTTCCGGCTGGCATGGGCAATGGGCCAAGTGGCCGGTTAAGGGCAAAAACCAATCCGGCAGTGGCAATGGTTGAAATAGCAAAGGGGACGATACGCATAGGCAAAAAATGATGGGGAAAGATAAGAAGGATTTGGGGAACCAGGATAGGGAAATCAAAAGTTCCATAAAATATAAAACAGGGAATCTGAATTTTAATTAATTTCAATGTCTATTAAAACACACAACTATGGCAGTATTAATTGTAGCTGGTATTCTCCTCATCATTGTTCTATGGATCGTAAGCCTGTACAATGGATTAGTACGTTTACGCAACAGGAGGCAAAATGCTTTTGCTGATATTGATGTGCAGCTCCGTCAGCGGCATGACCTAGTGCCCCAATTGGTAGAAACAGTAAAAGGATATGCCTTGCATGAAAAAGAATTGTTGCTGAAAGTCACGGAAGCCCGTACAGCGGCAATGGCAGCTACAACCATTGATGGTAAAATTGTGGCAGAGCAGCAACTCACAGCGGCACTACAGGGGCTTAAGGTGCAGGTGGAAGCTTATCCCGATCTGAAAGCGAATCAAAACTTTTTGCAATTGCAGGAAGAGCTCAGCGATATTGAAAATAAACTGGCTGCATCAAGACGTTTCTTTAATGCAGCTACAACTGAGTACAACAATGCCGTGGAATCTTTCCCTGGTAATTTGATTGCCCGGAACTTTGGTTTCCAGCGGGAAATTATGTTTGACCTGGGCACAGATAGCCGCAAACAAATGGAAGAACCACCCAAAATTCAATTCTAACACCTGATGGAATACATTGGCCTGGATAAACAAATCAGGAAAAATAATTTCAATTCTGTTCTTTTACTGATAGCATTCCCGGCATTACTGCTGGGAATGCTTTATGCATTAGTTTACTTTCTTCAAGGCGAACATAATGAAGACCCCAATACACTTTTTCTGCAAGCTATGCCGGTGGTACTTGCAGCAGTCGGTATATGGTTTTTGATTGCCTGGGCCGGGCATTCTGCTTTTATCCGCATGGCCACCGGCAGTAAGCCGTTAGACAGGATAGAAAACAAAAGGGTTTATAACCTGGTGGAAAACCTTTGCATTTCCCAGGGTATGACGATACCGAAAATTTATATTATTGATGATGATTCGCTGAATGCCTTTGCCAGTGGTATCAATGCCCGCAGTTATTCTGTTTCTTTATCAAGGGGCATTATTAATAAATTAGATGATGATGAACTTGAAGGTGTGCTTGCCCATGAGCTTACGCATATTAAAAACCGGGATGTACGGTTATTAATCGTATCCATCATCTTTGTAGGCATTTTTTCATTTTTGGCGGAAATGGCTTTTCGCAGCCTTCGCTTTGCGGGAAAGGGGAAAAAAGACAGCAAAGGCAGCGGAGCCATTATCTTGATTGCTATTGTAGTTACTGCAGTGGCTTATTTTATTTCCATGCTGCTCCGCTTTGGTATTAGCCGGAGGAGAGAATACCTCGCAGATGCTGGCAGCGCAGAAATGACAAAAAAGCCCTATGCACTTGCCAATGCTTTACGAAAAATTTCCGGCGATCCATTAATAGAAGCCGTGGAAAGCCGTGATGTAGCACAACTGTTTATTGATAACCCCAAGCCATCTGCTCATAAATCTGCTTCCTGGGATAATATGTTTGCAACACATCCCCCAATTGAAAAGCGGATTGAGTTGCTGGACCAGTTTGTTTAGCGGGTAGGGAGTCGTTAGCCGGAGCCAGGAAGATCTCCTTTGATAAAGCTATCATCAATATAAAATGAATCCCAAATAAATTACAACGACTCCTGGCTAAAGACTCAGGACTCTTTTCCCCCAAGCATCGGCACAAACGAAAAATGATCAAAGACTTCTTCTTTCAACGCACCATTTTCTAACCTGGTTATCCGCATCATCTGCTGAACATCACCACTGCCAAGCGGAATGACCATCATACCACCGGGTTTTAATTGCTCAATCAATTTTTGTGGGATTTCAGGAGCTGCAGCAGTAATAATTACTTTGTCGAAAGGGGCATAAGTAGGTAAGCCCTGGTAGCCATCTCCATAAAAGAATTTGATGGAAGAGTATTTTTTGAGAAATGGAAATGACTTGTTGGATTCAAATAATTTTTTCTGACGTTCAATTGTATAGACCTGTGCCCCCATCTCCGCCAGCACTACAGCCTGGTAAGCACTGCCGGTACCGATCTCCAATATTTTTTGAAATGGTTTTACTTCCAGCAACTGGCTTTGATAAGCAACTGTGTAGGGTTGTGAAATAGTTTGCCCTTCACCAATCGGAAAAGCCCTGTCTTCATAAGCTTTTTCATCAAAAGCTGAATCAAGAAAAAAATGCCGGGGAACTTCCAGTATGGCATCCAGCACCCTGTCATCCGTTATACCTTTGGCATGAATGCCCTGCACTAATTTTTTGCGGAGGCCTTTGTGGCGGTAAGTATCTTCGGTGGGTCTCATAAGCGGATCGCAAGATATGTTAATGAGAGAGAAAACAAGATAGTAGATTGCACTTATATCATTAAATTTATACTTGCCTCCAATAAACTTAAAATTATGATAACTCTACAAGAGATTTTGAATTTAAAAACAGATTTGTTTAAGATATCCAGGGTAAAATTAGTAAGACACAAGACTGACCGTGCAGAATATCGAGATTTAATAAAAGACAGGAATGAGTTGCTAAAATATCAAAAAGAACAGTCAAAACCCATCTTTCATAATTGTGATTATATAATTTCATTCATCGGTACTGAAAGGCGAAAATCAATTCTTTTTGGAATATTTAAAGTCAACGGGTATGAACAAATAAATGGAAGTTATTATTACAATTTAATTCAAGCCCCGGAATTTGATTACTTGTCAGATCGAATCATTATTGATTGGGGAAATAATGCTATGGCCTGGCATCAATGGTATGACAAACAACCAAAGGAAATAATACAAATTCTTCCTGCAGGTTATTTAGGCGAGTTCCCAGGGCTTTTGAATTTTGTGTTGGACTTCAATGAACTTAAGCGACTGGTTGAACATCCTGAAGCAAATGAAGATTGGAAGAATCATTTATCGGCTATTAATGGAGTTTATCTAATTCTTGATTATAAAACGGGAGACCAATATGTTGGATCAGCCAATGGCCAAGACGGCATTTGGCAGCGTTGGGTAGAGTATTCGAAAACATATCATGGAGGGAATCAAGTACTCAAAACTCTTTGCTCAATGGATAAAAATTACCATAAGAATTTTCGCTACTCTGTGTTACAAACCTTACCGGGTAATATAACACAGAAAGAAATTGTAAAGATTGAAAATTTGTATAAAGAAAAACTTGGAACAAGAGTTCATGGTTTAAATATGAATTAATTTATACATCGTATCACTGGCTTATTCACCTCATCACAATTTCATATCCTCAATCACCGCCTTTATCTTTTCATCCAATTCCTTATTCTTCTGTTCAAACTCACTTGCATTATTCAGTTGCGTATTTACACTAAAGTAAAACTTGATCTTCGGTTCGGTACCACTTGGTCTTGCCGAAATGCTGCTGCCATCGGCCAAAATAAATTGCAGCACATTGGATTTAGGTAATTCAATTTTCCACTCCTCTCCTGTTTGCGGGTTAACTCCTTTCTGCAATTCGTAGTCCAGCAACTGTACCACAGCAGAGCCATTGATTGATTTTGGCGGATTATTCCGATAGCTTTCCATCATCGCAGCTATCTGCTGCTGACCGTCCATTCCTTTTTTGGTGATAGAGATAAGGTGCTCTTTGTAAAACCCATACTCCACATACAGGTCAATCATCTTTTCATACAAGCTTCTGCCTTTTTCTTTTTCATAGGCGGCCATTTCACACAATAAGGCCACTGCACTCACTCCATCCTTATCCCTTATCTTATCGCCGATCATCAGTCCAAAACTTTCTTCTCCACCGATGATATAATTCTCTTTACCTTCTTTTTGCCGGATCAATTCTGCTATCCATTTAAAGCCAGTCAAAACCCGGTAACAACTCACGCCGTTCTTTGCAGCAATAGCATCAATCATAGGAGTAGTCACAATGGTTGTTATCACCATATCATTAGCCTGTGCTATTCCTTTTGCCTTTCTTGCTTCCAGTAAATAATTAAAAGCAAGCACAGCCGTCTGGTTGCCATTCATCAGCACCCATTTACCATTGGAATCTTTTACTCCGATAGCAATACGATCTGCATCAGGGTCGGTACCGCTGAGAATGTCTGCATCCAGATTTTCAGCCAGTTTTAATCCCAAACTCATTGCTTCACTCTCTTCGGGATTGGGATAGGCCACGGTTGGAAAATTCCCATCAGGCACAGCCTGTTCTTTTACCAGGTGAACATTATCAAAACCAAATTTTTTCAATACCTGTGGCAATAATGTTATTCCTGTTCCATGTATCGGTGTGTAAACAATCTTCAGGTCTTTATGCTTTGTAATTATTTCAGGATATACACTCAGGCTTTTCACCATCTCCATATACTTTTCATCCATTTCTTTCCCGATGATAGTAATATTGGCTTCGCCACCGCTCCATTTCACATCATCTACAGATGCAATTTTGTCCACTTCTTTAATTACATTCTTATCATGCGGTGGCACTAATTGTGATCCATCATCCCAATAAGCTTTATAACCGTTGTACTCTTTCGGGTTATGTGAAGCGGTGCAAACCACACCGCCCTGGCATTTTAACTCCCGGATGGCAAATGACAATTCCGGCGTTGGCCGCAATGCTTCAAACAAATAAACTTTGACGCCGTTGGCGGCGAATACATTCGCAGTTGTCTCTGCAAAAAAGCGGCTGTTGTTGCGGCTGTCATGTGCAATAGCCACACTCACCCCACCCGGAAAACATTGCTTCAGGTAATTAGCATAGCCTTGTGTAGCCATACCAACTGTGTATTTATTCATGCGGTTGGTGCCTACACCCATCAGGCCACGAAGACCGCCTGTTCCAAATTCCAGGTTCTTATAAAAGGCATCAGCCAGTTCATCAGGCTTTTCCTGCTGCAATCTTTTTATTTCATCTTTAGTAGCCTGGTCAAAATTGCCTGAAAGCCATGTGTCAATTTTTGCTTGTATTGCTGTGTCCATATCTTTTTTAATATTAAAGCCCTAAGTTATTGAATTTCCTGCCCGACTGCGTCATTCAGGCGGGCACCTTTTCAATCTGCTTTTAAAGAGGAAACGTAAATTTGTAGTTATAAAACTAAAATCTGTGTTACTCTGTGTAAATAATCTGTAATTATCTGTGGTAAAAAAAATCATTATAATACTTGCCCTGGCACTTCCGGCAGAGAATTTAGCAGGTCAGGATACATCTATTGTAACAGTTGGACAAATAGGAATAAAAAGGCCATATAGAAACATTCATGACATTAATGAAGCTCCAAATAAAAAACGCATCTGGCTGGTAGCCGGAGGCAATGTAGTTGCTTACAGCACTACGATGATTGGTTTATACTCCGCCTGGTATAAAGATTATCCGCAAACAGGTTTTCACAGTTTCAACGACTGGCCGGAATGGAAACAAGTGGATAAAGTCGGCCACCTCTACAGTGCATATATTGAAAGCCGTGCCAGTATGGAGCTATGGCGATGGACAGGTATTGACAGAAAGAAACGCATCTGGATTGGTGGCATGAGTGGCGCAGTTTACCAAACCGTCATAGAAGTTTTAGATGGCTTTAGCGCCGGCTGGGGATGGAGCTGGGCCGATTTTGGCGCCAATATTCTCGGCAGCAGTGCATTGGTAGCACAGGAATTTGCCTGGAACGAACAGCGAATCAAATTGAAATTTTCATTTCATAATAAACCCTACAGCGACCCAACGCTTAACCATCGCAGCGAGGTATTGTTTGGTGAATCAGCCGCAGAACGCTTTATAAAAGACTACAATGGCCAAACCTACTGGGCCAGTGCCAACCTGAAATCTTTTTTTCCAAAATCTAATTTGCCCCCCTGGCTGTCGCTTTCGTTCGGCTACGGGGCTGAGGGATTGTTTGGCGGTACACAAAATATTGGCAAAGATGATAATGGTAATATCACGTTCAACCGGCCTGATATAAAAAGATACCGCCAGTGGTACATAGCCCCCGACATTGACCTGAGTAAAATAAAAACGAAGAGCAGGGCACTGAAATCCTTCCTGACTTTTTTAAGTGCATTTAAGTTCCCGGCACCGGCCTTAGAATTTTCTAACGGGAAATTAAAAGCTCATGCCATTTATTTTTAGTAGTTTGGGTATTGCTGAAAAAATCATTTGTTGTACTTTTAATATAAATCCTGAACAATGAGAGTAACCGGACTATCCATCCTGCTATTTATTACACTTGCCGGACTGAATTGCAAAAAGGACAGCAATAACAACCCAACCCCGGATGTACCAGGAATCATTACCATTACCACACCTGTTGCGGGCACCATTTATGATAACGGTTTTTCGCTGCGTACAGAAGGCGAAATGAGTGATGATAATGGGCTGGGGTCTGCCAAGGTGGAAGTAAGGAATAAAACTACCGGGGCAATATTGTTCCAGCAAACATCAACTCCCGGAAATGTAACATTTTATCGTTTTACATGGAACTGGACTGTTGCAGGAATTACAGCTCCGATCACCGCCACTGTTAAGGTAACAGCCATCGACAAACAATCCAACCAGGTATTTAAAGAAGTGGATGTAACACTGAGTAATTAATTCCTGTTTAACCGGCATATCCTTTCATCAACTCACCGTAAATTAGCAGCTGTAACTAACTTCTATGCAACTTGCCCAACAAATTCTGTTTATTGTAATCAGCACAGCTTCTATCTTGCTTTTTACCAAAAAAGTAAAAGAGATAAGCAGGAATATAAAACTTGGCCGTGACGAAGACATCAGTGACAACAAACCACAAAGATGGAAAAATCTTTTGCTGCTGGCATTTGGGCAAAAGAAAATGTTCCGCAACCCGCTTGTAGCTGTAATGCACTTTTTTGTATATGCCGGTTTTATCATTGTCAATATTGAAGTGCTGGAAATTGTGCTGGACGGAATTTTTGGAAAGCACCGCCTGTTTGCCACACCGCTTCCCGGTTTATACCACTTTCTCATCAATGCCTTTGAAGTGCTAGCATTGATTGTTTTATTGGCTTGTGCTATTTTTCTTATTAGAAGAAATATCATCAAACTAAAACGATTTATCAGCAAAGACCTTGATGGCTGGCCGAGAAGTGATGCGAATTATATCCTTATCACTGAAATTATTCTGATGTCGCTGTTTTTATTCCTGAATGCCAGCGATACTTTATTACAAACAAGGGGTATTGAACATTATGCAGCACATCCAACAGGCAACTTCATCTTATCACAATACCTGCACCCTGTTTTAAACGGCATCAGCGATAATGGTCTTGAAATAATTGAAAGAGGCTGCTGGTGGGTGCATATCGTCGGCATATTTGCTTTCCTGAACTATCTCCCCTACTCCAAGCACCTGCACATTATATTGGCGTTTCCAAATGCATATTATGCAAGGCTGCAGCCGATGGGTAAGATGGATAACATGGAATCCATTCAGAAAGAAGTATTGTATGCCATGCAACCTGAACTAGCCCCCACCGGTGAACAAGCTGCTACACCTCAAAAATTTGGTGCAAAAGATATTACTGACCTCAGTTGGAAAAATTTGATGGATGCATACAGTTGCACAGAATGTGGCCGCTGTTCGGCTGCCTGTCCCGCAAACCAAACCGGCAAATTATTATCCCCAAGAAAAATAATGATGGATACCCGTGACAGGCTGGAAGAAGTGGGAAAGAGTATTAACAAGAACAGGGAGTTCAAAGAAGATGGTAGAAGTTTATTGCATGACTATATTTCTGTAGAAGAACTCCGTGCCTGCACCACCTGCAATGCCTGCGTGCAGGAATGCCCGGTCAGCATCAGTCCGCTTGATATTATTCTTCAACTCCGACGCTATTTAGTGATGGAAGAAAGCAACGCACCACAAGAGTGGACAGCCATGTTCAGTAATGTTGAAAATAATTTTGCTCCGTGGAAGTTTAGCCCTGATGAAAGGGATAAGTGGGTGGAGGAAATGCAATCGTAAATCATACTTACCGTGAACAATTTTATTGAGATCGCCGAAGGGTTAATTGGTACAGGTAAGCATAAAGAAGCTATTGATCTTGCTACGAAGGCAATTGATGCTAATCCGCATAACTCGGAAGCTTATAACTACAGAGGTGTGGCTCAGTATATGTTGTTAAATATTGATGAGGCATTTGATGATCTCAATAATGCGATAAAGCTGGATGATGAGAATCATAAAGCATATTCTGACAGAGCTACTATTTACACAAATAAGCAGGAGTATGATCTTGCGATCAAAGACCTCGGTACCGCAACAGAAATTGCCCCGGAGAACAATTATTACAAAAACTGCCTTGCACGGCTACACCTGATAAAAAAAGAATACACAAGTTCTCTCGAGTTCAGCAATAATGTGCTTAATAAAGTTCCCCTTGATTTTTTTGCATTATTATACAAGGCAGATGCATTAACCTGTCTTAAAGAATACCGGGAATCAGCAAACTGTTACCGGATGTTGCTAACCAATTACCAGGGTGATGCCATAATCTATAATAATCTTGGGTTTTGCGAGATCTATACAAACGAGTTGCAACTGTCTAAAGAACATTTTGAAAAAGCAATTGTATATGATGTCGGTTTTGCCTATCCTTATGATAATCTCGGTTATGTGTATTACCTGGAAAAAGATTATGCAAATGCTCTTGAACTCATCAATACTTCAATAGAATTGGATGCATCTAATTCATGGGCATTTAAGAACAGGGCACTTGTTTATCTTGCAACCGGCAAAAAACAAGAAGCGAAAGAAGACCTGCTGCTTTCCCTTGAGCTTGGTTATACCAAAGATTACGACGATGAGGTAAATGAAATCTTACGCAACGAATTCAACATAAGATGAAACTATCTTTTACTCTTTTCAAACCTCGATGGATCTCTTTCGTTCAAACCAAGAATAGATTTCGTAAATTGTGGTTCGAATATCCATAGAGACAACCAATGAGCATTATTAACAGGAAGGCAAAGTTTTATTTTCTTTCTTTTCTCAAACACGACTTCAAAGCAAGTATCACTGTCTTCTTTGTTGCGCTACCTCTCTGTCTCGGTATCTCACTTGCTTCCGGTGCGCCAATTTATTCCGGCTTGCTTTCCGGTATCATCGGCGGAATTGTGGTATCCATTATCAGTAAGTCACATATCAGCGTAAGCGGCCCTGCCGCCGGCCTTACAGCTATTTGCGCTGCTGCTATTACCGAGTTGGGAAGCCTCCAGATCTTCTTTCTTTCTGTAGCAGTGGCGGGACTTATACAAATATTGCTTGGCGCATTCAAACTCGGCGGCTTTACTCACTTTATCCCGTCCACCGTGATAAAAGGAATGCTGGCTGCCATCGGTATCATTTTAATATCGAAGCAAATTCCTTTGATGCTCGGTTATGATGAAGCTGATTTCTGGACCAAAGAATTGTTCAATGTCATTTCTTTCAGCCATGCTTTTGACCATGTGAAGAATATTTACCATCACAGTTCAAAAGGCGCTGTTATCATTGCCCTGTCATCGCTTGGCCTGCTTATTCTCTGGAAAAGAACAATGGCCAAAAGAATTCCTTTTCTTCCTACATCCTTTGTAGTGGTTTTGTTTGCCGTGCTGATGGCCTGGTTGTTCAAAGAATTTGTCCCGGCGCTTGCTTTAAAACCATCCCAGTTTGTGAATGTGCCGGAGAATATGTTCTCTCAAATAAAATTACCGGACTATCATTCCATATTCAGTAATACCGCCATTTTGAAAAATGCAGTAGTGATTTGCATTGTTGCTTCACTGGAAACCTTATTAAGCATGGAAGCGGTGGATAAAATTGACCCCTACAACCGCATTACTCCGCAAAACAGGGAACTGGTAGCGCAGGGAAGCGGTAATTTTATCAGCGGTTTATTAGGCGGTCTTCCCATTACAGCAGTTATTGTAAGAAGTTCTGCCAATGCCGAAGCCGGGGCGAGGACAAAACTATCCGGGTTCTTTCATGGAATATGGCTGCTGGTATTCGTCTTCTTTTTTGCCAGCATCCTGAATATGATCCCGTACTGCGTACTTGCCGTTATCCTGATACGAACCGGTTATAACCTGGCAAAACCCAAAATGATCAAATCGGTGTACAAACTCGGAAGGGAACAGTTCATGCCTTTTTTCGTAACTGTTGTTGCTATATTGTTCACTGATCTCTTAATCGGAGTCGGTATCGGCGTTTTGTATGCCGGTTATTTTATATTTAAGAACACTTACAAGGCAGGGTTTACCCTGGACACAAGAACAGAAGGCCATACCAAACACTATTATTTCCATCTTGCCATCAATGTCAGTTTCATTAATAAGAAAAAGCTGAAAGATGAGCTGGAAAAAATTCCGGATTATTCCGTGGTGCATATAAACGGTTCACACAGCGTTTATATTGATTATGATGTGATAGAAGCCATCAACGAGTTTAAAGCAAAAGCCCATCATAAGCATATTGAATTGCAACTGTCCGGCATTCCTGATGTAGAAACAATCGGCATTCATTAAATAAAAATAAATGAGGCTCACAACTTTTCCGTTCCAAACACTGGACTGGTCATCAATCCCCAAAGAAAAACACAACGGTGAAACGGGGATTGCTTACTGGCAAACCCAAATGATGAATGACATCCGGGTAAGGAGGGTGGAGTATTCTCCCGGCTATAAGGCTGACCACTGGTGCAGCAAGGGACATATCATTCTTTGTATAGAAGGAGAAATGGATACTGAGCTGGATGATGGCCGGATTATGAAACTAACCACTGGCATGTGCTACTTTGTTGGCGACAATAATGAAGCCCACCGGACTTCTGCTGAAACAGGCTGCAAATTATTTATTGTTGATTAAACACCCCTGTTTTTATGGCTGCAAAATATTCCCGGGTGGTTTACGTTTTATAAAAGCTATGATCAAACAACTACTATTTATTTTTGCAGTAACTGTTGTTGCTTTAAGTTGCAATGCTCAACGGCCCTTTGAGCTTGGTGGCGAATACATCCGGGCAATTGGCAAGGGTTATAATACTGCCAAAGTAGCTGCGAGAGGTGAATCATTCAATACTAATAAAAACACTTATAGTGCAGGTATTACCTACCAGTTATCTTCAAACAAGGCCTATTCTGTTTCCAAAGGGTTTGGCCTTTATGTTGGCTACCGCTATTCTTTCAGCAATAAAGTAATTGGCAACAGCCTTTTTGCAGGGGCAAGGGTATTATTTTCCTTTGAAAATTTTGAAGGGCAAACAAACAGGAATAGTCTGTTCATTACCCCCTGGGCCGAAGCAGGGTATCATCTTCTTTTTATTAAACGCATCTATGCTGCCCCGGCAATCGGCTATGGATATACATTCAAATTCAGCAAAGATTATAATTCATTAAATGAAGATGATGGTGGCCGGATAATACCTTCACTGTCGGCGGGGTACCGCTTCTGATCATCTGTTAATCTTTTTCGTGATGGGTTATTTTTTCAATCCCTTCTTCAAATTTTTCAATCTGTTCCTCAATATGATGGGTTACTTCCTCCGGGTGTTCAAGTTTATGCACAGCACCTTTGTTCCGCCACATTTTCCATGCCTGTATCACTGCCGTCAGGGCAAATATTCCGCCGATTACCCAGTTAAGAATATGCTGGTTATTATTGATCCGGCTGGCAATCAGTAATCCCCCGAAAATAAAAATACAATTGCCAATAAAGGTTCCAATTCCAATTCCGAGGATATAAAAGTTGTAATGGTCATTTCGTGGCAACAATACCTTTTTTGCGAACAATACAGTACTCCAGCCAAACCAGAAAGGTATCTGCACCGGGTTGACAGCACACATCACCATTCCCAGAATAAACTTGGGCAATGGGCTATCTAATACAAAATTCTTTTCCACTTTGGGATGCAGGGCAGCATAAAAACTTGATACAGCCAGCCCCAAAACAATTACCAATGTTACCCATTCCAGTGCTTTTACGATTTTTTCCTGTTTTCTTATCCAGTCCATTGCAACCAGGGAAATACGGACATAAATTATCTCAATTAAGAGGGATCCGATAGAAAACAACATAGCAGCAGTAATTCCATCCGAAACAGAAATCTGCATAGCCGCAATGTTTAGTGTTCCCAATGGCAATGAACCAATGAAACTGACCAGCATGCCGGTAAAAAAAATTTTCAGCAGTGGGTGCATGAAACGAAAATAAGAAAGCCCTTCCAAATCCGTATAAATTTGGTATCCCCGCTATGGCGGTACTACTCACCAGGCTTAATCATACTTCTCCAGCATCTTAAAATGCCGCTTGGCATCAGCAAGATATTTCCAGCCCCGTCGGAATGACCAGTAAGGTGTCCCGTTCCTGTGATTATAACGGCTGATTCTGTAGAGCATTTTCCAGTGCTGGAGCAAAACACTATAAGCTTTCCAGATGCTCATGCCGCAATCGTAAATATGATTGGGTTCAGCGCCACAACCGTTAAACTCAAGAATAAAAAAGTTCTTCCCTTGCTTCAAATCCTCAATTGAAGTTGTCTTAATATCATAACGGCCATAATAGAATTTATCGGTATAATGGCTTAGTTCATCAAATACTTTATGCAGGTCTTCATCTATTTCTTTGTGCAGATTGGTAAAATGTGCCCCCCGGTTGTGATTGCCTGCATAGGACAGGTAAAATATTTCCCCGGTTGGAATTACCCTGTCAAAACGATGTCCATGGCGGTGCTCCATTTCTTCCAACCTGTATTTTGCCCTTGGATGTTTTTGTATGAGTTGTTTCAGGTTTAAAATACCATCCCCAACAACCTGCAGCAGTTCTTTATCAATAAATCCGCTTACTACCCCTTTTTGTTCAGCAGGGTGGCGGTAGTAAAAAACACTGACTTCAACGGGCAGTTCCACTAAATCCTGAACAATGTATTCTACCGGGATTCTTTCATGGTATTTTATTAATTGGTCTTCATTATCAATCTTGCGGAACAAAATCCCCTTCATACCTACGTCAGGCTTTAGGATGAAGGGGTATGTAAACCCAGCATCAGTTATTTTCTTCTTTACTTCATCAACAGGCCAGTCGTGCATGATATAAATAGTGCGGGGAACCAAATTCGGTGGCAACTGGTCATACATTTCTTTTTTCCCTTCTCCCTCAAAACCACCAAAAGTAATCGTGGGATTGGAGGAACTGAAATACCAGAACGACCCGCTGCGCAGGCAATACCAGAGCCACACAGGGCCTATAGGAAAATACAGGACATAGAAATTCCACAGTTCCCAATTCGTCAATTTTTGAATTAATTTCTTCATCTTCATGCAGCAGATAAACAAAAATAAGTTTCCTGATAAGATAGCAATTTTTTTATTATACTATTTTTCGCTAAAAAACTGATTGAATGAAAAAGTACCTTGTTTTGATCGCCATTTTGTCTCTCTGCTTCAGGGCAGAAAGTGCCAACATCCCTTCATCTCCTGCTTCATTGCAATTATTGACAAACCCGGTTAATCCTTTACAATATTTCTCCACACTTTCAATGAAGGAAGTTCAAAAGCTGGCAGGCCGGAAACTCAAACTAAAGGAAAAAATTGCCGTAAAGGTTTTTCAATGGAAAATCAAGAAAGAACTTTTACGCAAACAGCATGATGACTATGAAAACAAAGGAAAAACAGCAATGGTTTTTGGGATAGTTGCTATTTCATCCTTTTTACTCACATTATTTGTGTCCTTTGGTTTTTTAGCAGCTATCGCATTTTCTATCGCCGCTATAATAACCGGGAACAGGGCATTAAAAGCCAATCCCAAAGACAGCAATGCAAAAACCGGGGTAACCCTCGGATGGATAACCGCCGGGTTACTTCTACTTCTTACGCTGTTTATAATTGCTTTCCTTGCTACCTGGGCATGGGGCTTTGGCTGATAAATGATGTGTTTTCAGTAATATTGTTGTTGAATCAATTGATGAATTTATATGCAGGTTCCAACCGTAGCTGAACTATTTGCCAATGGTAAAAGCCCTGAAGTCTTATTTTGGGTGGGTTGTGCCGGAAGTTTTGACCAACGGGCACAAAAAATCACCAAAGCTTTTGTAACGATTCTTGACCAGGTTGGCATCAACTACGCCATTCTTGGCAAGGAAGAAATGTGTACCGGCGACCCGGTCCGGCGGGCAGGTAATGAATTTATGTTCCAGATGATGGCTTACCAGAATATTCAAATCCTGAATAATTATGGTATTAAAAAAATTGTAACCGCCTGCCCGCATTGTTTTAATACACTTAAAAATGAATACCCGGAACTCGGCGGCAACTACCAAGTCATTCATCACACTACCTTTTTGCAGGGATTAATTGACGAAGGGAAAATAAAACTGAAAGAAGGCGGCGAATATAAAGGCACAAAAATTACCTACCACGACAGTTGTTACCTCGGCCGCTCCAATAATATTTATGAAGCACCAAGAAGAGTATTGGAAGCATTAGATGCCGAACTGGTGGAAATGAAACATTGCAAAAGCAATGGCTTATGCTGTGGTGCCGGCGGCGCACAAATGTTTAAAGAAGAAGAAAAAGGAACCAGCCGGATTAATATTGACCGGGGCAATGAGGCAATTAATACTGGAGCATCTGTTATTGCATCTGCCTGCCCCTTCTGCAATACAATGATGACGGATGGAGTAAAGCTGGCCGAAAAAGAAGATAGTGTAAAAGTGATGGATGTGGCAGAGTTGATAGCTGCAAGTTTAGCCTAACTTTGTTGAATGAATTTGGAATACAAACATCTTCTTGATAATAATTTCCACCCCGGCTCAAGGGTATGGATTTACCAGTGCAACCGCTTATTCACCTTAAATGAGGCATTCGAGATTGAAGAAATGCTGAAAGAATTTACCGGGCAATGGAAAAGCCATGGCACGCCGGTAAAAGGCGAGGGTCATCTATTTTGGGGCCAGTTTATTATTTTAATTGCCGATGAAACTGCTGCCAGTGTTGGCGGATGCAGCACAGATAGCTCAGTACGATTAATAAAAGATATTGAGCAGCGGTTTTCTGTAAATATGTTTGACAGAACCACCCTGGCCTTTGTGGTAAAAGACAAAATTCAGCTACTCCCCCTCTCCCAACTTCAGTATGCCGTTGAAAACGGGTTTATCAATGCTGATACTTTATATTTTAATAATCTTGTGCAAACCAAACAGGAACTGGAAACTAAATGGATTATTCCTGTAAAAGAAAGCTGGCTGGCGAATAAAATTTCTCTTACTAAACCAGTTTTGTAAATTAGAATTACAATTGCGGCGGTAGCTCAGTTGGCAGTCTGCCCGCTGGCGGATCTCAACCCAGGGTCGAGGGTTCGAATCCTTTTTGCCGCTCAAACTATACTTTTGCTGCCATCCTGTCACAAATCAGGGCCTTAGCAGTATATTTGCAGTCCATTTGCAAACTTATGCTTGACTACGTGACAGATAAGGCTTCCCAAAATGATCGGGACAGGCAGGATGAAACAAGGCAGGGTGAGGCCTTTTCTCCATTTGCCAGCGATCCCAACCAGTATAAAAAAAGATTCTATATTGAAAGTTACGGATGCGCCATGAATTTTGCCGACAGCGAAATCGTAGCTTCTATTTTAAATCAAGAAGGATTTGGCGCAACAAAAAATGTGGAAGAAGCCGATCTGATACTTGTAAATACCTGCTCCATCCGGGAAAAAGCCGAACAAACCATTCGAAAACGCCTCACTGAATTTAAAAAACTGAAGAAAAAGAAAAAGGGAATGCTCGTAGGTGTGCTTGGGTGCATGGCTGAGCGATTGAAGTCAAAACTTTTAGAAGAAGAAAAATTAGTTGATATAGTCGTTGGGCCAGATGCTTACCGTTCGTTGCCAGCATTAGTTGATGAAGCCGAAGGCGGACAAAAAGCGGTGAATGTTTTACTAAGCCGTGATGAAACCTATGCTGACATTTCTCCCGTAAGACTAAACAGTAATGGTGTAAGTGCATTTGTAAGCATCATGCGGGGCTGCAACAATATGTGCTCTTTCTGTGTGGTACCTTTTACCAGGGGAAGAGAAAGGAGCCGCAGTACCGAAAGTATCATTTCAGAATGCACCGATTTATTTGAAAAAGGATATAGAGAAGTAACATTGCTGGGGCAAAATGTGGATAGCTATTACTACTTATCGGAGTCTTCAGAAATTTCCTCCAACGAGGGCGATTTAGAGGGGTTCGTAACTTTTGCCATGCTGCTGAAACAAGTAGCTCAAATATCTCCACTGCTCCGTATACGTTTTTCAACCTCTCATCCAAAAGATATTACAGATGATGTACTGCATACAATAGCTAAGTATGAAAATATCTGCAACAACGTCCACCTTCCGGTACAAAGTGGTTCATCAAGAATATTACAACTGATGAACCGTACTTACACAAGAGAATGGTACATGGGCAAAGTGGACAGAATAAAAGAAATCATTCCCGGTTGTGGTATCAGTGCTGATATAATAACCGGTTTTTGCACAGAAGAAGAACAAGATCACCTGGACACACTTAGCATCATGGAATATGCAAAGTATGACTATTCCTATATGTATTTTTATTCCGAAAGACCGGGTACACTTGCACAGAAAAGATTTAAAGATAATGTGCCGCTGGAGCTGAAGAAAAGAAGGCTGCAGGAAGTTGTAGATTTACAGAATAAACTATCATTAGAAAGCAACCAGGCTGATATTGGCAAAAAATTCAAAATCCTGATAGAAGGTGACAGTAAAAAGAGTGACAAAGACTGGATGGGAAGAAGTTCAGAAGGGAAAGTATTCGTTTTCCCAAAAGAGGGCTATAACCTGGGCAAAGGCGACTATGTAATGGTAAAAGCAGATGAGTGTACCCAAGGAACCCTGCTTGGAAAAATTATTGAACAATAAAAGTAACATGGATATTCAAAATATAAAAAATCGTTTTGGCATCATCGGCAACTCCCCTGCCCTCAATTATGCATTGCAGGTGGCAACCCAGGTGGCCGGCACCGACCTTACTGTTTTAATCAATGGAGAAAGCGGTGTGGGTAAAGAAGTTTTCTCACAGATCATTCATTCACTATCGCCAAGAAAACATAATCCGTTCATTGCTGTTAACTGCGGCGCCATTCCCGAAGGAACAATTGATTCAGAATTATTTGGTCATGAAAAAGGTTCTTTTACCGGGGCGGCAGATGCCAGGAAAGGATATTTTGAAACGGTGAATGGCGGAACCATTTTTTTGGATGAAATTGGTGAATTACCATTGGGCACACAGGCAAGATTGCTCCGTGTACTGGAAACCGGCGAATACATCCGTGTAGGTTCATCCAAAGTGCAGAAAACAGATGTCAGAGTTGTAGCCGCTTCGAATAAAGACTTATTGCAGTTGGTACAAGTGGGTAAGTTCAGGGAAGACCTTTATTACCGTCTCAGCACTGTTCCAATCCGGGTGCCAGCACTGCACGACAGGCCGGAAGACATTTATATTCTGTTCAGAAAATTTGCTGCTGATTTTGCCAATAAATATAAAACAGCGCCGGTACAATTAGATAACGAAGCAAAACAACTGTTAATAAGTTATCCCTGGCCGGGCAATGTGAGAGAATTGAAGAATATTGCAGAACAGATTTCAGTACTGAGTACCGACAAAAATATTACAGCAAAAGAATTGAATAAGTTTTTACAGCCCTATTCCAATAACAGGATGCCCGTATTGGTATCTGCTCATGCAAACAGCCCGGAATTTGCCAACGAACGGGAAATGCTGTACAAACTTTTCTTTGACATGAAGAAAGATGTAACAGAATTGAAGAGAATGTTCCTGGATGTATTGCAGAATCCGAATATGGTGGCTCAAAACCAGTCTTTCATCAACGAGCTGAGAGAATCCGACAGCTACCGTATGAAAAGTAATGAAATGATGCAACCTGTCCCGGCCTTATCTGCCGGCAGGTCAGGGGCAATCGGAATGCAACCAACTATTCAAAGCTCACAACCGGTCATTATGAACGGCGAAATTAATGACCATGTAGAAGTAGAAGAAAGTTTGAATATTGTTGACAAGGAGAAAGAGCTTATCATTAAAGCATTAAAAAAACATAAAAGCAAAAGAAAGGATGCCGCCCTTGATCTTGGCATCAGCGAAAGAACACTGTATAGAAAACTGAAGGAATATGATATTGAAGAATAAAATACCAACAAAGCACAAGGCACAAGGTGCAGGCAAGAAAGGGATTCTCAGTTTTGCTGCGGTTATTCTTGTGGCATTTGCCTTGTTTTTTGCACCTTCCTTTACCGGTTGTAATATTTACAAATTCAATGAGGCCACTATTCCCGACAGCATCAAAACGGTGAAAGTGAATTATATTCTAAATCAAGCTCAATATATCAATCCGCAGCTTAGCCCAAAACTTACTGAAAAGCTAAAGCAGAAAATTATCGGACAAACAAGACTTTCGCAGACCAATAATGATAATCCTGATTGGGAAATAAGTTCAACTATTACACAATATTCATTCAGTACTTCAGCTATCTCTGGTCAGCAGGTAGCTACTAACAGGTTAACAGTGGCCGTACATGTTACACTGAACAACAGGAAGGCTGACGAAATAAAAGACTATGATGTAAGCCGGAGTTTTGAATTTAAAGGCACCCAATCATTTCAACAGGCAGAAGCCACCCTCATGGACGAAATGACAAGAACACTGACCGATGAAATTTTTAATAAGCTATTTTCCAACTGGTAATTTTATGCCGCAGTTTATTTTAAGGCTCTATTTTAAATGCGGTAATCCGCTTATCTTGTAACAATGAATTTGCAGATCAATCAACTGGTAAAATCGCTTTTGCAAAAAGATACACTGGAGCAATGCAGCCTGCAGGAACTGGAGCAGTTTGCTGACCGCAACCCCTATTTTGGTGCAGCCCAGTTATTGCTGACGAAAAAACTACAGATAGAAAATCCTGACCGGTACGACGAACAATTACAAAAAACATTTCTCTTTTTTCATAATCCGCTGTGGGTAGAACACCTGCTGAATGAAACTGGAAATGCTCAAATCATTGCAGCTGAGAAAAAACCGGACATGTTCGCCGGGGTGGAAGTAAAACCCGAACCGGTGTTTGCTGAGCAAATAGAAAACCACGTTGTCACTTCTTTTGAAAATGAAAATAAAGAACCCGAAGAGGTTCACCCGATAGCCGAAATAAGATCAGAACTTATTATTGAAGCTTCATTTAAGGAAACGGAAGAAGAACCTGTTTTTGAAATACCTGCCTTAAAAATTGAACCTATTAATCCGGCAAAAGCAGAACTTGTTTTTGAACCATTTCATACGGTAGATTATTTCGCCTCGCAGGGCATTAAGTTTAAAGAAGAAGAAAAGCCGAAGGACAAATTTGGCCTGCAACTAAAAAGTTTTACTGACTGGCTAAAATCCATGAAACGGCTGCCGGTTTCTGAAATAGCCTCCGCTGTGGAAGTGGATTCAGACTTGTCCTCAGTGGCGGAAAAGAAAGTGGAACAGCTGGCTGAACATTCCCTGGCGGAAAGGGAAGTGGTGACCGAAGCCATGGCCGAAGTATGGGAGAAACAGGGAAATGCCATCAAAGCTATAGAGGTTTACAGTAAATTAAGTTTGCTTGATCCCCCTAAAAGCCCTTATTTTGCAGCGAAAATTGAAGATTTAAAGAAAATAAACTGACATGACTACTTTATTTATCATATTGATTATTCTGGCCTCTGTGGTGCTTGGTTTTATTGTATTGGTGCAAAACCCCAAAGGTGGCGGGCTGACGGGCAATGTGGCCGGTTTCAGCAACCAGTTTATGGGAGTAAAACAAACTACAGACGTACTCGAAAAAGGCACCTGGATATTTGCCGGAGTAATTGCAGCATTATGTATTTTTTCAGTTTTTTTTATTCCAAAGACAGCTGCAACATCCGGTGGGGCTTCTGATGTAAAAAATGCGACCCTTCCAGCCGGCAATCCAACGCTGCCGACGAGCACAGTTCCGGCACAGCCAACTCCTGCTAAATAACCATTTGTAATAATATTTCAAACCCCGGCATAAAGCGCTGGGGTTTTTCTTTTATCTGACGTAGCTTAAGCAAAGATGGGTTTGCCTGATCATTTCAATTACTTTGTGCTATGTAGCTTTTAAGCGAAGTAGTATATTGCACAGGCGGATATTTATTTTAAGTCTATATGAAGAAAAAAATCATTCCTGGAATTCTTGCAGTTATCATTTTCATAGCTTGTTTTATCGGGTATAAATTATTAAAACCCGCCGTTCACAATAAACAGAATACTCACTTCTATATCAAATCCGGGGATGATTTGGCATCTGTAAAAGAAAATCTCGTTTACCAACAGTATATCGGTGGCAGCAACTTTGATTTGGCTTGTAAATTACTAAAGTTCAAAAAAGTAAAACCCGGAAGATATAAACTGACCGACGGGATGAGTCTTTATAAACTGGTAAAGATGCTGCGCAGTGGCACCCAGGCTGAAGTTAGAATTGTAATCAATAAGGAAAGAACAAAAGAATTATTCGCTGGAAAATTCGGCATAAGGAAAAAATATGATGTTGAATTTGACTCCCTGCAAATGATCAGTTACCTGAACAATAATGATTCACTTAAAAAATATGGTGTAGACAGTAATACCGTGATGTCAATAGTGATGCCCTACACTTACAACACGAAGTGGAACACCAGGCCTGATAAAATATTCCAGCAATTCTATACGGCCTATCAGAAATTCTGGACTCCGGAACGAAAAGTAAAAGCCGATAGCCTCCACCTCACTACTTTGCAGGTTATTTCACTGGCTTCTATTGTGGAAGAAGAAACCAACAAAAAAGCAGATAAATACAATATTGCCAGCACATATCTTAACCGGATCCGGACAGGCATGAAACTACAGGCTGATCCAACAGTGAAATTTGCCATGAAGAATTTTGCCCTGAAAAGAGTGCTGGGTGTACACCTAAAAACTGATTCACCTTACAACACATATATGTATGCGGGTATTCCTCCGGGGCCGATATGTACCCCATCAGTTGAGTCCATTGATGCAGTACTGGATGCCCCCAAAACAGGTTACCTGTATTTTGTAGCCAGTAGTAAGTTTGACGGCTCCAGTATTTTCACAATTAATTTTAATGACCATCTGAAATATGCAAGACTATATCAGCAGGAATTGACCAGGCGGATGGATTCTGCAAACAAGGTAAAACAGGCACCCAGGTGATTAAAAAGATAAAAAATACTATTACATCATCAACACCTGCAACCTATGTTGTAAGAAAAAGTAAAGCCACTTCATTACCGGGATTCAGGGGAATTCCTTTGTATGATGTAGTTAATTTTTTTATCAGCCAGGTAAAGACAGTAGGAATGACAGAAAGGGCTTCTGCCATTGCCTTTAATTTTGTTATGGCTATTCCTCCTGCCATTATCTTTCTTTTCACTTTAATTCCTTTCCTGCCCATTACTAAACAGTTTCAGGATGAGTTGTTCGGCTTAATCAGGGATGTGATACCAGGCGAAAAGGATAATGCTGTACTGATAAGTTTTCTGCAGGATTTTATCAATAGCCCCAGAAATGGCCTGCTTTCACTTGGCTTTGTGTTATCAATGTTCTTCTCTTCCAACGCCATGATGGGTATCATGAGGTCGTTTGATAAAAACTATATCGGGTTTAAAAAAAGAAAGGGTTTCCAGAAAAGAGCTGCCGCTTTAAAAATTACAATGGTTTTGTTTGTAATAGTATTTGCATCAGTACTGTTATTAATCAGCAGGGGTGCTGTTCTGCAATGGTTGGGTATTGAAAGTAATGTAATAAGGAACATATTACTAAATGCCCGTTGGGCGATAATAGTGCTGCTGTTTTTTGCCTGCATTTCTTATATTTACCGCCATGCACCAGCAGTGCACAAAAAATGGCGGCTGATAAATCCGGGTTCGATTCTCGCCACTGTACTTATGCTGGCAACTACATTGCTCTTCTCCTGGTGGGTTGGCCGTTTTGGAACTTATAACCAACTCTATGGTTCCATTGGAACAGTTCTCATATTAATGATACTCATCTTCATTAATTCACTGGTTTTATTAATCGGTTTTGAACTGAATGTAAGCATCACATCCCTTAAAAAAATAGCAGACGAACGGAAAGATAACCCCGCAGACGGTGATGAACGGTCAACCTGATTCCCGAAATTTGGTTATTCTTAAATCATTAATCATGAAAAAAATACTTTTTGCTGCGTTTCCTGTTGTGGCTGCTGCAATCATAGCTTTGCAACCCTTTGGCGATCCGCTTCCGATTGGGTCACCCATTCCCAGCCCTGAGATTAAGATGAAAGATGTCTCAGGCTCGGAAGTATCATTGAAAGATGCAAAGACAAATAAAGGCTTACTCGTTATGTTTAGTTGTAACACCTGCCCTTATGTGCTAAAAAATCAGGGTCGTACTTATGAAGCCTGCAAATATGCCCAGGGTAATGGTATTGGCGTTGCCATTCTTAATTCCAACGAAGCTAAAAGAAACGATGACGATTCTTATGCAGATATGAAAGCTTACGCCAAAGATCAGGGTTACAACTGGTACTACCTGGTGGACAACAACTCAACTCTGGCAGATGCTTTCGGAGCCAACCGTACACCAGAGTGCTTCCTTTTTGATAGTAATGGAAAGTTAGTTTACCACGGCGCTATTGATGATAACCCCTCTGACGCAGGAGCCGTTAGCCGCAAACACCTGATTACGGCAATAGATGAAATGAATGCTGGTAAAGAGATTTCTGTAAAAGAGTCCAGATCAGTTGGCTGTACTATCAAAAGGTTATAATAAAGACCTGCAAATACGTTTTGTGCCCCTCCCGTTTTGAATGGGAGGGATTTTTTATAAAAACTTTATGGAATGTTTTTCTGGACGCATCTCAGTCAATTAGTAACTTGATTGGTCATCCGTTTCGCACCAACGGAACTTAAAACCCGGCTTATGATCTCCAGAGAAACAATTAACAGAATTATCATTATTGGCTTTATGGGCTTAATAGGCTTTTGCCTTGCCAAAGCAATCTATCACAAAAGTTTTATGGGAATAATGCTGGCCATTATCAGTCTTGGTGCAGCCATTTATTTCCTGTACATATTGGTTAAGGCCGGGCAAGAGTTGGAAGCTGATGAAACAGCTTAATGCCTTACTAGTATAGCCCTTATTTCTTTTTTCAGGTCTTCATGAGAGATCTTTCCTTCAATAAAAGTTCTATAGCCGGTTTTATTATTAATGAAAAGGGTTGCCGGGATAGTTCCCGACCATTTCTCATCAATCTTTGGGCAGAAATAATCGGCATTTGTTTCATCCAGCCAAACAACCGGGGCGGCTATTTTTCTTTTTTTTATAAACTTAGTAATGCCGGAAGGATAAGCCTCCCTGAAATCGAGGCTTACCAATAATATTGTAATGCTGTCTGCCTTACCCGCTGAAGCATTGTGTTTTTCTACTTCTTTCAGAAAATAAGGAAGTTCTTCAATGCAGGGCTTGCACCATGTAGCCCATATGTTTACAATCAGCGGCGTTTTGCTTTCAATAATAATTTTTTCTACATCAGTAATTTTCACACTTTTTATTTCCTGCCCGGAAATAATACTGTAAACTATTAACGATACTATGATTAAGATGCTTCTGCGCATTGAAAATCGAATATTGCCCTGAAGTTATTAGGATGATTATTGGCTATTTCCCTCCCTCCCGCTATTTTCCCACTCTTTGAAAAGCTCATTGTACCTGGCATCATCAAGACCCGGGTAGTCGTATTGACCTGCATTGTTCTTCTGCCGGTAAGCTTCGTATAATGTAACTGCACAGGCAACACTTATATTCAGCGATTGGATAATACCAACCTGCGGAATAATAAAATTGCCATCAGCCAAAGCCCTTATCTCATCACTCACCCCACTGTGTTCATTGCCAAATACCAATGCAATGCTTTTGGTAAAATCTATGCTATGTAAACTTACAGCATCGCTGCTTAAATGTGTGGTTAAAATGGTTGAATAGCGTTTTCGAAGTGATGAAAAACATTCTTCGGCATTTTCAAACTGGTGAATCGTTAACCATTTAGCCGCACTGGATGAACTTTTGGCCCCCCATTTCTTATGCGGAGGGATTTTAGTATTTAAAACATAGATGTCCTGCACACCCACTGCATCGCAGGTCCGCATAACGGCTGAAATATTATGAGGGTCAAAAACATTTTCCAGCACAATGGTAATATCGCCCTGTCTTTTATCAAGCACTGAGGTCAATCTTTGTTTTCTTTCCGGGGTCATTGAACTTGAAGCCTTTAGATTGCAAACTTCGTTAAATTAAGTATATTTATAGTTGATGATTTTGATTTTTTGAAACACAAAGGCGCCAAGACACGGAGGCACAAAGAAAACAGACCAGTTGCTCCAAAAATATTTATCTCCGTGTCTTGGTGGCTTCGTGACTTTGTGTTACAAAATCTCTTTTTAAAAAGCAATTTAATAATGAAACTTACAATATGAAATACTCTCCCGTTCAAAATTATATCGGCGGAAAATTCGTGGATGCTTCCTCTTCCCGCACATTACAAGTTATCTCCCCGCTTGATGGTAATTTATTGTCAACCGTGCCGATGTCAACTACCAAAGATCTGGATGATGCTGTTAAAGCAGCAAAAAATGCATTTAAAAGCTGGAGCAAGACACCGATCAAAGAAAGAGTGCAGGTTTTCTTTCGCTACAAAACCTTATTGGAAAAACATCTGAAAGAGCTGGCTGAGCTATGCAGCGAAGAAAACGGAAAGACTTACAGTGAATCCGTTGCTGAAATAGAAAAATGTATTGAACTCGCAGAGTTCGCTACTTCATTACCACAATTAGTAACTGGCGAAATATTAGAAGTGAGCAAAGGTGTTGAATGCAGAACAGAACATGTTCCAATTGGTGTTGTTGCATCTATCGTTCCGTTCAATTTTCCGGCGATGGTTCCCAACTGGACAATTCCGAATGCAATTGCTCTGGGAAACTGTATGATCTTAAAACCTTCCGAAAAAGTTCCTCTTTGTTCAGGAAGATTAGCTGAATTATTAAAAGAAGCAGGTCTGCCTGATGGTGTATTCAATATCGTTAATGGTGATGTGGAAATAGTAGAAGCTATCTGCGATCATCCGGATATTGAAGCTGTTTCATTTGTTGGCTCAACTAAAGTAGCCAAGATTGTTTATCAAAGAGCTACGAAATCTTATAAAAGAGCATTGGCATTAGGTGGCGCAAAAAATCATTTGATGGTATTGCCCGATGCTATTCCGGGAATGACGGCACAGAATGTTGCGGCGAGTATGAGTGGTTGCGCCGGTCAGCGCTGCATGGCTGCTTCGGCGATGATAGGCGTAGGAAATGTTGACAGCATCGTTGATAAAATTTGTGAAGAAGCAAGAAAAATTATTCCGGGAGAAAATCTCGGCGCTGTTATCAGCAAAGAAAGTAAAGAACGGATTGAAAGATATATAGGCGAAGCAGAAAGAGATGGCGCCAAAATTTTAGTGGATGGCCGCAATGCAAAAGTGAAAGGAAAAGAGAACGGTACTTATGTTGGCCCCACGGTGATTGACTATGTAACACCCGACATGAGTGTTGCCAAAGAAGAAATATTCGGGCCCGTTATTTCTATTATGCGAACCAACACCGTAGATGAAGCATTAGCGATTGAAAATGCCAATCCTTATGGCAATGCAGCTTCTGTATTTACGCAGAATGGCGGCATGGCCCGTTACATCATCGACCGTGCCAGCGCCGGTATGATTGGTGTGAATGTGGGTGTGCCCGTACCAAGAGAACCATTCTCTTTCGGCGGCTGGAATGAAAGCAAGTTTGGTGTG